>Ga0181522_10001030_pt1 | contig 17889 bp, 14 predicted proteins | sample PEATcosm2014_Bin_27_FD_121103 | JGI IMG/M metagenome (GOLD analysis project Ga0181522, IMG submission 121103) | Peatland microbial communities from MTU Mesocosm Facility, Houghton, MI, USA - PEATcosm2014_Bin05_10_metaG | ecosystem: Environmental > Terrestrial > Soil > Wetlands > Peat | place... | reverse complement strand
GGCGTCACGGAAACCGAGGCCACGGCCAAAGGGCTCGCCTACGGCAAGGCGGTGTTCCCGTGGGCGGCGAGCGGCCGGTCGCTGTCGCTCGGTCGCGACGAAGGCCTGACCAAGACGTTGTGGGACGAGGCGAGCGGCCGCCTGATCGGCTGCGGCATCGTCGGCCCCAACGCCGGCGACCTCATTTCCGAGGCGGCGCTGGCGATCGAGATGGGCTGCGACGCCGAGGATATTGGCCTGACGATCCATCCGCATCCGACGCTGTCGGAGACGTTCGCCATGTCGGCGGAAGCGTTCGCCGGCACGCTGATCGACCTCTACATGCCGAAGAAAAAAGGCTGAACCCTCACGGCGGCGCGCTTCAGCGGCTGCGTCGCTCGACGATGCGGCCCGGTTCGCCGCCACGGCCCTCGACATGCGCCGGGACGGAGCCGAGATCGTTGTTTCGGCCGATCACCACCGGCTTCGAGAACAGATAGCCCTGGGCGACCGAGATACTCGTGTGGTCACGCAAATAGGCCAATTCGTCCTTCGTTTCGACCCCTTCGACCATCACCGGCGTGTTCAACGCCTTGCCGACCGACTCGATCGCCCTAAGCAGGCCCTGGTTGCGCGGTCGCTCATGGATCGCCGTGATGAACGAACGGTCGACCTTAATCTCGTCCGCCTCGATCTCCGCCAGGGTCGACAATGACGAATAGCCGACGCCGAAGTCGTCGATGGAAATCTTCGCGCCGATCTCGCGTAGCATCGGCGCGACCTTGAGTTGGAACTGGCTGGCGCGCAGCAGCGCCTCCTCGGTTAGCTCGATCATGAATCGCCGCGCCTGGCCGCTGGCCGCGAGCCGGTCGGTGAAAGCCCGCATGAAGCGAACGTCGCCGGCCTGTTGGGCGGCGATGTTGAAGCCGAGCCGAAGATCGGGGCCGAAGGTCGCGTCGATCGCGTCGAGCGAGGCGAGCGTCTCCTCGAATAGAAGTTGCGTCATCTCGTTCATCAGGCCGAGGTTGACGGCGAAGGCAATCGAGTCGCCAGGCGAGCGCGGTTCGCCGTTTTCGTCGCGCCAACGCATCAAGACTTCGAGCCCGGCGACCTTGCCTGAGCGAAAATTGACCTTCGGCTGCAGCGCGCAGGCGAAGCTTCGGTCGCGGATGGCGAGGCGCAGACTCTGCTCTAAGCGGGCGTGCTCGAGGGCGCGTTGGGCGATCGCCGGGTCGTAGAGGCGCGTCTGGCCGCGGTAGCGGCGCTTGGCTTGGGTCAGCGCCGCCTCGGCCTTGGCGATCAGGCCCGACGCAACGAAGTCGTGCGTTGGGTAGAGGCTGACGCCAGCAGAGGCGGAGAGTAGGATCTCGACGCCGTCGACGTAAAAGGGGTCGCGAAGGCGCCCGATCAGCAGGTCGACCCGCCCCACAGTCGCCGACTCGTCGCCAGATTGCACGATCAGGACCGCAAACTGGTCGCCGCCGAAGCGCGCCGCGATGTCGTCGCGGCCAATCCTCTCGCCTATGCGCCGCGCCGCTTCGGAGAGCAGCGCGTCTCCGGCCCTACGGCCGTAAAACTCGTTGACCGAATCGAACTGGTCGAAGCCGATCATCGCGACGGCGAAGCGGGCGCGATCCCCATCGGGGCCGCCGATCGAGCGCGCCACGGCCTCCTCGAAAAACGCTCGGGTCGGCAACTTGGTCAGCGGGTCGAAATAGGCGCGCTGGAACAGTTCGTCTTGGAGCCGCCGCTCGTCGTCGACGTCAACGACGCCGCTGACGCGATATTCTGCGGGGCCGACGCGGAAGTCCGCCGACTCGACGACAACGGCGCGGCCATTGCGAGTGACCGTCTCGCGGGCGCGTTTTGGGAATGCGGTGGCGTCGGCCGCCGGGTTGGCGTAAACGCGCTCGCCCGAAGCGGCTCGGATTTCGACGGCGATCGGCAACGCTGCGAGCGCCTTGCCAATCAGTGTCGCGCGGTTGTCGGAACGAGGGGTCTCCTCGGTCGTCTCGCTCGCCATCGCCATCTCCTCCTCGTCGCCATCATATCAGCGCCGGAGGAGTTGGGCGCGGATCTGTTCAATTCGGCTGGAGACTGGCGACGCGCTGACTGCCGGCGCGGCGACGGGCGATGCGGCCAGAGGGGCAGTGGCGGCCGGTCGCGGCTCGGCCGCGGCCTCCGCCACATGGTCATCTTTCACGAACAGTTTCGCGCCGGCCGCGCCGCGCCAGCGCTCAACCACCTGTCTGACGAAGGCTTGGGAGTCGACGAACTCGTCAGGCGCGCCGTCCGCACGGAACGTCTCGCTGTGAGGAATCCGGTCCGCCGACAGCGACTTGAAGCTCAGGCGGGTCGGCAGCGGAAAACCCTCGCCGAATCCCACGACTTCCCGCGTGCCGAGCGAGGGGACGAAGGCGACGAGATTGGCCGCCGCGTCAGTGACCGCCGAACGGAGGAGCGCCTGGTCGCGGTCGTTGACCATGCGCATCGCGAACAGCGTGCTGCATTGGGAAATGATGGTCGGATCGAGCTCGGCCGGCCGCTGCGTGACGAGGCCGAGGCAAACGCCATATTTGCGCCCTTCCTTCGCGATGCGCAGCAAGCCGCGGCGGGTCGGCGCGAAACCGACCGAATGATCGACGGATGCGTAGCGGTGCGCCTCTTCGCAGACGAACAGCATCGGCATCGCCCCGTCGCTCCACAGGCCGAAGTCGAAGGCGAGACGGCTGAGAAGGCTGACGACCGCGTCGACGACTTCGACCGGCAGGCCGGCGAGCTGCAGGACGGTCAGCGGCTGGCCGTTCGGTTCAAGACGGAACAAATAGGTTAGAATCTCGCCCATTGTGTCGCCGCCGACATTCGCGTTCTCGAACATGAACGCGTAACGCGCGTCGTTGCGCAGCCCGTCGATGCGAGAGAGCAGGTGATGGTGGCGCATGCGCGAGGCGCGGTTCTCGAGCCTTCCCATGCGCTCGTCGATCAGGGCGACGAGGTCCTGCATCGTATAGGGAACCGGTGTGTCGACCGTGAAGCCCGCGTTGCGCGGATCGATGCGGCGCAAGCTGACTCGCTCGCTTTGTCCGCGCTGGGACTGATACAGGCCCTTGGCGATCGGGATCTGCTCGGCGAGGATTTCGATCTCATCCTCGACGCCCGGACGCCCGTAGTAGAGGGCGTCGACGAATTCCTCGAAGTTGAACAGCCAGAACGGCAGTTTGAGTTGCGCGGCGCTGACGACATTGGCGCGCGAACCGAAGCAGCGGCCGTACTCATTGTGGCCGTCGAGCAGGAAGACGCGCAAATCGGGCCGCGCATCGAGAATTGCGCTGATCAGCACCGCGACGCCGCTCGACTTGCCGACGCCGGTCGAGCCGAGGATGGCGAAGTGCTTGGCCAGCAGGTTGTCGACGTCGACGGTCGCGTGGATGGTCTGGTCGTGATGCAATGCGCCGACGTCGATCGTCCGCGCGCCAGAGGTGCGATAAATGAGCCGGAGCTCGTCGACGCCGATGATGCGCGCGCTGTCGCCGATCGCCGGATAGACTGAGACGCCGCGAACGAAATGCTCGAGGCCGTCGTTGTTCTTGATCTCCCCCATCAGATCGACCCGTGCGACGGCGCCAAAGCGCGGGTCGCCGCGTTCGGCGTTGCCGTCGACCTCGGTCACCACGCCAACCAGGCGATGTGACCCTGCGTCGATAGCGAGGAATGTGCCGACCGTCGCCCGCAACAGGTCGCTGAGAGCCGGGGCCGGCAGACCGACACGCGCTTCCGATCCTCTAACGCCGAGCACCGCGCCCAGCGACGCCTCGACCGGTGAAGGCGGGTTGAAATCGAAATTGGTGACGGTCATGTCCACTGGCGAGGTTCGGCGGCGCTGCCGCTCTGGAATATCAACGGAATACTGGCGGTTGATCCTTTAGGCCGGGTTAACTACTCCGTTCAGGCTTGAATTCGTCGCCCGAAGGACGATCCTCGCGGCCATGAGAATCTTCGCCTTTGGGCTTGGCTACGCAGCGCAGCGCGTTTTGGCGCGGCTATCCGGCGTCGAAGCGAGCGGCGCGACGCGCGATCCCGAGACGGCGCGCGCCTGGCGCCGCGATGGCGTCGCCGCTTGGGCGGTCGACGACGATGGGGGTCGGCCGGCGCTGGAGGCCGCGCTGCGGGGCGCCGAAACGCTGCTCGTCAGCGCGCCGCCCGACGAAAGCGGCGATCCGGCGCTGCAGCGCTTTGGCAGGGCGATCGCCGCCGCGCCGGCGTTGGCGCATGTCGTCTACCTGTCCAGCGTCAGCGTCTACGGCGATCGCGACGGGGCCTGGGTCGACGAGTCGAATGTTCCGGCGCCGGGTTCGCCGCGCGCCCAAAGGCGGCTGGCGGCCGAGCGAGAATGGCGCGCATTCGCCGAAGCGCGCGGCGCGCGCGTCGACATCCTGCGGCTTGCCGGCATCTACGGCCCCGGCCGCAACGCGCTTGAGAAGCTCCGGCGCGGCGAGGCGCGAAGGATCGTCAAGGCGGGTCAGGTCTTCAACCGTATTCACGTCGACGACATTGCGTCCGTCGTGGTTCGGCTGATCGAAGCCGGCGGACCGGGCGGCATCTGGAACGTCGCCGACGAAGAACCGGCGCCGCTGGAGGAGGTCATCATGCTGGCGGCTGAACTCCTCGGCGTCGCGCCGCCGCCAATCGAAGATTTTGCCACGGCGCGCCTGACGCCGATGGCGAGGAGCTTCTACGACGACAACCGACGCGTCGACGTCGGCAAGCTCAGGCGCGAACTCGGCTATCGCTGGCTCTATCCGACCTATCGCGACGGCTTGCGCGCGCTGGCGGAAGCCGGAGAAGGGCGGTCCGAAGCGTGACGGACTGCGATCACTTCGGCGGTTCGTCCTCCGCCGACATCAGCATGCCGGAATTGGGCTCGACCCAGGCGAGCCGGTCGTGCACGGACTTCACGCCGGGGATGTTCTCGGCGATCACCCGCAAGCCCTCGCGCAAGCGTTCGTCGGCGATCGCGCCCTCGAACGTCACATCGCCGTTCTTGGCCGAAACGCGGATGGAGGCGCGCGGGGCCCAGCCGCGCGACGCGATCTCTTTCTGGATGGCGACGCAGATCTCGGCGTCCGAACGGGGCTCGCTGTCGCGCCGCAATTCGACATATAGGCGCTTGAGCAGATCGGAGCGGGACACGACGCCGATCACGCTGCCGCCGCGCACCACCGGCAGGCGCTTGACCCGGCGCCGGATCATCAAGTCGACGGCCTCGGAGAGCGGTGCGTCCTCGTCGATGGTGACGACCTCGCGGGTCATGACCTCGGCGGCGGTGCGGCCATGCTCATGCGCGTAGGCGTGGGCCAAACGCCCGCCGCTCAACAGGGATTCCAGCCAGCGCGGCCGCCGTTTTTCGGTCCCGAGTTCGCCGCGGCGCAGCAAGTCGCCTTCGCTCAGGATGCCGACCAGCGCCTTCCGCTCGTCGAAGACGCACAGCGCGCTGATTCCGGCCCGCAACATCGTCTCGACCGCTTCGGCGAGACTGGCCGTGTCGCGCACGCCGATAATGCCGTGCGTCATCGCGTCGCGAACGCGCATGTCCTTCGTCCTTTTTCCAGCGTCGCAACCTGCCGCAATTCGCCTCTTGCCGCCTTGACCGTGCGCAAACGCGCCGCGACACAGGCTAGAGTGGCGACGATACGCCTTGTATAGCTCGCCCAGCGCGTATCGTCATAGGAGCGCTTGCTTTGGCCAATCCTCTCGTCGTCGAAGTCATGCGCGGCGTGCGCGTCGAATCGCGCCACAGCGGCGCCGGCGCGGTCGTCGACACCGACGGCGCGGTTGCTTTCGCGTTCGGTGAAATCGACGAACCGGTCTTTCCGCGCTCCGCCGTCAAGGCGCTGCAGGCGCTGCCGCTGGTCGAGAGCGGCGCGGCCGACGCGCTGCAACTCAGCGAGGCCGAAATCGCGCTCGCCTGCGCTTCGCATTCCGGCGCGCCGGCGCATGTCGAAACCGCCACGGCGATGCTCGCCAGGGTCGGGCTCGACGTCGCGTCGCTCGCCTGCGGCGTACATTGGCCCGTTAGCGAAGAAGCATCGCGCGCGCTCGCGGGCGCCGGCCGGACGCCGTCGCCGCTACACAACAATTGCTCAGGCAAACACGCCGGTTTCCTCTGCCTCGCGTGCGCGTCTGGCTGGGAGACCAGGGGTTACGAACAGGCCGCGCACCCGGTGCAGCGCGCCGCCAAGGCGGCGATCGAAGACGTGACCGGCGCGGCGCTCGGCGAGGACGTCTGTGCAACCGACGGTTGCTCGATTCCGACCTACGCTGTTGCCTTGCGCGCGTTGGCGCTCGGCTTTGCGCGCCTGGCGACAGGGGCAGGTCTGGCGCGCCGCCGCGCCGCCGCCGCCACGCGAATTTTCGCCGCCGTCGCCGCGAACCCGGCGATGGTCGCCGGCGAGGGGCGGTTCGACACCGAAGTGATGCGCCTGTTCGGCCCGCGCGTCTTCGTCAAGACGGGCGCCGAAGGGGTTTATTGCGCCGCCTTGCCAGACCTCGGCCTCGGCTTCGCGGTCAAGGCCGACGACGGCGCGACCCGTGCGGCGCAAGTCATGATCGCCGCCATGATCGGCCGCTTCCTGCCCGCAGAAGGCGGAGATCGCGCCCGCCTCGGCCCCTTCGTCGCGCCCGTCTTGCGCAACTGGAACGGGATCGAGGTCGGGGCGCTGCGGGCGGCGGGGCCGCTTGCCAGGACGCCGACCTAGAGCCCCATCGCCTCGCCATGCAGCGCCACGTCGAGACCTTCGCGCTCCTGCTCCGGACTGACCCGCAGGCCGACCACGGCATCGACGATCCGCAACGCGATCCAGGTGCCCACGACGCACCAAACGATCGTGACGGCCACGCCGATCGCCTGCGCTCCGAGTTGAGCGGCGTTCCCCTCGAGCAATCCAGCGACGCCGGGGCTCGTAGCGGAAGCGCTGACCGCGGCGGTGGCGAAAACGCCGGCGAGCAGAGTGCCGAGCGCGCCGCCGACGCCATGCACGCCGAAGACGTCGAGGGAATCGTCGTAGCCGATCCTCGTCTTGAGGGTGGTGCTGGCGAAGTAGCAGACCGCGCCGGCGAGCGCGCCGATCAGCGCGCCGTGCCAGGGTAGGACATAACCGGAGGCGGGGGTGATCGCTCCCAGTCCCGCGACCGCGCCGGAAATCAGGCCCAGCACCGACGGCTTGCCGCGCTTGACCCATTCAAAGCCGCTCCACGCCGTTGCGCCGGCGCAGGCGGAAAGATGGGTTGCGACGATGGCGAATACGGCGCGCGAGCCGACGCCGAGCGCCGAGCCGCCATTGAAGCCGAACCAGCCGACCCACAGCATGCCGGCGCCGATCACCGCCAGCGAGAGATCGGACGGCGCGAGGTTCTCGCGTCCGTAGCCCTGGCGCGCGCCGACGATCAGCGCCGCGGTCAGGCCGGCGACGCCGGCATTGACGTGGACGACCGTGCCGCCGGCAAAATCGATCAGGCCGAGCCTGGCGAGAACGCCGCCGCCCCATACCCAGTGCGCGCTCGGCACATAGACGAGCAGCAGCCAGAGCGCACAAAAAAGGGCGAAGGCGGAGAATTTCATCCGATCCGCGACGGCGCCGCCGACCAGCGCGCAGGTGATGACCGCGAAGGTCATCTGATAGGCCATGAACAGCATCTCGGGGATGGTCTTGGCGAAGGGGCCGATCGAATCGATTCCGATCCCGGTGAGAAAAACCCGGTCGAGCCCGCCGAAGATGGCGCCGTCGCCGCGAAACGCGAGCGAATAGCCGAAGGCGAACCAAAGCAACGAGACAACTGCGGTCGCCGCGACGCTCTGCGCCATCGTCGCGAGAACGTTCTTCCTGCGCACCATGCCGCAATAGAACAGCGCCAGCCCCGGCAGGGTCATCAGCAGCACCAGCGTCGTCGCGGCGATCATGAACGCTGTGTCGGCCGGATCGATCTTGCCTTCGGCGGCCATCGCCGGCCCGGCGGACATAATGACGACGGCGGCCGTGGCGAGACCGGCGCGTGCGAGAGGCTTAAGCATGGCGGAAGAGTCTCTTCGAAAGGAACGCGGGCGCCTACAGTGCGTCTTCGCCGGTCTCGCCGGTGCGGATGCGGTACGCCGCTTCGATCGACGAGACGAAGATCTTGCCGTCGCCAATCTTGCCAGTCACCGCGGCGGCGCGAATCGCCGCGACGGCGTCGTCGGCCATACGGTCGGCGACGACGACCTCGACGCGGGTCTTGGGCACGAAGTTCACCTCGTATTCGGCCCCACGGTAGATTTCCGTGTGGCCTTTTTGCCGGCCGTAGCCCTTGACCTCGGTGACGGTCATGCCGCGCACGCCGAGACGGTCGAGCGCCGCGCGCACGTCGTCGAGCTTGTAAGGTTTGACGATGGCGGTGACGAGTTTCATGGATTCCGCGCTTCCTTTGCCGCTCCGATTTCGCGGCGTCCCGGTCGCCCCGCCCCGGCCGGGCAGGCGACATTTTGATCAATTCCACGGCAATATGCACATGAAATCAGCAATGGAAAGCGCCCGACCTTGAGTTTCCCGGACGAATTGCCGCAGCTCGAGGCAGAACTCGCGCCGTCGCCGCTGACGGGGCGGAGTTCGGCCGGGACGCTTGTCGTCGAAGGCGAGGCGTTCGATGATCGCGACGTGCATAGGCGGCGCGGCGATCCCCCAAGAGCGGCCGCCAATGGAGCGTCAATGGTCGTCGAAGTCGTTTTCCCGCCCGTCGCATCGGACGCCGACACAGGTAGGCTCAACCGTTGGCTCGTCGCCGAAGGCGCGCGCGTGCGCGAAGGCGAGCCGCTGTTCGAGATCGAGACCGACCCGGTGACGGAGATCGAGGCGCCGGCGAGCGGCGTACTGCGTGGCTTGCGCGCCAAGCCTGGCGACCGTCTGTCGGCCGGCGCGACGCTCGCCTGGATAGTCGCCGAAGACGAGCCGTTCGACCCCGACTTGCAGGCTCTCGCCGGCGAGCTGCGGGCGCTGCTCGCGCCGGCCCCGTCGGCGCCGCCCGGCGACGCGCCGGCTCTCCTCGATGACGCCGACGAACGCGCGCCTGCCTTGCCGCCCGCGCCGGCGCTGGTGATCAGCGCGGGCGCGCGGCTCAATCGCCTGTGGCTCGCGCGCGGCGGGGGCGCCCCGATCGTGTTCATTCACGGCTTCGGCGCCGACCTCAACGGCTGGCGGCCTTTGGTCAGCCGTCTGCCGGCCGCCTATTCGGCGCTTGCTCTCGATCTTCCCGGCCACGGCGCTTCCCCGTTCGCCGGCGAAACGACCGTCGCAGCGCTGACGGCGGCGGTCGCCGCGGCGCTGGCGGAGGAGGGGGTTTCGACGGCGCATCTTGTCGGCCACTCGCTCGGCGGCGCGATTGCGGCGGCGTTGACGACAGCGCCCGGCTTTCGCGCGCTTTCGCTGGCGCTCGTATCGCCCGCCGGCCTGGGCCCGGAGGTCAACGGCGCGTTCATCGCCGGCTTCCTGCGCGCGCGCTCCGAGGCGAGCCTCAGCCCGTGGATGCGCGAACTCGTCGCCGATCCGGCAGCCCTCGGTTCGGCTCTGGTCAACACGACCTTGCGCCAGCGGGCGGCAGGCGAGCTGGTCGATGCGCAGACGCGTCTCGCCGAGGCGCTGTTCCCCGATGGCGCGCAAGCCTTCGACATTCGGCCTTGGCTGGCGGCGATCGCCATTCCCGCCAAGGTCATCGTCGGCGTCGAGGATCGGATCCTTCCCTCCCGGCAGGCAGAGGGTCTGAGCGGGCTGATAGCATTGCACCGCCTCGCCCGCGTCGGCCATATGCCTCATCTCGAGGCGCGCGCCGAAGTGGCGCGGCTGCTGACCGAACTCGTCCGCGCCGGCGCCTAGCGCCCCTTCGCGCCCGCGTCGGCCGCGACCAGCGCCCGCGCGGTCGTCTCGTCGGTCACCAGCGTCGTGGGCTTCAGCAGCCGCGCGGCGCCGCGCAGCGCCCCGATCTTGGCTGCGCCGCCGGCCGCCATCACCCGGATTGGCGCGGCGATCACCGCCTCCAACGGCGCCGACATGACGCGCGCGTTGATCGGATGATCGATCAGCCGCCCTTCGGCCGAATAGACGTAGCAGAGCGCCTCACCGACCGCGCCGTATTCGCGCAGGCGATGGCGCTCGGCTTCGCCGACGAGGCCGTAGCGGACGACCGTCGAATCCGCGTCGAGCGCGCCGACGCCGAATACGACCGCGTCGAGACGGCGCGCGAATTCGTAAACTTCGGCGAGACCACAGCGTTCGATCAACGCCTGACGCGTTTCGCCGCTGTCGACCAGCGCCGGGGCCGGGATCAGGTAGCAGTCGGCGTTGTAGGCGCGCGCGAATTCCCACGCGAATTCGGCCGGGTTGATTGACCCGACGTGGGTGACGCCGCCGACCAGCGACACTACGGTTACGGCTTTCGCCGCACGTTCGCTCAGGTGGTCGAGCGCCTTTCGGAGTGTGAGCCCCCAGCCGAGGCCGATCTTCATGTTGTCGGCGACGAGTTCGGAAATGACGGCGCCGAGCGCGGCCCCGATCGGCGCCGTCGGGTCGGCGTTCGGCGCAGACAAGGGCGCGACGATCGCCTCGCCGACCCCGAGGGTCCTGGCGAGCGCGATTTCAAGGCCGGCGAGGTCCGCCGCGCCGCGCGCCAAGGCGATCCGGACCTCGCCGAGCGCGCGGGCCTCCGCCAGCATGCGCACCACGGTGACGCGGCCGACGCCAAGGGCTTCAGCGACGGCGCTCTGGGTCATCTCCTCGACGTAGTACATCCACGCCGCGCGCCGGCGCAGTCGTTCGCCCCGGCGCAGCGGCGCGCGCTGCCGGTTCGCGGCGGGGTTGGCGGCGGGAGCCTTGCGGGTCATGGCGGTCTAGGTCCGTTCCGAATCGGTGGAGTTTAACGCCAAATGTGCGGGCAATGTGCGTCTCCGACGCAGAAGACTTTGATGAATTGGTAATTCCTGGCCTCTAATTTGCGCAACAACCACGATCCGCCAGGAGTGTCGATGTCGGTCCCAGGGATGACGCCGCGCGCGACCTCGGGACCGTCGTCTGCCGCCGCCGCCACGGTCGATCGGCTAGCCTGGATGGCGGGGCAGGTCCGCAAGCTGTTGCGCCAGCAGGCGATTGCCTTCGGCGCGTTGCGGATCGTCGTCGTCAGTTTGGCAGCTTGGGGCGTCTTCGCGCACGAACGTGCGATGCTTGGCGATGAAGGCGAGCGCGACGCCGCCGCGCTGGTTCAAACCGCCGAACAAGTCGCCAGCCGTTCGCTGGCCGATCTCGACGCAACGCTGGCTCTCCTCGCCGACCGCGCCGAGCCCGACGGCGCGACGATCAATTGGCGGTCGCTGTCCGACCAAGGCTCGGCGCTCATTGGCCAGCGCGGCGCTTTCGCCGTCTTCGATGCTTCCGGCGCCGTCGCGCTCGGCGCGTCCGCCGCCATGTCCGAGTCCGAACGACGGACGCTCGTCGACGGCGCGAGCGGCGATCACGCTGGCCGAACTGTCCTCGCGTCGCCGGGGCGCGTCGTTTTGGCGCGTCGCTTGGCCGACCGCGACGGTGGCGTTCTTGGCGTCCTCGTCGCCGTCGTCGACCCTGCGTCGCTGATTGCAGAAGTGGCCGAGCGCGACGCGAACCGGGGCGGCGTGGCTATCGTCGAACGGACCGGTCGCGTGCTCGCCGGCGCCGGCGCGCTCGGCGGCGCGATGGGCGATATCCTGCCGCTGGGCGAACCGCTACGCGGCCCCGATGCGAGCAAGCCGGCGGCGCTCGGCGGCGACCGACCCGGCTACCTCGCCTCGATCGCCAATTCGCCGCTTGCCGTCGTTGCGACGCCGCCTGATCTCGATCGCGATCCGCGCCTCATCCGCTGGGGCGCGCTGTGCTTCACCGTCGCCGCGATCCTGGCTCTGCTGATTGCTGCGACGGCGTACGCGCTGGCGCGGCGAGCGGCGCTGTTCGAGGCGCGCGTCTCCAAGCAGGCGCGTCGCGATCCGCTGACCGGACTCGCCAACCGCACCGCCATCCGCGAGCGCCTGGACGAGGCTTTCGCCGGTCCCGCCGGCGGCGGCGCGATCGCGCTGCTGGTCATCGACCTCGATCGCTTCAAATACATCAACGACACCCATGGCCATCCGATCGGCGACGATTTGTTGCGGGTCGTCGCTGATCGGCTGCGCGCCCTGGCGGGCCCCGACGACCTCGTTGGCCGTCTCGGCGGCGACGAATTCGCCGTCATCCAGCCAGTCGCCGGTTATGGCGACGAGGCCGGCGTGCTGGCGCTGCGCGTCTGCCGCGAGTTGGCGGCGCCATATGAGCTCGGCTCGATCTTCGCCTCGGTCGGCGCCAGCGTCGGCGTCGCTTTCGCGGCGCGCGACGCGACCGCGACCAGCGAATTGCTCAAGGCTGCGGACATGGCGCTTTACGCCGCCAAAGCGCAAGGGCGGGGTTCGGTTCGTTTCTTCCATCCCGATATGCATCATGCGGTCCAGCGCAAGGTGATGATCGAGGGTGGCCTGCGCAACGCGATCAAGCGCGACGAGCTTTATCTCGCCTACCAGTCGATCAGGGACGCGCGCACCGAGGAGACGGTCGGCTACGAGGCGCTGCTGCGCTGGCGGTTCGGCGCAACGATGATTCCGCCTTCCGAGTTCATCGCCGTCGCTGAGGAGACCGGGCTAATCGTGTCGATCGGCGCCTGGGTGCTCGAGCGCGCCTGCGCCGATATGGCGCGCGTGCCCGCGGGCGTCCGAGTGGCGGTCAACTGCTCGCCGGTGCAGCTCGAATCTTTCGACCTCGCCTCGCATCTCCGCAAATGCCTCGATCATTTTGGCTTGTCGCCCGACCGGCTGGAGATCGAGGTGACCGAGTCGTTTCTCATCAACGACAGCCCACGCATCGCCGCGCAGTTGCGCCGTCTCAAGGAAATGGGAGTGCGCATCTCGCTCGACGATTTCGGCACCGGCTACTCGAGCCTCAACTGCCTCGAGCAATATCCGTTCGACAGCATCAAGATCGACCGATCCTTCGTTCAGAAGCTGGACCGGCGTGAGGCGACGCGCGCAACCGTGCGAGCGATCATCGAACTTGCCTCGAGTTTCGGCATGACGACCATCGCCGAGGGGGTCGAAACACGCGCCCAGCTCGCGACGGTGGTGGAGCTCGGCTGCGCCGAGGCACAGGGTTTCCTGTTCGGCAAGCCGATGCCGCTCGATGAGGCTCTGGCGTTCGCCGCGCTTGAAGGCGGCGGCGCCGAAGCGTCGCCGCAGCGGCGCGTAGTCAACGGCTAAGAGGCCTCAGCCGAGCAAAATCCGGTACTGAACGAAGCCCGAGCGTTCGGCGACCTTGTCGTAGAGCTGCATGGCGTCGCGATTCGTCTCGTGGGTGAGCCAGTGCACGCGCGAACAACCGAGCGCCCGCGCCTTGTCGGCGACCGCGTCGATCAGCAGCCGGCCGACCCCGCCGCCTCGCCGCCCCGGGGCGACGAACAGGTCCTGCAGGTAGCAATAGTCGCCGACGGTCCAGCACGAGCGATGCGCGATCCAGTGGACGAGGCCGATCGCCGCTCCGTCGCCGTTCCGGGCGAGGAAGCCGCCCATCGGTTCGGACCCGCCGGTCAAGCGGGCGAACGTGGTCGCGCTCGTGCCATCGTCGACGGCGGCGCGATAGAATTCGAGATAGCCGCGCCACAACAGCGCCCATTCGGAGTGATCGGCGGCGACGAGGGGAGCGATCGTCGCGGGCGGCGCCGGAGTTGCTGCGCTCGGTTGCAAGCTCGTCTCCATCGCAGTCGGCGTCAATTGAAGCTGTCGAGATAGGAAACCAACATCAGAACGATGCCGGCGATCAGGGCGAACACCAACACGCCGATGACGGCGAAACGGTCTTCGGAGGACATGGGCAAACGGCTGCGCTCGACGCGCCCTTCCGGTTCGCCGGGCTCCGGTTGCGCCGGATTTTGCTCGACCGCGGCCAATTTCGCCGAGGCCGCTCCGGCGGCGACAAGCTTCGGCCGCGGGCGAGGCGGCGACGGGGCCGGCGCCACCGGCTTTGGCGGTGAAAACGCGGGGGCCGGCCGAGCGGTGAAGGAGGGGGACGGCCTCGGGCGCCGCGGCGACGGGTCGGCGAAGAAGACGAACGCCGCGCCGAGCGCCGGAGCGATGGCCGCAAGCGCAGGAGCGTTGACGGCGATCCAGTCGCCGATCAGCGGGTCGGTGACCGCCATGTCGCCGGCGATCCAGCCGAGCAGCGCCGCGCTGAGCTTGATCAGCCGCGGAGCCGCGCGCAGCGCCGCCGAGAGAATGACGCCGCCGTAGGCGAGAACCGGAATCGAAAAGACGACGCCCGCGGCGAGCAGCCAGAAATTGCCGCGCGCAATCGCCGCCAGGGCGATGACGTTGTCGAGGCTCATCGCCGCGTCGGCGATGACGATTGCGGTGGCCGCCGCCCACAGGTCGCGGCGCGCCGCGCCGGGTTCGGGCGCCGGCAGGGCCTCGCGTTGTGACTCGATGGAAACGTTAAGGGCGATGACGATCAGCGCCCAGGCGCCGAGCAGCTTGACCAGCGGCACGCCGAGCAGCGAAGTGGCGACGGTCGCCAGCAGCAGGCGCAGGACGATCGCTCCTCCGGAGCCGATCATCGCCGCGCGTCGGGCGTCGTCGCGACCGAGGCCGCTGCAGGCGACGGCGATCAGCAGCGCGTTGTCCGCGCCGAGCAGCAGGTCGACGACGAAGATCTGGAGAGGAATGACGAGCCAGGCGGCCCCCGCCGAGAGGTCCATGCCTCAGGCCTCGGCGGCTCGGCCGAGCGGCGCGCGCGCCGCGACGCTCATGGAGCGTTCCCTGGCGTCGGCGCCGGGATCGGCGCGCTTGGCGGCTTCGGGCCGTTCTGCAGCGTGTGCAGGAAATCCGCGTCGGGCGACAGCACCAGCGTTGGGCCGGACTCGGCGAGGGCGCTGCGATAAGTCTGCAGCGCGCGATAGAATTGGTAGAAGTTTGGATCTTTGTCGAACGCCTCGGCCAGAACGCGGTTGGCCTCGGCGTCGCCTTCGCCGCGGCTGATCGTTGCGGCGCGCTGCGCCTCCGAGAGCAGGACGGTGCGGTCTCGGTCGGCGCGCGACTGGATCTGTTGCGCCCATTCGGCGCCCTGCGCGCGCAGTTCCTTGGCCTCGCGCTGCCGCTCCGACTTCATGCGGTCGTAGATCGCCTGACTGGTCTCGAACGGCAGATCGGCGCGATGGAAGCGCACTTCGTCGATTTCGACGCCGAGCGGACGCGCCTTGGCCTCCACCTCGTTCTTGATCACGTCGACGATGTCGCCACGCTGCTGCGTCAGTAGCGTCAGCAGCGGCGCCTGCCCGAGCTCGCGCCGCACCGACGAGCTCACCAATTGCGAGAGCTGAGCGCGCGCCTGGTCGAGCGTGCGCAGCGCCTGGTAAAAGTGCAGCGGGTCGACAATGCGGAAGCGCGTGTAGGGTTGCACCTCGAGCCGCTTCTGGTCGCCCAGGATCATCTGCTCGGGCGGCGGCTCCAGCAATTGCAATCGCGTGTCGTAGACATAGACGCTGTCGATGAACGGCGCCTTGACCTTCAGGCCGGGCTCGACGACGACGCCGATTGGCGCGCCGAGGCGGACGACCAGCGCCTGCTCGCCCTCGCGCACGATATAGAGCGACGACACGATGATATAGACGACGGCGGCGGCGGCGACCGCCAGCCCGAGCAGGAGGCGCGTCTTCATCGGACGGCTCCTGGGGTCGGCGGCGCAGCGGGGGCGGGCGGGGCGGCGCTCGGCAGAACCACGGGCGGAGCAACGCTCGGCGGGACGCTCGGTCGCGCGCGCGTCTCGGTCACCGGCATGTAGGGCACGACGCTGGAAACGCCTTTGCCCGACGTGTCGAGGATGACCTTGGTCGCCTTGCGCAGCATTTCGTCGACGCTGTCGAGATAGAGGCGCCAGGCGGTGACGTCCTTGGCGACGCGGTAGCTGTCATAGACGGAGAGGAAGGCGCTGGCGTCGCCCTGGGCGAGGTTGACGATCTGGGTCTTGTAGGCTTCCGCGTCCTGGCGGATTCGCTCCGCGTCGCCGCGCGCGCGCGGCAGGATGTCGTTGGCGTAAGCCTCGGCCTCGTTGCGCGAGCGCTCCTGATCGGCGCGTGCGCGCTGCACGTCGTTGAACGCGTCGATCACCGCCAGCGGCGGCTCGACCCGCAACAGTTGGACCTGAGTGATCTCGATGCCGGCGTGCTCGGCGTCGAGCAGGGATTGGAGCACCGTCTTGGTCTGGTCGGCGATCTGCTGGCGCTTGTCGGACATTGCCGCCTGGATGGGCGTGCGGCTGATGACGTCGCGTAACGCGCCTTCGGCGGAAATCTTCACCGCCGCCTCGGGGGCGTTGACGCGAAACAGGAACTCGCCGGCGTCGCGGATCTTCCAGAACACCGCGCAGTCGGCCTCGACGATGTTTTCGTCGCCGGTGAGCATCTGGCGCTCGCGTCCGCTCGCCGGGTCACCGGGAACGCCAGGGTTGCCGAGCTGAACCTGATTGATCTGGGTCACCTTCGGCAGAAGGACCGTGTCGATCGGGAACGGCATGTGGACGTGCAGGCCAGGTTGGGTCGTGTCGATCCAGCGACCGAAACGCAACACCACGCCTTGTTCGTCCGGCTGAACCCGGTAGATCGACGTGGCGGCCCAGCCGATCACCACCATGGCGACCAGCAGGCGGACGCTGCGGCGGCCTAGGCGCGGCGCCCGCACCAACTTGAGGACGCCCTCGCGCAACAGCGCGCCGACGCCTTCTGGCTGCGGCGACGGCTCGTCGCCTGCGACAGGCGTGTCAGTCATGGCGCGTCCTTGACGACGGCTGGTTGGGGCGGCCGGCGCCGCCGATCGAGCGTAGGGAACGCCCTGGGGCGCGCCGCGCGTTGCGCTGGGTCAATCGAGGCCAACCGCGAGCGTCTCCTCCAGCATCAGGCGCGCGCGCGCCCTGAGCCGCTCGGTCTGGCTCTTGAGCTGGCCGCAGGCGGCGAGAATGTCGCGGCCGCGCGGCGTGCGCACCGGGCTGGCGTAGCCGGCGTTGAATACGATGTCGGAGAAGCGCTCGATCGCGTCCCAGTCCGAACATTCGTAGGGGCTGCCCGGCCACGGGTTGAAGGGGATGAGGTTGATCTTGGCGGGCAGGCCGGCGAGCAGCCGCACCAGCGCCTTCGCCTCGGCCGGGGAGTCGTTGATCCCTTTCAGCATCACGTATTCGAAGGTGATGCGTCGCGCGTTGGACGCGCCGGGATAGTCGCGGCAGGCCTGCAGCAGGTCCCTGATCGGGTACTTCTTGTTGAGCGGCACCAGCTTGTCGCGCAGCGCGTCGTTGGTCGCGTGCAGCGACACCGCGAGCATCGTCCCGCATTCGGCGCCGAGCCTTCCCATTTCCGGGACGACGCCGGAAGTCGAGACGGTGATGCGCCGCCTGGACAGCGACAAGCCGTCGCCGTCGGTCAGGATCGCGATCGCTTCGCGGACGTTGCCGAAATTGTAGAGCGGCTCGCCCATGCCCATGAAGACGACGTTCGACACCGCGCGCACGCCTTCGCCCGAGGGCACGAGCCCGCCGTCGGTCGGCGCCGTCCCGCCGGGAAAGTCGCCGAGCCGGTCGCGCGCCACCAGGACCTGGGCGACGATCTCGGCCGCCATCAGGTTGCGCGCCCAGGCCTGCGTGCCGGTGTGGCAGAAGGTGCAATTGAGGGTGCAGCCGACCTGGCTAGAGACGCACAGGGTGCCGCGGTCGGTCTCCGGGATATAGACGGTCTCGATTTCCGCGCCCTTGTCGCCGGGATAGGCGGGCGGCATGCGCAGCAGCCATTTGCGTGTGCCGTCGG
>Ga0181522_10001028_pt1 | contig 17923 bp, 14 predicted proteins | sample PEATcosm2014_Bin_27_FD_121103 | JGI IMG/M metagenome (GOLD analysis project Ga0181522, IMG submission 121103) | Peatland microbial communities from MTU Mesocosm Facility, Houghton, MI, USA - PEATcosm2014_Bin05_10_metaG | ecosystem: Environmental > Terrestrial > Soil > Wetlands > Peat | place... | reverse complement strand
GCGCCCGATCGGTTTCGAGATTCGTGGCACGGCGTAACCGCCTCGCTCAAGTCAAGCCTTAGCCGACTCCAGCAACCGCTTGGCTCGCTTCAAATGAGGCAAGTCGAGCATCTCGCCGTCGAGGGAGACGACACCTGCGCCGGGCGCAGCCGCGAAGGCGGCGACGATCGCCTGGGCGCGCGCGATCGCCTCCGGCGAGACGGCGAACACGTCGTTGATCACCGGCACCTGCGCGGGATGGATCGCCATCTTGGCGACGAAACCGTCGCGGCGGGCCGCCAGCGCTTCCGAGCGCAGGCCGTCGAGATCGCGGAAGTTGGTGGCGACAGCGTCGATCGGGCTCGTTTCGGCGGCGATCGCGCCGACCAGCGTCAGCGTCCGCGCCAGTGCGTAGGGCGCGGCATAGGCGCCGTCGGGCAAGCGGTTCGTCTCCGCGCCGAGGTCGGCCGAAAGATCCTCGCCGCCCCACGCCAGCCCGTCGAGCCGGCGGCTCGCGCCACGATAGCTGGCGAAGCCGAAGAGCGCGCGGGCCGACTCGGTGGCGATGGCGACGATGCGAGTCGAGCCGTCGGCGAGGCCGTGCTCGGCCTCGCGCACCGCGAGCTTCGCTCCGAGTTGCTGCACGTCGGCGCCGCCGAGACACTTGGGCAAAACGACGCCGTCGGGGGCGGCGGGAATCGCCGCGTCGAGGTCGGCCGCGGTCAGCCCGCTGGCGAACGCGTTGACCCGCACGTACAGCTTCGGGCGGGTCGCGAGCCGGCGCGCCTCGGCGACGAATGCGGCTGCGGTTGCGCGCGCCGCCGTCTTGCGCGCCTCGGCGACGGAATCCTCGAGGTCGACAATCAGCGCGTCGGCGCCGCTCGCCAGCGCCTTGGCGAGCTTCTTGACGTCGTCGCCGGGGACGAAGAGCAACGAGCGCATGGTCAGGCCGCCGTCGTCGCCGGCGGCCGGCGCCGCATGAAGGCGGTGCGGCGGCATTCGGCGACCAGCGTCCCGTCCTGCTTGAAGGCGCGGTGGAGGAATTCGATCAGCCCGGCGTCGGCGCGCGACTTCGACTCGCGCTTGGCCGTCACTTCGGTCGTCGCGCTGACCGTGTCGCCCTCGAACAACGGCGCGGGAAACTTGACCTCCGACATGCCGAGATTGGCGATGGTGGTGCCCAGCGTCGTGTCGTTGACCGAAATGCCGATCAGCAGGCCGAGGGTGAACAGCGAATTCATCAGCGGCCGTCCCCATTCGGTTTCGGTGGCGCAGAAATGAGCGTCGATGTGCAGCGGCTGCGGATTGAGCGTCAGACTCGAGAACAGCAGATTGTCCATCTGACTGACGGTCCGGGTGAGCCGGTGGCGGAAGACCCGCCCGACCTCGAAATCCTCGAAATAGAGGCCTCCGCGCGGGTGTTGGGTGTGCATAGCCGCCATTTCCTGACTCCCTCGGCCGGCGTCTTAAGCGCGCGTTTACCCTAATTCGGCGATGTATAGGCGATGCAAACGCTCGCCGCAGCCGCCGAGCCGCCCTTCAGGGCCGTCGATACGGTCGCCGAACGGCCGCTGGCGCCTTACGCCGGCGAGCCCGGGATCGTGCGCCGATTCCTCGCCTGGAGGCAACGGGCTGACGCCGAAGAACGCGCAGAGGCGGCGAGCGCCCTGGCGCGGGCCTACCTCTACTCCGATCTTCCCGCCGACGAGCGCGCCGAGGCCGAGCTTGGCCTGGCCACGGTGCTCGACGATCCGTCGGCCTTGGTGCGCCGCGCGCTCGCCGAGGCGCTCGCCGGCGCGTTCGAGGCGCCGCGTGCGATCGTGCTGGCGCTGGCCGCCGACCAATCCGACGTCGCCGCGGTGGTGCTCGGCCGGTCGCCGATGCTGACCGAGGCCGAGTTGGTCGATTTCGCCGCTTCCGGCGACTCCGCCGCCCAGAGCGCCATCGCGCGGCGGCCGCGACTGCCGGCGGGGATCGCGGCGGCGCTGGCCGAAGTCGGCCGGCGAGAAGCGGCGATCGCGCTCGCCGACAATTTCGACGCCGACGTCAGGCCGAGCGCGCTGTGGCGGCTGTTCGAGCGGTTTGGCGACGATTGCGAGGTTCGTGAGGCCTTGGCGTCCCGCTCCGATCTGCCTGCCGCGCTGCGCAACGAACTTGCCGCCGCGACGGCGCGGGCGCTTGCGGAGTTCGCGGCGCGCTGCGACTGGCTGTCCGCCGAACGCGCCCAGCGCATCGCCCGCGACGCGCGCGAGCAGGCGACGGCGACCATCGCCAGCAACGCCGAGTCTGGCGCGCTCGCCGAGCTCGTGCGGCGCATGCGCTCGGCCGGCACGCTGACCGTCGCGGTGCTGATGCGGGCGCTGCTCGGCGGCGACCGCGATTTCTTCGCGCTCGCGCTCAGCGAGCTTTCGGGAATCGCGCCGCGCCGCGCTGTTGCGCTTGCGCGCGCGCCCCGGAGCCAGGGGTTCGCGGCGCTCTACGCCAAGGCGCGACTGCCGGCGCCGTTCCTGCCGGCGTTCAGCGCCGCATTGCTCGCGCTAGAGGTCGCCGATCCGCCGCGCGGCGACCGGATCTCGCGCGCGCTATGCGAGAAAGTGATCGCGGCGTGCGAAACGCGCGCCGATGAAGGGCAGGGGCCGATGCTGGCTTTGCTCTGGCGATTCGCTTCGGAAGCGGCGCGCGAGAGCGCGCGCGAATACGCGGACGACGCCTGGCGCGTCCCGTCGCCGCCACAGCTCGAGCGACCGAATTATGCGCCGCTGCTGATCGAAGCGGTCGCGGCCGCGCTCGAAGACTTCGATGCGCCGCCGGTCGAGTCGCCGGCGCAATTGGAGTCCCCGCACGCCCCGCTGATCGAACTGACGCTCGCCGACCTCGAAGACGAGCCGGGAGAAGCGCCGCCGGTGCAGTTGCCCGCCGATATGCTCGCCGCCCTTGAAGAGGCGGCCTGAGCAAGGATCAGGCGACCTCGACGCCAGACTGCGCCGCGCGCGCTTGGGCGATCGCCTTGGCGAGCACGTCCGTGTCCTGCGCGCCCGGAACCCCGAAGCGCGATGCAAAGATGAAGAACGGCACGCCGGTGACGCCGATCGCCTGCGCCTGGGCGATTTCCGCCTGGACCGAATCGACGTCGTCGCCGTCGGCGAGGAGCTTCGCGACGCGTTCGGCGTCCATGCCGTTTTCACGCGCGACCTCGATCAACGCCTTGCGATCGCCGATATCGCGACCCTCCTCGAAATAGAGGCGGAACAGGCGGTCGACCACCGCGTCCTGCTGGTCGCCGACGGTCGCCCAACGGATCAGCCGGTGGGCGTCGAGCGTGTTCGGGGCGCGCTCGATGCGGTCGAAGGCATAGGCGATGCCGACCTGTTCGCCCATGTCGGTCAAACGATCGTGGATCGCGGCGAGCCGCACGTCGTCGCTGAACTTGGCCTTCATATAGGCGTGACGATCCATGCCGCCGGCCGGAATCGACGGGTCGAGTTGGTAGGGGCGCCAGCGCACGGCGATCGGCGCGCCCTCGCTAGCGCTTATCGCCGCGTCAAGCCGCCGCTTACCGAGAAAACACCACGGGCAGACCACGTCGCTGACGACGTCGATCGTCAGGGGTTCGGCGACAGCGTTCATAACCTCACTCCAAAGACGCGTCTGAGCGCCGTTCCCTTTATTTAGAGGCGATCGTCCGCCGTGCAACCGCGCGCCCTCCGGGCGGGACAGCGCCGAACGCGCATCCGCTACAGCTTCGCACGCCACCAGGTTTCCGTTGCGACGCCGAACAGGGGCGTCTTGTCGGGATGGCCAAGCGCTGAAGAATAGGCGATCCACTGGTCGGAAGCGTAGAACAGCGGCACGATATAGAACCCGGACAGGAGCACGCGGTCGAGAGCGCGGACGGCGGCGACGAAATCGTCGCGGCCGCGCGCCGCGACGACGGCGGCGATCATCGCGTCGATCGCCGGCGAGTCGGCGCCGCAAATATTGTAGGAGCCCTCCATGGTCGCCGCCGCCGAACTCCAACGGTTGCGCTGCTCGTTTCCGGGCGAGGGCGAGGCGATCCACGAGCCGATCATCATGTCGAAGTCGAAGCGCGCGCGGCGGCGCTGGAACTGCACCTCATCGACAAGGCGCACCGTCGCTGTCACGCCGATGCGCGCCAGGCTCGACGAATAGGCGAGGGCGAGCCGCTCCTCTTGAAGGCTTTTGACCAGGATCTCGAAGCTGAGCGGGCGGCCGCGCGCGTCGACCAATGTCGCGCCGCGGAGCGCGTAGCCGGCCACTGCGAGCTGGTCGAGCGCCTTGCGGGCCAGCGCGCGGTCGCGCCCTGTTGCATCGGAGACCGGCGGCGCCCAGCGTCCCTCGAGAATGTCGTCGCGCGCCGCGCCCGGGAATGGAGCGAGCAGCGCGCGCTCCTTGAGCGAGGCCGGCCGGCCGGCGGCGGACAGCTCGCTGTCGTCGAAGAAGCTCTTCGAACGCCTGTAGACGCCGGCGTAGAGGTTGGCGTTGATCCACTCGAAGTCGAACATCGTCGCCAGGCCTTCGCGCGCGCGGGGGTCGGCAAAGATCGCCCGGCGGGTATTGAAGGCGAAGCCCGAGATTCCTTTTGGCAGGCCGTAGGGCACGGTCTCGCGCAACACGCGTCCGTCGCGCGCCGCCGGAAAGCGGTAGCCGTCGCGCCAACGGGTCGGGTCGTCTTCGAGGCGGAAATCGACCAGTCCGGCCTTGAAGGCCTCGAACATCGCCGAGGCGTCGCGGAAATAGTCGATGCGGATCTCGTCGAAATTGTAGAGGCCGCGGTTGATTGGCAGGTCGCGCCCCCAATAGTGGGAATCGCGCGCCAGCGTCAGCCTTTGACCGGGAACCACCTCGACGACCTTGTAGGGGCCGGCGCCGACCGGGATCTGCAGGGTCTGATCCTCGAAATGCGCGGCGTCGGTGTGAGCGCGCGGCAGCACCGGCATCATCGCCAGGATCAGCGGCAATTCGCGGTCGTCGGAGTCGGCGAGGTCGAAGCGCACCGTCTGATCGTCGGGCGCGTCGGCGGCTCTCACCAGGCCGTAGGCGGCTCGCTGCGAAGGAAGGCCTTTGGCCTTCAGGAGTTCGAAGGTGAAAAGAACGTCGGCGGCGACGATTTTCGCGCCGTCGGAGAAATGCGCCGCCGGATTGAGATGGAAGACGACCCGATCGCGCGCGTCGTCGGTCTCGATCGACTGGGCGATCAAGCCGTAGAGCGTGAAGGGCTCGTCGGCCGAGCGCATCATCAGCGACTGGTAGACATTGCCGATCAGGCCCTGCGCCGTGGACAGGGCCTTGACGTTATAGGGGTTGAGGCTGTCGAAGGCGCCGAGATAGGCGAGCGCGAGCCGGCCGCCCTTGGGCGCGTCGGGATTGGCGTAGGGCAGGTGGTCGAATCCGGCCGCCAGCTCGGGGGCGCCGTGCATGGCGATGGCGTCGGACGCGGGCAGCTGACTGTATGTCGCGTCGGCAAGCGCGAGAAGGCCGACGAGAATCCCGAAGAATCGCATTCCGGCATCTTAGGGAGGCGCCGGCGGCGCGTCACGGCGCGGCGCGCCCGCCACAGGTCTCCGCGATCTGCTCTGACAAGCGAAATTTCGGTTGGATTGTCGCTGCGAATGTGGAAAGAGGGCCTCGACGGCGCGAACGCGGGCGCGCGCCCCTTTATGGCCGCAATAACGCGACATGGGACGCAGCGCCGCGCCGACCGCGGCCGAGTGCTGCTGATCACCGATCGAAAGGACGATTCATGACCTTCCCGTTCGAACGCCGCGGCGCCCTGATGCTGGCCGCTGCAGCGGTCCTGGCGGCAAGCGGCGCCTTGGCGCAAACGACGAAGCCGGCTCCGGCGCCGAGCGTGGCCCCTGCCGCGCCCGTCGGCCCACCAGCGCCAGCGGCGCCGGGTGCTCCAGGCGCGCCCGGGGCGCCAGCCGCCGCTCCCTCCGGCCCAGTGAAACTCGACTTGACGCCGATGCAGGCCCCGTGGACCAAGATCTGCGGCAAGGACCAGAACACGGCGAAGGAAGTTTGCTACACGACGCGCGACTTCGGCCAGGCCGCCGACCAGCCGCCGACGCTGGCGATCGCCGTCTATCAGATGACCAACGAGGAACGTCGCATCGCGCGCTTCCTGCTGCCGGTCGGCTTGTTGCTGCGTCCCGGTTTCCGGCTGGTGATCGACAAGGGCGAACCGATCGACGGCAAGTTCGCGATCTGCTTCCCCAACGGCTGCTTCGCCGAGGCGGACCTCAACAACAAGTCGATCGCCGATCTCAAGAAGGCGCAGGTCGCCAGCGTCATCGTTCGCAACCAGGCGAACATCGAAGTGACCTTCAATCTGCCGATGAAGGACTTTGGAGCCGCTTTCGACGGCGCCCCGGTCGATCCGAAGGTGCTCGAGCAGCAGAATCAGGAATTGCAGAAGCAACTCGAGCAGCGGGCGCAGGCGCAGCGCCAGAAGCTGGAGCAACAGCAGTCGACCGGCGCGCCGCCGACCGCGCCCGCGACTCCCGCCCAGTGAGGCGCTGAGCGGCGCGGGCCTCGGCGCCCGCGACTGCGGCCAAACAAGAACGCCGGCCCAACTGGGCCGGCGGCGCATCGCAGGGATCAAGCTCAGCTTTGACTCAGCAAGCCATCAGCTTGTTGCGCAAACGGTATCCGCCTTTGTCGGTGCGTACGAACATCTCGTCGACTTGCGGGTGGCTCACCGGCTCGCCCGACTCGTCGGGCAATAAATTCTGCTCCGACACATAGGCGACGTACTGGCTGTCGGTGTTCTCGGCGTAGAGGTGATAGAACGGCTGGTCCTTGGCGGGCCGCACCTCTTCAGGAATCGAACGCCACCATTCCTCGGTGTTGGCGAAGGTCGGATCGACGTTGTAAATTACGCCCCGAAACGGGTATACGCGGTGGCGAACAACCTGACCGATGCCGAACTTTGCGACGCGCGCTTCCATCGACGCTGGAACTCGTTGAATTTTATGCGTCCACGGCTACGCTCCCCGCCAATGGCTGTCAACGCCGCGACCGCTCAGAGCGCATAGCGCTCGGCAAAAGCGGGGTCCCTCATCGCCACCTGCCGGGCGAGGTCGACGATGACTTTCGCCTGTTTCCACGTCGCGTCGTCCTGCATCTTGCCGTCGATCATCACCGCGCCGGCGCCGTCGGGCATCGCTTCGAGGATGCGTTTGGCGAAGGCGACCTCCGCCGGATCGGGCGAAAAGACCTTCTTGGCGATCGCGATTTGGCTTGGGTGAAGCGTCCAGGCGCCGACGCAGCCCATCAGGAAAGCGTTGCGGAATTGCGCCTCGCACGCCGCGGCGTCGGCGAAATCGCCGAACGGCCCGTAGAACGGCTTGATTCCGTTGGCGGCGCAAGCGTCGACCATGCGCCCGATGGTGTAATGCCAAAGATCCTGCTGGGCGGTTGCGCGCGGGGCTCCGGCTTCGCCAGCGTCAGCGAGCACCCGATAGTCGGGATGGCCGCCGCCGACCCGCGTCGTCTTCATCGCCCTCGAAGCGGCGAGGTCGGCCGGCCCAAGGCTCATCCCGTGCATGCGCGGCGAGGCGGCGGCGATCGCCTCGACATTGTTGACGCCTTCCGCCGTCTCGAGGATTGCATGGACGAGGATCGGCTTCTTCAGTCCGTGGCGAGCCTCCAGCAGCGCCAGATACTGATCGATGAAGGCAATATCCCAGGGACCTTCGACCTTCGGCAGCATAACGGCGTCGAGTTTGTCGCCGACCTCGCCGACGAGCCGGGTCATGTCGTCGAGGAACCAAGGCGAGTTGAGCGCGTTGACGCGCGCCCACAGGCCCGTCGAGCCGAAGTCGGTTGCGCGCGCCATGGCGACGAAGCCCTCGCGCGCCGCCGCCTTTGCTTCGATCGGGATCGCGTCCTCGAGGTTGCCGAGCACGACGTCGACCTGGGTGGCCAACGCGCCGACCTTGGCGCGCAGCTTGTCGACGTGCGGCGGCACGAAATGGATCATGCGCTCGACGCGCGCAGGCGCTTCGCGCAGCGGCGGCGGCGCGCCGATCGCGAGAGGCTCATAGAACTTACGTGGAACTCTCATTTTGCATCGCCGCAGATCGATGGAAGGTGCGGAATCGATAGGGCCAATCGGCGGCCCCGGCAACTTCGCCGATGGTAGGACTTTTGTTGGCCCTCACTCAGCCGCCGGGCGCGACCGAGACGTTCGGCGCCGACCACGGTCCCGACAGGATCATGGTCAGTCGCGCCGCCTCGGCTGAGGGCGCGCCTTGTGAGTCGGTCTGGACGGCGCGCGCCTGCGCCTGCCAACTGCGGTCGGCGATGTCGATCATGCCGCCGAGGTCGATCGCCGATCCCGGTCCCTCGATGCGTCCCTCGTCGATCGTCGCCGAACCGTTGGCGATTGTCAGGCGCACGCGCCCGCGCAGGAAATGTGTCGCGCCGTCGCCAAGATCGCGGGCGACGTCGATCGCGTGGTGCTGGCTGCGGCGCAGCGCTTCCTCGACGCTCACGCCGTCGATCACGCCCGCCGTCAGAGTTGCGCTCGCCCGTCCCGCCAGCGAGAGGACAGAGTCCGAGGCCGCGAATCCCGTGGCGCGCAAGTCAATGTCGGCGTCGCCGTGTCCGCGAAAACCGCTCCAGCCAAATTCGGCGAAGGCGGCGCCGAGGTCGGCGTCCACAAGCGAAACCGTCGCCTGAGTCGTCAGGCCGCGGGCGCCCCGCGCCACCGACAATTGTCCCTTGAGCGTCCCCTGGTAGGCGTTGGCCTCGAGCAGCGTCGCCGTGCAGGCCCCCGTCTTGCACATCAGCGCTCCGGCGGCGTCGGCGACCGCGTGATCGCGCCACGCCAAGTGCGCCGCAGAGAGCCGCAGGTCGAGGTCGAGATCGGTCGGCGGCGCGTAGGCGAAGGGCGTCTGGCTCCAATCGCCGGCGGGCGTCAAGAGATTGGGCGGCGTCCCTATCAGCTTGGCGAGGTCGAGTTGATCGGCGGCGAGCGTGCCTGAGAGCGCGTAGCGGCCGCCTTGGCGGGCGAAGGTCAAGGCGCCGTCGAACTTCTGGCCCGAAGCGGTCACCGCCGCGTCGCTCAACATCACGGCTTCGCCGGCGACCTGAGCCTTGCCCGACAATGAGAAAGAATCGCCGAGCAAAAACGGAGCGCTGTCGCCGCCTTCGAGCCGCATGAGCGCGCTCAGCGAGTGGATCTCGGCGGTCAGAGTTCCGCCGAAGGTCGTCTCGCCAGCGCCGCCCCATACGCCGTCGGCGCTAAACTCGAGCGGGCGGGAGGCGATGCTCAGCGCGACGCCGGTTGCCCGGCGACTCAGCGCGTCGCTCGGATTGTCGACGCGGCCGCGGATCGTGACGTGTTCGTCCCGCCATGCGCCGACCAGCGACACGCGCAAAGGCGCATCGGCGCTCGGCCAATCGAAACCGCCATCCAGACTCTCGATCAGCGTATCGAGACGGCGGGAGGCGCTGACGACGTGCAATACGCCGCCCCGCAACCGAACATGCGCCCACGCGTCGGAACCGCCGCCGTGCGATTCTGCGGCGACCGCGCGTTCTTCGGCCAATGCCGGAGCGGCGTCCAGGTCGACGAGAGCCGTCGGATTGTCGAGGGTCGCGCCGACCGGCAGAAAGTGACCGCCTACGAGGGCGAGGACCGATAGCGGGAACCGCGCCTCGGACGCGGTGAGCACACTGTGGCCGTCGGTTGCGACGAGATCGACGCCGATGACGCGCAGGGTCGGCCAGGGCAGCAAGGCGAACGTGACGCGATCCGGTCCACGCCAGTGCAGGCCGATTGGCGGCGTGGCGCGGTTGAGTTCAGCGCCCACGCGGGCCGAGGCCAACGGCCAGCGATAGACGCCGGCAAACAGCGCCGCGACGGCTATGGCGGCGATCGTCCATTTCACCCTGCGACGCATTCGCGTTTTGCCGCTCCGAGCCTCCCGCGCCGCCGACGCGCGCATCTTCTCGCCGGTCGCGCAAAGGGCCGGTCGAGTCGCCGCGCCCTTGTTAACACTTTGGCTGCGCACGAGGAAATTGCCCGGTCAGCCGCCCGCGCCGGCAGGGGCTTGGAGAAAACGGATCTCGCCTGCCGTAGCGCCCGCCGCGCGCCGCGCCTCGCCGATCGCGGGAGCGTCGCCTTCCCGGGCGTCGGGCGCGATCGACGGCTTCAACCCGCCGAGCTCAGCCCGATTCGTCGCGCCGACCGGCGCCGAGTCGACCGGCATAAATGCCTCAGCGCCGTAGGGCGCGCCGCCGACGGTGCCGCGAAAAATGACAATCCCGCCGGGGGTCATGATCGCATCGCCGCTCCTTAGCGTCGGGTCCTGCCAGTAGGCCAGCCGCGGCTCGCCAGCGCGGCGGCAGCCGCATGCGGGTGCGCCGGTTGAGCGATAGTGGAAGGCGGCTGGCAGGGCGGAGTAGGGCTCGCCGCGCGCATCCGCAGCGTCCTCGATCCGGTCCGAATTCGCCGGCAGGAAGTAGAGCGCGACCCCCGCCGACGGACACAAAGCGCGACAGACGCCCTCGGTGTCGGCGTTCGGCGCGGCGGACGCGGGAACAGGAAAGAAGAAGCCGTCGCACAGCCTCACGCAGACCGGCCGCGGCTGGGGCGCCGCGCGGGCGTGTACAGCCGGAGCGCGCGGCCCATCCAGCGGCATCAGCTCGAATCCGCTCGCGATCCTGCGCTCACCGGCGGCGGCGTTGTGCGCCGAGACGAACGCAAACGCGAGAAAGAGGACGACGCCTCTGACAGCCACGCCCAGGCCTCCACGCTTCGCAGCCGGGCGCGTCGCGCCGGCTTGGCTAACAAAGCGTTAATGGAGTGAGGAGGGTTGACGCAATCGAATGCCCGCCGCGTGGTTAGCGGGCGTCGGAGTCGACGTTCGCTTCCGGCGGCAGGAAGCGCCCCTATCTCACTGAAACAGAGATAGAATAGGGGCTCGGCGGCTCAGCTCGGCCAGGTCGCGCCGCTCGCGTTGACGTAGATCGCGTAGAGCGAACTCGTTGCGCAAATGAACAGGCGATTCCGCTTGGGGCCGCCGAAGCAGACGTTGGCCACGACTTCGGGAACCTTGATTTTGCCGAGAAGGGTCGCGTCGGCTGCGTAGACATGCACGCCGTCGGCCGCCGAGGTCCAGATGTGGCCTTTCGTGTCGACGCGGAAGCCGTCGAACAGGCCTGCGGTGCATTCGGCAAACATTTTGGCGGGGCCGAGCGAGCGGCCGTCGGCGCCGACTTCGGCGACGCGGATGTGGCGTGGGCCGTTCTTGACGTGGGAGGCGCCGGTGTCGGCGATATAAAGCCGTTTCTCGTCGGGCGAGAACGCGAGGCCGTTGGGTTTGACGAAGTCGGTCGCCGCAGCCGTGACCGCGCCGCTTTCGGGGTCGATGCGATAGACATGGCTGGCCCCGATCTCCTGTGGCGCGGCGTCGCCCTCGTACTCGGAATCGATGCCGTAGGTCGGATCGGTGAACCAGATCGAGCCGTCCGACTTCACCACGACGTCGTTAGGCGAGTTGAAACGCTTCCCTTCGAAGCGGTCGGCGAGAACGCGGCGCGTTCCGTCATGTTCGATGCGCGAAATGCAGCGGGTGCGATGCTCGCAGCAGACGAGCCGTCCCTGTCGGTCGACGGTGTGGCCGTTGTGATTGTCGGCGGGCGCGAGGAAGACCGAGATCGCGCCGTTGGTCTCGTCGTAGCGCAGCACCCGGTTGTTGGGGATGTCGGACCAGATGAGATACTTGCCAGCCGCCAGGTAGGCGGGCCCCTCCGCCCAACGGCAGCCGGTGTAGAGCTTTTCGAGGCGAACGTTGTCGAGCGCAAGTTTGGCGAAACGATCGTCGAGGGTTTCGATTTCCGGCGGATACATGCGTCTCCCCACGTCGCTGCGGGGACGTCTGTGGGCCCAGGCAGCCTCGCATGGTAGCGCCTGCGCGACCGGACCGGCAACGTCCCGCGCTGGCGCGCCGCCTCACTCAGCCGCTGTCGCCAGCTTCTCGGATTTCGCCGCGACGGGCTTCGGCGCGGTTCGGCGCCGGCCGGCGAGCGCCGAGTCGATCTTGTCCAGGTAATAGTAGACGACCGGCGTGATGTAGAGCGTCAGCAGTTGCGACACGCACAGGCCGCCGACAATCGCGACGCCGAGCGGTCGGCGCAGCTCTGAACCGGCGCCGGCGCCAAGCGCAATCGGCAGCGCGCCGAGCAGGGCGGCGAGCGTCGTCATGATGATCGGCCGGAAGCGGATCAGCGCCGCCTCGCGGATTGCCGTCAACGCGTCCAGGCCGCCCTCGCGCCGCCGCTCAAGCGCAAAGTCGACCATCATGATCGCGTTCTTCTTGACGATGCCGATCAGCAGCAGGACGCCGATGATTGCGATCACCGACAGCTCCAGGCGAAAGTAGCTCAGCGCCAGCAGCGCGCCGATCCCGGCCGAGGGCAGGCCGGAAAGAATCGTGATCGGGTGGATGTAGCTCTCGTAGAGCACGCCAAGCAGGATGTAGATCGTCAACACCGCCGCCATCAGCAACGCGCCCTGGCCGGCGAGCGCCTGCTCGAACAACTGGGCGTTGCCGGCGAAGCCGGTGATCACGCTAACCGGCAGGTTGACCCGGCGTTCGACCGCGTGGATCGCCTCGATCGCCTGGCCAAGCGACATGTCGGGCGCAAGGTTGAACGAGATCGTCACTGCCGGCTGTTGCGCCTGGCGGTTGATCTGTAGCGGCCCGACGGTGCGCCGCATCGTCGCCACCTCGTCGAGCGGAACGAGCTGACCGGTCGGCGTCGCGACCCGGAGGCGGCCGAGAGCGTTCGGATCGTTCTGAAACTTGTCGCTCGCCTCGAGGATCACCTGGTAGTCGTCAGCTTCGGTGAAGATGGTGGAAATTTGCCGGGTGCCGAAGGCGTCGTAGAGCGCCGTGCGCACCGCGTCGGCAGTGATGCCGAAGGCCGCCGCCTTGTCGCGATCGATGTCGACCCGCCACTGCGGGTTGTTGATCTGCAAGTCGCTGTTGACGTCGCGCAAGCCCGGCAATTGCGCCATCGCCCGCTCCATCTCCGGCGCTTTGGCGTAGAGCGTGTCGATGTCGCCGGACTGCAGCGAGTACTGGTATTTGGCCCGGGCGATGCGGCCGCCAGTGAAATCGAGGTTCTGCACCGGCATCAGGATGGTGCGGATGCCGGGAATCGTCGCCGTCGCCTGGCGCAGGCGATTCATCACGACTTCCATCGAGTCGCGCTTGTCCTTGTCCTTCAGGCGCATGAACAGGAAACCCCGGTTCGTCGCGCCGCCGAAACCGACCGCCGACGTGACCGAAGCCACTGCCGGATCGGTTTCAATGAGGTGACTGACCGCGATCTGGCGCGCCGACATTTCCCGGAAACTGGTGTCGGCCTGAGCCTCGGTGATGCCGCGCAAGAAGCTGGTGTCTTCCTCGGGGAAGAAGCCTTTGGGAATGGAGGCGTAGAGCGAGATCGCGAGATAGCCGGTGGCGAAGGTCAGCAATAGCGTGACGAAGCGATAGCGCAGGACGAAATCGAGCGAGACGCGGTATGCGGCGAGCAGACCGTCGACAAAGGCGTCGGAGAACCGTGCGAACGGTCCCGCCTCCGCGCCGTGCTTGGGGGCGGAGAGAATGCGCGCGCACAGCATCGGCGTCAGGGTCAGCGAAACGAAGCCGGAGACGAGGATCGCCACGGTGATCGTCACCGCGAATTCATGGAACACGCGGCCGACGACGCCGCTCATCAGCAGGACCGGGATGAACACCGCCACCAGCGAGAAAGTGATCGAAAGGATGGTGAAGGCGATCTCCTTCGAACCTTTCAACGCCGCGTCGAACGGCCTCATTCCGCTCTCAATGTGGCGGGTGATGTTCTCCAACATGACGATGGCGTCGTCGACCACGAAGCCGACCGACAGCGTGATCGCCAGCAGCGAGATGTTGTCGAGCGAATAGCCGAAAACATACATGAACGCGCAGGCGCCGATCAGCGACACCGGCAAGGCAAGGGCGGGGATCAGCGTCGCCGATCCCGATTTCAGGAAGATAAAGATGACGATGACGACCAGCGCGATCGAGATGCCGAGAGTTATCTGCACGTCGTCGATCGACTGGCGGATCGACACCGAGCGATCGTTGAGCACCTGCGCCTCGATCGCTGGCGGCAGTTGCGACTGGTAGTAGGGGATCTTGGCCTTGACGTCGTCGACAACCTGGACCGTGTTGGCGTCCGACTGACGGTAGACCGCGAGCACGATCGCCGGGTTGCCGCTCGACCAGCCGGCGATCTGTTTGTTTTCGACCGAGTCGTAGACGTTGGCGATTTCGCTGAGCCGCACCGGGGCGCCGTTGCGCCAAGCGACGACCAGGTTCTGGTAATCGGCCGCGTGGACCATCTGGCCGGTGACGTCGACGGTGACGTTCTGCCGTCTGCCGAGCAGCGCGCCGACCGGCGTCGAAGAATTTGCCGCCGCGACGGCGGCGTTGACCTGCTCGAGCGTCAGCCCGCGCGCCGCCGCAGCGTCGGGGTCGACGGCGATGCGCACGGCGAACTTCTGCTGGCCGAACACCAGCACCTGGGCGACGCCTGAGATCTGCGAAATCTGATTGGCGAAGACCTGCTCGGCGTAGTCGTCGACTTGCGACAGCGGCAGCGTTTTCGACACCAGGGCGATGAACAGGACCGGGCTGTCGGCCGGGTTGATCTTGCGGAAGCTCGGCGGCGAAGGCAGTTGCGGCGGCAGTTTGCGCAAAGTCGCGGAGATGTTCGACTGCACGTCGAGCGCGGCTCCGTCGATGTTGCGATCGAGATCGAACTGCATGACGATATTGGTCGTGCCGAGCGCCGACGACGAGGTCATCATGTTGATGCCGGGGATCGTCGCGAAGGCGCGCTCGAGCGGGCCGGCGACCGACGAAGCCATCGTGTCGGGGCTGGCGCCGGGCAGCGAAGCGCTGACCGAAATTGTCGGGAAGTCGACGCGCGGCAGCGCCGAGACGGGGAGCTGGCGATAGCCGAACAAGCCGAAGACGACGAACGACAGCATCAGCAGGCTGGTCATAACCGGCCGGCGGATGCAGAGTTCGGGGAGCGTCATGTCAGCTCGCTCCGCCTGCGGCGTTGCGCGCTGCGACTTTGGCCCCCTCGGTGAGCAGCAACGCGCCGTCGACCACCACCGTCTCGTCGCCGGCGAGGCCCTTGAGGACGATCGTCTCGCCGTCCTGCGTGCGGCCGACTTCGATCGGCTGGATGTGCGCGGCGCCGTCGACGACGGTGAAGACGTAGTTGCCGCTCTGGCCGATCAGCACCGCCTCGCGCGGCACGACGACGATGTTGGGTTCGGTGCGCAGAGTCAGCGTCAGGTCGCACAATTGCCCGGGCCACAAGACCTCGTCGGCATTGTCGAAGATCGCGTGCGCGACGATTGTTCCAGTCGTCGAATCAACCGAATTGTCGACCAGCGCGAGCTTGCCGGTCGCGCGCCGCTTCGCGCCCTGCGGCGTCGCTTCGACGATCGCGCCATCGGCCATCGCCTCGTGCAGGGACGGCAACAGCGACTGCTGCACCGAGAACGCGACATAGATCGGCGAAATCTGATTGATGGTGGCGAAGACGCCGGCGGCGCTGTTGTCGGAGGCCTTGGCGACGTTGCCTTGCTTGATCGAGACAACGCCGACCCGGCCTGAAATCGGCGCAGTCACCGTGTACCAGCCGAGCTGCACTTCCAGATTCTCGATCGCCGCCTGGTCGGCGAGGATCGCGGCTCGCCCACTCGCGTCCGCGGTCCTGGCGTTGTCGAGGTTGAGCTGCGGCGTCGCCGCGCGAGCGACAAGGTCGGTGTAACGCGAAACGTCGCGCTGAGCCTGGTCGAGCGCGGCCTGGTCCTTGGCGAGCTGCGCCTTGGCGCCGTCGATCTGGGCGCGCACCTGACGGGCGTCGAGTTCGATCAGCGTGTCGCCGGCCTTGACCTCGGCGCCGTCGGCGACCAGCACCTTGTCGACCGTCGCGTCGAAATGGGGCCGCAGCGCCACCGAAGCAATCGCCTGCGCCGTGCCGATCTCCTCGAGTTTCCACGGCAAGTCCTTGCGGGCGGCGTGGCCGACGACGACGACGACGGGCGGCCGCGACGGGGCCGTCGCAACCGACGCGGCGCCGTTTCCCGCTCCGATCGGCAGCAGGGCGTGGAGGCGCGCGGCGAGCGGAGCGGCAGCTGGCCACAATGCGCCGACCGCGACCGGGTCATAGGCCGCATAAAAGCCGACGACGACCGCGGCCGTCGCAATCAGCACGGCAAAGCGACGAACACGCATCTCGATTCGATTCCGCGTCTCCAAACGCTGAGCTGCGTCGCACCGCGAGGCGGAAATTGCAACGGAACTGGCTCGCCCTTGCGGACCGGTAGAGCGTAAACCTCCACGCCTCAAGGGTCTACGCGCTCACATGGACGTGACCGAGTCCGTCGATCGGCGGCGCCGGAGAGCTTGGCGGGACGCCTGGGGGATCCGACCCGTCGCAGCGCCACGGGCCGGATCCTGAGCGATCGGCGAAGGGACGAACGCGACGCTCGGCGGCGGGAAATGGGGCGGGGCGCGTCCGCCATCGAGAAGGTTTCAGCGCCGCGCCGACTCAGGCGCCGCGTCTCATACAACCACAGCGCGAGTGAAAATCAAGCCGCACGCGCCGCCTCCCCGCGCAATCGCTGAAATTCGAATTGCACCGTCTCCGACCCATGGCGGCGCTCCAGGCGACGGACGATGAAATGGCCGCGCGCCAGGGTCTGAAAGTGCTCGGCAAAGGCGACATTGACTGCCGCGCCGCCGATCGCGCCGACGATCGGCACGGCCTGGGCGGCGAATTTTTCGCCGGCGACGACGCCGAAACGCGCGGCGATCTGGGCGATCAGGCGGGCGAGAAGCGGCGCGCCGTCGCTGGCGAGGCTGCGCCCGGCGAGAAAGCGCGCGCTTTCGGCGACCGAGCGGGCAAGCGCTGCGCGCACTGCGAAATAACCGCCCTCGATCGCCGCTTCGCCGGGTTCGCCGCCGAGCGCAAACACTTCGAGGCAGGCGAGCGCGCCTTCCGGCTGCGCGGTGTCCTCGCCTTCTTCGCGCGCGATCTGGGCGATCGAGCGCATCAGGATCGCGGTCGAGACCGGCAACTCGACTACGGTGGCGAAGGGGCCGAAGGCGCCGCCGATCGCCCCCGAGGCCGCCGCCGCCGCCTTGTGGGCGCCGCGCGCGGCCTTGGCGGGCGCGCCGTGGTCGATTGTTTTGAGCGCGACGGCGAGCGCGGCCCTCAGGGCGCGCTCGGCGGCGCGGCTGCCCAGGCGGCGAAGCGACGCGGGCAGATTGCGGCCAATCGTTTCGACACTGCGGCCGAGCCGTTCGGCAAGGCGGGCGGCAAACCCGCCGCCGTCGAGGCAGCGAGCGGCGAACGCGAGTTCGTCGAGCTCGGCGCTCGACAATCGGGACGGCGTCACGACAAGGGCGGTCAAAGGACTGCGCCTTCTGGTTCGGCGGGGCGACGGCGTCGGCCGTCGTCGTCATCATGTAAGGCGGCGCCCCGCGATCCCCAAGAGCGACGTCAGGCGAATGCCATGACGGCGAGGCTGATCAGCCCGGCTGCGGCGCAATAATAGGAAAAGGGCCGCATCGCCGAGATTTCATGCGTGTTGAAGTAGCGCATGAGGAAAGCGAGGCTGAGGAAGGCGACGACGCCGGCCACGACGCCCGACAGGATCGCCGCGCCGCCGAGCGTCGCCCCTTGATGCAGCAATTTCGGCGCCTCCAGGACGGTCGCGCCGAGGATGATTGGCGTCGCCATCAGGAACGAGAACCGCGCCGCAGCCTCATGGCTGAGCCCGGCGACGACGCCGGCGGCGATGGTCAGGCCGGAGCGCGAGAAACCCGGGATAAGAGCGAAGCATTGCGCGACG
>Ga0181522_10001027_pt1 | contig 17925 bp, 14 predicted proteins | sample PEATcosm2014_Bin_27_FD_121103 | JGI IMG/M metagenome (GOLD analysis project Ga0181522, IMG submission 121103) | Peatland microbial communities from MTU Mesocosm Facility, Houghton, MI, USA - PEATcosm2014_Bin05_10_metaG | ecosystem: Environmental > Terrestrial > Soil > Wetlands > Peat | place... | reverse complement strand
ACCAAAGCTCACGTGAACGCGGTGATGGACTCCTACAACCTTGTGAACGGCGTTCACTCCACGCAAAACGATTTCCTCAACCTCAAGTTGCTCAAGGGCGAGTGGGGATTCCAGGGCGTTCTTATGTCCGACTGGGACGCGACGTACGACGGCGTCGCGGCGGTCAACAACGGCCTCGATCTCGAGATGCCCAGCCCGAAATTCATGAACGCGAAGAATCTTCTCCCCGCAGTCCAGAGCGGCCAGGTGAAAGAGTCCACCATCGACGAGCATCTGCTGCGCCTCTTCCGCACCGAGTTGCGCTACGGCTTTACGGATCGCCCGCAATTCGATCCCGCCGACTCCACTTATTCTGTCGCCGATCGCCCAGTTGCCCTTCAAGGAGCTCTCGAGAGCATCACGTTGCTCAAGAACGAGGGAAATCTGCTGCCGCTCGATCCCGCCAAGGTCAAATCCATCGCCATCATCGGACCTGACGCTTATCCCGCGGTTTCGGGCGGCGGCGGCTCTTCCGAGGCGCAAGCTTTTGAACCAGTCAGCATCCTCACCGGCATCGCCAACCTGCTCGGCCCCGATGCGCATGTCTTCTACAGTGCCGGCATGCCCGATTCGCCCGACGAGAAGAAGGCGATCGCTGATGCTGACGTGGTGGTCGTCGCCGTCGGTTTCGACCCGAAGACAGAACACGAGGGCGCCGACCGCACCTTCACGTTGCCTCCAGGCCAGGACGCGCTCATCGAAGCGGTTGCGGCGGCTAATCCCCGCACGATCGTCACGCTTATCGCAGGCGGAGGTGTGGACACCAGCCGCTGGCTCGATAAAGTGCCCGTCCTGCTCGACACCTGGTATCCCGGCCAGGAAGGCGGCACGGCCGTAGCGCAGATTCTCTTTGGGCAGCACGACCCTGAGGGCAAACTTCCCATCAGCTTTGACCGCAGTTGGGACGAGAACCCATCGTCGAAGTGGTACTACGGCGACCCCAAGGACAACACCACGCTGCATACGATTGGCGAAGACGGCAAGCCGCTCGACTACACGATCGAGCACATCCAATACGGCGACAAGCTGATGGTCGGCTACCGCTACTGGACCACTACGGGCAAGCATCCGCTGTTTCCCTTCGGCTTCGGTTTGAGCTACACAAGCTTCAAGTTTTCAAAACTGGACGTTCCCGCCGCGGCTGCCAAAGGTTCTGTGGTCAACGTCAGCTTCGACGTCACCAACACAGGCAACGTGGCCGGAGCTGAAGTTGCTGAACTCTACGTCTCCGACCCTTCCGCGCAGGTCGACCGTCCCGAGCGCGAATTGAAGGGCTTCGCCAAAGTCCGCCTTGGTCCCGGCGAGACTCAACCAGTGACCATCAGCCTGGACGCGCGCGCCTTCAGCTTCTGGGATGAACCCGCCCACAAGTGGATCATCGATCCGGGCAAGTTCGTCATTCGAGTGGGCGATTCCAGCGAGAACACGCCGCTCCAAGCTGACATTGACCTCCATTAGCCAGTTGTTTGCCCAAGTTTTCTTGATTTTGAGAGGAACCAATCCATGTTGAACCGCCGTTTCTTTCTTGTCGCTCTCGTCTTCGCTGTCGCGGCATTGTCCCGTTCGCAGACCGCGCCGCAACCGCAGTGGGTAGGCACCTGGACCACTGCTCCGATGGTGGCCGACGGTGGATTCAACGTTCGCCCGTTCAGCGGCACTACCCTGCGCGAGATCGTCCATATCTCAGTTGGCGGCGCGCAGATCCGCGTGCGATTTACGAATGCTTATGGGACTGACCCGCTTACCATCAGCGACGCGCACGTGGCGTTGAGCGCCGGCGGAGCGGCCATCCAGCCCGGCGTCGACCACGCCATCACCTTTGGCGGAGCCACCTCGGTGAACATTCCGCCCGGCGCCGAGCTGTTCTCCGACCCAGTCGCGTTTGCCGTCCAGCCATTCTCCGATCTCGTGGTCAGCTTCTATCTGCCTTCGCAGGTGATGCGCGCCGAAACTTATCACTCCTTCGCATGCCAGGACAACTTCATCGCCAATGGCGACGCGTCTACGGCACCCGATCTGCCCGATGCGACAAAGATCTTTTCCTGGTACTTCCTTGACGGCATCGATGTGCAGGCAGTCGCCGACTCGCGCGCCATCGTCACCCTCGGCGACTCCATTACCGACGGCGCGCTCTCGACGCACAACGCCAATCACCGCTGGCCCGATCTTCTGGCGGCGCGACTCCAGGCCGATCCAAACCTCAAAGACGTTTCCGTCCTCAATGCCGGCATTGGCGGCAACCGCGTGCTGAATGAGGGCGCCGGACCCAGCGCGATCTCGCGTATCGACCGCGACGTTCTCTCCCAGAGCGGCGTCCGCTACGTCATCGTCCTCGAAAGCATCAACGACATCGGCCGGCTCGCGCATCTAGCGACACCGTACGACGACATCACTGCGCAGCAGTTGGAGATGGGACTCAAGCAGATCGTCGATGCCGCGCACGAGCACGGCATCAAGGCCATCGGCGCAACGCTTACGCCGTACGGCGGAGCTGGCTACTCCTCCGACGCGGGCGAAAAGGTCCGCGAAGCCGTGAACGATTGGATTCGCAACAGCGGCACCTTCGACGGCGTCGCCGACTTCGACAAGGCCACACAAGACCCGGCGAATCCAACCCACTTCAACCCCGCATACGACTCAGGCGACCATCTGCATCCCAAAGACGAGGGCTACAAGGCGATGGCCGGTGCAATCGATCTCTCGCTCTTCGCGAAATAGGAGATTTCTGCTAAAGGTCCAGGAAGCCGCGCAGCGCCTGGTTGACCGCTCGCATCGTATTCGAGTTCACGCGCCCGATTCGCGGCCCAATCTTGCCGCGCGGCACGGTTGTCGCCTTGTCCACCATGATCTGCGAGGAGGCGCGCAACCCTGTTTCCCTGCTTGCATTCACCGTTACTCTGAACAGCGGCGCATTGTGCAACTCGCTGGTCAGTGGCAGCACAATCACTGAAGGGTGCAGATCGAAGGCGTCAGCTTGCACCACAAGCGCCGGGCGCGGCTTGCCGTAATCCCCTGAAACCGCGACGGTCACCAGATCGCCGCGTTTCATTTTCGCTCTTTCGCCGAACTCACGTCCTGAATCCAGCGCATCACTTCCGCCTCGTCCCTTGAGGCGGTGATGAGGTGCGATTGGCGGCGGGCTTCGGCGGCGAAGCGGCGGCGGCGCGACTCCTCAACATAACTGCGCATCAAGCCGCGCAAGACCTCGGAGACAGGCAGATCTTCGGCCTCAACGGCAGAGGCGAACTCCGCCTTGAGCTCGGCGTTCACGCGCAGATTGAGCGTAGCTTCCTTTCCGCGATCCTCGGTCACCGGCATAACGCAACCTCATTCTCGATTGTAACACAAAATGCAAATGCATAATAGCATTACATATCTACGTTACACCATTGATCTCGGATCGTTCCAGCGCGCCTGGCTATCATGACCCTATGAAGCGCGTTCTTCTCTCCTGGAGCAGCGGCAAAGACAGCGCGTGGACGCTTCACGTCCTCCGCCGCGATCCGGCCATCGAGATTTGTGGGCTGCTCACCACGCTGAACTCGGAATTCGAACGCGTGGCCATGCATGGGGTGCGGAGGGTGGTGCTCGAGGCCCAGGCCGCGGCCGCTGGGCTCCCGCTCTGGATTGTGCCGCTTCCCTGGCCGTGCCCGAATGAGGTGTATGAGCAGCGCATGGCCGAGACCTGCAAACGCGCCGTCGGCGAGAGGATCGACGCTGTCGCTTTCGGAGATCTTTTCCTGGAGGACGTTCGCGCTTATCGCGTGCGCCAGCTTGCGCCGACCGGACTCGAGCCGCTGTTTCCGCTCTGGCAGATTCCGACAGATGTGCTTGCGCGTGAGATGATCGCGGGCGGTCTGCGCGCGCGTCTTTCCTGCGTCGACACAAAGCAGCTTCCTGCTCATTTTGCAGGCCGGGAGTTCGATCTGGAATTGTTACGCGATCTTCCGCCCAGCGCTGACCCTTGCGGCGAGCGCGGCGAATTCCACACCTGCGTCTACGCCGGGCCCATGTTCTTCGCTCCGTTGCCCATCGCAACTGGAGAGATCGTCACGCGCGACGGATTCACCTTCGCCGACTTTGCGATGCCGATCGCCGAAGCCGTGAGCGTTTAGTTTCTCAGTCCGCGCAGCGCCGGGTAGAGCTTTCGCCACCGCGCGTAGCCGGCCTTGTAGGCCGCCACATCCGCAGCGTCCGGCTCAATCCGCTGCGCCACCTGGATCGCCTGCCCGCACGCCTCGTCCAGATTCTTCCAGTGCCCCGCGCCCACCCCGGCCAGCAGTGCGCAGCCAAACGCGCCGCCCTCTTCGGCCGCCAGAATCTCCACCGCGCGGCCGTAGATGCCGGCCTGAATCTTCCGCCAAAGCGCTCCGCGCGCGCCGCCGCCGCCCAGGCGAATGCCGGTGACGGGAATGCCCAGCTCGTGGAAGAGCGTAAACGTGTCCTGCAACGAGTAGGCGACGCCCTCCTGCACGGCGCGGACAAAATGCGCACCGGTGTGCTGGACGCCGATACCCGCAAACGCAGCGCGCACTTCAGGGTCGAGATGCGGTGTTCTCTCGCCCAGCAGATACGGCGCCCACTCCAGGCCCTCGCAACCCACTGGAACCTTCGCCGCGCCGTCGCTCAGTGCGTCGTAGCTTTGGCCGGCAAAGAATGCACCGCGCAGCCAGTTCAGGCTCAACCCCGCGCTCTGCGTCACGCCCATCACGTGCCACTCGCCCGGCACCGCATGGCAAAACGTGTGCAGGCGACCCTTCGGGTCTTTTGTCGGCGCCGCTGTCGCGGCGAAAACGACTCCGGATGTCCCGATGGTCGCCGAAACGCTTCCCGGCTGCAGAATGCCCATCCCCACCGCGCCTGCGCCCTGGTCGCCTGCGCCCGCCGCCACTGGAGTACCCGCCGTCAATCCCGTCAGCCCAGCAGCCTTTTCGCTGATCCGCGCACAAATCTCAGGCGACTCGTACACCTTGGGCAGCCAACTCATGTCGATTCCCGCCGCCTCTGCCACTTCCCGCGACCAGCGCCGGTGCGTCACGTCCAGCAGCAGCGTTCCGCTCGCCTCCTGCACGTCGATGGCGAACTCGCCCGTCAGCCGGTATCGCACGTAGTCCTTGGGGCACATCACGTGGCGAATCTTCGCGAAGATCTCCGGCTGGTGCGTTTTGACCCACAACAGCTTGGTCAGCGTAAAGTTGGGCAGCGCGGGGTTGCAGGTCAGCTCGATCAGCCGCTCGTAGCCGATCTTCTCGGTCAGCCAGTCGCACTCAGGCTGCGTGCGCGTGTCGCACCAGATGAGCGCCGGCCGCAGCACCGCGCCCGCTTCGTCAAGCATCACGGCGCCATGCATCTGCCCGGTGAGCGCAATCGCTGCAATCGGCTCTCGCGGCTCCGGTGTCGCAGCCAGCGCTCCGCGAATTGCGTCCTGCGCCGCGCGCCACCAGTCCTCCGGATCCTGTTCCGCCCATCCCGGATGCTCGGCGCGAAACGGAGCATGCTCGCTCGAAGCCGATCCCATCAGCTTCCCCGCGGCGTCCACGACGAGTGCCCGCGTTCCGCCCGTACCGACATCCATGCCGAGGAACCACATCGCTGTTCCCTCCCTGCCTAAATCGCTTTTCTGTAGCGCCCGCAGCATAGCAGTTTCGCCGCATCGGGGCAAAGCAGCGCTCCACCATAGTTCCATGCCCCATTCGGGTAAATGACAGAATTCACATGGACGGAATACGATGCTCGAGTATTCCCGGAGGCGCAATGAGCAAGACGAAACGAATTCCCTGCAAATCTTTTTCCGTGGCGGCCGCGGCAGCACTTTTCTTCATCGCTCAGCTTGCCTTCGCAGGTGCGCCGCTCAAAGGTATTGACGTGAAGCTGGGCAAGAACCCGGGCGGTGGCTGCGCGGCACGCACCACCGACGCAGGCGGCAAAGCCGACTTCGGCGTCTGGCCCAAAGGCAACTACACGCTGGAATTTTCGCCTGTGGCCTCGACTCCCGCCGCCACGCCAGCGGCAGGCCGCGAACAATCGCCCAATGCCAAGCCGGGAACGCAGCCCCCACTCAAGCTGCATGTGGTTATCACCGGCGCGAATGGAGGCAAGCTCGAGCGAGATTTCGACGCCGGAGAAGCCACCGATCGCACCGTTCCGCTCGAGTTCTCGCTTGACGGCAAGCAAACACTCGTCGTTCTCGTTACCGCAGCGGACTAGCTCACGCCGGGCGTAGCAGCGGCGGCGGAAACCTGCGCTGCATCGAGCGTGAGCGGGCTATCGAGAATCATCTGAAATTGCCAGCCCGCGTCGTAGAGCAAGAAATCTGTATTACTCACGCGGTGATGCGCTCCGACAAGAATTCCGACGACGATAAGGGCAAAGGTTCCCCCAATGGCTCCGCCAACGACGGCGGGGTTGGGGCCGACCCGCGGAAGGGGCGGAAGGGTCGGCTCCTGGCCGCCGCCCATGGCAAAGCGCGTTCCCGGAAGCTGAATTGGCGCGAGTTCCGCTACTTCGTTGGCCGGCGCGCCACTATCGAGTGGCAGGACTAGCGCCTGCGTGTTTTCGCCATTCAACGCCACTGAATAGCCATTGGAAAATACGAGACGCGTGAAGTGGACGCGAAACGACGGCTGCCGGCCGGCTTTGGGGCTCGACGTCACCTGCAGGACATCGCCATCCACGAAAGCCCCGGCGGGGATGGCGAGTTGAGTCCCGATGGTTACGGGAAACGCTACCACCGCGCGCACAGTGTCCCCGGCTTTTGTCGACTTGCTTTTGACGGCGCTCATGAGCGTGAGCTGAATGGTCGTTCCTGTAGGAACAATGATGGCCTGCGCCGAAAGTGCGGGCGCAACTTGACCGGCAGGCGCCGGCGCGATTTGCGAAGCCGGAACCGAAGAGTCCGGCGCAGGGGGTGGCGTAATCTGCGCGGCGGGAACCGAAGTTTGCGCGAACGTAAGAGAAGCAATCATGAGTGCGGTAATGGATTGGACGAACATGGAACACTCTTCCTTCCTGGGCGCTATCAAAAAAATGCGCGGCGCTACTTAGCAGCCACCGGCTGAGAACTTTGCGTTGATTGATTGTTAACCGGAGTCGACGAAATCACGAGCGGCTTGGCCGGGCAAGTGTATCCGGGGTCATCCGGCGTTCCCGGCGAGCCGGGGATCACTGTGTCGGGAGTCGCCGGCGTTCCCGGAATTGTGATGTCGGGCATTCCAGGCCCTCCGGGGATTGTGATGGAAGGAGTGCCGGGACTTCCGGGAATCACTGTGTCGGGCGTTCCCGGCGTGCCCGGACTGCCGGGAATGTTGCGGCAGAGGGTGGCCGATTTGAGTTGTCCGGGTTGCGGAGTGTGCGAAAGCGGGATCGATTGAGCAACCTGCTTTGTGTCTAACTGGAGCGGCGCGCCCAGCGTCATCTCCACCTCAGCGCCATTGTCGAGAAGCAGATCGTTCGCCGGCGTGACCTGAATCGTAATCGCGATCAGAGTTTCACCCTGCCCCGGCGGTGTCTGGCCCGGCGCGGCAACTGCCGCTGACTCCTGGATAGGGCTCCCTCCGCCGGGTAGCTCCACTGTGTACCCGTTGGCGAAGATGATCTTGGTGAAGAGCACCTGAATCTCGGCGCGATCGAATTTGCGCGTCGGCCGCGTCACGCTTTCAATGGTCCCTTCCACGTAAGTGCCCGCGGGGATCGCCATGCCGCCGCCTGCAACGGTTGGGAACGAAGTTTGCGCGTAGATGGTGTCGCCGTCCTTGGCGGACTGCGCCCACACGGGGCGCGTGACAACCAATTCAATCTTGGTTTCTGCGGGAATTGTGACGGACGCGGGTGCGCTTGCTGGGGAGGGCTGCGTCAGCGTTGACTGAACCTGGATCGCCGGAGCACTTATCGGAGGACCAAGGAGAGAAACCGAAAGCAAAACTGCTTCAAAGTGTTTCACGATACCACCTCCACGTACTGCGGTATCACTTGCATCAGATGCGAGTCGCTGAGATTGGTTGTACTGCTTTCATGGGCATCACATTCTTTATTCCACGCAGCTCGCCGCGCAACGGGTCTCATGATTGCCGTTGCTCGATGTTGGGCAGGTGTGGGATCCGCTAACAAGGCGGGTCCCATGAATCCGGCGAGTTGACGAGACCTATGGATGAGACCGGTTCTAAAATCACTCTGAACACGTGTACTTGTGATGTGCGCCACGAGGTGACCGCGGTCCGTGCCGAAAGAGTTGCAATCCCTTGTCTTCGATCCGGCCGATCCGAAAGCGGCACTGGCCGAGCTGCCGCAGTCGGCAGCGGTCTTTGCACTATTTGGAGCCGACTCTCGCGCTGAGCCTTACATCGGCCGCACGCCGAATCTTCGTTCGAGACTCGACCGCCTGCTTCAGCCCTCAGCGAAGCATCCGCGCCGCCTCTATCTCGCGGGCCTCGTTCGCCGCATCGAATGGCAACTGACCGGCTCTGAATTCGAGTCGTTGCTCGCGCAGTTTTCTCTTTTAGAGGAGATATTTGGCTCGAAGGCACTGGAGCGCATGCATCTTCGCCATCCACCCTTCGTCCGATTTCTCGGCAGCAATCCCTATCCGCGCGTCACGGTCACGCACAGGCCGAGCCTGCGCGAATCGGATTGGGCTTACGGGCCGTTCCCGTCGCGCATCGCCGCCGAACGCTACGCCGACGAGATGCTCAAGCTGTTTCTCTTGCGCCGCTGCACCTTTGAGCTCGCGCCAGATCCGAGCTATCCCGGCTGCGTCTACTCCGAGATGAAGATGTGCCTTGCGCCCTGCTTCAAGGGCTGCACCGATGAGCGCTACGCAGAAGAGTCCGCTGCTGTCGAAAGCTTTCTCGCGACGCGCGGCGAAAGCCGGCTCGTCACGCTCCGCACCGAACGCGACCAGGCCTCGGCGAATCTCGCATTTGAAACCGCAGCCGCGCTCCATGCGCAAGTGCAGCGCGTTGAATCTGTGCACGCACTCGCCGCCGAGATTGTTCGCCCACTGAGCCAACTTCGCGCAGTGATTCTTCAAGCCTCAGCAAACCCTGACGAAGTTGCCGTCTTTTTGTTTGAAGGCGGCCGTTTCCGCGGACCGGTTGCCTTTTCGACCCTCGGAATGCGAATCCAGAATGAGCAGTCCGGCTCGACGTCGCTCTTCGCGCAGCCGCTGGCGATTGAGCCGATTCCGGAAGAACAGGGAACAGCGAGCAAAGATCATGGATCAGACCGGATTCCTGGTGCAGAAAAGCTCGCTCGCGGCGTTCTCGAATCCCGCCTCGAGGACGCTCTCGCAGAACTCTCGGCAGAAAAAAGCCCGCCGTCCGCCACCATTCGGCAGGGCCATCTTGCGCTGCTCAAGCGCTGGTACTATCGTCCTGAAGCAAAGCGCGCCGGCGAGATCTTCTTCCTCGACGCCGAAGAGCGGTGGCCCATCAAGGCTATCCTCCGCGGAGTGGGACGTGTGGCCGCGAAAGCGATTCTTCCGCTGCCTTAGACCTGATCGGCGCGCAGGAAAATCCATGGCCGGAGCCGGCCCGCACGGGCTATGATTCGTTCGAGTCTCTTCGTCGAAGGACGTGTCGATTTTCATGCAAAGTTGCCAAGTACGAAACTGGCTGATCGTCTTTTTCATGACCCTGCCTTGCGCTCTTTTCGCGCAGCTTACTCAGGTTCCCTTCGACCAGTGCGTTTACAGGCTCGGTGACAATCCGGCATGGGCCGCCGCCAATGTTGACCCGAGCGGCTGGAAGCCCTACACCGAGTTCAGCGAGACTGGCGACGCATACGCTGTCTGGGTCCGCTGCCGGGCGACCTTCGACACTCACGGAATCCAGCAGCCGGTTTTGGCTGTTGGAACGGACGGATTCGACCGGGCCGACATATTTGTCGACGGCCAACGTGCGAGCCGATTCGAAGACGATAACGAGCCAGTCTGGAATTATCCCAACTTTTCCGAATCTGACCATCCTACGCACACCATCGCCGTGCGGGCCTTTCAGAGAATGCTCATGCCCGGTATGACACCGGGCCGTCCCGCCTATGTCTACACTGCCGACGGCGCATCCATTCGGCAACTCATCGAGGCCAATCGCGGCGACAGCCTTAAGAAGTTTGTGCCCACGTTTTCCAGCTATCTGGTCATTGGGGTAGCCGGCCTCTTCCTTCTCGGACTTTTTCTCTTTGACCGTTCGCAAAGAGCTGCGTTCTGGCTCGGCCTCTACTGCTGCTGCGTTTTCCTGCCGCGGCTCAACGTGATGCTCTCCAGCCTCAGCCCAGGCAACCACTCCATATTGAGGTCCTGCGTGCTGTTTGGCCTCTCGATGTTTGAGTCGTGGGCGCTGGTTCGCGCCAACTTTGCTCTTGCCCAGCGGCGCGTCCCGGCAATTTACTGGGTGGTCTTTGCTGCCTCGGTGTTCATTTTCCTTGGTTCGGTGTTGCCAGTCTTTCTTCCCGCGCCCTGGGCTTTGCCTCTTTCGCTCTTTGTACAGGTCACTTGCTTCAAGCCCATCTGGTGCATCTGGGGATTTGCGTGCACGGCACCGTTTGTCGCCTTCTGGCCGTGGACCGGCCTCAGTCGCCGCATGCGCGTTGTTGCCGCACTCTGCGCCGTCTGGGCCGGCATCGAAGGCTGGTTCCAATTGCAGCAAGTCATCTTTGACCGCAACACCTGGTCTAACCGGGTGCAGGACTGGATGTCGCTGGCCATCGCGGCATTGGTGATTGCTCTGTTCGGCTACATCTTCCATCAGCAGCGGATCACGGCCGACGAGCGCGCCGAGATGCGCGGAGAGCTCACAGCCGCTCGACAGGTGCAGCATTTGCTCATTCCCGACAAAATGCTGGTCGCGCCTGGCGTCACCGTCAGTTCGGCTTTTCTGCCCGCGCACGAGGTGGGCGGTGATTTCTATCTTTGCCGCGCTCTCGCCAACGGATCGCAGCGGGTGCTGCTGGGCGACGTCAGCGGCAAAGGTGTTGCCGCCGCGCTCACTTCAGCATTGCTGCTCGGCGCCGCCGACCGCTGCGATGATCTTCGACCGGCCGCCGTGCTCAACGAACTGAACGCAGCTCTCCGCAATAGCGGCATCGAAGGATTTACAACCTGCCTCTGCGCCGATCTCTCGCCCTCCGGAGTTCTGCTGATTTCGAACGCCGGCCAGTTGCCGCCCTATCGCAACGGCCAGGAGATCGAGGTCCCTGCCGGTCTTCCGCTCGGGGTGGAAGCCGCCGCCGAGTACACCGAATCCTCCCTCCAGCTCGCGCCGGGCGATAAGCTCACGTTCTTGTCCGACGGCGTCGTCGAGGCTCGCAACGCCGTGGGCGAGCTCTTCGGCTTTGAACGCACCCGCGTACTCAGCTCGCGCGCGGCCCAGCAGATCGCCGACGCCGCTGTCCAGTTCGGGCAGCAGGACGACATCACGGTGCTGACGCTCTCACTGGCGCCAACGCCAGCGCAAGCATAATCTCCGCAGCCAGCGCGGCACCTTTCCGCCTGATACACTGTCCCCGCAAGGAGTTGCGCGCAAATTTTATGGTCGAGCTGCTGCCCTCCATCCTCTCCGCGGATTTCGCACACCTGGCCGACCAGGTTGCCGCGGCCGAGCGCGGCGGCGGCGCAGCGATCCACGTCGACATCATGGACGGCCACTTCGTCCCCAACATCACCATTGGTCCGCCTGTGGTCGCCAGCTTGCGCAAATGTACCCGCCTTCCGCTCGACTGCCACCTGATGATCGAGAACCCCAACGAGTACATTGCGGCTTTCGCCGAGGCGGGCGCGAACTGGCTCAGCGTCCACTACGAGGCCTGCACGCACCTGCACCGCTCGCTGGAGATGATCCTTCACCACGGCATGAAGCCGGGCGTAGTGCTCAATCCCGCCACGCGCGTCGATCTCATCATCGACATTCTGCCGATGGTCCACCACGTGCTGATCATGAGCGTCAATCCCGGCTTCGGCGGGCAGGAGTTTATTCCCTTTTCCCTGAACAAGATCCGTCGCCTCGTCGAACTCCGCAGCGATCTCGACCTCGACTTCAGGATCGAGGTGGACGGCGGTGTGGCTCACGACACCGTTGCCGCCATCGTCCAAGCCGGAGCGGAGTTGCTCGTGGCCGGCAATGCCGTCTTTGGAGCCGGCGAACCGGAGCGAGATGCCCGAGCTCTGCTGGCCGCGGCCCGCGAGGCCGATGACCGGATCATTGCCAGCAGGGTAGTGGCTGGAAAGAGTAAAATTCACTAAAAGCGCATGCAAACTGCGGATGGCCTACCCCAGGGTCTTCCTCCCAAGAGGTGGTATGAACCGGTTTTCTCTCAAAATTGTGGCGATTGCTCTTCTGGCGTTTTTTTCGAGCGGAATGGTGGCCAAGGCCCAGGATCAGACCTCCGCTCAGAACCAGAACTCCGCCCAGAACCAGGACGACGTCCAGCATCCCAAGTACAAAAGACAGAAGAAGCAGAAAAAGGCCTACGACCTGAACGCCAATCCGCTGGCGGGCGTTCAATCCAAACAGCCGGACAAGGAGCTTTACGACAAAGCGATGGTGGCCATGAAAAAAGGCCGCTTTGACGTGGCCCGCCTCGACCTGCAGACCTTGCTCAACACCTATCCCGAGTCGGAATACCGCATGCGCGCCAAACTGTCGGTGGGCGACACCTGGTTCAAGGAAGGCGGATCCGCGGCGCTCACTCAGGCCGAAGCCGAATACGAGGACTTCATCACCTTCTTCCCCAATGTCCCCGAAGCCGCTGAAGCCAAGATGAAGGTGGCCGACATTTATTACCAGCAGATGGAGAAACCCGACCGCGACTTCACGAACGCTCAGCAAGCAGAGAGAGAGTACCGGGAGATGATCAACATGTTCCCGGATTCGACCCTCATCCCGCGCGCCAAGCAGAGGCTGCGCGATGTGCAGGAGGTTCTGGCCGAGCGCGAGTTCCAGATCGGCAGTTACTACGAGACCCGCGATGACTTCATCGCCGCCATTGCCCGCCTTGAAACCGTGACCGACTCCTATCCTCTCTATTCCAAGAGCGATCAGGTGCTCATCGGCATTGGCGACGCCTATGCCGGCGAGGCGCATGCCATCGAGATCGCTCCGAACCTGCCCGGCGCCATCAAAGAGCGGATGCACTCCATTTACCAGGACAAGGCCGCCGCAGCCTACGCGAAGGTGATCACACGCTATCCCATGGCGCCGCACGTTGAGGATGCACGCGACCGCCTGGTAGCCATGAACCGGACCGTTCCCGAACCCACGCAGGCTGCTATTGCCGAAAGCGACGCAGAGGAACGAAGCCGCCAGCCGCTCCACTTTACCGACACGATGCTCGGCATCATCAAGCGTGGTCCCACGATGGTTGAGGCTGTGCATGTGGGCGAACCCACCCTCGACGATCCCACGCGCACTTTGGCTCCCGACATAACCAACCAGAATAAAACTCTCTTTATGGAGGCTGTGAACCAGGGCAAGCCCGCAGCGCCCGCCGCAGCCGTCACTCCCACCGGCCCCAACGAGCCGCCGCGAAGCGATCAGCCCTCCACCGCTCCGCTGCAGATGCAGGCGCCCGAAGGAGGCACTGGAGTCGGCGTTGAAGTGGTCAGCGCGCCCAACGGGGCCACTACCGCATCAGGCGGCACTGCTGCCGCCGATCCGAACGCTGTGGTTCCAGCAGTCGGCCCCAGCAACACCGTCGTCCCCGCCGCCGAGAAGCCGGTCGAGGCTCCTATTCAGGTGAATGACATCAAGCCCGGCGAGAACCCGGCTCAGCCCACCACCGAGACTGCTTCCAACGGCAAAACCAAAAAGCCCAAGGCCGACTTGAGCGAAGACTCCTCCAGCAAGAAGAAAAAGAAGAAGGGTCTGGCCAAGCTGAACCCGTTCTGAGTCAAGAATCGAATCGAGAGACGAAGGGCCGCGCTTAAATTAAGTGCGGCCTTTCTTGCTTGTGCTTTCGCCGGTTCCCAACCACTTTGAGCTTCCCTCCTGGCCACTTCGAGGGGGTCATAACGACAAATATTCTGTCTTAGAATTAAGACGTGCTGGCCCGCAGGCGTATCCTGATTCGTTCCGGGCGGAATCAAGAAAAACCTCAGTCAAGGAGGGTACAGGTTGATGCGTAATCTGGCCCTGGCACTCTTGTTTACTCTTTCGTTTGGCACCTCCGGCTCCCAATCCGCGACGGTCAAGCCTCCCGAACCTGAGGCGATCGGTGAGGTCAATCTCCTCGACTCGTCCGGCCAGGCGCTAAAGCCGCTCCCCGAGGAACATTGGAAAGCTGAGGGTAGACCTGGGTGGACAACTTCTACCGGCAGCATCAAATTGTCCGGAGAGCGATCTTCCTTCCGCCTGGGCGCCAATGAAAAGGCGGAATTCGTATTCAAGACCGGGACTCCAGAGGCTGTACGCCTTTACCTCTTCATTCAGAAAAAGGACTTCCGCTATAGCGATCTTGTGAAGGTAAAGGCAGGCTGGAAACCGGAAAGAGATTTTATCCCCAGTATTCCCGTGGAAGTTACCAAATTTGGGGAATCGTCCTACAAATTGGCTCCCAAGTCTCCTCTTGGGCCTGGGGAGTACGGGATCGATTTGGGCGGGAGGATCTTCACTTTCGGCATCGACCAGTAGTCCGGCTCCTTTTGACGATATTACTCAACACATTTCTTCAGCATCGCCCTCATCGCGCTCTGAGTTTCGCCGCTCCTGCGTCTGCTAACCTGAGGAGTAGTCCCTTCGCGCAAAACCCTTTCAACATTGGGAGTTGGCGCACATTCTTGAGGGGCTTCCGACCGAGTCCATGCCTCACGACCTGCCCAAAGCATACGACCCAACCGCCATCGAAGATCAATGGGCCGCTTACTGGGTCCGCGAAAAACTCTTCGTCCAGCCGACTCCCGGCGAGCCCTCTGACCTAAGCCAGAGTTCAGGCGATCAGTCGGCCTTCGTCGTTCTGCTGCCCCCACCCAACGTCACCGGTTACCTCCACATGGGACACATGCTGGAGCACACCGAGATCGATATTCTTGCCCGTTGGCGGCGCATGCTTGGGCGAAAGGTCTTGTGGGTACCCGGAACTGACCACGCAGGCATCGCGACCCAGATGCTGGTCGAGCGTCAACTGGTTTCGGAAGGCACAACGCGCCAGAAGCTCGGCCGCGAGGCCTTTGTCGAGCGCGTTTGGCAGTGGAAGCAGCATTATGGAGGCGCAATCCTTGAGCAGATGAAGCGCCTCGGCGTCTCCGTCGACTGGAGCCGCGAGTACTTCACGATGGACGAGCGCCTGTCGGTTGCCGTGCGCGAAGCCTTCGTCCGCCTCTACCATCAGGGCCTCATCTACCGCGGCGCGTACATCGTCAACTGGTGCCCGGGCTGCCAAACGGCTGTCAGCGATCTTGAAGTCATCCACTCCGAGCACAAGGGCCATCTGTGGGAGATCAAGTACCCGGTCATCGGCGCCGACGGCAAGGATTCCGGCGAGTTTTTGACCGTCGCCACTACGCGCCCCGAGACGATGCTCGGCGACACGGCCGTCGCCATCCATCCCGAGGACGAGCGGTATCTGCATCTCCATGGCAAAAAGCTGCGCCTGCCGCTGATCAACCGAGAAATTCCCATCGTGCTCGACGAGTGGGTGAGCCGCGAGTTCGGCACCGGCGCTGTCAAAGTCACGCCCGCGCACGATCCCAACGACTTCGCGCTGGCCGAGCGGCATCATCTCGCGGCCATCAACGTGATGGACGACCGCGCCCAGATCAACGCGGAAGGCGGACCCTACGTCGGCCTCGACCGCTACGTCGCGCGCAAACACATCGTCCACGACCTCGAAGAGCAGGGGCTGTTGGCGGCCGTAAAGGACTATACCAACAACATCGGTCATTGCGACCGCTGCAAGACCGTCATTGAGCCGCGCCTCTCCACGCAGTGGTTCATCGCCGTCAATAAGCAGCCCGATAAGGGTGCCGCATCCATGGCCGAGCTTGCCATTGCCGCCGTCAGGCCCGACCTCGACGGCAAAAAGGCCATCCGCTTCACGCCGGAGAACTACGAAAAGATCTACCTCGACTGGATGACGAACATCCACGACTGGTGCATCTCGCGCCAGCTCTGGTGGGGCCATAGGATCCCCGCTTGGCACTGCGCCGCGTGCCACAAAATCACGGTGCCCCAGCCCAACCAAAAAGACCCCACCGCCTGCGCACATTGCGGGTCGGAGAGGCTCACGCAGGAGACCGACGTTCTCGATACCTGGTTTTCTTCGGGCCTTCTGCCTGTTTCCGTCTTCGGCTGGCCCAACATCAACGCCGAAACGCTTGCGGAATTTGCCGCCTTCTATCCGACCTCGCTCCTCGTAACCGGCTTCGACATTCTCTTCTTCTGGGTCGCGCGCATGATCATGTTCGGCTGCTGGTTCTCGCGCGATGTCCCTATGCCGGATCATTCGTCCAGAGGGCTGCTGAACGCAGTTCCCTATCGCGAGGTCTATATTCACGCCCTCATTCGCGACGCCAACCGCGAAAAAATGTCCAAGACCAAGGGCAACGTCGTTGACCCCATCGAGATCGTCAAGCAGTACGGAACCGACGCAGTCCGATTCACGCTGGCCTCGATGGCCTCGCCCGGGACCGACATTGCCTTCAACGTGGCTCGCACCGAGGGCTATCGCGCCTTCGCCAACAAGATATGGAACGCCGCGCGGTTCATTTTCATGAACGTCGACAGAGCCGAGGAAGTTGGCATAACCGTCGATCGAGCCACACTCGGCCAAATGCCCAGTGTTCCCGCCGATGCGCCGCTCGAGGATCGCTGGATCGTTGCCGAGCTAAACGCGACGGCAGCAAAAGTGAATCAGGCGCTTGAGAATTACCGATTCGACGATGCGGCGAACACGATCTATCAATTCTTCTGGGGAAGTTTCTGCGATTGGTATCTCGAAATCGTCAAAATCCGCCTGGACTTTCCGGAGCATCCCGACAAAGACAGAATCAGAGCCGCGCTGACAACGCTGCTCAGTGTCTTCGAAGCGTCGCTGAGATTGTTATCGCCCATCATGCCATTCATTGCCGAAGAGCTTTGGTACGCGGTCTACGACGGCAACCCCCCGGCGAAGTCGATCGCGCTGACCCGGTATCCCGCTCCGAGCTTTGAACGCGAAGCCTGGGATCAACACGCTCAGCTCGGGATGCAGTTGTTGCAAGATCTGATAAGCGTGGTCCGAGATGAGCGAAAGAACCGCGGTATTCCCGAAAAGGACGCAGTACCGATGATGATTCTCGAAAGCCCCGTTCGCGATTTCGCTACGAATCCAAACGAGCTAATAGGTCAGAACTCGGAAATTGTTGAGCGCCTAGCCAAGATTTCGACAATTACATTCGTGCAAACGAAGGGGTCCGCAAAAGAGGATCTTACTTGGCGTTCGATAGGGTTCGCTGACATCGCGCTACTACATGAGAAAATCATCGACATCCCCGCCGAACGCGAGCGCTTGACAAGAGACATTGCGAAGTACGAAAAAGGCTTGGCAGCAGCCGAGCGTCAACTGGGCAACGAAGGCTTTTTGGCCAAGGCCCCAGCGCATGTAGTCGAAGGCCTAAAAAAGCAGGAAGCCGAAACCCGCCTGCTGCTTGAAAAGGCCCAGGCCGCGCTCAGTGCTCTGCTGAAGGGCTGAACCCGGGGAAATGAGAACTGCGAACGAATAACTACGAACTCTTTTCCGCAGGAAAACCATGGATTGGAATAGCCACCGCATCGACGCGTTACTGGAGCAGGCCCTGCAGGAGGACCGCGCCGCCATCGATGCCACGACTCATATCACCATCGATGCCAATCTCCTCGCCACAGGCTCCATCATCGCCCGCGAGGAACTGGTCGTCGCCGGCCTCGGCGCCATCCCGCGCTT
>Ga0181522_10001026_pt1 | contig 17948 bp, 13 predicted proteins | sample PEATcosm2014_Bin_27_FD_121103 | JGI IMG/M metagenome (GOLD analysis project Ga0181522, IMG submission 121103) | Peatland microbial communities from MTU Mesocosm Facility, Houghton, MI, USA - PEATcosm2014_Bin05_10_metaG | ecosystem: Environmental > Terrestrial > Soil > Wetlands > Peat | place... | reverse complement strand
TTTCCTCCAATCCGAAACGTCCGTGGGTGCGGCCAATGCCGCTGGCTTTTACACCTCCGTGCGGAGCCTCGCTGATTCCGAAACAAGAGATCACATCGTTCACCATCACAGTTCCGGCATGAATGCGGCGCGCTAGAGTTTGGCCACGTGAGGAGTTGCACGTCCAGATGCTTGCGGCCAAGCCATATTCCGAATCGTTTGCCAATTCGATTGCTTCGTCGTCGGTGTCGAAAGCCATCACGGGCAGAACCGGACCAAAAGTTTCTTCGCGCATGATGCGCATATTCTGCGTAACATCGGCGAGCACGGTGGGACGGTAGAAATTCCTTCCCAACTCTGGAATGCGTGAGCCTCCAGCTAGAATGCGGGCGCCCTGAGCAACAGCATCTTCCACATGCGCGGCAACCTCTTGCAACTGCCGTTCGTGGATCAGCGGCCCAACCTCGGTTTCCGGATCAAGCCCACTTCCCACGCGCAATCTGTTGGTTTTCTCCACGCATGCCTGCAGAAACGCAGAATACAAGCTGCGATGAACGTAGCAACGCTCGACGGAGAGACAAGCTTGACCCGCATTGACGAACGCTCCCCAAACCGCTGCGCTCGACGCAACGTCGACATCGGCATCATCGAGCACCAGCATCGGGTCCTTGCCGCCGAGTTCCAGCACAACCGGCAACAATCGCTCGGCCGCTGCCGCCGCGATGCGCTTGCCGGTACTTACGCTGCCGGTAAAGATCAACTTGTCGATCCGTGATTGAATCAGCGCCGCTCCGGTGCTTCCATCGCCAACAACGACTTGGAAAATGTTCTCCGGAACGCCCGCCGCCCGAAGCAGCGATCGCAATTCTAAAGCGACGACCGAGGTGAACTCGGAAGGCTTGAGCACCACCGCGTTGCCCGCAACCAGCGCGGCCAGAGTCTCAGTGGCAGGAATCGAGAAAGGATAATTCCACGGAGAAATAATTCCGATGACGCCGTAAGGCTCGCGGACCAGATAGCCGGTCTTGAGCTTGGCCGCCAGACTCCCGTGAGGCAGCGGCTCATCGCGCAGAAGCCTGTACGCATTCTCAATCAGAAACCGTGCGGCATCGAGCACCACCAGCACCTCAGTGGTTAACGCTTCCGCCACAGGCTTGCCGGATTCGCGGGTAATCGCGCCTGCAATGTCGGACTTCTTGCGGTGCAGCAAATCTTGAAGTGCCCGCAGAATGGAAATGCGCCCGCGTAGCGTCATCGCAGCCCATGAGATCTGCGCCGCTTGGGCCCGCAAGACACCATCGTGGACCTGTTGCGCATTCGCGCATTCCATGTCACCGAGGATTTCGCCAGTAGCGGGATTTACCGATGAAATCCTTCGGACCGGAATTTGAACACTGGACGACATGTTTTCGATCCGCCTGATTCAGCCCACTGAAACATTCCCCAAGAACCGGTGCTGCAAGACTTAATATTCCACACTCACCAGGTACAGCCCATTGCCGGGCGCGGTGGCGCCTGCGGCTGAGCGGTTCCGCGCCTCCAATATGCGCGTTATATCTCTTGCTTCCAGAGTGCCCTTTCCAACCAAAATAAATGTCCCTACCAAATTTCTGACCATGTGGTGCAGAAAGCCCGATCCTTTCACCGTGTAGACAAACTCGTTCGAGCGGCGCTCCCAGGCGGAACAAAAAATGGTTCGCACGTTCGACAGAGGAACGCCTTCTCTTTCGCGTTCCGGATCGACGGCAGCGAAAGAAGTAAAATCGTGCCCGCCCCGCACCAGTTCTGCCGCGCGAATCATCGCTTCCTCGTCCAGCGGATATGGATAATGCCACACGTACCGGGCCAGAAATGGCGGGCAAACGGCGTCGCGAAGAATTCGGTAAGTATAAGTCTTCGCCTTGGCGGACTTGCGAGCGTGAAAGCCTGCAGCAACTTCTTCCGCTTCGAGAACCCGCACTGAAGCCGGAAGAATATCGTTGAGCGCCTTCACGAAATTCGCCGTAGGGACCGATGACTCCGTGACAAATGTCACCACCTGGGCCAATGCATGCACGCCCGCGTCGGTTCTTCCGGAGCCTTGCGGCAATACCTTTTCGCCGGTGATTCGTCCAATGGCTGAGGCAAGTGTGCCTTGCACGGTGACGGCATCGGGCTGCACTTGCCATCCGGCGAATTCCGAGCCGTCATAGGACAGAATCAGTTTGAGATTGCGCATGAACGATTTTCTAGCTCAGCTAAGCTGCGGTCATCCAAATGATTTCATGCGCACGGGTTTTCGGGCGAATTTTGTTTTGCCGGGAATCGATTCAATTTTTTTTAAGCCCAGCTTGATTTTCGCGAGCGAACCTGTCACAAGACCAGCCGCGAGGTTCGATATACTGTGCGGTGCTCCATGACAATTTGCGGAACTATGGCGCGTCTACATGCGTATGTATGACTGAGTCAAATCATTGGGCGAAGTTCCGGCTGTCAAATTTTTACTAAAGCATTCATGCAACGGAGATGAGTAAATGCCATTCGCACGTTTCTTGTCCATGACCAGCTTCACCACGGCAATATTATGCTCAGCGCTCACTACCTCAGTTTGCGCGCAGGAACCTCCCGCCGGGCCGGTGCCGCAGAACACGCAGGAGACCCGGCCGTTGCCCGAACTGAACTACACCAAGCCGGCGTCGCATTTTCCCAACCCTGTAGGGCCTTACATTCCGCGCCGGCTGCCGCCTCCGAATCTGGCGAATACACCGCGCATCGACACGCTTATGCGCGACGGCAAGCTCTATCTTTCTTTGAATGACGCGCTCGCGCTCGCGCTGGAAAATAATCTCGACATTTCGATCGCGCGCTACAACCTGAACATTGCCGACACCGACGTTCTGCGGGCCAAAGCCGGGGCCGCCATTCTCGGCGTAAACGCCGGAGTCGTGCAGAACACTCCGGGCGGAGGCGTGGGCGGCATCGGCGCTACCGCCGGCCTTTCCAGTGGCGGCACCAGCTTGGGGGCTGGGGGCATCGGCGCTGGGACCAATGGTTTGGTCAGTTCGACCCTGGGATTCGGCCCGACTATCACCAGTTTTGATCCGGTCATCACTGGAACTTTGCAGGACGATCATTTAAGCCAAACTGCCACCAGCATTTTTCAGGGAGTCTTCCCGGGTAACAGCCTCTTCCAAAATACGGGGACGGTCGACTTCGCGTATAACCAGGAGTTTCAATGGGGCATGAATCTGCAGGTGGGATTCAATAATACCCGCCAGACTACGAACAGCTTCTTCACAAGTGTGAGTCCCGCCCTGAATTCGAGTTTCCGGGCAACCGTGACCCAGCCCCTTTTGCAGGGTTTCGGATTTCCCGCCAATACCCGCTTCATCCGCATCGCCAAGAACAACCGCGAGCTTACGGATGTGGCGTTTCGGCTGCAGATCATCGACTCGGTCGATCAGATCACAAACATCTATTGGGATTTGGTCTACGCCTACGAAAACGCGCGGGTACAGGGTGAGAATCTAGCCTTCGCTCAAAAGACCTTGTCGGACACGAAGAAACAAGTTGAAATCGGGAGTCTGGCACCGATCGAAGTGGTCCGTGCGCAGAGCACGGTAGCTCAGGACCAGCAACAAGTGACGCTTGCGCAAACCAACCTCCAGTTGGAACAACTGCTGATGAAAAATGCACTCACGCGCACGTTGAAAGATCCAGTACTGGCGACGGCGGATGTGATTCCCACTTCCACGATGGATGTCCCCGCCGAGGAATCGACCACGCCTACCGAGGATTTGATCAATGAGGCGCTTCGTCACCGCGCTGAGTTGGTCGAGTCGCGAATCGACTTGAACAGCCGCGATATCAGCAACAAAGCCGTGCGTAACGCGCTTCTGCCCAGCGTCAATCTTTTCGCCTACTACGGTGGAGCGGGCGTGGGCGGCAATCAGAACCCGATAAACACGTGCGCTCTGGATCCCCTCCCTACCTTCGGTTGCGCCGCGCCGGGCCCTCTAAGCCCAACCAATCCGGATCCCTTCTTTCCGACGACGCCGATCGGGTCCACTCTTAACCAGCTTGTGAACTCCACCAACCCTGATAAAGGAGCGGGAATTACACTCAACATTCCGCTTCGTAACCGAACTGCGCAGGCAACCCAAATTCGCTCCGAGCTTGAATACCGCCAGGCCCAGATGCGGCTACAGCAGATTGAAAACCAGGTGGGCATCGAGGTCCGCAACGCGCAATACGCCGTCCAGCAGAACCGTGCCAGCGTAGATTCGGCCAAGGCTGCGGTCGAACTCGGCCGCCAGTCGCTCGACGCCGAGCAGAAAAAATATCAGTTCGGCACCTCCACCAACACTCTTGTGCTGCAGTATCAGAGCCAGCTCGCAACCGCGGAATCGACGCTGGTGAATGCCATGGTCGCGTATGAAAAAGCGCGTGTGGAACTGGATCGCGCTACCGGACAGTTGCTCGATCGTCTCGGCGTCAGCGTCGATGACGCTGTCCGCGGCCAGGTAACGCGCATGCCAAATGTGCCGTTCACCAGGCCGCGCACCGAAACGCCATCGGTGGCACAGCCCGCGCCGCAAGCCCAGCAACAATAAGCAACGGCACGCGAGGTTGAACTCCGGCTTGCGAGACAGGCTCGATCTCGCTGCCGTTGTGCAGGTGACCGCCTCATGACGGAGGCCCGGCCCCACCTATGCCTGAACAATTCTTTACAATCCCCGGCCTGCGATTGCACACATTGTGCCGCTAAGATGAAATGTCCGCATTAATTTTGCGCATTGCGATTCGCTTGAAAGTTTTCGTTGCGAAGCGCGCACAGTTCTTACCCATTAAGGAGCCGAAACATGTCTTTGTTTTTGGAATTTTCACCACGGGCCGCGTCCGCGCGGTGTCTTCTTCGATTGATGGGAATGGCTGGAGCGCTCGCCTGCATTCTTCCGGCCGTGGTCCTGCCCGCGCAGAATGTTCCCGCGGCGCCGGCGCAACAGACGCCCGCTCTTTCCGTGCAGCAGACGGTTCATTTGCGGGATTATTCCAAGCCGCTCCCGGCTTTCCCGAATGTCTTTCGGTCCTATGAGGCGCAACAGGTGCCGCAGCCGAACCTGGGCAACTCGCCGCGCATCGATTCGCTAATGCGCGATGGAAAGATTTATCTTTCGATCGACGATGCCGTCGCGCTTGCCCTCGAAGACAATCTGGACATTGAAATTGCCCGATACAACTTAAACATCGCCGATACCGATTATCTGCGTGCGAAATCAGGCGCCAACATTCTCGGCATAAATGCCGGCATCGTGCAGAATACGCCCGGCGGCGGCGTCGGCGGACTGGGCGGCACCGTCGGTTCAGGCACCGGAGGTACTACCGTCGCACCCAGCGGTGTCGGTACCGGTACAAACGGACTCGTCAGTTCTACGCTCGGCATCGGTTCGCCCATCACCAGTTTCGATCCAATCATCACCAGCACCCTGCAAATGGATAAGGACAATACGGAATCCACCAGCCTGTTAAGTCCCATTCCAGTCATAGCGCAAAATACCTACACCGCGAACGTCGCCTACACCCAAGGGTTCGCGTGGGGAACAAGCCTCACCGCGGCATTCAACAATAGTCATGTCACTTCTGATTTGCAAACTACCGAACTGACGCCCCTCATCAGTTCCAATTTTCAATTCAGGCTAACGCAAAACTTGCTGCAAGGCTTCGGCGCTCTGCCCAATACGCGTTTCATCCGCATCGCCAAGAACAATCGTGAAATTTCCGACGTCGCCTTCCGCCTGCAGATCATCACCACCGTCGATCAGATCGAGGACATGTATTGGGATCTGGTTTACGCCTACGAAAATGTGAAGGTACAGCAGGAAGCCCTCACCTACGCGCAGAAGGCACTGACTGATTCCAGGCAACAGGCGCAGGTCGGCACAGCGCCCCCAATTCAAGTCGTAAGCGCGCAGAGTACGGTTGCCACCGACCAGCAGAATTTGATCCTTGCGCAGAACAATCTGCAATTGGAGGAGCTGCTCATGAAGAACGCCGTCAGCCGCAGCGTCGAAGATCCGGTGCTGGCCGAGGCCGACGTGATTCCCACTTCAACTATGCAACTTCCGGAACAGGAGCCGGCTACTCCTACGCAAGATCTGATCAATCAGGCGCTCGGCCACCGCGCTGAACTCGCGGAGTCACGCATTGACCTGAACTCCCGCGATATCAGCTCCAAAGCCGTTCGCAACGCGCTGCTTCCTACGCTCGATGCCTTTGCTTATTACGGAGGATCGGGCGTCGGCGGAAATGTGAATCCGGCTTTGCCGACTTGCACAACCCCGCCCACGGCGACGTACTGCTATACCGTTCCGACCCTGCCGCCTCCATTTCAAACCAGCAATACCGTAGGCTACGGTTCAACCCTGAACCAGCTTGTAAACTCCACGGCGCCCGACAAGGGCGTTGGGCTATCTCTGAACATTCCCCTGCGCAACCGCCAGGCACAAGCCAACCAGGTGCGCGCGGAACTCGAAAACCGCCAGGCCCAGGTGCGCCTGCACCAGCTCGAAAATCAGGTGCGAATCGAAGTGCGCAACGCCCAATTTGACGTGAAGCAGAATCGCGTCGCGGTTGAGGCGGCGCAGTCGGCGGTCGATCTGGCGCGCCAAACTCTCGATGCCGATCAGCAAAAACTGAAAGTCGGGCTTACCACCACGACCGCAATTTTGCAGGACGCCTCCACCTTGACCACGGCCGAATCGAACTTGGTTTCCGCGAAGGCCGCCTACGAGAAGTCGCGTATCGAATTAGAACGTGCCACCGGCTTGCTCCTCGACCACTCTGGCATTGACGTGGCCGAGGCCGTGCGCGGCCAGGTTACGCACTTGCCACAGGTTCCCTTTGTGGCGCCCCGAACGGACCTGACGCCCTCCGGCCAGCCAAATCTCGGACCTCCAGCCTCCGTCCCATCGACACCGCAAGGAGGGCAGATGTAGGCGGTCACCTGACCGTCTTGATACACAGACGCTCTCATAAAAGTACATGGTTGGCCTTACTGACATTTTGACCGAACAGCATTTAGTCTCAATTTGCCGAAAATTGCCTACTTGGGAGGAATCATGACTCTGAAAAAGCGCGCGCTGGCCATATCGATGGCTCTGGGGATGGCGTCCGCTGCTTTTGCCAGTGGCCAGGACACGGGTGCGAAGCAAGACCTGAAGAATGCCGGCCAGGATACAAAAAGTGCCGCCAAAGACGCCGGCAGCGCGACTAAAAAAACGGCGAAGAAAACTAGCCAGGCCACGAAGAAGGCCACCAACAAGGGCGCACAGAAAACTCAACAGGGTGCGCAAAAGGTCCAGAACAAAACCCAGACGAATTCTTCGCAGTAGGCAAACCCCTCCGGACGGATCACCAGCGGAACTCTGGTGAGTGTCGATTTACGCGTAAAGAGCGCCCGAGTTGACAAGAGCCGCACACCAAATCCCCACGGCTTTCCTCCATCGAGCACGGCACCCCGCAAGGCATTGCCGATTTTCTGTTGTTAATTGATGATTGAAAGGCTGATTGACCTTTGAGTTCCAATCGTCAATCAAAAATCAGCAATCAGCAATGTTTTTATGAGCCTGTCCGTTGCCATCGTTGCCATGGATGAAGAGGCCAACATTGGCCGCACTCTAGCCGGCGTGGCATGGGCAGACGAAATAGTGCTAGTCGATTCCGGCTCGAAAGATCGCACCTCCGAGATCGCGCGCGAGCAAGGTGCACGCGTCATTGTCGAACCCTGGCGTGGCTACGTCGCGCAAAAACAGTACGCGGTTGAGCTATGCACGAAGGATTGGGTGCTGTTGCTCGATGCCGACGAAGAAGTGAGTCCCGGCCTGGCGGAAGAAGTTCGCGCAGCCATCGCCGATCCGAAGGCAGCCGACGGCTACAAACTGCCACGCAAGAATCTTTTTCTAGGCCGCTGGATGCGGCATGGCGGATTCTATCCCGACCCCAAGCTGCGCCTGTTTCGTCGCGGCCAGGGCTTCGTCACCGGACACGATCCACACGATCGCTGCGAATTGAAGCCGGGCCTGTCGGGGCCGCCACAAATACGGCAATTCAACAACGCGCTTAACCACTACACGTACCCAAATCTCACGCTTTACCTCGCACACATGAACAGCTATTCGTCGCTAGGCGCGCAGCTTGCCATCGCCAAAGGACACCGCAGCTTCAGCTTCAACGACATTGTGCTGCGCCCCATCGCGACTTTTATTTATAACTATTTCTTCCGGCTGGGATTTCTCGATGGCCGCGAAGGGCTGCTTCTGCACCTTTACCATGCCGGCTACGTTTCGTGGAAGTATGCCAAGGCATGGGAACTCGAGCGCAACGAATCTCGGCAAGTCGATTGAATATTCTCCATCCTTAGCTCCTCGGGGCACTCTGCATCGAAACCTGTTCTCTGACCGACCGATCGTTAACGTCGGATTCTGCCGCCTTGCCCATCGCCGCAAGCTTCCCTATGATCAAGGCAGAGCACTGGGGTACTCATGCCGCCAAAAAAACCGTCCAAGCCGCAAGTAGCCGACAGTCCAATTGCAGACGTTTTCGAGAAACGCCATCCTTCTGACTCCGAAAAGAATTGGGCTGAGAACACCCTCGCTCCGACACTCGAGAAAAATCCCGAACGTCCAATTGGAGCGCCCACGGGTGTGAACGTTGACGAGAACGGCCACGCCCGCTTTACTACAATTTCTGGCCTTCCGATTCGGCGTCTTTATACGCCAGCAGACCTTCCCGAAGACTGGAGCGAAGAGAAATATCTCGGCTACCCCGGCCAGCCTCCTTACACGCGCGGTATTCACGCAACCGGCTATCGCGGCAAGCTCTATACCATGCGGCAATTCTCGGGATTTGCGTCACCCGAGGAAACCAACCAGCGTTACAAATATTTGCTCGAACACGGTGGCGGAGGCCTTTCAGTGGCATTCGATCTGCCCACGCTGATGGGCTACGACTCCGATCACGCGGCCAGTGAAGGCGAAGTCGGCAAGTGCGGTGTGGCCATCGATTCGCTCGAAGACATGGAGATTCTTTTCAGCGGCATCGATCTTGAAAAAACCACGGTCTCGATGACGATTAACTCGCCCGCATCAGTTTTGTGGGCGATGTACCTGGTGGTTGCGGAAAAGCAGGGCGCCGATTGGAAGAAAATCTCCGGCACAATTCAGAACGACATTCTCAAGGAATACATTGCGCAGAAGGAATACATCTATCCACCCGAGCCCTCAATGCGGCTGGTGATAGACACCTTCGAGTTCGGATCCATATTCACGCCGCGCTTCAACACAATTTCGATCAGCGGATACCACATTCGCGAGGCCGGTTCGACTGCTCTGCAGGAACTCGCTTTCACTTTGTATGACGGCATCGAATATGTAGAGTGGGCCCGGCGGCGCGGCCTCGATGTGGACGAGTTCGGTTCGCGATTAAGTTTCTTTTTCAACGCGCATAACGACTTTTTCGAAGAGATCGCCAAATACCGCGCCGCGCGCAAAATCTGGGGCCGCGTGATGCGCGATCGCTTTGGCGCAAAGAATCAGCGCACCTGGCTGCTGCGCTTCCACACTCAGACTGCGGGCGTGTCTTTGCCGGCGCAACAGCCAATGAACAATATTGCGCGGGTGGCGTTGCAGGCACTGGCCGCAGTGCTCGGCGGCACGCAATCCTTGCATTGCGATTCCTACGATGAAGCGCTGGCTCTGCCCACCGAAGAAGCGGCCCGAATTGCTCTTCGGACGCAGCAGATCATTGCCTACGAGTCAGGCGTGACCCAAACAATCGATCCGCTGGGCGGATCGTACTTTTTGGAGAATATGACACTGCAAATGGAAACCGGCGCGTTCGATTACTTCAGCAAGCTCGATGCAATGGGCGGAATGGTGAAAGCCATCGAACGCGGCTACCCGCAAAAAGAGATCGCGGAATCATCCTATCAATATCAGCGAGCGGTCGAGGCTAAAGAAAAAATCATAGTTGGCGTGAATGACTTCACGATCGCAGAAGAATCACCGCACATTCTCTACATTGACGAAACCGTGGCGCGGCAACAGTCGGCAAAGTTGAAAACCCTGCGCGCGCGACGATCAAATGAAGAAGTGCGTCGCACTCTTGATACCCTCAAAAAAGCCGCCGCGCAGCAACCCGATGCCGGCGCGAACGGAAATATTTCCCCCGCCAACACCATGCCCTACATCGTGGATGCTGTGCGCGCTTACGCTACCATCGGTGAAATATGCGAAGCGTTGCGCGATGTCTACGGTACCTATACCGAAACGAGTATCACTTGAGTCTGAAGTGGGTGCCATGCCTCGATGTCGTAGGAATGACGTTTCCGCGCGAAAGACCAAAACGGGAAGTTGAAATGACTTTTTTGCGCCTGACAGCCAAATAATGGTATCGCCAGGGCTATGATTTGAGGTCGCAATTTGCGACCTCAAAATGACGCATCGAAAATCTGCAAATTTATTAGTCCTGCCAAGACGCCAAACAGTAATTCCTTCTGCTGTTTCATCAAAGATTTTGTTCCTTCGCCAGTTCAGGGTCATTCTCGATGCTGATCTTGCCAAGCTTTATGGAGTATCGGTAAAGCGCCTCAATGAGCAGGTGAAACGCAATCAGGAACGCTTTCCTTCCGACTTCATGTTCCGGCTGAATGAAAAAGATCGCGCCAACTTGAGGTCGCAGATTGCGACCTCAAGTGAGAAGCATGGTGGGCGCAGATATCTGCCCTACGCGTTCACCGAGCACGGAGCAATCATGGCAGCGACCGTGCTGAATTCCGAGCGGGCCGTGCAGATGAGCGTATTTGTGGTTCGCGCGTTCGTGCGTCTGCGCGAACTGCTTGCGGCGAACCGCCAGTTGGCAGCCAAACTTCATGAATTGGAGACCCGCCTGGATACTCACGATTCGGCAATCTGGGATCTAATCAAAGCAATCAGGCAACTGATGAATGTCAAGAGATCACCGCGCAGGCGAATCGGTTTCACTCTTTTTCCTGATGATGTGAACCGGAAGGAAAAAGCGCACCTGCAGATCCGCCGTCAGGGTTAATTGTCCGAGTCTTGTCCAAGGTAAGCCTGCCCCTAGTGCGCATTCGCGCGATTCGTATTTTCTTCGCTTCACATACCGGTCTGTGGTACATATAAGCCATGCGCAAAGCCCTTCTCCATCTTAAAAAATCTGATCCCAAGCTTCGGGCCATCATCGAGCGCGTCGGGCCCTTTCGCATGCAATATGGACCGCCCGAGTTCCACCGCCTCGCCGAAGCAATCATTTATCAGCAGCTCAACGGCAAAGCTGCTGAGACCATCTTCAACCGGTTTGCGGCACTCGCGGGCGAACCCCTGACTCCCGAGGGAATTCTCAAGCTTACTGACGAGCAAATGCGCGCAGTCGGACTCTCGAAGCAAAAATCGTCTTATCTCAAAGATCTAGCGGCGAAGACGGCTAACGGAGCGCTCGACTTCGACCGCCTGCCCGATATGCCGGATGACGAAGTGATCGCGCATCTGACGCAAGTCAAAGGCATTGGCGTTTGGACCGCGCAGATGTTCCTGATGTTCTCGCTGAAGCGTCCTGATGTGCTTCCGGTCGGCGACTTCGGCGTTCGCATGGCGATTCACAAGCACTACCTCGACGTTCAGCACGCGAAGCGTGTCAAGAAGACGTCCACTTCAAAGAACGCACGCAAGCCTAAAATCAAGCTGCCCACACCCGAGCAGATGGAGAAGATCGCAAAACGCTGGGCTCCTTACCGCAGCGTGGCGTGCTGGTATTTGTGGAGAAGTCTTGATGTGAAGACGATGTAAGTTCCGGAGGGCTAAAATCTTAAAGGTTTCAGAATTTCAAAGTTAAAGGTCGAAAAACAGGTCCACGCCTTTGTCTTTTAAACCTTGACCCCTCGAGACCTTGAAACCTGGTTTTCTAAACTGTGATTAAATAAAGGCCGATGGCGGACGGGCTTAAAATCCGCGTGCTGGTGGCGAAGCCGGGCCTGGACGGACACGATCGTGGCGCCAAAGTAATTGCGCGGGCGCTGCGCGATGCCGGCATGGAAGTGATTTATACCGGACTGCGTCAAACGCCGGAGATGGTGGTGAGCGCGGCGCTTCAGGAAGACGTGCAAGTCATTGGGCTATCGATTCTCTCCGGCGCCCACAATGCCATCGTGCCGCGCGTCATGGATCTGCTCAAGCAAAACAAAATGGATGATGTTTTGGTGCTCGTCGGTGGAATCATTCCCGATCAGGATATCGATGCCTTGAAGAAGTTGGGCGTGGCTGCGATCTTTCAGCCTGGCACAGCCATGGACGACATCGTCAAGTTCATCCGCAACAATGTCAAAGGCCAAGTGGCTGCCAGCTCCTAGGTCAAGGTTGAAGCCGGTGGGCTTCCGACAATTACGCTGGGGGATTCCTCGAAGGTTAGAGTGGGAGATTTAACCTTCGCCATTGGCAATCGGGGGTGACCTCCTGAATTGCCACGCCGATGTAGCCACGCACAACCTTGCCATGCTTCAGGATTTCGTCCATCACCTGTTTAGCCATGTTGATGGGGATGGCAAAGCCGATACCCTGATTTCCATCCGAACCGCCCGAAAGAATGGCCGTATTGATTCCGATCAACTCGCCACGAGCATTAACAAGCCATCCTCATATCAGCTCCGTTCGGCCTGTTTGCGCGTTCCTGCGCGCTGTTATACCGTAAAAGTCTGATCTGCTTGCCATGGCGAACCGCATCGAATCTGTCTCCGACCACTCTGTGCAGGATGCGCTCGTCCTGAAGAGCAAGATCGACCCCACTTCGGCGAGATTTGAAGCCAATATGCGGTTTATGGCCGACCTGATGTCACAGGTGCGGAACGAAGGCGAGAAAATTTGCGAAGGCGGCGGCGAGAAGGCCATCGACAACCAGCACAAAAAAGGGCGCCTGACCGCGCGCGAACGCATTGATCGGCTGGTTGATCGAGGGACGTTCTTCGAGCTGGGAATTTATGCCGCGCACGGCATGTATGAAGAATGGGGAGGCGCTCCGGCCGCTGGAGTAATCACCGGTCTGGCCCGCATTCACACCCGCATGGTCATGATCATCGCCAATGACGCGACCGTGAAAGCCGGCGCGTTTTTCCCAATGACTTCGAAGAAGGTAATTCGTGCGCAGAATATTGCCATCGAAAACCGCATCCCCACAATTTATCTGGTCGATTCGGCGGGAGTTTTTTTACCGCTGCAGGAAGATGTGTTTCCCGATACCGACGATTTTGGGCGCGTGTTCCGCAACAATGCGGTGATGTCGGCGATGGGCATTTCGCAGGTCGCCGCCATCATGGGCATGTGCGTCGCGGGTGGCGGCTATTTACCTGTCATGTGCGATCACGTTCTCATGACCGACGGCAGCGGCCTGTTTCTGGCCGGACCTGCGTTGGTGCAGGCCGCGATTGGGCAGAAAGTTTCCGCCGAAGAATTGGGCGGGGCAGCCATGCACGCAGCCATCAGCGGGACGGTCGATTTTCGCGAACCCTCTGACGAGGCTTGCCTGGCGCGCATTCGTTCGATCGTCGAGAAGTGGGGATATCGCAGGCAATCTCCCTGGGACCGGAAGAAACCGGAACACCCCGCGCTCGCGGCGGAAGAAATCTATGGCGTATACGATTCGTCGCCAGCGCGTCCGTATGACATGAAGGAAATTCTGGCGCGTGTGCTTGATGGCAGCCGCCTCGACGAATACAAGGCGGAATACGGAAAAACTCTGATCTGTGGGTATGGGCGCATCGGCGGGTTCGCGGTGGGCATAGTCGCCAATCAAAAAATGCACGCGCAGCAGACCGATCATGAAGGTCACAAGCGAATGGAGTTCGGCGGCGTGATCTACACCGAATCCGCAGAAAAAGCCGCGCGCTTCATCATGGATTGCAATCAGAACCTGATCCCGCTGATTTTTTTTCATGACGTAAACGGCTTCATGGTCGGCCGCGATGCGGAGTGGAGCGGCATCATCAAAGCCGGCGCGAAGATGGTGAATGCGGTGGCAAATTCCGTCGTCCCGAAAATTACGGTGATCGTGGGCGGATCTTTTGGCGCCGGGCATTATGCAATGTGCGGGAAGGCGTACGATCCACGATTCGTTTTTGCCTGGCCGACGGCGCGTTACGCCGTGATGAGCGGCGACTCTGCAGCGGGAACTTTGGTGGAAATAAAGGTCAAGCAACTCGAGCGCGGCGGCAAGAAATTGAGCGAAGAAGACAAGAAAGAGTTGTACGAATCAGTCAAGCGCACCTACGATGAGCAGACCGATCCGCGCTATGGCGCAGCGCGGCTGTGGATCGACAAGATTATCGATCCCATGGAGACGCGGGACGCGATCATCCAGGCTCTCGAAGCCGCCGCGCTCAACCCGGATGTCGCGGAGTTCAAGGTGGGAGTGCTGCAAACGTAAGCCCGGCCACGGATCTCCACGAATTTACGCGGATAGACCCCGAATGGTCTTCTACGTCAAGGTTTTGATCCGTGAAAATCCGTGTAATCCGTGGCAAGTTTTCCTATGTCTGAGATAGTCAAATTGATCGAATGCCCCCGCGATGCCTGGCAAGGCCTCCAAGGTCAGATTCCGCCTGATATCAAGCGCGCGTATCTGCAAGCCTTGATCAGCGCCGGGTTCAAGCACATTGATGCAGTTTCGTTTGTGTCGCCGAAAGTTGTGCCGCAGATGGCCGATTCGGAAGAGGTGCTGAAGGAACTTGATCCGCCCGATGATGTAGAAATTATCGGCATCGTGGTCAACGAAAAGGGGGCGCAGCGGGCAATTGAGACGCAGGCCGTGCGCACGCTGGGATTTCCCTACTCGGTTTCAGAAACTTTCTTACGCAAAAACCAGAACCAGTCGCCCGAAGATGCGCTCGAGGAAATGGAAAAAATTCAGAAGAAGGCTGACGATGCCGGCCTCGACCTGGTGGTGTATGTTTCCATGGCGTTTGGCAATCCCTATGGAGACCTCTGGAACACCGACGAGATCGTCGAGGCAGTTGGGCTGCTGGAGTCCGAAGAGGTGCGGATGATTTCGCTCGCCGATACTGTCGGCATGGCGACCGCGCAACAGATCGGCGATCTCGTCGGAGCGGTGTTGAAAAAATACGATTATCTCGAGATCGGGGTACATCTCCACAGCCGTCCCGAGCAGGTTGCAGAGAAAGTGGTAGCGGCATATGACGCCGGCTGCCGCCGGTTCGATTCGGCATTGGGCGGATTGGGCGGCTGTCCGTTTGCCCAAGATGCGCTGGTTGGAAATATTGCGACCGAGAAAGTCATCGAGGTTCTGAAGCAGCGTGGCGCGCAACTGCCGCCGCTGAAGCCTCTCGACGCGTTGCTCAAAGCGACAACTGAGATCGGCGCCAGATATACTCAATCGGTTGCGGCAGACTGAAAAGAGCAATCCAGCAGATTCAACAGTGAGCCCCGCATCTAGGGCGGTGTTGCGCAGTTCCAGATTAAATCTCACATATGATCTTTAAAACCATTCAACTAAGCTACGAAGCACACGTAGCCACAATCACCCTGAACCGCCCCGACAAACGAAACGCCATCAGCTTCGGATTGATCGACGATCTGTTGCGCGCATTGAAAGAGGTTGAGAACTCGGATGCGCTGGTGCTGATCGTCACTGGCGCGGGCAAGGCTTTCTGCGCGGGCATGGATTTGGAAAATCTGAAGGCGCTGCTGGGCCAAAGTCCCGAGCAAAGCCTGGAAGATTCGCAGACCATGGTACGTGCGTTCCGGTCGCTTTACGAATTTCCCAAGCCCACGATCGCTGCGGTCAATGGGCCGGCGATTGCCGGTGGCACCGGCCTCGCATTGTTGTGCGACTTTACCCTGGCCGTGCCCGAAGCCAAGTTCGGATACACCGAAGTGCGCATCGGATTTGTGCCCGCCATCGTTTCTACTTTTTTATTGCGGCAGACGGGCGAGAAACACGCGCGAGATTTGTTGCTGACGGGCAGGATTATCGGCGCAGAAGAAGCGTCGCGCATGGGATTAGTCAATGAAATCGTCCCAGCCGAAAGCTTGATGCCTCGCGCGCACGAACTTGCAGCAACGCTGATGGAAAACAGTCCGTCATCGCTGCGAGCCACCAAAAAGCTGTTGAACGATCATGCGCGGGCCGAGCTCGATGCCCAGATTGAGACGGCGGTGCGCGAGAATGCGGGGGTACGTTCGACCGCGGACTTCCGCGAAGGAATTACCGCATTCCTCGAAAAGCGCAAGCCGGTCTGGAGCGGAAAGTGAAGGCTAACGTGAACGAGACGCGGGTGCGCGTGCGCTACGCCGAGACCGACCAGATGGGAGTGGTGTATCACGCGAATCATTTCATCTGGTTCGAGGTCGGGCGGGTGGAACTTCTAAGGCAGTTGGGCTTTTCGTATCGCGACATGGAGGAAAAAGATCACTGCGCCATCGCCGTGGTGGAAGCCAAGTGCAGGTATCGCGCTCCGGCCCGGTATGACGATGAGATCATCATTCGAACGCAGTTGTTGAATGTACGCGAGTCGGCGATCCATTTTGCATACGAACTGCACCGTGCGGATGGTTTGCTGCTGGCCGAGGGCGAGACCACGCACATTGTGACCGATGCAAATATGAAAGTGGCGCCCCTGCCGAAAAAGTATATGACGGTGTTTCGCCAGGCGGTAGGCAAACAGTGACTGGGCATGCGCAAATCACTCCACACGGTGTCATGCTGAGCGAGGATTGGGCGAGCGAAGCTAAGCCCAACCGCAGTCGAAGCATCTCTATCTCAGGCACGATTTCGCCTCACTCGGACTCAGAACGGAAAACTGAACAGTGAACGCACTTCACATCAACGGCAATGATTTAACTCTGGAAGCGGTGCGCGACGTCGCAGCTGAGCGGCAGCCGGTACTGTTAGCGGCGGATGCGCGCGTGCTTGTCGACCAGGCGCGGGCAGTAGTTGAGGACATCGTGGCTGCCGACAAACTCGCTTACGCGATCACCACGGGCGTAGGCAAGCTGAGCGATGTGCGCATTGTGGGCGAGCAGATTCGCGAGCTTCAAGTGAACCTGGTGCGCTCACATTCGGTGGGAATAGGTGAACCCCTGTCGATCGCGGAAACGCGAGCCATGATGCTGCTGCGCGCCAATTCCCTCGCCAAGGGCCATTCCGGCGTGCGCGCTCTGGTGATCGATAGTTTATGCGAGATGCTCAACCGCGGGGTAACCCCCTTTGTTCCGTCGCAGGGAAGCGTAGGAGCCAGCGGCGATCTAGCCCCGCTGGCGCATCTTGCCTTGGCGCTGATTGGCGAGGGCGAATGCATCGAAACAAATGGCGAGCGAATTCCCTCGGCGGACGCCCTAAAACGCGCGCAGATCAAGCCGTTGGTGCTGGAGGCCAAGGAATCGATTTCCCTGATCAACGGCACGCAGGCAATGTTGGCGGTTGGAACTTTGGCGCTGCTGGCCGCCGAAACTCTGGTCGATTCCGCCGACGTAATTGGCGGCTTGAGCTGCGACGCGCTCAAGGGCACCGACGTAGCCTATGACGAGCGCATCCATAAGGCGCGTCCGCATAGCGGCCAGATGAAGTCGGCGGCGAATTTGCGCAAAATGCTCGAGGGCAGCGAGATTCGCGAGTCACACCGCGCCTGCGGGCGCGTGCAGGATGCATATTCTTTGCGCTGCATTCCGCAAGTGCACGGGGCCGTCCGCGACACCCTGACGCACTGCCGCCAAGTGTTCGAGATCGAGGCGAATTCCGCAGTGGATAACCCACTCGTGTTCCTAAACACAGGTAATTCCTCTGTTGGCAGCACTGTACACGCAGAAGGCAATGCCCATGTGGGGACAGCCGCCTCGGCTGTCCAGGAGCGAAGCTCCGCTCAGGTTTCAGGCGATGTAATCTCCGGCGGCAATTTTCACGGCCAGCCGCTG
>Ga0181522_10001025_pt1 | contig 17960 bp, 20 predicted proteins | sample PEATcosm2014_Bin_27_FD_121103 | JGI IMG/M metagenome (GOLD analysis project Ga0181522, IMG submission 121103) | Peatland microbial communities from MTU Mesocosm Facility, Houghton, MI, USA - PEATcosm2014_Bin05_10_metaG | ecosystem: Environmental > Terrestrial > Soil > Wetlands > Peat | place... | reverse complement strand
TGGCGGACGTTGGTACAGGCTTCTCCAAGATGATAAAAACTTGCGCCCCTATGCCCGTAGAGGCGGCGGTTATAAGAATCGGGCGGAAACCATCTAGAGTTTGTCTGGTCAGCTGCTGCTGTATCTCGTACTGCGTCCCTGCAATAAACACGAAATGGGATGTTGGCGGCATATCGCCCTCCCGCCAAAGGCGAGTATATGTAGAAAGTAAGTACCGCGCAAGGTACCCACGGCTAGAACCGGCTAGAACGGCTAGAAATCGATCGAACTGAGGGAAGACCGCGTGGTAATCCAAGCAGCGGCTAGAGTGTCGCGAAATCCCAAGGTGGGAATTCTAAACTGGGGGTTCTCAGATGTGGCCGGCGATGCAAGTCGCCACAATTCAGTTAACGGTGTCTGGTTCAAGATACGCTTCAAGGACGTCGTGGCAAAAAGCTTGGTTTTCCCGCTTGTCATTGAAATACCAATGGCGGATCTCGGGACGAAGTGTCTCCCAGGCCATATTCTGGCTGTTCTGCGCTTGCGAGAGGCTCGCAATGAGGAACTCAAACAGGGCTGCCTTGGAGTAAGTCACGCAATAGCCTGTGCACGGGCAAGCCCGTACCTGACACTGTTTTTGTATATCGGAGGGGAGCCGCAATTTCTGGGATGACCGATTGCATCCAGGTCGGTGTAAACAAGAATTATTCCGCAGATTGGGGGACCCGATGAAGCGCACGTGGACGATCATAGGGGTAGGCGACGTGGCGGGCAGCTGCAAATGGTATCAGGCGTTGTTCGGTCAGCCGGCCACCCTTCCTGCCCATGATTACTTTGGGCAAATCCTCGATTCCGATGGAACTGTCTTGCTCTGCCTCCACCAGTGGGGCGCCCACGAGCATCCCTCATTGATGGGTCCCGATCACGGGACGCCCGGCAACGGGCTCCTGTTGTTCTTTCGTGTCGATGATTTCGACCTGGCGCTGCAAAGGGCGCGCTCTCTGGTTACTCGGCTCGAACAGGAGCCACACGTGAATCCGAACACGCAAACCAAGGAGTTCTCGCTCCGAGATCCGGACGGATATTTCGTTACGATCAGTGCGCTTTAGGTTCTGCCCAAGCAGAGGTGGCGTTCGATGTCGCCCGCTATTCCCTAATCACCCTGTCCGCCCATTCCACGAGAGAAACGAAGATGGGGTGTTTAGGCCCTTGAATCCGCTGGGCGCGGCGGAGCATCTATCCGGTTTGTTTCAAGAAAGGTCGGCTATGACCGGAGAAGCAAAAAGCAGGGCCACGGACATCCGACGAACCCTTCTGTGTTCGTCCCTCGTGGAGGGCCTTCCCGGATGGGAGACGCGGTTGTACTTGATCGAGTATCCGTCCTCAAGCCGCGTCGCGGACCGCAATATGATGCCTAACCTGTGTTTGCCGACTTCCAGGCTTTTAGGACCGTCCTCATTCTTCGCTTCCGACAGGTCGCGAGAGAGTATAAAGATACCGAGTGTTTGAATGATCGCACTCGAACGCTCGCACACTTCGCCTTTGCGAATATCACATCGCGTGCTGGCCTTCATTTCGCAGCACAGACCTCTGGCCAGTCGGATTGAAGCGACACCGCAAGTTGTGCGTGTTTACTGGATTCACGTTTACGTTGAACACAAAAACTGGACAGGGAGGACGATGTGAGTGCTCGCGTTTATCAAGAGCAAATCAATGGAGTGTTGGCGAGAATCTGGGCAACACAGATCGAAAATATACAAAAGGCGTCTGCGTTGATGGCGGACGCGATATCCAACCAAGGGTTGGTGCACATTTTTGGCAGCGGACATTCCGTGTTACCGGTACAGGATATGTTTCCGCGTTACGGATCCTATCCTGGTTTCCGCCCGCTGATGGATATGCGCCTGATGTGGACAAACGTGATTGGCAGCGGCGGCGCGAAGGGACTGCTATGGCTGGAGCGCAGAGAGGGATATGCTCAGGTGCTGTTTGAGAACGAGCCGATCCGCAAAGGTGACGTGATGCTGGTTTTTTCGCATGGAGGATTGAACGCCGTCGGGATCGAAGTTCTCATCGAATCAAAGAAACGCGGACTAAGCACCGTAGCTGTAACCTCCATGGACAACTACGCCAAAAGCAAAGCGACGCATTCTTCCGGTAAGAGACTGGCGGATGTCGCTGACATTGTCATCGACAATTGCACGCCTGCCGAGGACGCTCTGGTGAATATCGACGGCTGGAAAGCGCCGGTGGCTGCCGGATCGACCGTAGCATGCGTCACCATCGCGATGTCATTTGTCGCGCAAGTGGCCGCGAATTTGAGCGCCAAGGGCCAAATGCTCCCGGTGTTTGTTTCGCCCAATGTCCCTGGCATCCCTCCTGACCAGATGAACCGTGTGTACCACGAGTATGAGCAACGTTTGAAAAGGTGATTCGTGAACCAGGCGATTCGACGCGGAATCTTGTTCGGAGGCGCGGCGACCGGAATTTTTGTTTTTGGAATCGTCATGGCCGTGCTGGGCACGCTGTTCGGATTGCCGGAAATGCGATCGCGATTGCGGATGGATCTGGCGCAACAGGGCAATCTGTTCCTGCTGCTCTATGTGGGAATTCTTTTGACCACATTGGTGGCCGGACCGGCGATTGATGTTATCGGGAATAAGCTGATTTTGATTGGGTCGGCGACCCTGGTGGCGGCCGGAATGCTGGGCTTCGCTTTCGCGCATTCTTATGCGAGTTCGGCCATACCGGCGCTGCTGCTGGGATGCGGGGGCGGGGGGCTAAACACCTCGACCACCGCCTTGATTTCCGATTTGTACCCCGAGCGGCGCGGTCCAATGTTGAATGCGCTGGGCATTTTTTATGGGATTGGCGCTCTCTGCATTCCTTTATTGGCGGCAACCATTACGGCGCTCGTTTCGGTCAGGCCGCAGTTATTTTGTTGTGCCGGCCTCGCCGCGGGATGCGCTCTGTTGTTTTTGGCTCTGCGTTTTCCACCGGCCAGTGCGGCGCAGAGTTTTTCCTGGCGCGAGGCCCTGCAGGTGGTCCGCTATCCTGGCGTCCTGGTTCTAGGATTTCTGTTGTTCTGCCAGTCGGGAAACGAAGCAAGCATCGCAGGTTGGACCTCAACCTACGCCGGGGAAGCTGGTTTTCCGGCCAGAACGGCCACATTCATCCTGGCAGCCTATTGGGCTGCGCTGATGACCGGCAGGTTCGTCGTGGCGCAACTGCTAAAATCCATGAGCAAGGAACGATTGGTGTTTGCTAGCGGTATAGGGGCGCTTTTGGGCGCCGGGCTTTTATTGGCGAATCGCTCGGCCGTCATGTTGGGCTCAGGGGTGCTTGTTCTCGGATTTTCCTACGCAGGTGTGTTCCCGACGGCGCTTGCCATTGCGGGGGACAGCTACCGGAAATTGGCGGGCACCGTATTTGGACTCCTGTTCGGCATCGCTTTGGTAGGTGGAATGTCGTTCCCGTGGGCGGTAGGACAGTTTTCGCAAGCGTGGGGAGTTCGTTACGGAATGATGGTTCCCCTGGCCGGGGCGGCCGCGATATGCGTTTTGGCCTGGAGAATCCTATCCGCGAGGCGTGGGCAGACACGCGTTTCGACTGGTGAATGAACCCGATGGCAGAGAATTACGTGATCGGCGTCGACTTGGGCGGTACCAAGCTTGCAGCAGCGTTCGTGGACAGCAAGGGTCAAGTGTCGAAGCAGACCATCCTCGCAGTGGACACAAGTTCTTGTTTGGCGTCGGTGAATCAGATCGTAGGTGTCACCCGTGAGTTGATCCGTGCGAAAGGAGCAAAGAAAACAATTTCGGGAATAGGTGTGGCGGTGCCGGGCCTTGTGCGGCGCGACGGCACAGTGTGGGCTCCAAATTTGAAGGGATGGAAAAGGATGCCGCTGGCACGGCGGCTGAAACGTGCTCTCGGACTACCGGTCATCGTCGAAAGCGACCGCAATGCGGCAGTGCTCGGTGAATCCTGGTGCGGCGGAGCGCGAGGAAAGAGCGATGCGATTGTGTTGATGTTAGGAACGGGCATCGGCGCTGGGATAATGAGCGGCGGCAACCTGGTGCGCGGAGCGCATGAACTTTCTGGCTGTGCGGGATGGATGGTGGTAGCAGAAAAATATGGAAGAGAAGCGCAGAACGTCGGACAGTTGGAGTCGTTGGCCGCGGGGCCGGCGATCGCGCGCGCGGCCAGGGCTATAAATGCCCAAAGCGTAGCCGAGGCGGCCAGGCGCGGCGATCGCACGTCCATCAACATCTTTCTTGAAGCGGGACGCCTGTTGGGCTATGGCGTGGCAAATCTGGTGAGTTTGTTTGATCCGGAGATTGTCGTAATCGGTGGCGGATTGGCAAAGGCGAGTGATTTGTTTCTGGATGCACTGCGGAAAGCCGTGAAGGAACGGGCTCAACCGATCGCCGCCAGCCGCGTGCGGATTGTGACAAGCCCGCTGGGATCACGTGCCAATCTGTTAGGGGTCGCGAGGCTGGCAGGTTCAATTGGGCTTACTGGCTGGCGGCGCACCCGAGGCTAAGATTGTGCCCTCTGGTTCGCACCACTTACGTAGAAAAACATTTCTACCAAAAGGAAGGACGATCCATGTCAACACGACGCGACTTTCTCACAATGGCGGGTGGCGTTGCCGTTGCCCTCTCGGCGAGAAGGAAATCCCCGGACGTCGCTCAGTTGCCAGGTCGCCCCGCAAACACAATTTCCGGCTCGCAGGATCGAGACTTCTCGAACGTTTTGGTGATCGCCGCGCATCCCGGCGACGCATTTTTCGCCATGGGTGCGCCCGTCGCGGTTGCCTCTCATGGGAAAGGCGAAGGTTATCTTTTGAGTCTCTCTTTGGGCGAACGGGGATCTCCCACAGTTCCGGCTCAGCAGTACGGAGATTCTCAACAGCAAGCGGCCAAGAAAGCCGCCGCGGCGCTCGGTGCAAAAGCTCTGTTCCTTCACTATCCGGACGGCGAAATCCTTGTGAATGACGAAGCAAAGTTTGCTGTCTGCGATGTGATCCGCCAGTGCAGACCTTCGACAATCGTGACCCACTGGAAAGGAAGTTGGCACAAGGATCACCGCGCGTGCCATGAAATCGTCCAGGACGCGATCTTTTATGCAGGCCTTCCGGCCATCGTTCGCAAAGAAACCGCGCATACCGTAAGCAAGCTGTACTTTGCCAGCAATTGGGAAGATACCGTCGGCTTTGCCGCCGACACGTATCTAGACATAACCCCGGTCTGCGACGACTGGTTGAACGCTTGCAGCGTATTCCCCATGTGGCTCGGAGAAAACGGATTCCGGTACAAGGATTACTATTCCAGTATGGCGGTTGCACACGGTTGTGTTAGTAACTTCAAGCGCGCCGTCGCGTTGATGTCGTCCGAGGATCAGCGCATCCGGAACATCCCTACGCCGTAGTGTAGGTGCAACGATCGATGGTATTGCCCCAGCGCTCGGACAGACCTTGCCGGGTCATCGAGTCGGCGCATCCTTTAAGAGCGTCAACACGTTTTCGGTTGTGTCCGTCTCACCGATCCTGGGAAAAATCTTCTCGACGCTATGCCGGTGCGCATCGGCATCTCGGTCCGTCATCGCATCCACGACCAGGACGACGTCGTAGCCGTAATCGTACGCGCTGCGCGCCGTAGCTTCAACCCCGACACTGGTCGCAACGCCGGTCAGAAAGACTTGAGTTACGCCGCGCCGGCGCAAGTAATCATGCAATGCTGTGCCGATGAATGCGCCCACGCGTTGCTTGCTGACCAGGTGATCGTTGGGGTGCTGCTGCAGTTCCGGGACAAGCGCGGTCCAATCGGCCGGAAGCGAGGACAAGTTGCGACGTCCCACGTCGGTCCGGCCGGGAGCTGCGGCCGTCACATTGATGAGCACAACGGGCAACCCTTTCTCACGGAACGAGCGAGCCAGTTGCGCAGCGCGGGCAACGACCTCGCCGACCGGGTGCGCACTAGGCATAGCGACAACGCCTTTCTGCAGGTCAATCACCAGCAAAGCGGCGGTGTCAAGTTTTGTGAGTGGCATGGATTGTCCCTTCGAGTGTGTTGTCAGGCATCGCCGCGGTACGCTGAGGTGCTTGCTCGCGGTGTTTCCCGGCAAAACGCACGCTCATCATCGTGCTGAGGACAGCGATGCCTGCGAAGAAAATAACAAGAACCAAGTAGCCTCCAGTCGAGACCTTTCCGGCGCGAAACAAGGTGTAACCGACGGCCAGGTTCAGCAGTGCCCACACAACATTCACCGTGGGCGATGACAAACCTTTTCCCGGAGGGTCAGCGAACGGCGTCGGGAAACGGTCACCAGATATGCCGTGCACGAAATGTGGCACGACATTCGCAAAAAACATTCCGGCGAAGAAAGAAGCGATGTAGTGATAGCTGTGCATTACGGATTCCTTTCGATTGGCGAGAGCCACACCCGGAAAGTCGTCATCTCGCCGGTTCACGCTCTTCGGACATCAGGCAAATATTCTTGCGCGCAGGCAGCAAACCCATCTCTCGATAAATTGGGATTACGATGGCGCGGACCTTCGGCAATTCCAGCGTGAACCACAGCGAGCCGAGCATACAAGACGCACCGCTAAGAATTACGGCGTAGGGTGCTCCGATACGGTGAGCCAGCGCGCCAGCCAGGAGGCTGCCGAACGGTGCTGCGCCGAAAAATGCCATCGTGTAGTAGCTCATGACGCGAGCTCTTTTGTCTTCGGGCACCAATGACTGGATGATCATGTTGCTGGCGGACGCGACCTGCATCATGCCAAAACCCACGAAAGTCATCAGCGCGAGCGACAGCCAGAATGTTCGCGACAGGCCGAACAGAATCAGCGCTCCGCCCAGCAGAGCGGGCGCGATCTGGAGCATCCTTGTGAGCCCGAGTACCGTCTTGCGGACGGCGAGTGAAAGCGCGGACACCAGGGCGCCGAGTCCTGCGGCTCCCGCAAGCCAGCCGAGCGTTGCTGCGCCGCCGTGGAGTATCTGCGCGGCGAAGACTGGAAGAAGCACGGACCAGGAATAACCCATCAGGCTGACCAGGGCAAAGAGCAGAAGAATGGTGCGGGTGGGCCTGAATGTGCGGACGTAGTCCCAACCCTCGCGCATTTGTTCGAGCATGCTGCTTGCGCTGCGGAGAATCTCGGAAGGCTTGATACGCATCAGCAGCAAGGATGCGATCACCGCAAAATAGCTGACGCCGTCGATCAGGAAGCACCAGCCTTCGCCAAAAGCTCCAATCACCAAGCCGGCAATCGCGGGGCCAATCAGTCGAGCACCGTTGGCCATCGAGGAGTTGATCGCGATAGCGTTGCTAAGGTCGTTGCGATCTTCAACCATCTGGACAAGAAAGGATTGACGTGCGGGCATGTCGAGGGAATTCATCAATCCCTGTAAAGCGGTGAGCGCGACGATTTCCCAAAGAGTGATGCGATGTGCCAGCGTGAGTACGGCTAAGGCAAGCGACTGAGCAGCCGCGGCGGCTTGTGTCCACACCAGCAGTTTGCGGCGATTCAGGCGCTCTACCCACACGCCCGCAAACGGCCCCAGGGCAAACGAGACAATCTGCCCCGAGAAACTTACGATCCCAAGCAGAAGCGCCGAATGGGTCAGGCGAAAGACCAGCCAGCTTGTTGCCAACCGCGTCATCCAGGTGCCAATCAGAGAAACGCTCTGACCGGCAAAGAAGAGCTGGAAGTTGCGGTACCGCAGTGCTCGCCACGCATGCGACATCGAACCAAAAACAGACCTTGCCTGCGAACCCGAACGAATGGCGGTCTTGCTTTCATCCTGCGTTCGTTCCGGAGTAGTGTTCACTTTTCCGCCAAGCGCTTGATGATCTCGCCGGCCTTGAACAGCGCTTCCCGTTCCTCTTCGCCCAGCTGCGAAATGGCTTGCGCCAACCAGGTCCGTTTTGCATCGCGGGCGCTCTTGCGCATCGCGGCGCCTTTGGGGGTCAGCTCGATATTCACCTGGCGGCCATCGGTCGGATGCGGCTTGCGCTCGACCAGGCCCATTTCCTCAAGCGCAGCGATGGTGGTACCCATGGACTGTGGTCTCATGCTTTCGGCACGCGCAAGATCCGCGGTGGTTGCGGGCCCGTCCGTGGCGAGGCGCTTCATGACGGCGGACTCGGTCAGGGAAAGCTCCTGAGATGCGGCCGCGGCCCGCACGCGACGCACCAACAGGCCCACGGCCTGAGTAAGGTCGATTGCGGCGAGTTCAAGGTTCTTTCGTGGCATGGCAATTCCATAGTACACAAAAACAGTACACCTTGCAAGTTCACCTTGTCAGTTTATCTGTTTATTTGTCGCTTTGGAAGACCTGGTCGTGGCCTTGCGACTGCGGCGCTCCCGCGCCGGGGCTCGCCGTGCCGGCCTTTGCTCCCCCCATGGATCGCAGGACGACTGGAAACTGGTACTCTTCATTCGCCATTTGCCGCAACTGACGATGGAAGAACGCCTGGAAATGGAGCGCGACAACCCGAAATCGCCACGTGGACACGAGAAAGACGATCACTAGTGAGGGTTGGCGCTTTGTCGAAGACACCCCAACGTCATGTCCAATACAAGGACGTTTGTCGTTACGTATCCGACCGAAGCACGGACAACCACGAAGACAAAAGCCATGACATCAAGCACTTTCATTAAACACAATATGCTTGTCGACCCGTCTATCCAGGAAGAAATCATCAGAAGAGCCATAGACGGAAAGTTCGGAGACGACCCTAGTCAGGCCGTTCATTCTCTTGGCAGTGTGAAGCTGCCTGACGGTCGAGAGGTCCCCGTATATCTAAGGCATGCGGCAGATGCCGTTGTTTTGGATGATTTCGGTCATGTCGTTCTCATCACCCGCAAGCACAATCCCGGCGCCGGCCTCAAGGCATTGCCCGGGGGATTTATGGACCCGGTTCGGGGTATTGACGGCGCAACCGTCGGTGAAAAGGCCGCAACTGCCGCGCTGCGTGAAGCAACAGAAGAAACGGGAATCAGTAAGCGACTCCTGGAGGGGGCACAAATCATCCCCCTCGGCCGTAGATCTTATGATCGACCTTTTGACATTCGTGTGGCGTGGGGTGATATGCCGGGCACCGATATTAAAAAGGGCGACTTATTTGCGGTATCGACCCAAGGCTTTTCCGTCAAGACAACACAAGACCTATCGCAAGTGTCTCTGAAGGCCGGCGACGACGCCAAGCACGTTCTGGTTGCTACGACATCGACTTTGACTCCCGATGAATTTGGAATTGCAGACCATCTGGCGATGATCCGGGCTGCTAAAGCTGTTGCTCATGTCTGAGGCCTCCCGTGCGATCCAGTTGCGCGGAGCGCAGAGAAAGCTAAAACGAGCCGCATCGTCTGAAACTATATCGACCTTGGCATCTTCAAGGGACGATGACCACTGAACCAAGGTCGGTTTCTTGCTTGACTGCCAGTAGGGCCTTGTTCGCATCTTCGAGCGGGAACACCGTGACCTGCGGGCGAATATGGAGGACCTGAGCGATCTTCAGAAAGTCGCGCGCATCCTGTCGGGTCATATTGGCCACACTACGTATCTGCCGCTCGCCCCACAGCAGCTTGTCGTAGTCGAAGGTGGGCATCTGGTCCAGGTGAATTGCATTGATGGCCACGACTCCACCTTTTCGCAGACTGGCTAGGGCACTTACGACCACCTTTCCACTGGGAGCAAAAGTTACCGCTCGGTCGAGTTCTACGGGCGGCTTCTGATCTTCTTTGCCAACCCACGTTGCGCCCAGGGAGACAGCCGAGTTTCGATGAAATTCGCCTCTGGTCACCACATAGACATCGCATTTCCAGGATTGCAGAATCGGAATCGCTAAAGTTGCGGAACTCCCGAAGCCAAAAAGTCCAACTCGCTCACCCTGCTCGATACCCGCGACACGTAAGCTGCGAAAGCCGATGATGCCCGCGCACAGGAGGGGGGCACCATGCACGTCATCTAATCCGGCCGGCAATGCAAAGGTGAAGTCTTTCCGCACGAGGGCATACTCGGCATAGCCTCCGTTCACCGTGTATCCCGTAAACGCAGGCTTATCACACAGATTCTCCATTCCGTGATGGCAATACCAGCAATCACCGTCTACGCCCCCCATCCAGGAAACGCCAACTCGCGTTCCCAACGGCAACTCTGTTGTTGCGCCTTCGATTACCTCGCCAACGATTTGATGACCAGGAATGAGTTGCGGCTGAAGCGCCGGTAGATCTCCTTCAACGATGTGCAGATCGGTACGACAAACCCCGCAAGCAACGACTCGGAGCAAGACATGCCCGGCTTTAAGCTCGGGCCGGGGAGTGTCCGCAATTTGAAGGAACTGCGCGGTTGCTGCGCGCATTGACGAAAAAATGGCAGCTTTCAATTTCCCCCAACCCTTCCGATTTCGAAGTCGCCGCTACGAGTGCCTTTCTCGAAGCGTAAGAGCCTATGCAGAAAGCTATTGTTCCAGATCGGAAGCTGGCGCGCTGTGCGATTAGAGACAGCAATTGGCATGTTGCCGAGTAATAATTCGAACGTGTTTCTGCGGCCTACCGCACCGAATCGAACTAACGAGCCGCAAACAGTGACGGGCGCAAGGTCGCGTATTCGCTGCTCGGGCTAAACCGGACATCGCCGCCCGCGTACAAAGGCATATGCGATCCGCGCGTGTTGCTCGAAGCTTTCCTGACGCTCCACGACAAACACTCCCTGCGTGGGGAAGTTGGCAAACGATGAAGATCACGGGGAATTCGATTTCTGAAACCGGTTGTCAGCCGTTGTCAGCGTGGCCTACAACGGCGACCAACAGAAAAAGTCACACTTCGAAAGGACCTTGATCATGTTAGTCAAAGCGAAAGCACTGGTGGATTACAAATTGGATAGTCTCGACGGCGAAATAGGGAAGGTCAAGGAATTCTACTTCGACGACCGGCATTGGGCGATTCGGTATCTGGTAGCGGACACGGGCGACTGGCTAACGGACAGGCAGGTGTTGATCTCTCCATATTCGCTTGTGGCTGTGAATAACGAAAAGCAGGACATCGCCATCGATTTAACCAAGAAGCAGATCGAGGACAGCCCATCTTTGGATAGTGATAAGCCCGTTTCGCGGCAATTCGAGCAAGTCTTCTACGAGTATTACGCATTTCCGACATATTGGAATGGCCCCTACATGTGGGGACCTTCTCATTACATCGTGCGTCACCGTAACAATGGGAAAGGACCCAAGCTCGCTGAGAGATCATTGGATCCCCATTTGCGCAGCACCCGCGACGTGAGTGGCCATCACATCCAAGCCATAGATGGCGAGATTGGCCACGTCGTGGACTTTATCATTGATGACGAAACCTGGGCGATTCGTTATTTAGTGATTGACACAAAGAACTGGTGGCCCGGGAAAGAAGTGCTGGTTTCACCGCGATGGATCGAGCGTGTGAGTTGGAGCGAGTCGAAGGTCTTCGTCAACCTTTCCCGTGAAACCATTAAGCAGGCGCCGGAATACACGGAGGACTCTCTGCTCACTCGGGATTATGAGACGGGGTTGCATCGACATTACGACCGCCCCGGACACTGGATCGATGAACCGATTGCCAAGAAGCATTTCCCGGTGGCAAGTGGGCGCTGATGCTGACGAACGCCAATGAATGTACACCAACATCCTCGGCTTGGCCCGCGAAGAAATCTTACCCCAGGACGATCGCGCTGGTCCGCAATCTGAAGGCGCGATACGGCCTGCGAATCGCCGTGGTCAGCAACGGTTCACGTAAGGTGAATGCGCATCGAATTCGAAAGTTCAAGCTCGACGGGCTTGTCGATACCTTTATTTCCTCCTGCTTCGTGCATGCACGCAAGCCGGACGTGGAAAAGTTTCGACCGGCTCTGGAGATCGCCCGGGCGCCGGCCTGCAATGTCCTGTGCATCGAAAACACGCCAATGTTCGTCCAGGTCGCGGAAGGATTGGGTATTTCGGAGCATACTTCACACGGATTACAAGTCTGCTTGCGCAAAACTCGCTTCGTTCGGATTGCAGAACGGCAAAAAAGCGAGCAATGAAACCCGGTAACCTACGCATCATGACCGTCGACGGCGGCTCGTCGAGCATCAAGTTCGCCTTGTTCGGAGGTGGCGGCTCGCTCCACCGGATTCTACAGGGCGGGATTGAGCGAATCGGATTGCCAGACGCAAGTTTTCATGTGAAGAGCTCGAACCAAGCGGATAGTGGCGGTGCGCCAAAGGATTTTGCGATGGGCTGGGTTTCCTCGGAATCCAGATCGAAGAAAAGCAAAACACCACGAATGAAGGCGTAATTTCCGCAGCGGTCGGCCGGGTTACGGTCCGCGTTATTCACACCGACGAAGAGATCATGATCACTAAAGCAGTTTGTTGCCTTCCAGGCCTTGATTGAAAAAGGAGAATTGAAACCATGAAAACCACGACCTTTTCGGCAGAATTGCTTGAGAAGAGACCCAACGGAGCGAACGAAAAACAGCCAACGGCAAAAACCAAAACCCTCACTCCGGAACTACTCCATAAGATGAATGCCTACTGGCGTGCCGCGAACTATTTGTCGGTGGGGCAGATTTATCTCTATGACAATCCGCTGCTGAAGGAGCCGCTGAAATTGTCGCACGTGAAGCCGCTCGTGGTTGGGCACTGGGGCACGACGCCGGGGCAGAATTTCATCTATGTGCATCTGAATCGGGTCATCAAGAAGTATGACTTGAACATGTTTTACGTGGCGGGTCCTGGGCACGGTGGTCCGGCCCTCGTAGGCAACGTTTATCTCGAAGGTACCTGGAGCGAGGTCTATCCGAACGTCACCCAGGATGAAGCCGGGATCAAAAACCTGTTCAAACAATTTTCTTTTCCGGGTGGGATTTCGAGTCACGTTGCGCCGACGACGCCGGGATCGATTCACGAAGGTGGCGAGCTGGGTTATTCGCTCAGCCACGCCTTCGGGGCAGCATTCGACAATCCCGATTTGATCGTCGCGTGCATCATCGGCGATGGGGAGGCGGAAACTGCTTCTCTGGCAACTTCCTGGCAGTCCAACAAGTTTCTCAACGCGATTAGCGACGGAGCCGTGCTGCCGATTCTGCACCTCAACGGCTTTAAGATCAGCAATCCGACCGTGCTGGCCCGCATTGACCCTGAGGAACTTGAACAATTTCTGCGAGGCTGCGGATGGTCGCCCTACTTTGTCGAAGGCGACGAGCCGGAAAAAATGCACGAACTCATGGCCACCACCTTGGACAGAGCCATTGAAGACATCCATCGCATCCAAAAAAACGCACGGACAAGGAACGACACCACACGGCCTCGCTGGCCAATGATCGTCCTCCGGTCACCCAAGGGCTGGACGGGGCCGAAGGTTGTCGACGGCCTGCAAATTGAGGGAACCTTCCGAGCGCACCAGGTGCCGATCCTGGTCGATTCCGAACATCCCAATCACGTCCAGCAATTGGAAACCTGGATGAGGAGCTACAAGGCCGAGGAGTTGTTCGATGAAAATGGGCGGCTTATAGCCGAACTCGCCGAGCTGGCGCCGAAAGGCAAGCGCCGGATGGGAGCCAATCCGCACGCCAATGGAGGCATTCTGCTGCGCGACTTGCGCATGCCCGACTTTCACGTCCACGCGGTGAACGTGCCTTCGCCAGGCGCCGTCGATGGGCAGGACACGCTCGTGCTGGGTAACTTCCTCCGCGATGTTGCCAAACTGAATCAGGATCAGAGTAATTTCCGCATCTTCGGTCCCGATGAGACGGTTTCCAATCTCCTGGGAGCGGTATTCGAAGTCACCAACCGACAGTGGGACGCACGGGAAGTGAAAAACGATGAATTCCTCGCGCCCGCCGGACGCGTGCTGGACTCCATGCTCAGCGAGAATCAGTGCGAAGGCTGGCTCGAAGGATATCTTCTGACCGGGCGGCACGGGCTGTTCAATAGTTATGAAGCCTTCATTCGCATCGTCGATTCGATGTTCAGCCAGCACGCCAAGTGGCTGAAAGTATGCCTGGAACTGCCGTGGCGCCGGAAAATCTCGTCGCTGAACTATTTGCTGGCCTCCCACGTCTGGCAGCAGGATCACAACGGCTTCACGCATCAGGATCCCGGCTTCCTCGACCACGTCATCAACAAGAAGGCGGACGTAGTACGCGTTTATCTTCCGCCTGACGCCAACTGCCTGTTGTCGGTTTTTGATCACTGCCTGCGCAGCCGGAACTATGTCAACGTGGTGGTTGCCGGCAAACATGCCCTCCCGCAGTGGTTGACCATGGACGCCGCCGTCGTGCATTGCACGGAAGGAATTGGCATCTGGCAATGGGCCGGCAACGACCAGGACGCCGACCCCGATGTGGTGATGGCCTGCTGCGGAGATACGCCCACGCTGGAAATTCTGGCCGCCGTCTCCATCCTTCGCAAGAATTTGCCCGACCTGAAAATCCGGGTGATCAATGTGGTCGATCTAATGAAGCTGCAGTCTTCGAGCGAGCACCCGCACGGACTAAACGAAACAGATTACGATTCCCTTTTCACGAAGGACAAACACATCGTATTTGGCTTCCACGGATATGCGTCGCTCGTCCACCGCCTGACCTATCGTCGCGCCAACCGCAACCTCCACGTGCGGGGCTATAAGGAGGAGGGCACGATCACGACGGCCTTTGACATGAGGGTGCAGAACGATCTCGATCGGTTCCATCTGGTGCAAGACGTGGTGGATCGCGTGCCGCATCTTGGCTCAAAGGGGGCCTATTTGAAGCAGCAGATGAAGGACAAGCTAATCGAGCACAAGCATTACATCGATAAGAATGGCCAAGACATGCCGGAAATCCGCAACTGGAAATGGAGCGGGACCAGGTGAATGCACAAACGCTCCTCGACACCGCGAGGGCGATGGTCTTCGGCGACAAAGGCCTGCCAGCGATGGATGAAAGCAATCCCGCCTGTAACAAACGTTTTTCCTAGTGGGGCAGCCGCCTGGCGTCCATGCAACGCGCGGAAAAGAACGTCGAAGACATTTCGGAAAAGCTGAACCGCACGCTGCACCGCATTCGACAGGAATCCATCGACGAAGAACTTTTCGACGTCGTCTCCGGCTTTGAAGCGCTTACAGGTAGCGAGGCGATAAAGAAAGCTCCATAACAGGAAATCATTGAAGTTTATCGGCTGAGGTCCAGCAAAGTAAGGTCCAAATTATGGTCCCAAGTAACACTACTGAAGTTGCGCCGCCAATTCAGACTGCAACGCGGGCTCAGCATGCCCCGTCGAGCGGACTTACAAGCGCCGAGGCTTCCAGCCGTTTGCACCAAGACGGGCCGAATGCGATGCCGGACACGTCAGCTCACCCCCTCCGAAATGCTCTGACTAAATTCTGGGCGCCGGTCCCATGGCTTCTCGAAGTCTCCATCGTGCTTCAAATCCTGTTGCACAAGTATTTGGAGGGTGCCGTCATTGCGGGTCTGCTGGTTTTCAACGCGGCAATAGCATATTTCCAGGAGGGGCGCGCCCAAGCTACCCTTGCGGCTTTGACGTCGCGTCTTGCCCTGAACGCCTCCGTGCGGCGTGATGGCGCCTGGAAGACGATACGAGCGGCGGAGCTCGTACGCGGAGATTTGGTGAAACTATCGCTCGGTGGAGTGGTTGCCGCCGATGTGCACTTGCTTGAGGGTTCTGTTTCTCTCGATCAGTCCATGCTTACAGGAGAGTCTCTGCCCCTTGAAGCTGGCCCCGGCGTGGACACCTATGCCGGGGCACTGGTTCGGGGTGGAGAAGCAACAGCAGAGGTGACGGCCACTGGCACTCACACCAAGTTCGGTCGAACGGCGGAACTTGTCCGCACTGCGCATTTTGTAAGTTCACAGCAGAAGGCCGTGCTGCGGATTGTTCGTAACCTCGCTGTGTTCGATGGCGGGGTCATCCTTCTCTTAGTAGCGTATGCCTATTTTCACTCGATGCCATGGAGTGAGATCGTCCCTTTGTTGCTGACTTCGATCCTCGCGGCGATACCGGTAGCTCTACCCGCAACCTTCACGCTCGCGGCAGCGCTTGGGGCTCGCGCTCTGGCGAAGGTGGGCGTTCTTCCGACTCGGCTCTCGGCTGTCGATGAGGCCGCCACCATAAATGTCTTATGTTCGGACAAGACCGGAACGCTGACCCTCAACGCACTTTCGGTAACCACTGTCCGGTCCATGCCGGGATTTGACGAAGCCCACATTCTGGGGATGGCGGCTCTTGCAAGTTCCGAGGGCGGACTGGACTCCGTTGATTCCGCGATTCGGTCTGCCTCCTCCCGGAAGCCGGCGCCAGACCTGCCAAAGTTAACCAAGTTTGTGCCGTTCGATCCTGGGAAGAAGACCTCTGAGGCCACAGCGACGGACGGAAAGGGCGGTGTTCAACGCATCGTCAAAGGCGCCTACGCAGTAGTCGCTGGCCTCGCTGCTACTTCGCCCACCGCTGCCGTGATCGCAGACGACCTGGAAAAGCAGGGTTTTCGAGTCCTAGCCGTTGCTGCAGGGCCGCCGGAATCCATGCAACTCATGGGGCTGATTGCGCTCAGCGACCCGCCCCGCAACGACTCCGCCTCGCTCATCTCGGAACTCAAGACTCTTGGCGTGCGCACTATAATGGTGACGGGAGATGCCCCAGCCACGGCCGGAATCGTCGCACGCGCTGTCGGCATGGACGGAGCAATCTGCCCGCCGGGACCTGTTCCGAACAGCGTTAAACCCGAAGATTTCGCTGTATTCGCGGGCATCCTTCCGGAAGGCAAATTCGATCTCGTCAAGGCATTCCAAAAGGGCGGCCATACGATCGGGATGTGCGGCGATGGCGCCAATGATGCGCCCGCGCTCCGCCAAGCACAGATTGGCATAGCCGTATCGACGGCAACCGATGTCGCCAAGTCGGCGGCCGGTGTGGTACTGACCGAGGCTGGACTTGGCGGCATCGTCGCTGCCGTCAAAGAAGGCCGGATCACATTTCAGCGCATTTTCAATTACACACTCAATTCGGTAATTAAAAAGTTGACTCAAGTGCTCTTTCTTGCGGTTGGCCTGGTCATGACTGGACATGCGGTCTTGACCCCCATGCTCATGATCATCGTGATGACCACCGGAGATTTTCTGGTCATGTGCCTTACCACGGACAGAGTGGCGCCATCGAGGACGCCAAATTCGTGGCGAATTGGCAGGATTACCGGCGCGAGCGTAATTCTGGCCCTCTTTTTCCTGGCTTTCTGCATAGCAATACTGGCGGTAGGCAAATTCGAATTGGGCCTCGGAATCGAAGCACTGAGAACTCTTTCCGTGGTTGCCATTGTCTTCGGCAGCCAAGCCGCAATTTACGCCATTCGAGGGCACAGCCGTTTCTGGGGACTCCGTCCGACGGTATGGCTCGTAATGTCCTCTATCGCCGATCTTCTCATTATCACGACGCTCGCCACGTGTGGAATTGCAATGGCGCCACTTCCAATGTCGGTTGTGGCAGCTGAATTTGCTGCGGCGATCGCTCTCTTTTTGGTCCTGGACACGGTCAAGATTCCTGTCTTTGGACGTCTTGGACTCTCTTAGAGCGGACTCGTGAGGAGTGCAGCGAGCGCGTGAGGTCAAGACCGGCGACTGGTCAACATGAAGGCAATCACCGCAGCAGTCACTCAACGCCGCACGAATCATTTAACCTCACCTGACATTGCGGCAGCGGTCGTCACGGCTTTTAAGAAAAGGAGGTCTTGCCTGACGCCATCGCCCGAGTGATGAGAATTCGTCCGCGTTCTGCAATTTTAGTTATAGAGGAGTCAGCCATGGAAACGAAAATGCACGCCGCGGTTGTCGAACAGTTCGGGGCAACACTTCAAACCGCGGTGTGCTATTCTTCACTCGCATCGTGGGTGTAGGCTCCTTTACTGGAGATTTGTTGGTCGCACAACAAACCTACACCCTCTCTCTTTTACACACTCAAAATTACGTCACC
>Ga0181522_10001023_pt1 | contig 17967 bp, 16 predicted proteins | sample PEATcosm2014_Bin_27_FD_121103 | JGI IMG/M metagenome (GOLD analysis project Ga0181522, IMG submission 121103) | Peatland microbial communities from MTU Mesocosm Facility, Houghton, MI, USA - PEATcosm2014_Bin05_10_metaG | ecosystem: Environmental > Terrestrial > Soil > Wetlands > Peat | place... | reverse complement strand
TGGAATTTCTCGTGAATGTTGCCGGCCACCACGATCATCTCCTCGACGACCTTCTGCTTGTAAAAGAACCGGGTGAAGATTTCCTGCAGCTTGAGGCTGAGTTTCTTCAGCTCCCGCTGCATCTTCTCCTTGCGGCTCTTTTGCAGGGCCTTCTGCCAGTTGAAATATTTCGCGTCCACCTTCTGGTCGAACGCGCGGACTTTCTTGATGAGCTTGCGCAGGTCGCGCAGGTGGCCTTCGCGATTGGCGATCTTCTTGTCCACAATCACCCGGTCAAAGCGTTCCTTCGGCGGCTCGGACAGCAATTTCTCCGCGATGGCAATGTGCTCCTTGGCCGTGAAGCCCAGGCTGTACACAATGCGCTTCATCTCCAACTCGGCCTCTTCGATGCGCTTGCAAATCTCCACTTCCTGTTCGCGCGTGAGCAAGGGCACCTTGCCCATCTGGTTCATGTACATCCGGACCGGGTCGTCGAGAATTTCCAGGCGCGCGTCCTCGTCCTGCTCCTCCTGCGGTTGGGCCGGTTCAGGCTGTTTGGCCCGCTCGGCCTCGGCCTGGTCCATGACAATTTCCACGTCGAGACTCCGCAGCTTGGTCAGCAGCGCGTCCAGATCCTCCGGACTGAGATTGTCCGGCAACACATCGTTGACGTCGTCATAGGTGATGTAGCCGTGCTCCTGCGCCAGATGCAGGAGGGTCCGGACGGTCTCGGTCAAATCCACGGTGGATTGAACCGGGGCTCCGGCGGCCGGGGTCGCATGACCGTTCTGCGGCGATTTTTCCCCGGAAACCACCGCTCCATTTCCATGGGGCTTGGTTTTCTGCAGCTTCGAGGCATCCCGACGCGCATTGGAAATGACAAAACGCCGGCGCAACGGCGCCGGTTTTGCCGCGGCGCTGCGTCGGCTGCCATTCCGGTGATTGCCCGCCACACCACCCCGCACCGTTCTTTTTCGCTTCAACATAAATTATAATTAGACCTACTATGGCCCATTTAGGTTCAGAAAAACTCAACAATACCTTGTTACATGGACCTCGTTGGCTCTGTATAAAAATGACCACTCATCCCATTGAACCTCAGGAGAGCGCCCACACCAGAAGACCGACGCGGCTTCATGGTAGCCCCTTTTGACCAAAACTCAAGAAGAAACCGTCGCCGGACAAAACTTTCAACACATTGAAAATCAACTACTTATTGGCATAAGGCTGTCTGCTTACCAGTCTTTAATTGGTTTATTTGGACTTTCCGGCGGATTTTTAGGCTTTAATTGGAGAATTTGCTCGTCGCCCTTTTGCGCATCCAACAGCCGTTTGGCTTCTTCCGGCGTCATCTCCCGGGCTGCGGATGCCTGGGTCTGCCCGCCCGGCTCGCTCGATTTTTCACCGGATTGGCCTTTGGAGGACTGCGCTGGCTGCGGCTGTTGCTGCTGTTGATTTTGTTGCTGGTCCTGCGGTTTCTGGTTCTGTTGCTGATTTTGTTGATTCTGTTGTGATTGCTTCTGCTGATTCTGCTGGTTATGTTGATTTTGTTGTTGTTGATTCTGGTTTTGTTGCTGCTGCTGTTGCTGCTGTTGCTGCTGTTGCTGCTGCTGTTTCAGCAACTCCTCCAGTTTTTTCAACTTCACATTGTCGGGGTAAAGTTTCAATCCGCCTTCAACCACCTGTTTCGCGTTGGCAATGTTGTTTGAAATGTAGAATTGCGCCCCGCTGTTGAAAAAATCGTCAGCGGGCTGGGCGCAAACCGACTGCAACGCCAGCAGCAACAGGCTAAGAGTGCTTGGGAGTAACAATCGCATCGATATCCTTCAGTTTTTTGATGTAGTCCTGGAATTTTTTGGCGGCAATCGGATGGTTCAGGCTTTCCATGATTTCCAACGCCTGATGGTATTGATTTTGACGGACCGCCGCGTCGGCTGCTTCCTTTGCCCGACGCATCGCCTCGCGAAGCTGGGCAATGAGGCCAAGCTGCCGGTTCACAAAGTTCAGATTGTATGCTGCATCCATATCGTTCGTATTTAATTGCGCCGCATGGGCATAATTGGTCACCGCCTCCGCCCACTTTTCCTCCAGTAAGTTCAACCCTTCGGTGTCGGGTTCGAACTTCAATTCGCCCATCCGATACAGCGTATTGCCCAGGTTGTAAAACGCCTGCTGTTGCAGCTTTAAATCCGGCGACAACGTGACCAGGGTAAAAGCCCTGGCGCACTCGTCAAAATTCGTGGCGCGATAGGCCGCCGCGCCTGCATTGAAGATCAACCTCAGGTCATTCGTGCGGCTTTCTGACAGCCGTTGATATTCCTGAAACGCATTCGTGTAGTTGCCCGCGCGGTAATCGCGCAGCGCGGCGGAGGGTGACCCAGCCGCGTTGCCATCAACCGCCAGCCACAGCAAGGCCAATACCAGCGCAACCGGAGCGCCTGCCCCTGGAGCGGCACGCTGCCAGGCGTTCGCCGGCTCGTGCCGGGTCGGACCAGCCTTCGCGGGAATGCTTCGGGGCGGCAGGGACCGGCGTTCCGGAAGGAACATTTCCACCACCAGCAGCAGAATGGCCGCCGCCAGCGGCCATTGAAATTGTTCGTGATAATGCCGCACCAGCCGCTCCCGGACCTCAGACTTCGGCAGCGACGCGAGGCCGCGCTCGTAAAGTGTGTCCATCGCGTTGGCCCCGCGCAGCGGCAGATAAAATCCGCCCGTTGCCGTGGCGATGTCCTGCAACAGTGTTTCGTTGAGGTGCGATTTCACCACATTGCCCTGTTCGTCGCGCACATAATCCGAATTCCCGTTCGCATCGGTCACGCGGATCAAGTCGCCTGCCGCGGTGCCGATGCCAATGGTGTAAATTTTCAGACCGGCCTTCGCCGCGTTTTGCGCGGCTTCCAGCGCGCCAGCCTCGCTGTCGTTGTCCTCGCCATCGGTGAACAGCACGAGCACCCTGTGCTGGCTCTCTTCCTTGAACGCGGTCAGCGCAGTGTTGATGGCCGCGGCGATGGCTGTGCCGCCCTGGGGGATCGTATTCACGTCCAGCGCCTGCACACTCTGCTGAAACGCCGTGTTGTCAATCGTCAGCGGGCATTCCAAAAACGCGTCCCCGGCAAATGCCACCAGTCCCATGCGGTCGGTGCCGGCGCGCTGCATCAGTTCCAGTGCAGCAAGCTTGGCGCGCTCAAGCCGGTCGGGCGCGATGTCGGTGGCCAGCATGCTTTTGGATGTGTCAACCGCCACAACGATGTCCAACCCGCGTTGCTCGACTTCCTGCAAATCGAACCCGTGCTGCGGCCGCGCCAGGGCAATGATCAGAAATGCGGCCGCGCCAGTCAAAAGCGCGAACCGGATTTTCCGTCGCGTCGGAGAAATGCCGACGGTCAGCGACGCCAGCAACCGCGCTTCGATGAACTGCCCCAGCAATTTTTGCCGGGCCCGTTCCCGCCGCCAGAAAAATGCCGCCAACGCCGGCGGCAAAACCAGCAGCAACCAAAGCAGATTTGGGTTCTCGAAGCGCATCTTCAAATCGTAAATCGTAAATCGTCAATCATAATTTTCACGGCAGCCTCCGAAACACCGTCTGGCCCAGCGCCACTTCAACCAGCAGCAGCGCGAGGCCACCCGCTACAAACCACGGGAATAGTTCTTCGAATTGGGCAAATTTATTAATCACCGCCTCGGTTTTTTCCAGCTTGTCAATTTCAGCGTAAATGGCCTTGAATTTTTCGGCGTTGTCCGCGCGGTAGTATTTGCCCCCGGTCATTTGCGCGATTTCCTGCAACGTGTCCTCGTCCGGCAGGAAGCCGGGCGGCAGCCCCATCGCCTGGACAATCTCGCGGTTGCCAAGGCCGATGGTGTAAATTTTCACGCCGAGCGCCCGGGCCGCTTTGGCCGCCGTGATGGGGTCAATCTTGCCGGAATTATTCCCGCCGTCGGTCATCAAAACGATGATTTTGCTTTTCGCTTTCAGATCGCGCAACCGGTTCAGCGCCGTGGTGATGCCATCGCCAATCGCGGTCGCATCCGAATTGATCGAGCCGATGCCGAGCCGGTCGATGTTTTCGAGCAAATAGTCGTGGTCGAGCGTCAACGGCGCGGCGATGAACGCCTGCGCGGCAAAAACCACCAACCCGATGCGGTCATTTGGCCGCCCTTCAACAAACTCCTGAAGCACGGGCTTGGCCATGTTAATCCGGCTGATTTGCCGGCCGTTGATGACGTAATCCCCAGTATTCATGCTGCCCGATAAATCGAGCGCGCAAACGATGTCGATGCCGCTGGCCTTGACGGTGGTGGTGCTTTTCGTCAAACGCGGCTGCGCCAGCGCGACGATGAACGCCGCCAGCACCAGCCAGCGCAACGCCGCCAGAATGGCGCCCGCCCGCGAACGCCGCGCCTGCGTCAACCCTTCCACCAGGCGCACCGATGAATACAAAAACGCCGGCGGCTGGCCGCGGCGGCCTTTCAGCCAGGCCAGCAACGGCAGCAGCAACAACAACAGAAGAAAAAATGGATGCGCAAAGGTCATGTGGACACCATATGACTTTGGACTTTGGGCTCGGGACTTTGAACTTCAACCGGTTCCGTCTCTTCAACCAGCCGCAACGCGGACGAATGCAATCCGAGCAATTCCGGTTCACCGGGCTCGTATTTCGCGAATTTTACCAGGTCGCAGCACTCCAGAAATTCACCGAGCTTTTCTTTCTGTTCCGCCACCAGCAAATCGGTGCCCCGCAATTCGTGCAGGAATTCCTCGGTCGTGCGTTCCGGCGCCCGAAAATCAAACCGCTCCTCCAAGTAAAGGCGGATGGTGTCGGAAACCAGGATGCAAAACGATTTCGGCTGCGCGATGAGCGCGAGCGCCTCCGCCAGTTTTTGCTTCGCGCGGACATGCGCGGGCACGGGCGGTGTGACCGGAATTCGTGAACGCCATCTCTGCCACCAGTTCCAGGCAAAAAACGAAATGGCCAGGACCGCGAGTGCACCCAGCGTCCACCAAACCCATTCCCAGCCGTTGGGAATGTCCACCGGCGGCTTGATGTCGCGGATGTCGTTTATGTTCGTGGCAACCGGCGCCATTTGGACTGCCGTGGCAAGCAAAGCGCGACACCGCTTTTGATCGCGGAGCAAAACGTTATCGTCGCTGCGCTCTGCCGGCTTAGTCCAAAACCTGGCTGACATTGGACTCATCCTCTGAGCCTCCGTTTCTCGCGGTTCTCAAAGAACCGTCCCAGTTCCGCCGAGTACGACTCATCGGTGCGCAGTTGAATCGCATCAATGCCGGAGGAACGGAGCTGCCGGGCGAGCTCCTCATTTTGCCTGTTCTGACGCAGCGCGAACGCATCGCGGGTGACCGCCGGGCTGGTGTTGAGCTCCAGAATTTCACCGGTCTCGGCGTCTTCCAAAGTCAGCCGGCCGAGGGCGGGCAGTTCGAGCTCGTAGCGGTCGGCAATGTGCACCGCCACGACGTCATGCCGGCGGTTGGCGATGCGCAGGGCTGTTTGCACCGGCTTGGGCAGCGCCCCCTCGCCGTCCGGCATCAAAAAATCGGAGATTACCACGGCAATGGCCCGGTGCGGCAACACCCGCCCCATGAATTCCAGGGCGTGCACTAAATCCGTGCCCCGCCGTTTGGGCTCGAAAAACAGGACCTCGCGGATGACACGCAGAACATGGCTGCGGCCCTTGCGCGGCGGGATGAACTTTTCCACCTCGTCGGTGAACAGCAGCAGGCCGACCTTGTCGTTGTTGCGGATGGCGGAGAAGGCGAGCACGGAGGCGATTTCGGCAGCCAGTTCGCGTTTGGATTGCGCGCGTGAACCGAACAGGCCCGACCCGCTCACATCCACGACCAGCATCACGGTGAGTTCGCGTTCCTCGACGAATTTTTTGATGAACGGATGGTTCATCCGTGCGGTGACATTCCAGTCGATGGCACGCACGTCGTCGCCGGGCTGGTATTCGCGCACCTCGTCGAAATTCATCCCCTGCCCTTTGAAGACGGAATGATACTGACCCGCGAGCGATTCGGTCACGAGCCGGTTCGTGCGAATCTCGATCTGCCGGATTTTTTTAAGGATTTCGCGGGGAATCATGCCGGGGGAAAGGATGAAGGTTGAATGATGAATGATGAATCCGCGTGGCGGAAAAACCCTGCTTGCGCGAATGAATCAACGGAGTAAATTAAAGTCATGAGTGCGGCCGATTTGATCGAACAAATGCGCCCGATGCCGACGGAGGAAAAGCGCGCATTCGTCGAACGCGTTTGGGAAGAATATGGCGAAGAACTCGGCTGGATTGATCCGGATTTGACACCGGAACAAATTGCCGAACTTGAGCGCCGCGCCGCTGAAGCACGGGCGCATCCTGAACGTTGCCGTCCGCTCGAAGATGTCATGGCAGATATTGAGAAACGATATCGTGCCAAAAAATGACATTCCGGGTCATCTTCAAGGCGGAGGCTGAAGGGGAATTCAATGAGGCGATTGCTTGGTATGATTCCCATACGGATGGAGTCGGCCAAAGATTTGCCCGCGAAGTACGCGCCACGCTTTCCGAAGCTGCCAAAGACTGCGCGCGATTCCCGTTTGCCGGGCCAACCACGCAAAAGATCAAAATGCTGGACTGGCCGTATTCCATTTATTTCACGCTGCTCGAAAATCCGCCCGTGATGATTGTGGTTTCGGTTTTCCACGGCGCGCGGAATCCGGCAGAGCTGCGCCGGCGGCTGAAATGAAAAGTCCGCAAGGGTTTCGGTCACGATGCGGTTCGTGCGAATCTCGATCTGCCGGATTTTTTTGGGGATTTCGCGAGGAATCATGGAAAGATGCTGCTATTGCTTGAAGCCACGAAAAATTCCGTCTTTATCGACTGCATTGACAAATTCCTCAAACCCCATACGAGAGCACGATTGTTGTAAGCTGCAGCAAATTCGGGTTTAAGTTCGATTGCTTTGTTGTAGTCAGCAAGAGCGCCGTCCAAGTCGCCTTTAATGCGCTTTACCTCGCCTTGATTATTATAGGCTTCAGCAGTTTCAGGTTGTTGATTCAACGGATCCATTTCTGCAACGGTTCGCGCACAATTTTATTCTGCATTCTTCCTTCTTAATTCTTCACTCGCTCACGGCACCGGCAGTTCATCAAAAATCTTCTGGACGACTGTTTCGCTGGTTTTTTCCTCGGCCTCGGCTTCGTAGGTGATGGCCACGCGATGGCGCAGCACGTCCATGCCGATACTTTTCACGTCCTGCGGCGTCACATAACCGCGGCCCTTGAGGAAGGCATACGCCTTGGCCGCCAGCGTCAGGTTGATGGTCGCGCGCGGCGACGCCCCCAGCTGGATGAATTCCTTGACCTGGATCTTGTAGTGGTCGGGATCGCGCGTGGCGCAGACAAGGTCCACGATGTAATCCTTCACCTTGTCGTCCACGTAAATGTCGTTGATGACTTCCCGGGCCTTGAGGATGTCTTTGGGGTCAACCACAGCATGAGTCACGGGCGTGCCGGAAGTCTTCGCCATGAGGTCAAGAATCTGCCGTTCCTCGGCCCGCGACGGGTAATTGATTTTCAATTTGAGCATGAAGCGGTCCACCTGCGCCTCGGGCAGCGGATAGGTGCCTTCCTGCTCGATGGGATTTTGCGTGGCCAGAACCAGGAAGGGTTCCTCGAGCTTGAACGTCTGTTCGCCGATGGTGACCTGCTTTTCCTGCATGGCTTCAAGCAGGGCGCTCTGCACCTTGGCCGGCGCGCGGTTGATTTCGTCGGCAAGGACCAGGTTGGCGAAGATCGGTCCCTTGCGCGTGGTGAACCCGCCGGATTGCGGATTGTAAATCTGGGTGCCGATGACGTCAGCGGGCAGCATGTCCGGCGTGAATTGCAGGCGCGAGAATTTCACGCTGATGCAGTTGGCCATGGATTTCACGGCCAGGGTTTTGGCCAGGCCCGGCACGCCTTCGAGCAGGACGTGGCCGTTGGCGAGCAGGCCGATGACCAGGCGCTCGACCAGATAGTTCTGGCCGACAATGACCTTGCCCAATTCGTTAAACAGCGGGTGCGTGAAGGCGCCGGCTTCCTTGACGGCGTCGTTGATGGCAGAAATTCCTGTATTCATTTGGTTTTGTACAATTTTACAGACAGATGGACAACCCAACCGGCCAGTGTGTTCAAACGGAAATTAGACACGGAATTCACGGGCTCTCACGAAATGCGGCTGGCAAGAATCCGTGCCCATTCTTGAAATCCGTGTCTAAAATCTTTTCTTCGCCTCGGTTATATCGCACGTGATTTGTTCCCGCAAGGCATCAGCGGACGGAAACTTTTTCTCATCCCGGATTTTTGCGGCAAAGGTGATTTCCAGTTCCTGGCCATAAAGATCGCCGCTGAAATCTAGCACATGCGCCTCGACGCGAAGCTGCGGCGCAGCGGCCGCCAATGTCGGCCGAAAACCAATGTTCAACACCACGCGATGGGGAGTTTTCCCCAGGCTGGCCTGACCCGCGTAGACGCCATTCGGCGGCAACACCAAACCCGTCACGTCGAGGTTGGCGGTCGGAAAACCGAGCTGCCGGCCGACGCGGTCGCCGGCGACAACGCGGCCGGAAACGGCATAAGCCCGCCCCAGCATCTGGCTCGCGGCATCCAGATTGCCGGAACGGATGGTTTCGCGGATGCGCGTGCTGCTGACAATTTGATTGTCGAGCGATACGGCAGCGAGCCCATGCACGGTGAAACCAAGCTCGCCACCAAGCTCTTTGAGCAAGGCGACATTGCCGCTGCGCTGGCGGCCAAAGACGAAATCCGCGCCGACACAGACGCTCTGGATTCGTCCCAGGTCGCGGGTGAGGCCATGGATGAACTCCTTGCCCGTCTGCCGGCTGAATTCTTCGTCGAAGTGAATCTGCAACAACGTGTCCGTCCCCAGCGATTTGATCGCCCGCAGTTTTTGCGGCGGCGAATAAATCAGCGGTGGCACACGGTCAGGTGCGACCACGCTGTTCGGGTGGCAGTCAAACGTGATCACCAGCGCCAGGGCATCGTGTTGGCGCGCGTCGGCGACCGTCTGGCGGATGATTTGCTGATGACCAAGGTGGACGCCGTCAAAAAAGCCGATGGCCAGGCAGACCTTGCGGCTGCCGTTGCCAAGCTTATTTGCACTGCAAATGACGTTCATCAGGATATTGTAGCGGCGCTTCGCGAGAATGCCGCAATATTTTTAGAGGGCGGCGGACTTTCGAGACGCCGCTACGGGGTCAAGCGGCGCCGGTCAATTTCAAAAATGGAATCACCTTTTTCTCCAGTTCCGCCGTGGTCAATTTCAATACTGCGTCCAGCGTCGTCGCATCAGCCACATCAAACCTGCCGGACACACTGCGCCGGAGGGCGGACAAATGCGCACCGCAGCCGAGTTTCTGCCCGAGTTCATGCGCGAGGCTGCGAACGTAAGTGCCTTTGGTGCAGGCAACTTTGAACTGGCCAAGAGGCGGCTCGTAGTTTGTAAAACGAAAATTATAAATGTGAATCAGCCGCGGTTCGCGTTCCACCTCGATGCCTTTGCGGGCGAGTTTGTAGAGCGGCACCCCTTTTATTTTGATGGCCGAAACCATCGGCGGCATCTGCATCTGGTCGCCCACAAACGTCGCAGCGGCCTCGTTCAGCTGGTCAAGTGTCAACGGCGGCACAGCAGCGGTGGACGTAATTTCACCGTCGGAATCATAACTGTCGGTTGTCTCGCCGAATTTCATGGTGCCTTCGTAAACCTTGTCGTCGGACATCATTTTTTCGGAGAGTTTGGTGCCGCGACCGAGCACAATGACGAGCAGGCCGGTGGCATTGGGATCCAACGTGCCGCAGTGGCCGACCTTCTTGATGCCGAACCGGCGGCGGATCACGTCCACCACGTCGTGCGAGGTCGGACCGGAGGGCTTGTCGATCAACAGCGCGCCGTCAAGCGGGGAGAATTCTTGCATGAGTATTACCGGGTGGAACCCAGGGCGCGCCGGACGGCGGCAATGACCTTTCGCTGTACGGACATCGGTTTGCCCGGGATGCGGGCGCCGGCCGCCGCCGGATGGCCGCCGCCGCCGAATTGCGCGGCGATTTCGTTGACGTTGATCCTGTCGCTCTTGGAACGCAGGCTAATACGGGTCAGGTTCGGCTCGATTTCTTCAAACACACACGCGACCACGACCGGCTCGATGGCGCGAATATGGTCGATCAATCCCTCCGTGTCGTTGCTTTCCGCGCCGGTGCGCGCAAAGTCGGCCTGCTTCAGCCAGAACCAGGCAATGCGGTCGCCGGCGGTGAGGCGGAACTTGCTGTAAACGTGTTTGAGCAGCCGCGCGCGGGAAAGCGGATAGGACTGATAAACCTCCTCGCAAATCTTCGCGAGGTTGGCGCCGCGCGTGACAAGTTCCGCGCCGGCGTGGAATGTGCCGGGCCGGGTGGTGGAATATTGGAACGAGCCGGTGTCCGTCGAAATGGCGGTGAACAGGCAGTCGGCCACCGGCCGGGTGATCGGCCAGCGCGCCACCTTGAGGATGCGGTAAATCAACTCGCCGCAGGACGGCTCGCGCGCGGAGACCCAGTTTATGTCGGCATAACGCGTGTTGCTTTCGTGATGGTCGATGTTGATGAATGTTTTCCGGTGCGCGATGCACTTGCCCGCCCGCCCGAGACGCTCGAAACTCGCGCAATCGGTGGCGATGACACAGTCGAATTTCATCCCCGGCTTTGGCTTTTGAAACCATCCGTCCGGATCGAGGAATTTGTATTTTTGCGGCAGGGGGTCCTCGTTCCAGCAGGTGACTTTTTTGCCTTCGTTGTGGAGCGCCCGCGCCAGACCGAGCTGTGAGCCCACGCAATCACCGTCGGGCCGGAGATGTCCAACCACGCAAAAAGTTTTGTTCCCCCGGAGGACTTCGAGAATGCGATCAATGATTTTCGGATAACTTTTCATGAGCAATGGGCAGGCCGCGCCCTTCCTCCCAACCGGTTGCACGGCTGAATCCTTTTCATTCCTCGGAATCCTTTTCCGTGGGTGTGGACTTCTCCAATTCCTCCATGATTTGTAGGACGCGGTTGCCGCGCACGATGGAATCATCGAACACAAATTTCAGCATTGGCGTGTATTTCAAAACCACGGCCCTGGCAACCAGTCCCTGGATGCGGATGCGATGCTCGGTGAGCATTTGAAAACCGCGCTTCTGCTGGTCGGGATTGCCGAGGATGCTGATAAACACGGTGGCGGATTTGAGGTCGCCCGCCACGTCCACATCGTTGACGGTGATCAGGCCGGCCTCATTGACGTGAAACTCACGGCGGACGGCCTCGCCGATTTCGCGCTTCAAAAGTTCGCGCACGCGCTGGAGCCGGAGGGATGCCATGTTGTCGTTGGATGGTTAAATGGTTGAATCGCGAACCGTTTAAACGAGGCAACGGTTCAACGTTTAACGGGTCATAATTTCGCCGCGACTTTTTCGATCGTATAACATTCAATGGCGTCGCCCACCTGGAACTCGCTGTAACCCTCGATGCGGATGCCGCATTCCATGCCGGCGCGCACCTCGTTGACCTCGTCCTGAAAGCGGCGGAGCGATTGCGCGATGCCTTCGTAAATGATGTCCTTGCGCCGGCGCACGCGGACCTTGCCCTTGACGATGCGACCCGTGGACACCATGCAACCGGCGACGGGCACCCCCTTGGACAATTCAAAAATCTGCCGCACTTCCGCCGAGCCAATGATGCTTTCCTTGACGAGCGGTTCGAGCAGCCCGGCCATCGCCTCCTTCACCTGGTCGATCAACTCGTAAATGATCGCGTACAGTTTGACCTGCACGCCTTCATGTTTCGCCTTTTCAGCGGCGGTGCTGTCCAGCCGCGCATGGAAGCCAAGAATGACGGCGGCGGAGGCGGAAGCCAGGGCCACGTCGTTTTCGGTGATCGTGCCGACATCGCTGTGAATGATTTCCAGCGAAACTTTTTCCGCCTCGATCTTCTTGAGCGCCTCGACGATGGCCTCCACCGAACCCTGCGTGTCGGCCTTGACCACGACTTTGAGCACCTTGCTTTGCGCCGCGGCCAGCGAGGCGAACAGGTTTTCCAACGTGACCTTCGAACGGTTTTCGAGGTCCTGGGTTTTGACCTCGTGGGCGCGTTGTTCGGCCATTTCGCGGGCCGCTTTTTCGTCCTCCACCACGCTGAACTCGAGGCCCGCCTCCGGCACGCCGTTCAAACCGAGCACTTTCACGGCCACCGAAGGCCCGGCTTCCTTGAGGCGGTCTCCCTCCTCGTTGATGAGCGCACGGACGCGCCCATAAAACTCGTCACAAAGAATTATGTCGCCGACGCGCAATGTGCCTTTGCGCACGAGCACCGTCGCCGTCGGGCCGCCCGGCTCAACGCCTGATTCAATCACGTTGCCCTTGGCGCGGCGGTCGGGATTGGCCTTGAGTTCCAGCAGTTCAGCCTGAAGCAGTATCATTTCCAGCAGCTTGTCCACCCCCTGCTTGGTGAGCGCGGAAACATCCACGAAAATGGTGTCGCCGCCCCAATCGTCGGGCACCAGCCCCTTGTCCTGCAACTGCTGGCGCACCTTCATGGGATTGGCGTTGGGATGATCGCACTTGTTGACGGCGACCAGTATGGGGACCTTGGCGGCCCGGGCATGACTGAGCGCCTCGAGGGTCTGGGGCATGACGCCGTCGTTCGCCGCCACGACGAGCACGACAATGTCGGTGACGTTGGCGCCGCGCGCCCGCATCGAACTGAACGCCGCGTGGCCGGGCGTGTCCAGGAACGTGATCTGGGCCAGCTGGTTTTTGCGTTCCGGATGCGGCACGGAAATCGTATAGGCGCCGATGTGTTGCGTGATGCCGCCGGCCTCGCCTGCGGCCACATTCGCCTTGCGAATCACATCGAGCAACGTGGTTTTGCCGTGGTCGACGTGGCCCATGATGGTGACCACCGGGGCGCGCGATTTGAGCTGCTCGGGCTTGTCTTCGATGTCGAGCTCGACCTTTTTGACCGGGGCATGCACCACTCCGCCGCCGCGCTCGCGTTTTTCCACTTCAAAACGGAACCCATATTTCGCGCAAAGTTGCTGGGCGATTTTTTCGTCAATCGCTTGGTTCACGTTGGCGAAAACGCCCAGCTCCATCAAATCAGCGATAATCTTGAAAGGTTTCTGCTTAAGCTGCCCCGCCAGTTCGCGCACGACGATGGGCGGTTTGATGATGATGACCTCGCCGGTGGCGGGGGCGATAAACTTGGGCTGCGGTGCGGCGGCGGGCTTCGCCGGTTCGCGGGTGGGCGGTGCGGATTGCCGGCCGCCGGATGAACGTTGAAAGGGTTGTCTGGAATCAGACCTAGGCGGTCCGCCGGGACGCGATGAGGCGGGCCTGGCCGCACCGGCCTTGTCCGCGGGGCGCGGCTGCGGGCGCGTTGGCAGTTGAATAAAGCCGACCTTTTCGCCGACCTTCGGTCCGGCCGGGATGGCCGGCAGGGATGGCAACGGTGGCGGTTTTGGCGTTTCAACGACCGGCGGCGGCGTCAACTCAGCCACCACGGGCGGTTCTTCCTTGACCTCTGGTTTGGGCGGTTCCGGCGGCGGCTTGATGACCACGATGGGCTCGCTGGGCGCAGCCTTGGGCACCGGCGGTGGGGGCGGAGCGAGCTTGGCAGCGAGCTCGGGATGGTCTTTGCAGATCTCCTCTTCGAGGTACTCGGCGCTGATTTTATCGAGCGAGCTGGAGGGAACCTTGGCCGCGGCTATGCCCAAAGACTTGGCTTTGGCAAGAATCGCCTTGTTGTCCAAGCCAAGTTTCTTCGAAATGTCGTATATCCGAACGGGCATAATTTTCTTTCTTCACCAAACCGCGCCGGTCATCGTTCCGGCCCAAATTGTTTCCGGCGGCATTCATCAGGCCACTGCCGTCGTGGATTCATTTCCCCCCAGCTGAATCTTCCGGCTTTCGGCCTCCGCGCGCGCAGCTTTCAAGATTTCCGCCGCCTGCCCGCCAATCTGGGGAATGCTGCTCAGATCGGTTTCATCCGCCGACAACAAATCCTCGATCCGCGTCAAACCGGCATGCACGAGCGCGTCAGCCTGTTCGGGCGTGACCCCCGGAATCGCCGCCAGCAATTCCACGGCTTCGGCAACCTTCTCCTCGAAGCCCTTGGTGACCACGACTTCGGCGTCAATGTCCACTTCCCAACCGGTCAGCTTGGCCGTCAGGCGCGCGTTCTGGCCGCGCTTGCCAATGGCGAGGGAAAGCTGGTCTTCCGCCACCAGGATTTTTACCCGCTTGCGGGCTTCATCAATCTCAAAGTTTTTGAGCTTCGCCGGCGAAAGCGCGTTGGTGACGAACGTCCGGACGTCCGACGACCAAGGGATGACATCCACCTTTTCGTTGTTCAGTTCGCGGACGATGTTTTTTACTCGCTGGCCGCGCATGCCAACACAGGCGCCCACCGGATCCACCTTGCTGTCGCGCGAATAGACGGCCATCTTCGTGCGGAAACCCGGCTCGCGCGCGACGCCCTTGATTTCAATCGTGCCGTCGTTGATTTCCGAAACTTCGAGCTGGAACAGTTTGACGACAAATCGCGGGTCGGCGCGGGACAGGATGATTTCCGGCCCGTGCGCACCCTGCTCCACGGCCTTGACATAGCAGCGGATGCGCTCGCCCACCTGGTATTCCTCGGTCGGCACGCGCTCGCGATTCGGCAGCAGGGCCTCGTATTTGCCCAGATCCAGAATCACATCCGACCGCTCAAACCGCCGCACCGTGCCGCTGACAATGTCGCCGACACGGTCCTTGAATTCGGTGAAAATCAGCGCCTTCTCGGCCTGGCGGATTTTCTGCATGAGCGCCTGCTTGGCGTACTGCGACGCGATGCGGCCAAAGCCGGTCGGCGTCACTTCCTTTTCAATTTCATCGCCGATTTGCGCGTCCGGCTTGATGCGGCGCGCGTCAAACATGGAGATCTGGTCGTGCTTGGAAATGACCTTGTCGGAGACGATGAGCTTGGCAAACGCCTTGATGTCGCCGTTTTTCTGGTCAATTTCAACCCGCAACTCGCGGGCGGCGCCGACCGCCTTCTTGGCGGCGGACAGCAATGCCTCCTGGACAGCGCCGACCAGGACATCACGATTGATGCCCTTTTCGCGCTCCCAAAACTCCAAAACTGCCAAAAAATCCGCATTCATACGCTCGACGCTGCGCCGTATCCAGCGAACAAAAAAGTCGGCAGATATGCATCTTCCGACTTTCGCGCGCTGGATGACCCAGCAAACTTTACCGTTCTTGAAGGTTAATCTTAAGAAGTTATTCCCAACCCGTCAAGTGCAAACAAACCCGCGCCAATACAGGGTCGAAACGGGGTTTGGCCGCGAAAAATCAGGCCCTTGACCCGGTCCGGGAGCCTAACCCACACCCATTCCCAGCAAAAATTCGATGTTGGTCTTGGTTTTCTTCAGTTTGCCCAGCAGCAGTTCCATCGCCTCCACCGGCGGAACGCCGGTGAGCGCACGACGCAGCAAAACAATGCGGCTCAGTTCGTCCGGATGGTAGAGCAGTTCCTCCTTGCGTGTGCCGGAGCGCTCGATGTTGATCGAGGGGAAGATGCGGCGGTCCACCAGCGCCCGGTCCAAGTGCACCTCCATGTTGCCGGTGCCCTTGAATTCCTCGAAAATCACTTCGTCCATGCGGCTGCCGGTGTCCACGAGCGCGGTGGCGATGATCGACAACGAACCGCCCTCCTCGATGTTGCGCGCGGCGCCGAAAAACCGCTTCGGCTTGTGCAGGGCATTGGCATCCACGCCGCCGGACAGAATCTTGCCGGAGTGGGGCTGGATGGTATTGTAGGCGCGGGCCAGCCGGGTGATGGAATCGAGCAAAATCACCACGTCGCGCTTGTGTTCGATCATGCGCCGCGCTTTTTCGATCACCATTTCCGCCACCTGTACGTGGCGCTCCGGCGGTTCGTCGAACGTGGAGCTGATGACCTCCGCGCCTTTGCAGGTGCGCTCCATGTCGGTGACTTCCTCCGGCCGCTCGTCAATGAGCAGGATGAACAGATACGTCTCCGGATTGTTCTTGAGGATGGCATTGGCAATTTTCTGCATGAGCACGGTCTTGCCCGTGCGCGGCGGCGCCACGATCAGGCCGCGCGAGCCCTTGCCGATGGGACAGACGAGATCGAGCACGCGCGTGTTCAACTCGTCGGCGGCGGTTTCCAGAATGAACCGCTTGTTCGGGAACAGCGGCGTGAGGTTGTCAAAATGCGTTTTTTCCTTCGCCTTGTCCGGGTCTTCTCCGTCCACGCCTTCCACCTTGAGCAGGGCGAAGAACTTTTCCTTTTCCTTGGGCGGCCGGATCTGGCCGGCGATGAGATTCCCGGTCTGCAGATCAAAGCGCCGGATTTGCGACGGCGAAACGTAAATGTCCTCCGGGCATGGCAGATAATTGAAGCTTTGGGAACGGAGGAAGCCAAACCCTTCCGGCAAAACCTCGAGCACGCCCTCGGAAAACAGGACGCCGGCGCGTTCGGCGTTTTTCTGGAGAATGTGGAAAATCACCTCGTGCTTGCGCATCGTGCCAAAGTTTTCAACGCCCAGATCGCGCGCCATCTGGTTGAGCTCGCTCATCTGCATCGCCTGCAACTTGGCGATGTTGAGCGACGCGACGATCTTGTCGCGCTGCGAACCGCGGCGTTCTTCCATCCGGGGCTCTTCCACTTTTGGCTCTTCCGCCAGTTCAACCGGGGTGGACGGCGGCTGCAAGGAGTCGGAGCCGGACGGCTCGGGCACCACCGGGGTGTCGACCGCACCGTTGGTCATTTGCGGCGATTCCTCGGCGGGCGCTTCCGCCGCCGGCTTCGCCTTGGGTTTTCTGGTTGAGACTCTTGGCATAGCTTAAAATCAGTTGGATTGGCTGGATTCCAGTTTCCGGATTTGCAAGTCCTTCACGCCTTTGACGGCCCGCAACCGGAAAAGTTCAAAATGGATTTTTATCATCCGAGCGTTCGAGGCAATTCATTGGCAACCTCAATACGGCAAGGGAAATTTCGCAGTCAACTCATTCACAGAGTGGCGCACCTTGGCTGCCATGTCAAATCCGATTTTTCTTGTGCGATATTCAACTGGGCGGGTGCTATAAGGTGAAGATGACGCCCGACAGTGAACTCCTCCGCCGTTACGCCGGGACCAATTCCGAGGAAGCTTTTGCCGAACTGATCCGGCGGCATGTCAATCTGGTTTATTCCGCCGCGCTGCGGCAGGTCAACGGCGACGCGCACCTGGCGCAGGACGTGGCGCAGACGGTTTTCACCGACCTCGCCCGAAAGGCGGATTCACTCGCGCGCCACAGCACCCTGACCGGCTGGCTATACACCAGCGCGCATTTCGCCGCCGCGAAAATTGCCAGGACGGAAAATCGCCGGCGCGACCGGGAGGAAAATTTTATGCGCGAACCCATTCCGGAAACCGCACCTGAACCCGATTGGGAAAAGCTCCGCCCGCTGCTGGACCAGGCCATGCACGAACTCAAGGAAGCCGACCGTGAAGCCATCCTGCTGCGCTACTTTGAAAACCGCGCGTTCGTGGAGATCGGCGAAAAGTTCGGGCTGAACGAAAACGCCGCGCGGATGCGGGTGGAACGCGCGCTGGAAAAACTGCGCGGTTTTCTGGCCAGCCGCGGTGTCACCACCGCCGCCACGCTCGCCTCCGTCATTTCTGCCAACGCAATTCAGCTCGCGCCGGCAAATCTGGCCGCGACACTGACGACGGCTTCGCTGGCCGGTGCGGGAGCCGGAACGTTCACCGTTTTAAAATTTATGACCATTACCAACCTCAAACTCGGCCTCAGCGCGATCGTTGTAGCCGGCGCGACCACCGCCTTGGTGGTTCAACATGCTTTGTAGAAACCTTTTTTGATTTTGTGCGTCCTATAAGAGAATGAGCAAATCGAACCCTGCGACCCAGAAAGTT
>Ga0181522_10001022_pt1 | contig 18007 bp, 15 predicted proteins | sample PEATcosm2014_Bin_27_FD_121103 | JGI IMG/M metagenome (GOLD analysis project Ga0181522, IMG submission 121103) | Peatland microbial communities from MTU Mesocosm Facility, Houghton, MI, USA - PEATcosm2014_Bin05_10_metaG | ecosystem: Environmental > Terrestrial > Soil > Wetlands > Peat | place... | reverse complement strand
GGCGAAAGCACCGACATCGAGGTCCAGACCGAGGAGCAGGAACTTGAACTGCAGGCGCTCGAGAAGGCCGCCGATGAAGCTCCCATCGTCAAGCTGGTGAACCTGGTGCTCACCGATGCGGTAAAGCGCGGGGCCAGCGACATTCATATGGAACCCTATGAAAAGGAATTCCGCGTCCGCTTCCGTATCGACGGCGTTCTGCATTTGATTATGAATCCGCCGCTGAAGCTGAAGGACGCGATCACTTCGCGCCTCAAGATCATGGCCAAGCTGGATATCAGTGAAAAGCGGCTGCCGCAGGACGGCCGCATCATGCTGAAGATGCAGATCGGCGGCAAAAAGAAGCAGCTCGATTTTCGCGTCTCCACTTTGCCCACGCTCTGGGGCGAGAAGGTCGTGCTTCGACTGCTGGACAAGGAAAATTTGCGTCTGGACATGACCAAGCTCGGCTTCGAGCAGGAGTCGCTGACCAAGTTCCAGAAGGCCATCCTGAAGCCCTACGGCATGGTGCTGGTCACGGGACCAACCGGATCGGGCAAGACCAACACACTCTACTCCTCGATCTCGCAGCTAAACCAGCCCGATACCAACATCATGACCGCCGAGGACCCGGTTGAATTCCAACTGGGCGGGGTCAACCAGGTGCAGATGAAGGAGCAGATCGGCCTGAACTTTGCTGCCGCGCTGCGCGCCTTTCTGCGTCAAGATCCCAACATTATTCTGGTCGGCGAGATTCGAGACTTTGAAACCGCAGAAATCGCGATCAAAGCCGCACTCACCGGCCACCTTGTTTTATCAACCTTGCACACGAACGGCGCGCCCGAAACCATCACGCGACTGATGAACATGGGCATCGAGCCTTTCCTCGTTGCGACTTCGGTGCACCTGATCTGCGCTCAGCGCCTGATCCGTCGAATCTGCAAGGACTGTGCGGAGCCGGTTGAAATGCCGGTGCAGGCTCTGATCGACGAAGGTTTCACACCCGAAGAGGCCAAGACTGTGCAGATCATGAAGGGCAAGGGTTGCGCGACTTGCAACAAGACCGGGTACAAGGGACGTACCGGTCTGTATGAAGTGATGGAAGTGGATGACGAGATCAGGGAACTCGTGCTGGTTGGCGCTTCCGCCCTCGAACTAAAAAAGAAAGCGATTGAACGCGGCATGATTACTCTGCGACGCAGCGGGCTGATCAAGGTCGCACAAGGCTGGACCACGCTCGAAGAAGTGGCTCGCGAAACGATCCACTAATAAACGGCAGAAGGAAAGAAAGAAAATCATGGCACTCTCACTCAGCGACCTGCTCCGCCGCATGCTGGAGATGAATGGAAGCGACCTCCACATCACCACCAACTCTCCGCCCCAAATCCGCGTGCACGGACACTTGGTGCCGCTCGATCTGCCGCAGTTGACGCCCGCGGAGACCAAGCAACTGGCCTACAGCGTGATGACCGATTCGCAAAAACATCGTTTCGAGGAAAGCCTCGAAATGGATTTTTCGTTCGGCTTGAAGGGGCTGGCTCGCTTCCGCGCCAACGTATTCAATCAGCGTGGCGCCGCCGCCTGCGTCTTCCGTCTGATTCCGTTTGAGATCAAGTCATTCCACCAGCTGGGATTGCCGGCGGTCGTCAGCAAACTTTGCGACAAGCCGCGTGGACTGGTTCTCGTGACCGGCCCGACTGGTTCGGGAAAATCCACGACGCTCGCGGCCATGATCGACAAGATCAATTCCGAGCGCCACGAACACATCCTTACCATCGAGGATCCGATTGAATTCGTGCACATGAACAAGAACTGCGTGGTCAACCAGCGCGAGTTGCACTCGGACACCAAGAGCTTTACCGATGCACTGCGTGCCGCTCTTCGTGAGGATCCGGATGTGGTTCTGATCGGCGAAATGCGCGATCTCGAAACCATCGAGTCCGCGTTACGAATTGCAGAAACCGGGCACTTGACTTTCGGCACGCTGCACACCAATTCGGCGTCTTCGACCATCAACCGCATCATCGACGTATTTCCGTCACACCAGCAATCGCAGATTCGGGCCCAGCTTTCGCTGGTGCTCGAAGGCATCATGTGCCAAAGCCTGCTGCCCCGCATCGACAACAAGGGACGTGCCATGTGCATGGAAATTCTCGTACCCAATGCCGCCGTCCGCAATCTGATTCGCGAAGACAAGATCCACCAGATCTACTCCTCGATGCAGTCCGGTCAAGAAAAATTTGGCATGCAGACTTTCAATCAATCGCTGGCAACGGCGTATTTCCAGAAGCAGATATCCATCGAAGTGGCGTTGGCGCGCTCGAGCAATCAGGACGAGCTGCAGGAGATGATTTCTCGCGGCGCCAGCCTTACGAACCGCAATAGTCCGGCTCCGATGACCAAGGGTGCCGTTCTGTCTAAGCGGTGAAGTCAGAGAGTGCCCGGCGGTGGCACACCGGGCCTCGCAGAACAAAGCGAGACGAGTAGAGAAGAGAAGATACACGAGATAGAAAAGGCGCTGGCAGCTCGAACGATCGGCCGCACGCGTGGGCGGATAAAGCATAAGGAGAAAGCAACATGCCGGTTTTTACATTTTCAGGGAAGACCGCTTCTGGCGAAAAGGTTCAGGGAGAGCGCGTGGCTGCTACCAAGGACGGGCTGGCATCGCAGCTCCGTAAAGAACGTATCACGCCCGGCGCGATCCGTGAGAAGGGCAAGGAATTTGCCATGCCCACCTTCGGAAGTGGCAAGGTCAAGGTCAAGGAGGTTGCTGTCTTCTTCCGCCAGTTCTCCGTCATGATCGATGCCGGCCTGCCGTTGGTGCAGTGCCTGGAAATCCTCGGGGCGAATCAGGAGAACCCCAGCTTTCAGAAAACCTTACTCGGCGTCCGAACGACCGTCGAAGGCGGTGCCACGCTGGCCAATGCCATGCGGGGGTATCCGGTGGTCTTCGATGACCTGACCACCAACATGATCGAGGCCGGCGAGACTGGCGGTATTCTTGACATCATCTTGCAGCGCCTCGCGATCTACGTTGAAAAGGCCGTCAAGCTGCGCGCGGCTGTGAAATCCGCCTTGATCTACCCCGTGGCCGTTGTCTCTCTTGCCGTGCTGATCGTAGCGGCACTGCTCAAATGGGTGGTGCCGATCTTCGCAAACCTCTTCGTGGGACTCGGGGTTTCCCTTCCGCTGCCGACCCGAATCGTCATCGGACTCAGCGATTTCGTGGGGCATTTCTGGTGGTTCTTCATTGTCGGGGGCGTCGGACTGTTCTACGGCGTCAAGCAAATCCGCAAGCACCCGCGTGGCCGCTATTACTTCGATGCCATGCTGCTCAAGTTACCCATCATGGGCGTGCTGTTGCGCAAGATCGCAGTCGCGCGATTCACCCGAACCCTGGGTACGCTGATTACCTCGGGAGTTCCGATTCTCGAGGGATTGGCCATCACCGCTCGCACCTCGGGCAACGCGGTGCTCGAAGAAGCGCTCATGAAGGTGCGCAAGGCCATCGAAGAGGGCCGCACCATCGTCGACCCGCTGCGTGAGTGTGGCGTCTTCCCCAACATGGTGACCCAGATGATTGGGGTTGGCGAAGCGACCGGCGCCATGGATTCGATGTTACAGAAGATTGCCGACTTCTATGAAGATGAAGTCGACTCTGCGACCAAAGACATGTTGGCCATGTTGGAGCCCGTCATCATCGGCATACTCGGTGTCACTATCGGCGGCATCGTTATCTCTCTGTATATGCCGTTGTTCTCGATGATCGCGAAACTGGCGGGATAGAAACCGATCGTGGTCGTTGGCGGGCGGTTGCTCGGTGACTGCAGGTCGCTAACGGCCAACTCCGGATTTCCCATGCCTAAGACGAAGTGCGAACGACCAACGACCAACGACCAAGACGGCGAGACCCATGCACTCCATCTCCGACGAGCGTAACTGGCTGACCTGGTTGGTGAAGGTTCGCATGCTGATTTTGATGGTCCTGCTCGCCATCGAACTGGCGGTCATCCGCCTCACCCCAAACCCGCTGCCCATCCTGCCTTTTCTAACCGGAATGATGTTGTGGTTCGTTCTCTCATTGTTTTTCCTCTTTCTGGTTTCGGTCTGGAGCGAACACCGGCTGCAAGCCATTCTGCAGGTGATGGCTGATCTCGCGATGGTTACATTGGTCGTCCATGTAACCGGCGGAATCGACAGCTCTTTGAATTTCCTGTACCCGCTCGTCATCGTGGTCGCGTGCATGTTGCTGCCCCGTGGGTGGGGATATCTGAGTGCGGCTCTTGCGTTCATCCTGTTCGGAACCGTCATCGAACTCGATTACTATTCAATCGTTCCTTCTTATTCGACGTCGCATCCGAAGCTGGAAGCCTTACAGGTAGTGATCTTCGTCAACCTGTTCGCCTACTTCGCGATCGCCTATCTCGCCGGATTGCTCATGAGCAAACTCCGCCAGGTGGATGTGCAACTGAAGGATGCAAGCGGCGCGCTCGAAAATCTGCAGGCTCTCCACGAAAGCATTGTGCAGTCGATGAGCGGCGGTGTCATCACCACCGGTCCTGACGGACGCATCACCCTGGTTAATCGCGCCGCCCAGCAGTTGCTCGAAATCTCCGAGGCCGAATTGCGCGGGCGCTCTGTCGGCGACCTTTTTCAGGATCCGCTGCCCCACTTCGGCGGCGACCGTGGCGATGCCGAGGTGCGCTACACCACGGGCAGCGGCTTCCGCAAGACTTTTCGCGTTCTGGTTTCCGCGCTTAACCTGAGCGCGCGAGCTGACCTCGGCTTTGTCTATTCCTTCGACGACCTCACCGAAATTCGCCGACTGGAGCGCGAGGTGCGCATGCAGGACCGCCTGGCTGCCGTCGGCCGTCTGGCTGCTGCCATCGCCCACGAAATCAGAAATCCCCTGACCTCCATCGCAGGCTCGGTCAGCATGCTGTGCGAGGCGCCCTCATTGAATGCCGAAGAAAGGCACCTTTTGCAGATTGTGATCCGCGAGTCCGATCGGCTCAACAACATCATCACCGACTTTCTCGCTTATTCCCGGGGCAAGCAATATCGCCTCGAACGCGTGAATCTGGTTCCTCTCTTGCACGACACGCTTACCTTGCTGGAACATCGCCTAACCGCTGAAAACACCGGTATCACCCTCGAGCGCAGCTTTGCAAAATCCGAAGCCTGGGTCCTGGCCGATGGCGACAAGCTGAAACAGGTCTTCTGGAACTTCTGCGAAAATGCGGTGCGCGCGATGAAGAAAAAAGGTGGAAGCCTGAGCGTGGCTCTGACGGAGCGCAGCTCCGACTGGGAAATGAGTTTTTCCGACACCGGTCCCGGCTTCAATCCGCAGCAAATAGAAAAGATCTTCGAGCCTTTCCAAACCAACTTTGAAGGCGGAACCGGCCTTGGTCTTGCCATTGTTTACCAGATCGTTCAGGCGCACGAGGGCAAGGTCTGGGCGCGCTCGGCGCTCGGCAAAGGCACCAGTTTCGTGGTGCGATTGCGGAGATTGGACCATGGAAGATCGGAGCATCCCCGCCTGGAAAATGGCCATGGCGCGGCGACTGCAATGTCTTCCGCATCGGCCGCCGCCGGAACTGCCGTAGCTGCAAGAGGAGGAACGCTTGGGTAACATCCTCGTCTGCGACGATGAACGCTCGATCTGCGAATTGCTGGACATTGCCATGCGCCGTGACGGCCACAAGGTTGAAACCGTCAACGGTGGCGAGTTAGCCAAGCGCAAAATCGATAGCGCGCTGTTCGACGTGATCGTTACCGACATCAAGATGCCTGGGGTGGATGGCGTGGAGGTGCTGCGGCACGCGCATCAGGTCTCGCCCGACACGGCCGTCATCTTGATGACTGCCGTCGATGATTACGAAGCCGCCGTGCAAGCCGTGAAGGCCGGAGGTGCGGCCGACTATATCCGCAAAAGTCCCGGCCTGGTGGATGAAGTCAAACTGGCTATAGCCCGCGCGCTCACGAAGGTTTCGCTGAGCCGGCAGAACTTTGCCCTCCGCCGTGACGCAGCCACGCGCAATTCGCTCGACAACATCATCGGCGCCAGCCCGGCGCTCGAAAAGTTGAAACAGACCATACGAACTGTCGCGACCACGAGCAGCACAATTCTGATCTACGGCGAAAGCGGGACGGGCAAAGAACTGGTTGCGCGGGCCGTGCATACCTGCTCGCCACGTGCCGCCGAGGCCTTTGTCTCGGTCAACTGCGGAGCCTTCCCCGAGACACTCCTCGAAAGCGAACTCTTTGGCTACGTCAAGGGAGCATTTACCGGAGCCAACCAGAACCGGCGGGGGTTGTTCGAGGTCGCCGACCAGGGCACGATCTTTCTCGACGAGATCGGCGAGATGACCATGCCCATGCAAGTCAAACTTCTGCGCGTTCTGCAAGAGCGCACAGTTCGTCCTGTCGGCGGCACGAGCGAGATTCCGGTTGATGTGCGCGTTATCGCGGCTACCAATCGCGATCTCGATCGCCAGGTCACTGAAGGCACTTTCCGCGAGGATCTCTATTATCGCCTGAATGTCATTCCCATTCGTGTGCCGGCCTTACGCGAGCGTTGCGAGGATGTACCGTTGCTCGCGAACCATTTCCTGAAAAAATATGCGCCGGGCGCAGGAAAGAGCATTCATGGTTTCGAAACAGCGGCGCTCGCAGCTCTGACCGGCTACGACTGGCCAGGCAACGTCCGGCAACTGGAAAACACGATCGAACGCGCGGTGGCGCTCGAGAATACAAGCGAACTGCATGTTGAGCTGCCGGCGGAGCGTCCAAAAGCTCGCGCCGCAGCGGCAGGCGCGGAAACTGTAATGCAGACAAGCATGACTATGGCCTCCGGCTCGGTCCTGCCCGACGGCATGAATATGGAAAACTATGTCGCGCAAATCGAGCGCTCGCTCTTGCAGACCGCGTTGGGACAAACCAACGGAGTACAGGTGAGGGCGGCCGACGTGCTTGGGATCTCGTATCGCTCATTCCGGCATTTAATGAAGAAGTACGAGCTGTAAGTCGACCACCAGTCAAGACTGACGCCCCTGAATCCCTCTGGAACTCCCAGATAAGACGAGGTAAGTCTCGGGAGTGATTGCGACTTAGTTAACAGATTACACTGCAGTCTTGCCCTCGGCATAACTTCGGTAACTGGTTTTCAATTACAAATTCGACGTAAACTGTCTTCAATGACGCAAGGGACCCAACGTTATTCCCGCACCAAGATGGTGTTACCGCTGCGCGTCTGGCTCGACGAGCAGGGCGAATCCGTGCCCGCGCAACTGGCCCACACCATTGACACGTGTGAAAACGGCGGCCGCCTGGGCGGGCTGCGCACCGAGCTTTCTCCCGGACAGATCATCACCGTACAACGCGGCCAGCACAAAGCTCCGTTTCGTGTTATCTGGAGCAAGCAGCTGGCGCCTAACGAGAATCAGGCTGGAATCGAGGCGGTCGACCAGACAGTGAATATTTGGGCGGTGAACCCTGCGCCGACAGCGGAGTTTCGAGAGTCTTTGGCTGCCATGCCGCTCGTTTCGTCGGCTGCAATTCCCAGAGCGTCGGCTTTCGCCATTAATGCGGAACAGAAGTCAATTCTGGCCGCGGCCCAGCATCGCCTGCGCTGGGGCTTGAGCCTGGGCTTCTTAGGCCTTAGTTTGGTGCTCGGTTTTTTTGTCTATCACCAGGTTTTCGCCGTTCCAGGACGCGCGGCCATCGAACCGCCATTACCTCTTCCCCCCACGGCCCGCGATCTCGCTCGGCTTACGCCCAAACCGCATTTCATGCCCGGATCCCTGACCAAGCCTTTGGACGCGTCCGTATCGCGTGTGCAGGTAGCCGAAGCCCCAACCGGGCGCGTCGTTTATCCGGTTGCCCCGGACGAGAGCATCAATGGCAAGGTGCGCCTGGAAATGGTAATCGCTGCCGATGGTCTGGTGAAACAGATTCACGTTCTCAGCGGGAAACAGCCGCTCGCCGAAGCAGCGGCGCAGGCCGTGCGGCTGTGGCATTACGCTTCATCTCAGGGAGCCGAGCGCCAGACCAGCGTAACTGTAAGCTTTCTTGGCGCCGATGCTGTGTCTTTGCAGTTCCCGTCTTCAAATGCCTTGCTGAACGCGCAACGTTCCAAAAACGACTGACACTGTTCGCTGATTTTGAGACAGCCACGATGCATGCTGGGCTCGGGCCGTTGGACTCGGCCACCATCGGGGAAGAAGTAGGTCCGGCCGTCTTGACGAACAAGTTTCCCCCCCGGCCCGTTTCAAGCCACGTATGAAGAGGAAAAGTCGGTCATCATTGGCTCTGCGTCAACCATCGCATCGGGGCTCTCTAGCGCCGGATCATATATAAGCTGGCCCTGACGACGGTCTTCTGCGGTAACAGTGTAAATCAAGCTTCCAGGATAAGGGTTACGCCTCGAAACAGTCATAAGCCTCCGCCCGCCCCAATGAAGCCTGAACTGGAGTGAACTGCGGACGATAATGGCACGGAGACGGAAACGGCCGGCTCTCCCGCATCCTAACGACGCTTCTGCTGTTGCGTGCGGGGTATGGATACGTTCCTTATGGCTCCATGGAAGGAATCATCGAGGCGAACAACGACAGCTATTACCTCGCGTTGCTTCGTACCCAGCGGACCATCCGTAGGGAAAAGCAGAACTGGGAATACCGGCTGGTGTTTTTCCTCAAAACCATGGCGAAGCAAAAAGACAAGTTCGCGGCAAAGGTCAAAGAAGAGCAGGCCCTGCGATCGTCTTTGCCCGCCCTTTCGCACCAGATACTGGAGCTCGCCAAGACCCGCGACGAAATCACGGTCGAAGAAATAAAGGATTCGACGGGTGCGAACCGCAACACCATCAAAGTGCATGTGAAGAAACTGGCTGCGGATAACTACCTTGAGCAAGTCGGCAGATGTCGCGGCGCACGGTATACCCTAAAATAGACGCAGTTCACCTACTAGCTGACAGATCAAAGTTCAGGCACGAAAACTCTTGGGCTCACGCCTCCCAAAAGGCGAACGTCCTTCGCTGAAATTTGCAGAATCCAAGGAAAAAGCCAACTGGTCGACACACTATATCCGGCACAGACAGATGCACAGAAGGTGGTCCCGCTGGGCGGCTAACGGGGGATGCTTTTTTGCGCTTGCCGACCCAACGGCGCTGTATTTGGATCTAGCTTGATGGACCCAAGTTGCAGTCGAACAGTTGAACCAATCCACGTCGGGCAGCGTGAATTGAAAACAAAAAGTAACTGGTCGGGGCGCGCGGATTTGAACCGCGGACCCCCTGCGCCCAAGGCAGGTGCGCTACCAGGCTGCGCTACGCCCCGACATGACGAGCAGAACTGATTCTAAAGCACTTTCCAACTTTACGACCACTCTAATTCATGATTTCTGGCCTCGACCGTGCCAAAACCGTGCAAGTCTCGCTCATTCTCGGCGGAGCACTCGGCGCCGAACTTGTAGTCATTGGAGCAGTTGCGTACCGGGTGCATTTTCCAGCGTAGTCCCGGCACACGGGAGATATTGATTGTGCTGTTGCGTTAGACCTGGACCAATTTGCGGAACTTGGGCGCCGACTTCTCGCCGACGGTTGGGCCAGTTCGCAAACCGTGACCACCGGTTGCGGAGCGCGCGGAGAACGATTGTCGACCTGCTTCCAGGGGACCTAAACTTCGGCAAGCCAAGCAAATCACTTGGCAGGCGGCGCGAACCTCCCCTGATCCAGCAGATGCTCGGGCACGCCGACCCGAGGGCCACGGAAATCTAAACGCACGTGGCGATCCGCAAACTGCAACAAATCCACGCGACTACTCATCCCGGCGCAAAACTGGAACGGGAACCATCGATAATCACGAACGAGGACAACGGCCGAGGCAACGACGTTGAACAGAAAACCGCACTGCTGGATGCGCTCGACGCCGAAGGTGACGAAGAACAGGAAGAGTGAAAGAGTGGTGGTACACCAAGATGGTGTACAATGATGCAATGGCAGTGACCAAACGAGCCTCTGGACGACACGTGCGTCGAAGCGTGACGCTGCCTCCCGACGTTGCCCGGAAGGTGGGGGCGATAGCGAAGCAACGACGTCTCAGCGATAACCGTGTTCTGGTGGAACTGATCGAGCAAGGCATCGAGACCCGCCAGCGGAAGGAACGGGAATTTTTCGATCTGGCCGAACGGTTCCGCGCCGCCAGTGACCCTGAGGCGGTCAAGCACTTGGGGGACGAGTTGGGCCGCTTCGTCTTTGGGGAATAATGCCGCAGATCGAAACGTGGTCCCGCCTCCCCGCCGCTGTTCGCGCTCATCTGGTGGAGCGCATGCACGACCGCAAAATCCGCCTCGAAGACCTCAATCAACTTCGCTTGTGGATGGAAGCGAAGCCGCAAGTGCCCGAGGGGGCATGGTACAAGGACTTCGTTCGTTCAAGCTGTGCGGAGAAAGCCGCTATCCGAAGACGTTCTTGCTGGCGGGGCAGGCGCCACGGGTCAGAAGCTCTAACAGAGCACAGCTGCTTAGTTACCAATCCTGCTGCAGGCGTCCGTGAAAATGCCCGTAGATGTGCCACGATCCGCGATTGCTTCGATTCCAGACGCGCCAGACGGTTGATGATCGCCGGCATCGGATTTTCGGCTCTGTTGATCTGCCAGGTTTCGGCGGCAATCATCAGGCGATACATCGGGTTGATTACGTCCTTGATTGAGCTTCGAGCGGACATTCGCTCGGCGGAATGGGCGGGCGGTCTCAAAAAACGTTGCGGAGATCCTCCCCTTACCCGTTGGTGCACAGGTCGACCTTGATTGACCGGGCCCGCTCGTGGTTCTCCCTGGGAATGACGCACTTGTTAGAAAGCGAACGAATGCAAATCGTGCGCAGGCCCGAGCGCCTTCTTACTCCCAAGGTCCAGTATTTCTTCTTCTCTCTGTGCCTGGTCCTATTGCTCCCGCTCAATGGAGTGACTCCGCTTTTCGAGGGAGGAATCGTGGATCTGGCGGGGGTCATCGCAGTTGCAACCGCCCTTTCCGCCGCGTTCGCCACGATGTTTGTGCTCGCCCGCGGAACCTCGCGCAACCGCTGGGCACAACAGAAGGTGCGGTCAAAAGTCGCGTTGGCGCTATTCTCATGCGGCTCAATGTGAATGACCGGACCCAGGCCGTGGTCACGGCCTTGCATCGTGGCTCGGTCCGTAGCTTCTGGCACTGGGAGAGGGATTGAGTGCAGCCAGGTGTGGCTCCGTTGGAAAGGAGTTTCCGCGCCCACGGCAGGTGCGCTGCCGGGCTGCGCCAGGTCCCCGACTGCTCGATGCGGGAGACTCGATTATGTGGTAGTGGCCAAAATGTGGACTCCCCTGAATCGCGCGCTCGGGCTATAATCTGCACGGAAGTCATGCCCAGTTCACGCTACGCTTTGGTGACATACATTCGTAATTCGGTTGGCGAGTTTGTAGAACAACTGCGCCGGGAACTTAATCCGACCACGGCCCACATGGCCGCCCATCTCACCATACTTCCCCCGCGAGAGTTGATCGGAACCGAATCGGCGGCGCTGGAATTTCTTGAGGAGTCGTGTAGCCATGTTGTCCCCTTCAGGGTCGAATTGGGAAACGTGGAAACCTTTCTGCCCAACACTCCGACTGTGTTCATTGACGTAGACCACGATGCTTGCCGGATGCGTGAACTGCATGATCAGCTCTGTGGCAGGGGACTCCGTTGCCAGGAAAGTTGGCCCTACACTCCGCACATCACCATAGTAAAGACGGAACGGGATGAGCAGGCACTTACGGCGCTCGCGGTTGCGCGAGAGCGCTGGGCACGGTTTTCGGGCAAGCGCCAAGTGCAGGTGGAGCAACTCATGTTCGTCCGCGAGCAGGACGGCCACTGGGAAGATGTGGCGCCTGTGGCGTTGGGACGCGGCCAATTTTCATCCAAGTCGTAATCTGGCTCGTAACCGCGGGGTAACCTCGCAAGAAACGGTTGCCATCCGCCCAAACCTCAAAAACCCGCCATAAACAGGCAGTTTCGTTGCCCAGTGGTACATGACCTTTTCGGCTGTTGCCATCTCCGTGGCCCGGATTACCATAGATGCAACTGGCTCGACACAGCCGGATCCCAGGCTGCGGGTTTGATCGTAACTTCGGTCAGAAGAGAAAATATGCAAATTGGGGTCTATGGATCCGGCTACCTCGCAACGGTCATCTCCGCCTGTCTCGCGGATTTCGGCACACCCGTTTGGTGCTGCCATGCCGACAGCACACGCTTGCTGGAAGTTGCCAAAGGCAACATCCCTTTCTTCGAAAAGAATCTTCAAGACGTGATACGGCGCAATGTACGTTCCGGACGCCTCGTTTATTCCGACGACCCGGAAGAATTGGCGCGAAAGTCGCAAGTGATTTTTCTCGCCGAAGATTCTCCCCAGGGTCTGGAGGAAGTCGCAGTCCGCCTGGCGGGCGCGGGTGGTCGCTTCCAGGTGCTGTCGATCGTAACGCCCGGTCGCGTGGGTTCGACGAGACAGATTGAAAAGGCGCTGAAAGCAAAGGGTCTGAAGAGTCTCCTCGTCTGCCAACCGATGTTCTTCACCAACGGGTGCGCCGTCGAAGACTTCAATTGGCCCGACCGCATTATCCTGGGCACGCCTTCGAGCGAAGCCGTTTCCTCGCTGAAGCAGATTTTTCATCCGCTTGTAATGCGCGGGGTTCCGGTACTCGTTACGAATTACGAGACAGCGGAATTGGCGCGCGAAGCGACGACGGCATTTGTGGCAACAAAAATTTCGTTTATCAATGAAATTGCGAGCTTGTGCGAGCACGTAAACGCTGACGCCGTCAGTCTTTCGCTGGCCTTGGGGCTGGACAAGAAGATTGCTCCACGATGCCTGCAACCAGGCGCTGGCATGGGAGGGATTTTCGCGGAGAGTGATATGGAGTCGCTCACCGGTCTGGCGCGAGAGAACCGCATCGACCTGAAAGTTCTTGATGCCGCGCGCCAGGTGAACCTGGACCTGGCAGCCCGGCTGCTGCAGAAAGTCGCCGCAGCGATCGACACTGTCCAGAATAAAGATGTCGGAATTCTGGGACTTGCTTTCAAGCCGAACACCAATTCCGTAGCCGGTTCAGCCTCTGTACAACTAGCACAAAGCTTGCTCGCCGGCGGGGCTCGCGTTCGCGCTTATGATCCGGTGGCGATTCCCGATGCTCGACGGCAGCTGAACGGCAAGGTAAAGTATTGCGAATCAGCCTATGGGGTGGCCGAGGGTGTCGATGCTTTGATCGTCGCCACTGGTTGGCCTGAGTTTCGGACGCTGGACTTCGCGAAAATTCGTCACCTGGTGAGACGGCCAGTCATCATCGATACCAAGAATTTGCTCGACTCTTCCCGGTTGCGTGCCATGGGTTTCCAGTACATGGGTGTGGGAAGGCCGTAGAAGCGATGAAGTGGCGATCCTGCCGCAATTCTATAGTCGTTGTCCACGCCAGCACGTTGTGGTGGGAGTGGTTCAATCGGTAGAGCATCGGACTGTGGCTCCGAGTCCAAAGGTCGCGGCTTCCACCTGAAAGGAAATTGGTGCGCGTAGCGATACGGACGCGGGCTTCTATCGGTCAGTCCTTGTACGCAATGCTGGTGCGGTCGAAGATTTTGTGGCCAGTCTTGCGGGAGATGCCAAACTCCCGGCAAAGTTCCGCTATCGACTCGGTGGCTAGCCGGTGAGCCACACACAGCAGTCTCTCGTCCATAACCGAACACTCCTGCCACGTTTGCTGATGGCATAGGATCGGCTGCTATTCATCGCGTTCTCGGAGTTCAACAAGGTTGTGGACCCTGTCGAAGGCCACCAGGTTATCGAACGGAATCGACCAACTCCAATTGTTACCGTAGCCCGGACCACTATCGACGATAACGACTTGGCGTCAAACAGCAAGGCCGATTGAAGAATCGCGCCCTCCACACATCCTCCTAAGCGACAGCCGAAAGCCGGCGCAGACCGTAGCCGTCTTTCGCGCTTTCCGCTCGCGTTGATGCCGAGCTTACCCGGCGATGGTTCGGCGGCTGCAGCAGGATCTGCCGGAGTTGCTGTCGCTCTTCGCCTTTCCTCGGCATCTGTGGCGCAAACTGCGCACCACCAACGTGATCGAGCGTTGCTTTGTCAGAGTCCGCCGCCGCACCCGACCTATGGTTTGCTTGGTCAACGTCGAAAGGTGTAGACCGAATCATCTGCTTCATCTTGCAGATGAACTGGAAAACCCGCACCCTGAACCTATTTACACAAACTTGACACCACCCGCTCAAAACTGATTCTTGATTTTCGGGCTTGAGGGTTTTACTATCATGGCCGTTAAAGCTGCCCAGCACGCGAATCGTCGCGCCTCGATTCGCGGATTGCAAGAAGAAATTAAGGTCCAAGATGGGAATTCACATGACGAAGCCTGCCCGGGAGATGGACAAGGGAAATCGTGGCCTGCCCAAAGCGCCAGCAGGCATTCAGGGGCTTGATGAAATCACAGGAGGCGGCTTCCCGCGAGGGCGTCCTACGCTTATCTGCGGCAGCGCCGGCGCAGGCAAGACTCTGCTGGCAATGGAGTTCCTGGTTCGCGGGGCCACGGAATACAACGAGCCTGGCGTCTTCATGGCATTTGAGGAGACCGCGCCTGAACTGACGCAAAATGTTCGCTCTCTTGGCTTTGACCTCGATGACTTGGCGAAAGAAAAGAAGTTGGTCATCGATTTCGTCCGCATAGAGCGCAGTGAGATTGACGAAACTGGCGATTACGATTTGGAAGGCCTGTTCATAAGGCTGGGTGCCGCCATCGATGCCATTGGGGCGGAGCGTGTGGTCCTTGACACGATCGAAAATCTATTTGCTGGTCTGCAGAACCAGGGCATCCTGCGAGCGGAGTTGCGGCGCCTGTTTCGTTGGCTGAAAGACAGGGGCGTAACCGCCGTCATCACGGCGGAGCGTGGCGACGGCGCTCTAACCCGCCACGGGCTGGAAGAATATGTTTCCGATTGCGTGATCCTGCTCGACCACCGGGTGACAGACCAGATTTCCACCCGCCGCCTGCGTATCGTCAAATATCGGGGAACTGCTCATGGCACCAACGAATATCCATTTCTGATCGACGAAGACGGTTTCAGCGTCTTGCCGGTTACGTCTCTTGGATTGCAGCACCAAGTGAGTGAGGAACGAATTTCGAGCGGAGTTTCTCGCTTGGATACGATGCTGAGCGGCGAAGGATTTTACCGAGGCACCACGATTTTGGTTTCCGGGACAGCGGGAACCGGCAAGACCAGCCTGGCAGCGAGCTTCGTCGATGCCGCTTGCCGGCGCGGCGAGCGCTGCCTCTACTTCTCATTCGAAGAATCCCCCGGCCAGCTTATTCGCAATATGCGATCTATCGGCTTGAACCTCGAACACTGGTCTACGAAAAAGCTGCTCCTGTTTCATTCCAGCCGCGCTACGTTCTATGGACTGGAAATGCACCTGGCAATCATTTACAAGCTCGTCGAGGAGTTCCAACCGAAAGTCGTGGTTCTCGATCCCGTGGGCAGTCTCATTCAGGCGGGGAACCGGCGCGACGCGCACACCATGATGATTCGACTCATCGACTTCCTGAAGCAACGGGGAGTTACGGCTTTTCTTACCAACCTCACGTCCGGCGGAGAAGCCTTGGAGAGAACCGATGTTGATATCTCATCCATCGTCGACACTTGGCTTTTCATGCGTGATATCGAACTTGATGGCGAGCGCAACCGCGCCCTGTACGTGCTGAAGTCTCGTGGGATGGCGCACTCCAACCAACTACGGGAGTTTCTCTTAACTCCCCAAGGAGTGGACTTGTTGGACGTCTACGTGGGGCCTGAAGGCATGCTGACGGGATCGTCCCGTTTGTCACAGGAAGCGCGGGAGAAGGGCGATGCCCTCGCGCGCCGCCAGAACGCCGAGCGCAAGGTTCGCGACCGGATGCGCAAGCAGGAAGCACTTGAAGCGCGTATCGCGGCGCTTCGCAAGGAGTTTGAAGTGGAGGAGGCGGAGGCCGAAACCATGAGCGGAGAAGCGGTTTCGCGAGAACAATTGATTGCGGACAATCGTGAAATCATGTTCCGCAGCCGTCAGGCTGATCTGTTAAGGATCGGGTCGTTGCAAAAGGACAGAAGGGAGCCCAATGAAGAAGTCAGAAGAAAACGAGGAGGCTAGACCTCTCAGTCTTCAAGAAATCGGGGAGAGGAACGAGACCGCTGCGAACGAGGTGTGGCAGCTTCGCCTGTACATCGCGGGGCAGACACCACGTTCGCTCGCCGCCTTCGCCAATCTCAAGCAAATATGCGAGGAGCATTTGGCAGGGAGGTACAATATCGAAATCGTCGACCTCGTGAAACATCCGCAGTTGGCGGCGGGCGATCAGATTCTGGCCATCCCCACGCTGGTGCGGAAGTTACCCCAACCGCTGCGCAAAATCGTGGGCGATCTTCGTGATACGGAACGCGCTTTGGTTGGTTTGCAGATCCGCTCGGGTGCGATAGGGAATGAAGTTTCAAAGTAGGGAGTCTTCTTCTCCATGAGGGTAGTATGAATAACGAGATGTCGGGAGTTGACCGCGGTAGGCAGTTGATCGAAGAAGCTGAGCAGACGCTGCGGGCCATTCAGTACGGAACTGTGGACGCGTTCGTCGTCGAGGAACCGGAAGGTCATCGGGTTTATACGCTGGAGGGTTCCGACCTTCCTTACAGCACCCTGGTTGAGAAAATGCAGCAGGGCGCGGCTATGCTGGATGCTCGCGGGTGTGTCGTTTACTGCAATCTCAGCCTGGCACAGTTGTTGGGTGTGCCGCGGGAGACCGTCGTTGGGCGCGTCTTGCGGGACTTCATCGCCGCGGAGGACCAGCCCGCTTACGAGCGACTGCTGCGCGAGAATCAGATCGGATCAAGCGAAGGAGAAATGAGTCTGCAACTCGCCGGCGGGAATCTGATTTCCGCCAATTTCTCTTTTAGTCTGTTGTCACGAGACAAATCGGCAACCGGAGTTCTGATTACCAACCTGACGTCACAGAAGCAACAAATGGAGTTTGCGTCGCGTCTCCAGACTGCCAATCGAAAGTTGAGCGAGGCTCAGGCGGAGCTGGTCCACATCAATCCGGTGATGACGATGGGCGAGTTGACCGCGTCGATTGCGCACGAGGTCAAGCAGCCTCTTGCGGTCATCGTCAATAAAGCGAACGCTGGCATTCGCTTTCTTGCAACACAGTCGCCTGACTTGGAAGAGGTGCAGCAAGCCCTGGAGGATATTGCCGAGCAAGGAAAAATGGCGGGCGATGTCATCTCGCGCATTCGCGTACAGGTGAAAAAGGCGGAGCCTGCCAAGGCGGAAGTGGACATCAACCAATCTATCCAGGAGAGAAGCCGACGATCCCAGGATGTCCAATCATGGAAGCAGTTATACAGAGCTGCCGTCCTTGAAACAAATATGGAACTTGTCCCTCGACGAATAGTTGAAGCGCGAAAAGCGGCTGGGGAACGCGCACTCCACTTGATCCGGGACGCTTCGGACGACGAACCAGAATTACAAGACCTGGTGTATGCAAGTGCGGTTTTGAACGAGTTGAGCAGGAGGTGTCAGTCCGGTAGACATTAGAGAACCAGGCAGTCAATTCCGGAGTGTCAAGTCTGGACTACTCAAGAACAGGTATCTTGAACTCTTGAGATCAAATTTCGCCCCTCTCTTCTTCAAGCGATTGGGGGTATCTTCTCGCAGTCAGAGGCGTAGAGTGAGTAAAAGGCTGTAGTTGACGGTACCGATTCGCGTCCGAGTCTTCCATCTGGTTGCTTTCTGTCGCATCGGGCTGCCAGATCTGGATGGTCGAGCGAATCCGAGAATGCTCCTCAAGTTTTGCTGGGAGGGGGTCGGTGAAGTCGCCCGTACCAGAAAACGAAGGCTCCCGCCTCGAAAGCCTTTATAGCTTTCGGATTCTGGGAACTGCCTGCGAGCAAGCATTCGACGACATCGCTCATCTGGCTGCTCTCATGTGCGATGC
>Ga0181522_10001018_pt1 | contig 18043 bp, 17 predicted proteins | sample PEATcosm2014_Bin_27_FD_121103 | JGI IMG/M metagenome (GOLD analysis project Ga0181522, IMG submission 121103) | Peatland microbial communities from MTU Mesocosm Facility, Houghton, MI, USA - PEATcosm2014_Bin05_10_metaG | ecosystem: Environmental > Terrestrial > Soil > Wetlands > Peat | place... | reverse complement strand
GTCGCCGACCAGAACCTCGAAAGTACCGACCTGTTGACCGAGCAGACCCAGCAGCAGTTGGAAATCTCGGCACTGTCTATCGCCAACCAGGCGAACCAGTCGGTGCTCAAACTGTTCGGCTAAAATCTACTCCTGGTACGGGCCTAATGTGGAAGCGGCGGAGCGAAAGCTCCGCCGCTTTCCTTTTGCGAGGAACGGTGCGCCAGGAACGGGCAAGCAGTATGCGCTCTTCGCGCGTCATGAATAATCGAATGTTAACAGGCGGCAGCTACAACCGGGCACAGGAAGCACACGAGCTAACCACCCACTAAGAGGGACATTCACTTATGCGCCACGCCAGCAAAGCCTATGCCAAGGTCGCCAACGAGACCGCAAACCCGCGCGAACTGGAAGCGCGGCTCCTCCTCACCGCGGCCGCAAAGCTTCAGACCGTGCACGACAACTGGAAGGACAAACCCACCGGCCTGCACGAAGCGCTGTCGTACAATCGCCGGCTCTGGCTGGTCTTTCTCGATGCCTTGACCAAGGGGGACACCAAACTCCCCGACACGATCAGGCAAAACCTCGTCAAGATCGGCGCCTTCGTGCTGGGCGAGACCTTCTCGCTGATGACCAAGCCGAAGCCCGACCACGTTAAGAACATCATCAGGATCAATCGCCGTATTGCCGCCGGCCTGCAAGGCAAGGCGTAGAAAAAGGCGAATAACAAAATAGCGAGCGGCGAATAGGGATGCGCCTATTCGCCGCTTTTGATTTGGGCCGTTCGCGATTTTGCCGAACGCCTATCCGGCAACAGAGCCGAGGAAATTGACTAGGCTCAGTTGCGCGAGCCGTGCGGTAACCGCCATCGAAGCTGACAGATTGTTCTGCAACGTGAGCAGATTTTCGCCGATCTGATTCTCGTTGATGCCTTCGATCCCCTGCAACATATCCTGCAAGGTGCTTTGCGTCTGGGTATTGAACTGGGTCGCGTTAGTCACCATCGTCTGGGCATTGGCGATATCGGCCTGCATGTCGGAGATTGTTTGCGTACCGGGCTGACCGCTCAGACTGCCAACGACGCTCTGTGACAGCGCCACATAGCTCGCCTGGGCGTTCGGATTGCTCGCCGAGAAGGTCGTGGCGGCGAGCGCAGCCACATTGGCAAGCAGCGACGTGATCGCAGGCTCGGTCGCGCGCATCCCATAGTCGACCGTTATCGACGGTCCGACCTGGGCGGTTGCGGTCTGCAATGCCGGCGTGCCGCCGTTCTCGCCGGTGTACCACATCACCGTATTGGCCGAAGTGCCGGTCACCAAAGACGTCGCCGCCGCATAATTTGGCGCCGAACTGGGATCGACGATCTGCGGCGGGACCTCGAAGAAGTCGTTGGCGGCGGCGATCGCCGAAGCCGCCGGCAGTGCCGTCTGCGCCAGATTCGACAGCGAAGTCTGGAGCGCGGTTTGCAGATTGGCGGCGGTGGCCGAAGCCGAAGAGCCGATGGTGAACTGGTTGGTGCCTGGCGTCGCATTGGTAGTCGCCTGCAGCGTGATCGTCTGGCTCGATCCGTCCGGCAGTGTCAGGTTGAACTGGATGCTGTCGCCGTTGTTCGGATTCGACCCAAGATCGACCGACAGCGACGGCGGCGAGCCCGACGGCTGGTTGACGGTGGCGCCGGTAAGGTTCGAGGTCACGCTGGCGAGCTGGAAACCGAACGGCGACCCATCCTGGGAAACCGTCACATCGTTCGACCCAGCCCCCGTCACGGCCACCGTCAGGCGGCCCATCTGGCCGGTGCCGAGATCGGCCTGCTGCCGTTCGGCAATGAGCTGCGTTAGGCCGGCCTGCGAACCGTTGCCGTTGAGGATCTCATTGGAGCTGACGACGGATGGCTGGTTCACCGCGCTGCCGGAGAAGAGGTAGTTACCGCCAGCCTGCGTATTCAAAAACGCGACGATCTGATTGAGGTAACTCGCCGCCGATACCTGCATGTTGGTCTGGCCGGTATTATTAAGCGAAAAGCCGCCCTGCTGCTCGACCGACTGCGCGACCGTCGTTCCGGCGCTGTTGAGCTGGCCCAGCACCGACTGTTCGATGGTCAGCGTCGTGCCGATGGTGTTTGCAGTGCTGGTATAGCCGTTGATGTCGGACAGTTGAGCACCGAGCGCCACCGCGACACCAGCCTGCGATCCAAGCTGCGAATAGGTCTGCGCCGCCTGCCCGGTGCCGAGCTCCTGGCCCAGCATGTCGAGCTGCTGCATCATATTCGTCTGTGCGGCGACATTGGCCGCGGTGATCGATCCTGGTCCGGTGATGCTCATTTACTGTACCTGCAACAAGGTCGCCATCATCTCTTGTATCGTCGTCATCACCCGGGCATTGGCGCCGTAGGCGTTTTGCAACGCGATCAGATTCGACATCTCAGTGTCGATATTGACGCCCGATTGATCGTTGAAGCGCTGCTGCAAGGCGGTCAGGACCGTATCCTGGCCCTGCTGCAAATTCGTCGCGGCAGTCGCCGCTTGCGACTGCTGACTGATCACCTGACTCAAATATTGCGTGAGCGAACCGCTGTACGGCTGCGCCGCGCTGCCGAGGCCCGTCGTCGCCGGATAGGTCAGCGCCGCGGTGGTCATCTGGTTGAGCATGAAGTTCGGCCGCGTCGGGTCGCCGGCGGCGGTGTTCGCGGCATAGGCGACGAGGCTTCCGGGCGAAGCAACCACGGCCGAATTCACCGCGATAGTTCCGGCGAGGCCGGTGATTTGCGAGCCGTCCACCGTAATCACGCCGGTGATCGGCTGGCCGCCATCGGTGAATAGCGGCAGCTGTGCGCTGCCGCTGGTCAACGAGGTCACGGTGCTGGTTGCCGACAGCGAATTAACGACGTTGCTGCTGGCGCTGGCGTTAAGCACCTGCAACAGCGTGCCCAAGGGATTCGAAAACTGCAGGTTGGCGCCGAGCGCAGTGTTGAGCTGCGACACCACCGAGCTCATGCCGCCGGAAAAATCGACCCCGATCGTCTGGCTGTTCGGGCTCGCGGTCTGCGCAGGCAGCGAGCCGCCTGCACCGAGCGAGACGATGTTGACGGTTTGCAGGACGTTCTGAGAGTTGGTGTAGGTGAGCTGGATCGTATTACCCGGCAAAACCGAGCCGACATCGACGCTAAATCCGGCCTGTGAGCCGGCGCTGACAGCAGTACCAGTCGTGGTCTGGTTCGACAGCGCCTGCGACATCTGGCTCGCCATTTCGTCGAGCTGATTTTGCGCCTGCGGCAAGATGGTGTCGCGCATCTGCACATAGGCGCCGATCTGGCCCGACTGGAATGAGCCGTTGGCGATCAGATCTAGCGTGTTGCCGCCCGGTGAGGTCAGCGTGATCGTGCCGGCGGCGTCTTGGCTCGGATTGGCGCTCCACAGCGACGTCGCCGTCATCGTCCCGACGTTATCGAACGACAATGTCGATGCCTGGATGCCGGACACCAGCTGCTGGCCAGTGCCGGTGAAGACTGCGATCTGGTTGTACGGATTCTGCACCACCGTCACGTTCATTAATTGCGAAAGCTGGGTGATGTCCTGGTCGCGCTGATCTTCCAGCTCCGCAGTGGAACTGTCAGCCGGCGCCGTTGCCAGCTCTCCGTTGATCTGGGCGATTTGCTGGATGGCGGTGTTGGCCGCCTGAACGCCGCTCGCGATTCCAGCTTCGGCCTGGGTGCGCAATTGCTGAATATTGGTGGTCATCGAATTGAGATTTTGCGCCAGCGCTTGCGCTGAGTCGATCACGGCAGTCTGATCGGAATAGGAACTCGGGCTGGACGACAGCGCCTGCAACGCGGTGGTGAAATTATTGTAGATCGCGTCGAACGAGGTCGACGATCCCGGAGTGCCGTAGATGGTCTGAAGCTGCTGGTAGAGCTGCGAAGTGGTGTCCGCATAGGAATCTCCGGACGTCTCGGTCCACAATTGGCTCTGCAGTAGCGTATTAAGATCGCGGTTGACGCCGGCGATTTCGACGCCCGCCCCAGCCTCGCCCGCGGTCGACGTTTCAGTCTGATTGACGGTTTCGTTGACGTATCCGGTCGTGTTAGCGTTCGCGATGTTTCCCGCGACCACCGACACCGCCTGCTGGGTGACGTTGACGCCCGACAAAGCGGCGCTCAGGGCTTGGCTGATGCTCATAGCTGCGCCGATCTGCGCGGATCACGTCTCGCGAACGACGAGCCGCTCATCGTCACCGGACGACCTCATTGAATGACTTGCAGCAAGCTCTGAATCATCTGGTCCGCAGTCGACATCACGCGCGCATTGGCCGAATAGGCCTGCTGCGCCACTATCAGTTGACTGAACTGGGTGGCGATATCGACGTTCGAGGCTTCGAGCGAGCTGCCCTCGATCTGACCGGTCGCCCCGTAGATCGGATTGCCCGATTCAGGCGTGGCTGCGTAGGCCCCGCCGCTGAGCGCCTGCAACGAATCCGCACCGTTGAATTGCGCCAACGTAATCTCGGCCAGCGGAATGGTCTGACCATTGGTGAACGTGCCGACCACGCGGTTTTCGGTGTCGACCGAGACCGATTCCAGCGAGCCCGCTGCGTAGCCGTTCTGCTGAATTTGGGTGACCTGCGACGTGCCGCTCGAATTGGCGAACTGAGTCAGTCCGCTGGTACCGAAATTGATCTCCACATTAGGCAAGGTGTCGCCGTTAATTGTGAGACTCGGTAAAGTGAGAGCGCTCGTTGTCGGCTGGATCATTTGGCCGCTTGAATTGAAAATGAAGTTGGTGCCGACGTTCTGCCAGACCGCCTGTGTGCCCGTGGCCGTCGAGTCGGTCTGGTAGAACAGATTCCAGGTACTCTCGCCGTCGGTGCTGTTCACTTGCGCCCAGCGAAGCTGGACGTTGAGCGGATTGCCGTCGGAGTCGTAGGCAGTGACCGATCCGCCGTCGATCGATTGACTGGTGAACGTGGACACATCGCTGCCGATCACTTCGCCATTGCCCGGCACGACCGTCGTGTTCTGGATGCCAAAGACCGACGGCGACGCAGTGCCGCTGACGTTGAGCGAGGCTGTCGGGTCGGTCGCCAACAACGTAATGTCGCCATTGGTGGTGTTCACCGAGCCAATCGCGCCGGTCAGACCCTCAATGGCCGTTTGCAACTGACTGAGCGTCGCCACATCGCCAACCGCGCTGCCGAAAGTGATGGTCTGCGCCGCGCCGCCGCCGACCGAGATCGACAGGTTCTTTCCGTTGAGACCCTGAGTGAGCAGGTTGGTCGGATCGAATACATGGTTGGTGTTGCCGAAGCCGATATCGGAGGCATCGTTGGCGCCACTGCCGGTGACAGTAATCGTGGCGGTATCGTTGTCGCCGGTGAGAGTGATACTGCCGCCGCTGAGATTGGCGGTAACCGCCGCATTGCCCGCAGAGCCCGAGTTGATCGCATTGATCAGCGCACCGACTGTGTCGGTGCCGGTCGACGTGTAAGTCGTCGTATTGGTCCCGTCGCTGACGAAGATCTTGTCGCCTGAGGCAATGCCAAGCGACGCAAGCGTCGTGGAATCCGTAAGGCTGCCGACGGTGCCGGTTCCGGTCGCCACGGCATCCGGCAGAAGGGTGGCGCCTGTACCGATGATTTCCGCTCCGGCGATCGGATTGTTGGCAAAGTCGTTGGGATCGATTTGTCCCGACGTCGGCGTACTCGGCAGGTTAGCCTGATAGGAGATTGAAGTCGTCGCCTGCGCCGGCACGAAATTGTTGTCGAATTGCAAAATCTGGGGAACGCTGCCCTCGGGATTTCCGGTGGTCGGGTTGATCGGGACCCCCATCAGATAATATCCGGCGCTGTTCACCAGATAGCCAGAACTATCCATCTGAAAGTCGCCGGCGCGCGTGTAATCTTGAACGCCGGAGAACTGTGGCAGGTTGTCGGAAACCCCTGTCGGCTTTGCGACCACGAAAAAGCCGTCGCCGTTGATCGCCATGTCGGTCGCAACCGACGTGTTCTGGATCGATCCCTGCACCGTATTGGTTGCGACCGAGGTAGCGATAACGCCGCCGGCGGTCTGCTCGTTCAATGCAGCCTGGCTGACCAGGTCCTGGAAGGCGGTGTCAGTTTCCTTGTAGCCCGTGGTCTGCGAGTTAGCGATGTTGCCGGAAATGTTCTGAAGGGCGAACGATTGTGCCTGCAGACCAGCCACTGCGGTGGTCAATGCATCGAAGATACCCATGACTTGTCTCCAACTCGATCTCAACGCGACAGCGGCGGACAGCCGCACTCCGTTACCCAGTCAGCAAACCGCGTGCCAATGATTTTATCATTTAAATTCAATCGCTTATGTGATAGACTGAGCTTTCAAGTGGGGCGGTTATGCCGCCTCGCCGGCAAAATTTGCCGAGGCCGCTCTGCGCCGCGACGCCTTGTGAGCGCCAAGTCCGCCGTGTTGTAATTCCCAGCATGCGCTTCGAAGGCACCGGCGCCTATGTCGCCACCGATGATCTAAAAGTCGCGGTCAATGCCGCGATCGCATTGGAAAGGCCTTTGCTGGTCAAAGGCGAGCCCGGCACCGGCAAGACCGTGCTTGCCATCGAGATCGCGAAAGCGCTGTCAGCGCCGCTGATCGAGTGGCATATCAAATCAACCACCAAGGCCATGCAGGGCCTTTACGAATACGACGCGGTCACTCGCTTGCGCGATAGCCAGTTGGGCGATCCGCGCGTCAACGACATCCGCAACTACATCAAGCGCGGCAAGCTGTGGGACGCCTTTGTCGCCGACGAGCGTCCGGTTTTATTGATCGACGAAATCGACAAAGCCGATATCGAATTTCCGAACGATCTGCTGCAGGAGCTCGATCGCATGGAGTTCTTCGTTTACGAGACCGGAGAAACGATCCATGCGCGCCGTCGGCCAATCGTCGTCGTCACGTCCAACAATGAGAAAGAATTGCCGGACGCGTTTTTGCGCCGTTGTTTCTTTCACTACATCCGCTTTCCCGACTCCGACACCATGCGCGCCATCGTCGAGGTGCATTTTCCCGGCATCAAGCATCGTCTGGTCGCAGAATCATTGAAGCTTTTCTACGAAATCCGCGACGTGCCGGGCATGAAAAAGAAACCATCAACCTCAGAACTGCTCGATTGGCTCAAACTTCTGATGGTCGAGGACATTTCTGTGGAGACGTTGCGCGAACGCGATCCGAAGAAACTCATTCCGCCGCTACACGGCGCGCTTCTTAAAAACGAGCAGGACGTGCACCTGTTCGAGCGACTGGCCTTTATGACGCGCCGCGAAGGGCGTTGATCCGGCCGCGGCCATAAGCCGGACGGGAGGGAAAGGGATGCCGAAGTCAATCAGGGCCATCATCGCGGCTGGCGCAATCATTGCGGCAGCGGTCGCGACACTCGGAGCGGCGGATGCGGGCTACGACGCCTATGGCTACGGCCCCTACTCTCCATGCCCGCCCTATTTGCTCTACCCACCGTTCCCATACGGCATCGCCGAATATGGCGCGCCGACCTATTATTACGGCGGGTTTTACGGACCACGCGTCGTTTTGGCTCCGCGTCCGTATCGCACCCGTTATGGCTACGTGGTGCGCTACCGGAATATTCCCCGCTATTAATTGGGTAAACGACGATCGCGTACTGAGCTGTTCTTGTCGTCGACTCGCCGGTGCCGCCGCCGCAGCGCGCTTACCACCACGGCGCCATGCTGAACGAATAGGTCCCGCCGAGGCCGTAGGTCAATTGGTTCGCCGAGCCGCGCACGGTGACAATCGGGGAATTCGCGACAGAGCCGGTCAGCCTCTGATACTCGACGAAAGTGTGAACCTCCCATTGCGGGCTGAACCGATATTGCACCTGGCCTCCGGCCCCGTAGGAGTAAATCCCGCCACTGGCATTGTATGGCGATAGCGGCACCAGTCCACTCGTCGGCGCGGTTTGCACGGTCCCGGCGGCTTGGGCAGCGGTGATGGTGAAATACGGACTGACCGCCGACGTCGACTGTAATGTCATTCGCGGGCCGCCCGACAATTGCCACGGACCGAACTGGCCGATGGCGTCGAGGAAGACATCGCCGGTGAGGCCCGTTTCGCCGCCTATGCCCTGACGAATTTCGCCGCGCAACCGCAGCCAGGGCAACGCCCAGAAATTGGCGAAAGCGCCAACCTGCGCGGTGTAGCTCACGCTGCCCAGACCATACAGCTCCTTATAGTTCTGCGCCTGCCGGTCGCCGATGAATTGGACAGCCGGCCCGAACTGGAAGGCGCTGACATTGACAAGATTGACTCCAAAACTATCGCGCGGACCAAAGAAGTCCGGCGGGTCGCCTTCCTTACGGACGTTGAAAAGCGGCAGTGCGGTGAGACCGAGTTTTTTGTCGGCGGCGCCGGGCCATTCCGGAACGATGCGGCCCTCAAGACCGACGGTAACAATCCAGTTGGGCACCGGAGGCGCGAAAGCGGCTGGCGCGGTCGGAGCCGGCGCTGCCGATTGCTGCGGCAGATCGGCCGCAACGGCGACAGCCGGCGCGGCAACGACACAGATCGTAAGCGCAATACGCCAACCGGGCAATTTCATAGCTGCGGTACCCCACCCCATCGGCTCTCCAAGCCGGCAGCCATCATAGCCAACTTCGAACAGTCGGCGAAGGCGCGAAGCTCCGTTTGGTGAATTTGGCGTTGGACTGTTGCCGATATGTTCGACCGCGCACTATGCGCTGGCGCCTTCGCCGGCCTTTGGTTTGGTGTTTTGGCGCCGTTTTTTGCGCTTTCCGCGGCCAAGGGCGGATGCTGCGGCGGATTGTGGCGGTTCGACCTCCGCGACAGCGGTAGCGGAGGACGGAATAAGCGATTCGTCTGCCGTATATTGCGCGTCCTGATTGGTCACAGACGCGCCATCAATTTCGACAGTATCTTGGACCGAAGGTTCGATCATTGCCGCTTCCTGCACCTGTTGCGCCTCTTGCTCCGCCCGCCTCAGAGCGGCTTCCTGTGCCTGCCGGTGCGCGAGCTCGCGGGCTTTGGCGCGGCGCTCTTCGACATTGTCGCGGAAGCGCTTGATCAAGACGCGCAGCTGCGCCGCGACGCGGCCGAAAGCGCCGCCGGCCCAAACCAGCTCATACGGCGTGAATTGCCGCCAGGTCTGATCGCCCTCGACGATGGCGCGAGCGATGAGATTGCCGGCCATGGCGGTAGTATTGAGTCCGTGTCCGCCGAAGCCGCTTGCCAACCACACGCCGGGACCGAGTTCGCCGATCTGTGGCATGCGGTGAACGCTGATGCCGAGTGTGCCGTTCCAGGCATAGTCGACGGCGACATCGCCGAGCTGCGGATAGGTCTTTTTGATATCCGCCCTAAGCACACCGACATAGCGGCGCGGATTGCGTGCCCAGGCGGTCGAGCGGCCGGAGAACATCAGGCGATCGTCGCCGACAATGCGGTAGTGATTGTCGGCAAGATCGGTGTCGCTGACGGCGCCGCGATAACCGACTGCTTCGGACAATCGCTCGCCGAGCGGCGCGGTGGTGATCACATAGGTCGTCACCGGCGTGAGCGTCGCGCCAAGCCGCGGCATCAGCGTATCGATCTCGACATTACCGCACAGCACGACATGGCTCGCGCGCAGCCGCGCGCCGGGCGTGACGATGCGCTTGCGCACTCCCACCGGATCGATCGATATCGCCGGCGTGTTTTCGAAAATGCGTGCGCCGTCGCGTTCGGCAGCCGCCGCCAGCATAAGTGCGTAATTGAGCGGATGGATAGTCAAGGCGCGCAGATAGTTGATGGCATAAAAATACCGCTCGCTGCGCAGCACGGAGCGGACGCGCTCGGTCGGCCAGCCTTCGATCTCGCAGCCTAATTCGCCGAGGAGTGCGACATAGCCGACGAATTCGTCGGTATCGTCCTTTTTGGACACGTATAGCCAGCCCGGCTGCGGATCGATCCCTTTGTTGCCGTTTTCGCGGATGGAGTTACGGACATAATCGAGGCCGGCTTGCGACAGCGTCCACAAATCTTTGGCGCGTTCAAAACCGATCCGAGCGATCAGCTTGTCTGCATCGGCACCAAAACCCGGCAACACGAAACCGGTGTTGCGGCCGGAAGCGCTCTGCGCAAGACGGCCGGCCTCTATCAGCACGACCGACCAGCCGCTGCGCGCCAATTCCCGCGCCGTGGTCAATCCGGCGAGGCCGCCGCCAATCACGCAAACATCGATGTCGGCGTCGAGGGCCAGCCGCGGACGCGGCTCAACGTCCACCATCGTCGCGGCGTACCAACTGTCGCCATAAGCGTTGATATCAGGGTCACTCATACGGCGTTTGGCGACGCTTCTGCGGCGGCATGGGATGCAATGTAAGGAGTCCGTCTCAGTCGCACTAGACACCAAAAGCGCGGAAAGCGACATTACCGCGATGCGACGTCTTATGCTTCTTCGTCATGCCAAGACCGAGCGCGCCGAACCTGGCGAGCGCGACCGCGACCGCAAGCTGATGAAGCGCGGCCGCGCCGATGCGCCGGCAATCGGTGCCTACATGGCCCATCACGGTCTCGTTCCCGATCTTGTGCTGGTTTCGCCGGCGATGCGGACGCAGCAGACTTGGACGCTGGCCGCACCTGCTTTTGCCAAAGCTCCTAAGACGACCAGTGACGAGCGCATCTACAATGCCACGCCGGAAACGCTGTTCAACCTCATCAGCGAGGCGGGCAAAGCGAAAACTCTCCTGCTCGTCGGCCATAATCCGAGCCTGCATGAGCTCGCGCTGCAATTGGTCGCCTCGGGCGACGTAGATATGCGCGAGCAGCTCAACGAGAAACTGCCGACCTCCGGCCTCGTCGTGATCGATTTGCCGATCGACGACTGGTCACTGCTGAATCCGCATGCCGGGCGCCTGGAGCGCTTCGTCAGCGCGCGCCTGATTGCCGCCGCGAGCGAATAAAGGCATAAGATTCGGCACGTTCTGCCGTTTCGGTGGAGCGCGGTGAACTTTTCGATGCGATGACTTTCCGGTAATGGCGAAGCAGCCGTTTCATATTCTTCCCGCTCTTGCGCAGGACCAGCCGCCGATGGGTACGCCCGAATTGTCGTTTCCGGCGCCGACGATCAACGAAGAGGCCAAGGCGGCATCGCTCAATGTGCCGCCGATCCACCATTTCGTATTGGCGATCGCCGTTTTCGGGGTTGCGCTGCTTACGATCAGCGCCTCACGTTACTCGAACCTTGTCGCAACGGTATGGCCCTCGAACGCAATCACATTGGCTTTTCTGTTGTGCTATCCGCGCACCACCGCCAATTTGATTTTCATAATCGTCGACGGAGCGATTGGAACAGCACTCGCGAGCTATATTGCCGACAAGAACGCGGCACTTGCTCTAACGCTGATGATGGCGAACTCAATTGAAGTCGGTACGGCGTTTGCGTTGCTGGCGGCGTTCCACATCCGCTCGTCAAACCTGACTTCATTTAATGGCGTGCTCACTTTCATTTTTGCCGGCGGCTGCGCCGGTCCGATCGGCAGCACGTTCATCAGCGCCGGCGCATTTGCCGCGTTCTATGGCATTCCCTGGCACACCGTCTGGCGGAACTGGTATTCGGGTCATGCGCTGGGGCTAATCATCGTCGTGCCGTTCTTAGTCAACGTCATGTCGAATGAATGGCGAAGAGTGCGCATTAAAGGGAACCTTTCAGAAGCCGGTGCTGTACTCGCGGTTTTCGTCGCCATCACCATTTGCGTCCTTTATTTTCGGCCCGTCATTTTTTTGCTCGCTCCGGCTATATTGCTCGCGACAGTCCAGTTCGGGATCGTCGGCGCCACGGCAGCCACTTTCTTTATCGCCGTCATCGCCAGCGTGTTCGTCGTTTTGGGCATCGGCCAGCCGATTTTTCTCACCCAACCGGATCTATCACAGCGCATTTTTACCTTGCAGGCCTTCCTGGCAATCACTTCATTCTGGTCGCTGCCGACGGCCGCCCTGCTGTCGGAACGCGACCGTTTGCTCAACGACCTGTCGCGTGCCAACCGGCAATTGGCCGCGGACAGCGAGAACAAATCGAATCTTGTGACCGGCTTGCGCCGCCATTTGTCGACGGCCGAGGAAAAGGAGCGACTACGACTGTCGCACGAACTGCACGATCAGGCCGGCCAGAGCGTCGTCGCCGCCATTCTGGAGCTTAACGAAATCGACTCGCTCGCATCCGGCCCGGTCCACGAACGCCTGCATCTGGTGCGCAAGAAAATGGAAGAGATGGGCAAGACGCTGCACCGCATCGCCTGGGAATTGCGACCGCCGTCGATCGACGAACTGGGCCTACGCAAGGCGCTTGCGAGCTATATTGCCGATTGGAGCGAGCGGTGCGGCACTGAAGTCGATTTTCATTGCGACGACTCGAAACTCGACGAAGTGCCGGACGACATCGCAACGGCGATTTATCGCGTCGCGCAGGAGGGGCTTACCAATATTGTCAAACACGCCCAACGCCCATCCAACGTCAGCGTCATCATTCGCAGGCCGGACACGACTTTGCAGGTGATCATCGAGGATAACGGCAGCGGCTTTGACGTCGGCGCACAGGGCGGCAAAACCGGCAGCCAGCGCGGGCTGGGTCTCGAAGGCATGCGCGAACGGTTGGCGCTCGTTGGCGGCACGCTCGAAATCGAGTCCGCGCCCGGCGGCGGGACGACGATCTTCGCGCGTATCGCGCTTGACGGGCAAAGGCCCCCGGCATGAGCAAGACTCGCATCGTGCTCGCCGACGATCATCCCATCGTGCTCGATGGATTGCGCAATCTCGTTGCTGCCGAAACTGATTTCGAGCTTGTCGGCGAAGCGGCAAGCGGCCTCGCGGCGTTGAAGGTCATTCGCGAGAACCGCCCCGATGTCGCCGTCCTCGATATTTCGATGCCGGAGATCAATGGCATCGTCTTGAGCCGAAAGCTTATGACGGAAATGCCGGGCTTGCGCATATTGGTGCTGACGCTGCACGAGGACCGGGCCTACCTCAATCAGGCGCTGGAAGCCGGCGTCCGCGGTTATGTGCTCAAGCGCTCGGCAGTGGAAAATCTGGTCCAGGCAATCCGTACCGTCATCAAGGGAGAGATTTACCTCGATCCCGCCATCGCCAGCCGGCCACCGAACGGCAAACGAGCCAACGGCAAGACGTCGGCGCTGTGCGGCGGGGCGCCGGCACTGACCGAGCGTGAGGCTGCGGTGTTGAAAATGGCGGCACAAGGCTTCACCAATAAGGAAATCGCCTCGCGGCTCGACGTCGGGATCAAATCCGTCGAGACCTACAAGGCGCGCGGCTTCGAAAAGCTCGGCCTGAAAACTCGCGCCGAATTGGTGCGTTACGCCTCCGCTCAAGGATGGCTCGAACTTTAGTTTCGTCTGCAACCGAGCACATGAACCAAGATGTCAGGAAAATTCTGACATCGCGGACCCGCGTTAGCGTCCCCACCCCGGCCCGATTTGCGCTATGACGCCCGACCGTTGGGGCAGCGACTTGGCGACAGCGATGGCCGCCGCCAGGACGATGACGAGGGGAAGCTCGATGTCGTACGCGGCGAAAGCCGACGCCTTTGACGGCGCGCAACCAAGGCGATCCGTCGGTGATGCCGATGCAGACGTCCTGCATTTCCTGACTCGCACGCTGCGAGCGCATTTTCGCGATGCCGAGCCCGAACGCCTGCTGATCAAGCTCCGCAATTTGCAGAGCGCGCTCAATCAGCAGGAAATCACGCTCGCAGGCTGGCCGGATTCTCCCAGCAAGAAGCGCATCTGCGAAGCGCTGGCGAAAGCCAAAAATCATATCGCGGGCATTGTCGACAATTTCGGCAACGAACAATCCAGCCTCGGCGACGGCAAATCGACGTGAGCCGCGGTCCGCGCCAGCGCGCCATTTCTCCCAATCAGTTCGCCAGCGCCGCCAGAATCCGCGCCCAGCTGCGGATTCCTTTATGGAAGCATTTCAGATCGAATTTTTCGTTCGGCGAATGCACACGATCGTCGTCGAGCGCAAAGCCGACCATCAGCGTATCCATGCCGAGCATGGTCTTGAAATCGCCGACGATCGGGATCGAGCCGCCGGCGCCGACGGTCACCGCCTTCTTGCCCCACTCCGCGCCGAGTGCGCTCCGCGCCTTGTTGAGCGCCGGACTGTCGAACGCCACTTCGAAGGCTGGCGCGCTTGAGAAATTGCCGAATTCGACCTGGCAATCGGCGGGTACGCGGGCACGGACGAAATCGCGGAAGATTTTGCGGATCTTTTCCGGGTCTTGCGCACCGACCAGCCTGAACGAAACCTTGGCCATCGCTTTCCCGGGAATGACGGTCTTCGCCCCCTCGCCGGTATAGCCGCCGATGATGCCGTTGACCTCGGCCGTTGGCCGCGTCGAGATCTGCTCGATCAGCATGCGGTCCTTTTCGCCGGCCGGAATTTTCAATCCGATCGGTCCAAGGAACTTTTCCGGCGTGAGGTCGAGGCCCGCAAGATCGGCCTTGATATCCGCCGGCAGTTCATGGACGCCATCGTAAAAGCCCGGAATAGCGACCGAGCCGTCAGGCTTGTGCAGCGCCGCAATAATGTCAGCCAGCACATGGATCGGATTGCGCGCCGCACCGCCGAACAGGCCGGAATGCAGGTCGCGGTCGGCGCAGGTCAGACGCACCTCTTCGTACACCAGCCCGCGCAGAGACGTGGTGATCGAAGGCGTTTGCGCGTCCCACATACCGGTATCGCAGACCAGCGCCAGGTCACGTTTGAATTCGGCGGCATTGGCGCGCAAGAAATCGAACAGGTGCTTCGAGCCGCACTCCTCCTCGCCCTCAATCAGCATCGTGATGTCGAGCGGCAGCTTGCCGGTGACCGCCTTGAAGGCGCGGCAGGCCTCCACGAAGGTCATAGCCTGGCCTTTGTCATCGCAGGCGCCGCGGGCCACGATGATCTTGCGTCCACCGTCGAGCGTCTCAAGGCGCGGCTCAAACGGCGGCGTCTGCCACAGGTCGAGCGGATCGACCGGCTGCACGTCATAATGGCCGTAGAACAGAACGCGCGGTGCGTTGCCGGCGGAACCTTGAGCAGTTTTGCCGTTCCCGCTTTTGCCAACGACGACCGGATGGCCGCCGGTCGAGCGCACGCTGGTTTCGAAGCCGAGGGTCTTTAGATCGGCGGCGACGTATTCTGCTGCATCGCGGCAATACGGCGCGTAGGCCGGATCGGTCGACACCGACTGGATGCGCAGCAGTGCAAACAGGCGATCGAGACTTGCGTCGAGATCGCGATCGACGCGTTCAAGAACTTTCGGCAGAGCTTCTGATGCCGTCATGGTGTCACCTTTGATACACCGCCAGACCCGCGAACGACGGCTTTTTGATTTTATAGTCCGCGGTCGATCAATTCCATCGCGTCGCGTCGCGAAAACGTTGCATGTTTGCAACGCTTGGTCTCGCTGTAAGCACGTCGGCGCGGCAAATGCGCCAGCGTTCTTGTCACATCAATGCCAAATCGACATTATGGCAAGAACCCGCCAGAAGTGCGGGATGGCGCGGGGCAATGGACGAATTAATCGGACGGCTTGTTGCCGATATCGGAATTGACCGCGCGGCTGCTGAGAAAGCCGTCGGCATCATCCTCGATTTTCTCGTCAAAGAGGGACCACCCGACAAGGTCCAGCCGCTTCTGGCCAAGTTGCCGGGCGCTGAAGCGTTGATGGCAAAGGCGGCGAGTGAAGGCGGCGGTCTCGGTGGCCTCATGGGCGGCGCCATGGGCGGAGTGATGGGTGCGGGAATGAAAATGATGTCGGCGGGGCTGAGCATGGGACAAGTGCAAAGCGTCACCAAGGCTGTGATTGGCTATGCACGCGAGAAGGTCGGCGAAGATGCGGTCGGCGAAATTGTCGCCGCCATTCCGGGGCTGGCTCAGTTTGTTTGATGTGGCATTGGCGTTGCGGCGGCGGAATTGCGTTGAGGGGAGGCACTTATGGGGTATCCCATTACCGAAATTCAGGGGATCGGCGCCGATGCCGCCGAGATCCTGAAATCGGACGGGATACGCACCACGGTCGCTCTGCTCCGCCTGGCCAAGACACCCAAGCAGCGCCTTAAGATCGCCCTCAAGACCGGAACGCCCGAGAAATACGTGCTCGACTGGGTGACTGCGGCCGACCGGCTGCGGATCAAGGGTGTCGGCTGGGACTATGCTGAACTGTTGCGGGTCGCTGGCGTGCACACCGTCAACGAATTGCGCTTTCGCAATCCGCAAAAGCTCGCCGAGGCCATGGAAGAAGCGAACGCCAAGCGCAAGCTGGTGCGGGTTCTGCCGTCGGTGAAAATCGTGACGCGCTGGATCGAGGAGGCGAAGGCCCTGCAGCCTGTCATCCGCTATTGAGCGCCGTAAAGTTTCATCAGCCTCGCTGCCGGAAGTGGGCCGGCCCACGGCTTGACTAAGCCCCGGTGACCGCGCAAAGCGGCGGCGCCAATATCCCTTGGGACGACCCAAACAATGGCCAAATTCGCGGCCGCCAACATGACTCAAGGCGCCCGTTCGGCAAGCGGCGCGGCTGACAACGTGCTGGCCCAGCTCCTCGCGAATCGCCGGCCGCTGGTCATGGGCGTCCTTAATGTCACGCCGGATTCGTTTTCGGACGGTGGGCGGTTTCTGCAGCCGGCGGCGGCAATTGAGCAGGCCCGCCGGCTTGCCGCCGAGGGCTCCGACATCATCGATATCGGCGCGGAGTCGACGCGACCCTATGGCGGCATGCAGCCGGTGTCGCTGGAGGAAGAACTGGCGCGGCTTGAACCGATTTTGCCGGCCGCCGCGACCATCGGCATTCCGGTCTCGATCGACACCGTCAAGGCCCGCGTCGCGGCCTGGGCGCTCGAGGCGGGAGCGGCAATCGTCAACGACGTCTGGGGCCTGCAGCGCGACCCCGACATGGTGCGCGTCGTCGCCGAGCACGCCGCACCCATCGTGATCATGCACAATCGCGAGAGCGCCGATCCGGCGATCGACATCATCGCCGACGTCGACGAGTTCTTTTCGCGCTCGCTCGAAATCGCCTGGACTGCCGGCATCGCGCGCGACCGCATTGTGCTCGATCCCGGCATCGGCTTCGGCAAGACTCCGGAGCAGAGCATTACTTGCATCGCCAGGTTGGAAAAGTTCCGCAGCTTCGGCCTGCCGCTTCTGGTCGGCGCCTCGCGCAAGCGCTTTATCGATGCCGTCGTGCCGTCGGAACCGATGGAACGGCTCGGCGGCTCGCTCGCCGCGAATCTCGCCGCGGTCGAGAACGGCGCCGCGATCATTCGCGCCCACGACGTGGCGCCGACGGTGCAGGCGCTCGCGATCGCCGACGCAATCAGGCGCGCGCGATGAGCGATGCCGTCTTCATCACCGGGCTCGCATTGCACGCCTATCACGGCGTGATGCAGCACGAAGCCAAAGTCGGCCAGACGTTCGGGCTCGATCTCGTGCTCGACATCGAGCTTGCCCCCGCGTCGCGCAGCGACAAGCTCAAGGATACGGTTTCGTATGACGCCGTAGTCGAAACCGTGACCAAAGCATTTTGTGTGCGCCGCTACCGGCTGGTCGAGGCCGCCGCCGGCGCCGTCGCCGATGCCGTGCTGCAAAATTTTCCGATCGTGCGCAGCGTTCGCGTCACCGTGCATAAGCCGCACGCGCCGATCGCCGCGACCTTCGACGACGTCGGCGTCACCATCGAGCGCGCGCGTGAGCGCAAGCGTGGCTGAGGCAATCATCTCGCTCGGCGGCAATGTCGGCGACGTGCGATCGACCTTCGACCGGGCGGTGGCGATGCTGTGCGACGGCGCCGCGGTGCGGCTTCTCGCCCGGTCGTCGGATTACCGAACGCCGCCCTGGGGCATCACGGACCAGCCGCCCTTCATCAACGCCGTGATCGCTGTCGAGACGTCACTCGGTCCACACGAATTATTCTCGCGCGCGCTCGCGATCGAACGCGCGCTGGGTCGCGACCGCAGGCGGGAGCGGCAATGGGGGCCGCGCACCATCGATCTCGACCTCATCGCCTACGACGATCTTGAGTTGAACGACCCG
>Ga0181522_10001017_pt1 | contig 18045 bp, 11 predicted proteins | sample PEATcosm2014_Bin_27_FD_121103 | JGI IMG/M metagenome (GOLD analysis project Ga0181522, IMG submission 121103) | Peatland microbial communities from MTU Mesocosm Facility, Houghton, MI, USA - PEATcosm2014_Bin05_10_metaG | ecosystem: Environmental > Terrestrial > Soil > Wetlands > Peat | place... | reverse complement strand
GGCCAATTCTTCTGCGATCAACTGCTGGCGGCTTTCGTCCCTCGTCCACGCCGGCAACGGCACTGGCGCCAGCGCCCTCAGCTGCAAACCATATTTCTCACGGTAATAAGAAATCAGATCGGCGAACAGGACGCTTTGGGGTTTGCCCAATGGCACAAGATAAACTGTGCCCTGACCCTTCAGTTGATCGATGGGAGCCGGCTTTGCAGGTTCAGCGTGCAAGATGCTTCCAGCGCCGCTACGGGATCGAGTTGCCCTGAACGTGGGACTGAGGAAATTGTGAATCGAGCCCGCGAACAAAACCAGAAAGAAAAGAGCTACCACAGCCCATGTCGCTGTTAGCTTCAGCAGGAGGGCGTCTGGGTTCTCACGGCGTCCCTTTCCCTTCAATGCGGTGCGGAGTTTCTCCGTCCACTGCGCCATGTCGCCGGCGGGAAGCGCGCGCTTAGGAAGAATGCACAACTCCTCAGCCGTTCCCAGCAGCAGAAAAAGATCGCGAGTTTCGTAATAGCGAAGCAAGGCCGCCCAAGGCAGCTCAGCTCCTGCATGACCGAGGTTGGTTCCCTCTTGTGTCAGTTCGACCGTAAACGGCCCGAGCAACTCAGGTTTTTCTTTGAGCGTGCGCCGGAGACGCCAACGCCACCAGAACGTTCGATGGGCCAGCAGATATGCAGACGCTAAACACAACCCCATTCCCCAGGCCAGATCGCCGGCGGCGAAAAGCGAGTAGCTCCCCGCAAGAGCGGCCCCAACCGCGATCGGAAGCATCATTCGAAAGAGAAGTCTGCCTTTGGCCAGATGCGCTCTGAAGGCTCGCTGCGCATCAAGATATTCCTTTTCGCTAAGTGTGTAGGTAAGGATCACGGAACTCCTGAGCCAGAAAAGGATACCCAAAAAGGAAAGCTACGTAAATTTACATCCTAATAAGTCTGTTGCTTGAAGATGGTCAAAATTGACGGAGGGCTGCAGGTCTACTCAGCCACAAAGAACTTCGCGAGTGCTGGTGCGGTGGGTGGTCACACAGACCGCTTTCGAGGCGAACGAGAAGGTTGGAGCCGTGGCATTAATGAATGCGATCCGTTACGAATGTCGTCGAAGAGGACTTCTGGCTCGGCATAACTTCCGATTTGCCCGTCATCCGACCGGAATCAGCGGCAATCGTCGATTGACCGGAGCGATACTTGGTGCCTTTCGCGCTGTCAAAAAGGTTTGGCCGAGCAGTAATTGGGTACGGTCGCCAGACCCATCGGATTGTCGATTGCGGCGAGGTCGGCTGGCTTTTCCTTCCACTCGCAACGCCCTTTCGCAAGGTCTTCCCTTTTCTGCTTGAAGGCCTCAACCCACTCTCGAACGACGGAAGTTTCACTGACGCCGGTTTTGAAGCTGCCGTCGCTGTTGTGATACTCAGGCATCTCGGCTGCGCGCGAGGTCTTGAAGAGGTCTTCGATCTGACGGTCAGAGAGCTGGCACATAAGACCGGCGTCGAAACGCCGCCCTTCCTCGCTGATCATGGGATTGTCCAGGCCATCGTGCGCGGTCAAGCTCTTGCGCAACACGGCTTGGCACTGCTTTGGTGCACCCTCGGTTCCAACTTTGTTCCAGAGCTTCTTGTTGGACCATCCTTTGAGATTCATTTTTGCCGAAGTGTTGCTGGTGAACCAGCCGCCGGTGCCGAAGGTCGCGCCGACATCCTGCACTAGCATGACGGACTTATCGCAGGTTGTGGTGGGAGGCTGGGTTTTCGTGTCCACATCCACTTTGTGGCAGACCAGGCGCTGCTGCGGAGGCTTGTTGTCACTGTGTTTCATGAACGCGGCCAGCAGTTTGAGACCGTCCCTTTCATAGGTGGGGCGGGTATTGGCGGTGTCGAGTTCTTTCCAGCTCCAACCTTCTTCTCCCTTGCCGATTTCGGTCATCTTGCGCCAGGAGAACTTTCGAACAATGGTTGCGGGATCGAAGGTATGCGTCCCGGTTGGTCCTTTCCCGGATATTGGGTTCTCGGGACAGTTGTGGCACTCGACGCGGACCGGGAACCATGAGTCCGCGTAGTAGCCCAAAGCCCACATCAGGCGCGTGGCGACGATTTCGGCATAGACCTCGTTATCGTCAGGCCCGAACTTGACCTTGACGGGATCTCCATCATCTATGTCAGGCGTCAAGGTCTGGACTTGGCCGTTGACGCTCTCGACACCGGTGATCTTGCACGCAAACTTGGGCGTTTTGCCACCCATCTTTGAGCCCGGGGTAGCGAAATCGCAAATGACTTTGTCGTTGAAGTGAAGCTGAAACTGCTTTTTGTTCTGGGGGGGGCCCACCATAATATCGGCGTCGGCGACGGCTATGGGAACAAACAGCGCAGCGCCGTGCATAGCTTCCAGCCGGTCTTTGGCGGAATAGAACGCCTTTTTCACCTTATCATCGTCGGGCTTAGACTCGGCGTCCTGGGCGTAGACGTTGCGACCGAGAGCTGCCACCAGGATCAGAACGAGCAGCGGAATCCGCCATACCATGGCGTTGTCGGAAAGCGGAATCAACCACCCCCGAGAACTGCGCGCTCGGGCATTATGAACGCTCGCCCGCCTGCACGAGAGCCTCTTATGTTCGGTTGATTCTGGAGTTGTTAAGATTGAAGCGGATGCGAAGCTGGGGCTCACTGGGCTCCTCCTTATTGTGTTGCACGAAGGACTAGCTGGGCTCTCGTGTACTTATGGTCTGGTGTCGCGCTGAGTACGCCCGCGATTGAGATTCTGTCAACCGGTGCACGCTTTCGGTTACCAGTAAACTCAGATCAGGCCTGACCTCGGCTGGAGACCGGCCCTCCGGAGTAATAGTGGCAGGCTGCGACGAAACGTTTCATGTGGTGAAACTCACTATCTACAAGCCTGCGAAGAGGTCCCACCCGCAATTCGGGTTACTCATCGTGGGATCGGCGTTAGAATCTCGATCGCGGACTCCTGCCGGGAGAAATGATTATGCTTTTCGTTACCCTTCATGGCGGCAAGTCAGGGAAAAAGCCGCTCAACAATAACGTGCATGCCTATGACAAAGACAGCAAGAAGATTACTCCCTGCGTGCTTGAAGATACAGAGGGCGTGATACTGGATGAGTTGCGTGGCATCTGCCATTTCGGAAAGTATCTGTATGTGGTCAATGCTAACCAAACGCAAAACAGCGTGCTTTGTTATCAAGGGTCGGACACGAGTTATCGGTTCATCGGCAAGTTCGTGTCACAGGAAACCTGCAAGGGCGTCTTGCATCCTTTTGACCTCACATTTGACGGCGCGGGGTACTGCTACGTATCGAGCCAAGATACAAATGTGGTCACGCGCCTGGTCGTTTCGGCGGACGGCAAGACTGCCACGCCCGCACCCGTGGCTCCGGCGCTTCCCGCGAACGGGAAGTTCCTGCCGGGGACTTTTGTGGCGTCGAGCGTAGGCAACCTGACCTCACCGACCACGCCCGTGCCGGCTCCGGCCGGGCTGGAGTACTCCGGTGAAGGAGAAAAGAAGCATTCTGTGCGGGGCGTGGTATGGGCAAACAACGCACTCTATGTTACCGACGAGCCGGCGTGCCGCGTTAAGGTCTACGACAAAAACGGAAAATTTCTGGGACAGAGCAATGGCGTGAAAGAGCCGGTGCATCTCGCGGTGCACAACGGCAGCTTATACGTCAGTGGCGGGAACGAAGTGCTCACCGCGAAGATCTCAAAGCCGGCTGGCGATTTCGCGCTGTCGGCAATCCCAGGTTTGCAAATCAAGAACGGCTGTGGGATGGCGTTCAGCAGCTCCGGCCATTTTTTCATCGCGAGCCGCACGGAAAACTTCATCCGGAAGTTCGACGCCAGCTTCAAGGCGATGAAGTTTGAATGCATATTACCTGACAATCCAGAATTTCTATTACACGTCTAGAACCTTGCAGGGCGATTGCCGGCTCTGCAATTCCAAAGGAACGTTAGCCGACCAGTCACCAACTGACCGTCGATCCTGGCTCCAGTGCGATCGACGATATAGGTCGCAAAATCCTGCAGCGGCCCGAACGCGCTTGCATCGAATCGCTCAGGAGGAAGTGTTATGCAAGCTGCTGTCGTTCCCGCTGTGAACAGTTCGTGGCAAGTCAAAGAGGTTCCACAACCTCAGCCCGGACCGAATCAAGTGCTGGTGAAGATGCATGCCAGCGGCATCTGTTACACCGACGTACATCTGACGCTCGGACACTTTCCCGGGACATTTCCGCGGATCTTAGGCCACGAACCAGTGGGAGAGATCGTCGCAGTGGCTCCCGATGTCACCACGCGGAAGGTGGGCGACCGCGTGGGTTCCGCCTGGATTCAATCCACTTGCGGGCGCTGCGAATGGTGCCAGCGTGGCCGCAGAATGTTCTGTCCCTACATGAAGGGCACAGGAGTTGATATACAGGGCGGACATGCTGAGTACATGGTGATGAACGCCGACGCAACCTACCTGATTCCAGACAAGGTTTCCTATGAGCAAGCAGCCCCGATCTTCTGTGCGGGATACACGGTATATGGCGGTCTCCGCTGGGCTGATCCCAAGCCGCATGAGCGCGTGGCTGTGCTCGGGATCGGCGGGCTTGGGCACCTGGCAGTGCAATACGCGAAGGCCGCAGGCTTCGAGACCATAGCAGTTTCGCATTCTCCGGATAAAGACAAAATGATTCGGGAACTTGGCGCCGATGAAATCGTCCGCGATGGAAAAAGCCTGGCTGCAGCCGGGGGCGCAGACGTGATCCTCAGCACCTCAAATTCGACCAAATCGATGGTGGACAGCATACAGGGGTTGCGGCCGGACGGCCGGCTGGTCACGATGGGCGCCGACGCGGAGCCGCTTTCGGTGTCGCTGACAGATCTCATCTTGAAACGCATTAAAATAGTTGGCAGCCAACAAAACGGGCCCGAATATCTTTACGAAGCGCTTGATTTTGTGGCGCAAGGGAAAGTGAAAACAATTGTCGAGACGTACTCGTTGTCAGAGGCACCGAAGGCCTACGACCGGGTTGCGGAGGGCAAGGCACGGTTCCGCGCGGTCCTAACAATGTAAGCGCAGGTCCGAGCAAGATGGTCAGAATGCGAAAACAATCCTGCAGCCTTTACTAGCCTCTCACGCGGTCTCGAACGGGCGGTCTCGAAGTGGCGCCGTTCAGTACGCAGAGCGTACGGCTCAACGGAATCAGCGGATCGAAAGCCGATTTAGCGCCCGCCTCACCGTTTGCCCGGGGCGGGCACATTCGTTTTCGCGCTCGCGGGTGTGACCGTCCCATCAGCGTTGTGGCTGTAATTGTGGCAGGTCAGAGTGCAGGTGCTGGTGCCGCGATTGTAGGAAATCGGAGAGCGGAAATATCCGTTGGCGCCGCCGTTCTCGGCCACTACTCTCAAATCGAAGTTGACCATGCGTTCGCCGGTAACGTTCGATGAGTTTGGCCCCATGCCGTGAGAGGTGTGGCAGGCCGAGCAGGAAAATCCCGCGTTGATGTGCAGCGAGTGCTTGCTGAAGCTGGCGTTGGAAAGAATGTTCGTCAGATCGTGGCACTTAGCGCACAAAGCGTAAGGTCCGCCCGCGCCGGCATCGGCGATTGGAGGCAACAAATTCGTAATCGTACTTCCAGGCCCGGCGGCTGGCGGAAGTCCGGGCGCGACCTGGCTGAACTCATAGCGCCGCTCGAGAATATGCGAGAACTGCGAGCCGTGTGGCCCATTCGGTCCGGTGCCGCCGAACTCGCGGTTATCATCGCTGTTGTGGCAGTCGGTGCAAAGAATGCTCGTCGTGATCGGCTTCCCCTGGGCGCGCCCATCAAGATTCCACATGAACTTCAGTAAACTCGGCTGGGGCAGCGGACTTTTGCTGTCGTGCATCACGGGATGGCTCGAGGTCGCCGAAATGCCAAACTGGGGCAGCAGGTTCAGCGGATCGCCGCCAGCGCTGGTTCGCACTGGAGAATAGCCAAAAATCTGCAGCGTCTGCTTGCCTGAACTCGTGCCATGACAGCGCAAACAGACTTCATATTCATTCACCGCGGGGTTTACCGGGGTGACGCCATCGGTTGCGCTCACTCCCACCGCACCGTTCAGCGATCCACGCACACCTGTGGTGGTGAATGAAGTTGTCTGCATGCTGGCATGAGGGTTATGGCAATCGACGCAGGTCGCGTGACGGTCGTTTTTCAGCACCACGCCCTCCTGTGACGAGTGACGGTTGCTGGTCGTCGGAAACGGATGTCCGGTCTTGGCGAACTCGGCGAATATATTCGGGATCTCCGGCGAGAGCGTTCCGCCACCGCTGTGGCAGCCGACACAATCCTGGGTTGGCGCGTCCATGTTGGGCAGGGCCGGTTTCGGGCCAGTCAGCAAATCGGCGCCGCCGGGCGCATTGTGCGAGGTGTGGCAAGACTCACACCCGTTCTGGCTCACTGTGCTGTAGGTGCCGAGCTTGGAGCTCTTGGTCAGCCGGTTCGCAGATGTGGCGTGAATGCTCTGCCGCCATCCGGTAAACGCGTTGTACTGGCCGCCGGTGTGCGCCAGGGTTGCAGCTGTGGCCGGCGCGGTCGTGCTGGCTGGTGTCACGGTGGTTAGATTGGTTGCCGCAGCCCGCATCACGTGGATCTGCCCCGGCTCGCTCACATGGCACGCCAGGCACATGGCTGAGCCGGCGTTGTTCATTACCAGAAAATCGCCCTGTACAGGATCGATATACTGCACGTGGGGATTGTGGCAGCTATTGCACTGCACGTTTCCCTGCACCAACTGCACCGCGGGATTCGCGGTGGCACCGCTGCACAAACTCGACAGCAGATTGTCGTTCGAGCAATTCAGCGGCAGCTGGAAGTTAAACGGATGTATGCCTGCCAGAGTCCCGATGAATAAATCCTGACTGTTCATCGAGCCATTCATTTGCAGGCCCGTATATGGAACATTTGTGCCGGGTGCGACTGTGCCATCATGGCAGCTGAGGCACAGATTGCCGGCCGAGCCCAGTGTCGGCTCGAGCACGGTATTAACCAGCGTTGGGCTGGAGTACAGCGTGTAATTGGATTCCGTCGAAAGTTTCTGGCTCCACAGCGGCGTCGCTGGCAGGGAAGAAGTCTGAATGCCCGAGTGCGGAGCGTGACAGTACTGGCACGCCGGCAGCGGGCCGCTTACGGGGCCCGGAGTGCCCGGGCCCATATTATGAATGCCCAGCACATCCTCCTGCGGCGCCGACTGCCCCCGCATAACAGTGGCTGCGGCGAAAACCAGAACGCAGATGGCGAGCAGCATCCTCACTGGGCTGCTCCTCTCGCCTGCTTGGGCAGACCGTAATAATGGAAGACCTGCACCCGCCGATTGAATGAATCGACCACATACACGCGATCATGGCGGTCGATAAAAACTCCTGAGGGCAACTGAAATTCGCCCAACCCCACTCCGCGTTTTCCGAAGTAATAAAGCAGCCGCCCCTGGCGGTCGAACACCTGCACCAGCCCGGAGAGCGCGTCGACGATATAAAGATGATCTTCCGAATCCACGGCCACGCCCTTGGGACGAAACATCTGGCCTGGCTCATCGCCAATCTGCCCCATCATGCCTTCGGCGTTGCCATTCCTGCCAAACCACTGCACGCGGAAGTTCATCGCATCCACTACCAGCAGGTTGTCGCCATCCAAATGCAGCTCGGTCGGAAAATAAAATTCTCCCTTGCCCGCGCCATGCTTGCCGATGATCTGCAGGACATGGCCCTGCATGTCAAGCTGAAAAATCTGATCGCGCAGTGTGTCGGTGACATAGATGCGCTGCGCCGTGGAATCAATGGCGATTCCGGTTGGACGCTTGAAATATCCTTCGCCGCCCTTCAGGCTGCCGATGGTTCTGCGAAATTTGCCGCCGGCATCCCAAACGAAAATCTTGCCCGACTCTGAATCGGTCACATAAATGTTGTCTTCGGAATCCAGCGCCACACACTGCGGGGCGATCATGGATTCTTTTCCCTTGTCCTGGCGCTCGAGAAACTTATATTTGTGGTGTTCGAAGTCGAAGATGTGTACGCCCGCCGCGCCCGGGTCGGTGACAATCTCGCGGCCGTGAGAATCCACCGCAATGCTGTAGGGACGCACCACCATGCGGTACTCCGGCTCGCCCGCTACCACGTTGAGCACGCGCGTCCAGAATTTCGGCTTACCCAGCACTTCGCGCTCCGAGCCGAACACCTGCTCAAAAACGAGCTTCCGCCCACCCTCCAGCAGCAGGTCCGGAGGTCCCGGCACTCCCTTGGCATTGGTTTTATCGGCGGCCCACAGAGGACTTACCAGCAGAAGAACGCAGGCAACAATGCTCCCCAGCCTGGCACGGGCTAGAATCCTTTGAACCATCTGGAGATCCCAAATGAGTACGAGGTTAGCATAGTCGGAAGCTCGCCCGAGCCGCCGATGCTCTGATCGAACCTCGTCATCCCTGCCTGAAACAGCAGCTTGCGGAATTCGTACCCGGCAAAGCCGTAGTAATTAGTGTTCCCGCTGTTCTGCAGCAGCAGCGGACTGGTGGTGTCGCTCAGCGATTTCGACCACGCCGTGCTGACGATCATGTGCCGGAACGGATAGAGGCTTACGTTCACCCCGTAACTGCTGCCGTTGTACAGAATCGAGTTGCCCTGGCCCAGCACCTGCGCCGGCACCGAGGTACTCACCACTCCGGTCGAGGTCAGAATTCCGGTCCCGCTGGATTTCGAATAGATTCCCGAGAGCGAAGCCTTGTTCCAGATCAGCATGGTGGTAAAGCTCTCGCCCTGATTGCTGTCGCCCGACACCTGCTGAAACCCGCTGTGGATGAAATTGGCCACGGCGACCCAGCTCAAATTCTGATTGATCTGCCGCTTGATTGTCCCCCCGTAATTCATCGTCGAGGTGGTATAGGTTATCAGCACCGTCTGCGTGCCCTGGTCGTAGAGGAAAAAACCATTGATCTGCCACTTGCCGATATACCGGTTGTAGCTGACGTTCCCGATAACCCCGATCTGCGTGTTTCCTTGCTGCGTCGCGTTGTCGAAAACTCCGCCGTAAAACGTCAACCCCTTCAGCTTGTGCAGGAAGTTGTAATTCGCCGAGAGCCCTACCTGCGTGAGCCCAAAATTCTGACCATTGTAGAACTGTTCTACACGGTTCACGTATCCGCCCACCATCAGCCGCGGCAGCACATTCACGTACGTCTGCGCTCCCACCGAAAGCGAACGCGATTCCGGACTGTTCAACCCGGTCAGCGGGACTTCTCCACTGTTCACCAGTTGCTGCTCTATGCTTCCCAGCAAATTGTCGGTGTACGTCGTCGTCACCGTGACCGGAGCCTTGGGAAACATCAAGTTGACGTTGCCGTTGACCGTGTCCGTGGTCCCGTTATTCGTGCCGCCCACCGAGTCGTTGCTGGTGTAACTATCCCGCGTTGTCGACACCGACATGGTGCTTCTGCGGTAAGGAATCGGCCCCTGCGCCAAAAAGCGGTATTGGTTCGACGATCCGGTGGCGGTCTCGCTTTCGGGTTCGCCGTCGGCACCCTCCAGCAGGCCGTTCAGCTCGACCTTATTGTCCAAATGGATGAAGCCGCCGCTCAGGTAATACCCGCCGAGTTTGTAGGTGCTTCCCAGGTTGAAATTGCGGGTGGAAGAGTCCGTCGAGCTTCCGCTGCCCAGCAGCGAACTGTTCCCGGCGGTGTCACCGAATCCGATAGAAAAAGTCGGCCAGTTCGGAATCAGGGCGCTCCATCCCAGGTTGATTCCGTGGTTATTGTTCACCGTGGTCAATCCGGTCACGCCCGGAATGCCGAAATTCCCCGAATTGTTCCAGGTCTGATTGAAAACTACGAATCCCGGAAATTCGCTGCCTTTGAAAAGGTTCACCGTTCCGGAGAACCCGCTGGCGTTGGTAATCGACTGCATGTCGGAGTTGTCTTGCGAGCGGCCATAATAAGGTTGGACGCTGAAGGAGAGGAAATTGGGATTGTAGTAATCCCCACTGATCGTGCCCTGTCCCGAAAGTCCCAGCGAATGGTCATCTGTCCCCGGCAAATTTCCGTAGGCCCCGGAATACAGCGTCTCCAGTCGCCCATTCGCGGTGGCGTGAAGATCGCCCAGCGCTATCTGCGCCCGCGCTCCACTTCCGAGAACCAGCGCCCACACCAGCGCCGCCCCAGCCACCACTCGATATTTATTTCCCCGTCGCACACCTCAAACCCCTCTCACCCCGTGGCCCGCCGGTTTTTCAATTACCCAATTACTTAATCTCTAAAGCTCCTCCACCTTCGCGCCCTGCCGGAGCTTCTTATCCAGCCCGGCTCGCAGCTTCTCGAATTTCTCTTTCTGCATCTGCTTCCTCAGCGCATCCTTCACCTGCGCAAAGGTGAACTTCCCCGGCGCCATGTGAGCGTCGAGCCGGAAGCAGGTATAGAAGTTGCCCAGCTGAATCAGGTCGCTCACCTGTCCGGGCTGCATGGCCTGCGCTGCTTTCACGATGTCCGGCGGCAGCTTGTCGGCATCCACCACTTTGTGGTCGCCCATGTTCACGTGGAAATCATCTTCTGAAACCTTTTCCGCCAGCAGTCCGAACTCGTCGAAACTTTTGGTGGCCTTGGCTTTCTGGCAGGCCTCTTCGGCGCGCTTGCGGCCTTCTTTCTTCACGTCGTCGCCGGCTTTGTCGGAGGGCATAATCGAAATCGTCTGGATGGCGAACTTCTCGCCGTAACGAAACGCGTTGGGGTTCTTGTCGTAGTAGGCCCGTTCTTCCACCAGCGAAACCGTCGACTTGTCTTCCACATCCGACTTCAGCAGCGCCTCGATCAGCAGCGACCGTTTGATCTGTTTGCGCACTAACTGCTTCGACCCTTGCATCTCGTTTTTCAGGTAGTCGTTGTAAACCTCGTCGTTGGGGAACTGCCCCCGGAAATCTTTCTCCGCCTTTTGCAGCTTCGCCAGCGGTATCGTCATACCTCTGCGTAACGCTTCCTGGTAGACCAGCTCTTCGAATTCGATCATCTTCAGCGCGCCCATGCGGATCTTGGGTTCTTCCGCCTTGGGAAATCCGTTGTGCTGGCGGGCGTAAGGGAAAATGGTCAGCATCTCGCGTAGCAGATCGCGGTCGGTCAATTCGGTGCCGTTGATCCGCGCCACCGGCTTGTTCGTCGGCAGCGCCATCGGCGTCAGATTCGCACTGGGAACCGAAGCGGGGGGCGCGGGCGCGGCATTGGCCATCGTGGTTGCCGGCTTGACCTGCGTGGGAGCATGCGATGCTACCTGCCCGAATGCCGAACTGATTGCCAGCAGGCACGCGGTCGCCAGGATTTGAATTCTGTAGATTGTGCTTTTCATTTGCTTTCCGCTTTGGGCATACTTCGAGCGGCCCCCACTTTCCCCATGCTTTGAACTTGGTGATTTGGTTGGCCGGCTAGCTTCACTCCGCGGCGTCATCCCAAAGGCCCGCATTTTCTCCAGCGGGCCGAGGGATCTCGGTCGCTCCCGCTCTCGCCGTCCGCCCCTAACCAGTCAACCGAATAACCAAGTTTTTAAATTCTGAGGGGAGGGTACTTTCTCCCCTCAGGGTAAAAGAGCAGTTAGAAAGCAGTCGTGATTCCGTTGGCGCCGAATGCCTCGTTGGCTACGCCAAAGTGGCACTGACGGCAGAACTGCGTGGTTGAAGGAGCAGCCGTGGGTGTCCACGCTGAGCCCGGGTTGTAAGGAGAGTTGACGAAGAAGTACGTAGCATAAGTTCCCGCCGCGCCCCTGATCGCGCCCAATCCGGTCGCCGGAGCGTTGTACACGTTCATCTGGTGCTGGTTGTGGCAGGTGGTGCAAACCACATAAGGCACCTGGTTGGTGGCATCGACGACCAAGCCGTTGATGGCTGGCGCGCCGTAGTTGGTCGTGAACGTCGCATACTGGCCAGCCGCGGTCCAGGTGATCGTGGTGCCGGAAACAGCGTAGGTTAGGCCATAGGCGGACAGCGGTTGCGGATAGCTGAGGCCGTTCACGTTCGCGCTCGGTCCCACTGGGTGATCATTGAGGTAATCGCCAACCGTTCCGCCGTCGTTGCCGAGCAGGGTCGGAATCGCCGTCGAACCATAGAGCGGGCCAGTGGTGGTGCCTTGGCCCTTGCCGCTGGGCAGCAGGCCAGCCTGTTGCTCGTAGGACTGATTCATCATCATCGCGCCCTTCGAGACGTTGCCATCATGGCAACTCAGGCAGATCGCGATGCCGGAAATGACTGGGAGAGAAGTGCTCGTCCATTGCTGCGCTCCACCGAAGTTCACGGTGTAGCCGTGCCCGCCGGTGTTAAAGCCGCCGCCGAAGGACAGTGTTTCCTGGGTGATCAAAGATACGTCCTGGCCCCAAAGGTGGTAATCGCCTTCGTTGCCGCCCGCGCTGACAATGCCGCTGCCGGCGACCAGATCACCACCGTTACCGCGTCCGCCGCTATGCGGAGCATGGCAAGCCGCGCAACCACGGCCGCCGTTATTGTGTGCGCCCAGGACGTCTGTCGTGGGTATGAAATTCTGCGCTGACATCAACCCGATCGCCAGGAGGACGAACAGCATTACTAGCATTACTTTCTTCATGGTGTAAAACCTCCTCAAGTAAAAGGCCTTTTTCTGATTTGGTACTGCTACGACATCTGAGTTATGCACGACCGTAACCGTGGGTTGGAATGGGCTAACCCGTTTGGCCGAAGATGTAAGTGATTGCAACAGAAGAGGTTTGCGTAGAAAAAGCGGCTGTTGCGGTTTGCCACAGTTGGCTTTTTCAATGCCTAAATGGGCCTTCTGCCCCAGCCCATTGGTGAAATCCCCCAAATGTTTCTGGGCTTCGGAGGGTCGGTTGCATGGGGCGGGGCGGGCTATTTGTCATGCCGAGCGGAGGTTACCCGCCGCCCTGTCATGCCGAGCGGAGGAATGAGGGAGCCAAGCGAGCTCATTCCGCAGTCGAAGCATCGCCATAAGCGTTTCGGCGGCTGGGCGAGCGGTGCATGCCCTGAGAGTCGGGAAGGCGGTAGGGATGCTTCGACTCCGCAGCCAGGGCCTTCGGCCCTGACTGCTACGCTCAGCACGACAATAATCTACGACGGTTTGCTGGCGGGCACCGCAGCCGCTTTTGGCGCATCAGGAGCAACCGCAGGCGCCTTCGGGTCAGGCTTTTTGTCGCTGCCCGCGCCCGTCTTCTTGGCCAGCTCGGCGGCGCGGCGGTCAAATTCCGTCTGCGCCTGGGCGTTGGTGATGTAGCGGAACATTTGCACGCGTCCCAGGAATTGTTCGCTGGTGAAGACGCGGTTCTTCTTGTCGATGGTGATGCCGGTCAGCGCCTGAAACTGGCCGGGAAGCCAGCCGAATCCGCCGAAGACCAGACGCAAATTGCCCTCCGGAGTAAATACCTGGACGCGGTTCATCATGGAGTCGGCTACCCACACGTGCCCATCGCAATCAATCGCAATACCCTTGGGGCGGCTGAATTCACCTGGACCATCGCCATTTTTGCCAAAGGTGCGAATGAAGACTCCCTCGGCATCGAACTCTTCGACGCGGTCGTTCATGGTGTCGGTGACGTACAGATTGCCGTCTTTATCGACCGCCACATTGGTGGGCGCGGCAAAATCTCCGGGGGTGGTGAGGGTGCGGTTCTTGCCCGCGGTGCCGATCTTCCGCAACAACTTTAAGGTGTCGGCGTCATAGACCAGAACCTGGTCGGTGCCGGTGTTGGCTACATAAAGGAAGCGGTTCTCCTCGTCGATCGCCATTCCCGCGGGATCGTTCATCACGCCTTCGCCGAACTGCATCTCCTGCTTGTGTTGCGGATTGAATACCAGCACGTGATTGTATTGCCCATCGGAAACGAACAGCCGGTCAGCGTCGTCGATCACCAGACCGAAAATGCGCCCGAACCTGGCATCGACGCCATGCTTGATGAAGCCTAAATCTTTACTCTCGGGATCGAAGATGAACACTGCTCCTACCTTGGTGTCGGCCACGTAGACCAATCCTTTGGAGTCGACCGCCAGGCCATACGGAGTTCCCAGCGCGAAGCGGGGCTTGGCACCGGAACGCTTGGCGGCTTCGTTGGCATCGACGCCAGCCATCCGGTCCATCCAGGATTTTTTCTTGACGTCGGTTTGCTTCTCTGGCGCTTTTTTCTCGGCCGAGAAGTAATCCAGATACTTAACGCGCGCTATCGCGGGCGGCTGCGGCCATACGATATTGGAGGTGTCGATCTTGGGTGGATCGGGCAGCTTGCCGGAGGCAGCCGGTTGATTCTTCTGGTCGGCAAGAGCGGGCAGAGCGCAGATGACCGCGGCCAACAGGAACGCTGCCGCGAGCCATCCCCGGCGCTGATTTGGTTTCGAAGTCTTAGTCATATCTATTGCGCTCCTTTCGCTGCGCCCGGCACGGTGATGCCGCCGCCTTGTTTCGGACCAATCATGCCTTTATGGCAGCTATGGCAGAACTCCATGTTGTTGGCTTGATCTTTGGCCAGCAGACCTGGCTGTGATGAAGAATGCGGTTGATGACAGGTCAGGCAATTTAGCGGGATCAGCACGTGGGTGCGATCTTTGGGATCGACGAGATCCGAAACCGGATGGCGCTCGACGGGATGGCCGAAGCCATACTCGAGCGGGAGGATCGGCGTTCTCGCCATATAGTTTTCCGGCAGCTTGACCTTGCCGTCGAAGATCGCGATCAGATTCTCGCTCTCTAACTTCTGCGGGTGGCGATCGGGACCGTGGCACTCCAGACAGAGCTGGTTGGGCGCCTTGGTACGCAGCAGATGATCATTGTCATTGCCGTGCGGATCGTGGCAGGTTGCGCAGCCCTGCTCGAATGCCGGCTGATGCACATAATGCTTCTTGCCCTGATCTGCCTGCTCGCTGTGGCAGCCCAGGCAAACCGCGACGGCATCGGGCTTGGGGAATGCGGGTGAGCGTCCGGCATGTGGATTGTGGCAATCGGTGCAATCTCCGGCCGCGCCCGGATGCTGCACTTTTGCCTTGTCGATCTGCTCGGCTTTATCCGCATGGCAGGTCACGCAGATTTCTTTGGCGCTGGCCTGGGTCAGCACGACTTTTCCATCTTTCGCCGGCTGGTGGCAAACCTCGCACTGCTTCGAGGCAAACGGATCGTGCAGAAACGCCTGCATCAACTTGGGCGACTTCGACTCGTGCGGAGCGTGGCAGCTGAGGCAATCGGCGGTAGCGAACGGCTGCCCCTGGTGAACTTTCTGCAAGGCCGCATCTTTTACGTCGTGGCAATCGATGCAGAGTGTGGGAGCGTCTTTGGTCAGATGAAAATCGAACTCGCGTTTACCGCGCTCGCCGGTCTTGTGAATGGTATGGCAGGAGTCGCAGCCCATGTCGAGGGCCGGGTGGCGGCTGCCTTTTTCGTCAACCTTTAGTCCCTGGGTGTGGCAGGTGAGGCAGAGATTGTCTTTCTTCTCGCCGGAAGTCAGTTTTAATAATTGGTTCTTGTTGTCGGATTCGTGGGGATCGTGGCAGGTAAGGCAATCGCGAACCGCCGGCGGGTGCACGCGCCCTTTGATCTGCGTGGCGTCTTTGTCGGCGTGGCAGGTGAGGCAGAGCTTATAAGGAGTCGCGGTAATCAGCTTGACGTATGTGCTGTCGCGATTGGTGCGGATTTCGTGGCAGGCCATGCATCCCATGGCCATCGCCGAATGCACTGACTTGCCTTTGGTCTTGTCTTCGTGGCATTGCAGGCAGGTTGCGGGATCGGCTTTGGGATCTAGCGGTACGGGATGTTTTGCCGCCGACACGCGCCCGACGCAGAGGGCCATGAAGAGAAGGATGAGGCAGAGTTTTGCCAGCGAATGGCTGGCTGCAGAATTGAATTTGGATAATCTCGGCGCCACTTCCCAGATTCCTCTGCAAAATCATAAGCACGAATCCAGCCTAAGTTCATTGAGCCGAAGACCGGACGAAGAATTGGAAGTAAGCAACTATATCTGAAGGGCTTATGTTCTTGGGCGGGGCAATGGTTGCGATGTCGATTGTTGCATCCTTCATCAGTTTGGGGGCTTATGCCACAGTGGATGGTCTAAATGACGCAAGTAACCGCATGTTCGCTATTGGGACCAGAGACTCTAAATGGTTCTTGGTTCTGCGCGAAATGCCGACGAGGGTTGAGTTTTTCTGTGTGATATGGCTCACACCTGGCTTGTCCATTTGAGCGGAATCGAGCTGCGTCCCCAATACTTTCAATAACTTGCCAACTCGACCTCGATGGCGCATGGCGTGCTTTTTCCTTGCTGCAAGGGGGATTACCATGGCGGCATCGCTACCGCGGAAAATCTGGCAGACGCTGGGAGCTATCAAGACCGGCGTCATTCTGCTCATTCTTGTGGTCATCTTTTCGGCGGCGGGGACGGTAATTCTGCAGCGTCCGGCCACGGACCCCGATGAGATGCAGCGCGCCTACTCTCCGCAGGTGCTGCAGGTGCTCGACACGTTGAAGCTGACTGATGTTTTTCATGCCTGGTGGTTCGTGCTGTTAATGGCGCTCGTAAGTTTAAGCATCATTTCGGCCTCGGTGCAGCGCTTTCCCAATGCGTGGAGATTTTTTTCTCGTCCTTATAAGAGTCCCGATCAGAATTTCCGCAATGCCCTCCCTCAACACACACTGATTCCGGTCAAAGACAAAGATGAAGAAGCGGCGGTAAGCGCGGCGGAACGAGCGCTGCAGAAGTCCGGGTTTCGCCCGGAACGAATCGTACGCGAGAACAACTTCTCTTTGTTCGGTGAGCGCAACCGAATTTCTGAAATGGCGGTTTACATCGTTCATGCCAGCCTGTTGCTCATCTTTTTAGGCGGCATCGTCGATGCGCTTTATGGATGGCGCGCATTTCTTTCGCTGACCCGCGGAGAGGCGCAGACCCAGGTGCAGCCGCAAAATAGCAAGCCCCGTGATCTCGGTTTTGCCATTCGTTGCGATAGCGCCGGCCGTGAGAACTACGCCGACGGCTCTCCTAAAAAATGGTGGTCGAATCTGTCGGTGCTCGAAAACGGCAAGGTGGTTCAAAGCAAGCAGATCGTAGTGAATGAGCCGCTGGTTTATAACGGAATTCGTTTTTACCAGGCCAGCTTCGGCGACACCGGAAAAATTGACAAGCTGGTGCTGACCGCGACTGCACGCGACGGCCGGGCCTCGAAAGACATTCCGATCGGCCTTGATGAAACTCAGGCGGTCGATAACGACACTACGGTCCGTCTCGCGGAGTTCTTCCCCGATTACGCTGTCGGCGATGGGAAAGTTTACGCGCGCTCGAACAGTTTGGAAAATCCTGCCGCGCACCTGGTGGTGGAATCGAAGAAATCTGGACAAAGCATAAACGTTTGGCTGCCACCGATACCCGGCCTGGAACAAAACGGCGACTCGCCTTACGCATTCGAAGGCAAAGACGTGCAGATGGCTTACTTCACCGGCCTGGAAATTTCGCACGAGCCCGGCCAGTGGGCGGTTTGGGCGGGAGTAGTTTTGATGGGCTTCGGACTAGCCGTGGTGTTTTATCTGGTCCACGTCCGCATTTGGGTGGTTCCGGTGCACGATGCCGGCGGCCGGCTGCAGCTTTGGGTGGGCGGCGTTGCTAACAAGAATAAAGACGCTTTCGAACAGCGCTTCAACGACGTGGTGAAGGAAATCGAAGCGGAACTGAAAATTTCTGTGGGAGCTGGCACCAGGGAGCCCGCAGCCGCATTAGCCGGCAATTAAAACAAAAGCAGGAGGAGGATGCTTATGGCACGCGTTGCCAAAATTGAGCAGGAGCCAATTGCAACAGGAACGGGGCTGGTGATTGGGGTAGGTTTGGCGGTCGCGTTTCTGCTATTCATTGCATTTTTAAATGTTGTTAAGAACGGAAATCTGCTGACCGAGCCGAATTTGCTGTATGCCACACTGATTTTTTATTTAGGCGCCGGAACTTTATATCTGGGGTTTGGCATCACCGGAATTCCTTCTTATATTCGCTATGCTTCGCTCGCGACCTGGGCTGGCCTGCTCGCCAACACGGGCGCGGTGGCGCACCG
>Ga0181522_10001016_pt1 | contig 18045 bp, 17 predicted proteins | sample PEATcosm2014_Bin_27_FD_121103 | JGI IMG/M metagenome (GOLD analysis project Ga0181522, IMG submission 121103) | Peatland microbial communities from MTU Mesocosm Facility, Houghton, MI, USA - PEATcosm2014_Bin05_10_metaG | ecosystem: Environmental > Terrestrial > Soil > Wetlands > Peat | place... | reverse complement strand
GGTGCCCCCGTTCGTCTCGGCCATCACCTTGGTCAGCGCCGCGGTCAGCGTCGTCTTGCCATGATCCACGTGTCCGATCGTCCCGACATTCACGTGGGGCTTGTTACGCTCGAATTTCTCTTTCGACATGATCCTCTAACCTCTCAATGTCTCACTCAACTGCCGCCTGCACAGTGCGCAAGCGTTTTACGATCGGTGGCGCTGGGTGAGTCCTGAATGTATTTGCATCGACGCAAATACATTCAGGACTCACCCAGCTCCTCAGTTCTCAAAAAGCACTCTCCACACTGCGCCAGCCCAGTGGGCACTGGTGGAGCCCACGACCGGAATCGAACCGGTGACCTCGTCCTTACCAAGGACGTGCTCTACCGACTGAGCTACGTGGGCGGCGGGGTCAATGGAGCGGGTAGTGGGAATCGAACCCACGTCATCAGCTTGGAAGGCTGAGGTTCTACCATTGAACTACACCCGCCTGTGGTTGATGACGCTGGGAAACCCAAACCCGCTCCGCATCTGCCGACATCGAATCCCGCCCCGCGGTGGAGGGGGTAGGATTCGAACCTACGAAGGCGTAAGCCGGCAGATTTACAGTCTGCTCCCGTTGGCCGCTTGGGTACCCCTCCGCGAAAACGAGCCGCGTATTCTGATTTCAGCACCCGGGCATGTCAATGCAGAAAACGGGCCAATTGCGGCGGCGAGGCCGCGATCAGAGGCCCCGGGAGTTCAGATACCCGTCCACGGCGCCCCGTACCGCGCCGGCGACCGAGGGCGCGCAGAAAAAATCCAGGTCCAGCATACCGAAATCATCCAGCCGCGCGCGGATTTGCAGCGGATAGTCCTGGTGCTTGTAGGTGGCCAGAAACTCCCAGCGCCGGGTCTGGTCCGCCGGCAGGGAGTCGATGTCGTGCGCCACCTGCTCGGCGTCGTGGCGGACGAACCCGGCGTGCATGAGCTTGGCGACCTGCCGCAGCACCGCCTGGGCATGCTTGACGTCGAAGCTGCTGGTGATGCGCACCAGCGCAGGCTCGGGCAGCGGACCGGCCAGTGCCGGCGCGATATCGGGGATCTCACCGGCCCAGGAGGCTTGCGCCCCTAGCAGCGAAACTACCAGCAAGATCGGGCCAGTTAGGCGCTTTATCGGCGATGATCGGCTCATTTCATCGTCCCATTATCGTTATAATAGTGATCGTTATAGTAGTGCCGCGTCGGCGTCCGAAAGCAGCCGCCATTGGCCAGGCCGCAGGTCCCGCGGCAACTGTACCGGACCATAGCGCAGCCTGGAAAGTCGGCTCACCTCGAACCCGGCGGCCTGCCACAGCCGGCGTACCTCGCGGTTGCGGCCTTCATGCAGTATGACCCGGAACCAGGAGTGTCCAGCGCTTTCGGCACCAGCCGCCGGCTGCAGCGAATCGAAGCGGGCCGGGCCGTCCTCGAGCATGAGGCCGGCGCGCAGCCGGTCGAGCACCCGGGGCGGCGGGTTCCCGCGCACCCGCACCAGGTATTCGCGCTCGACCTCGCTGCCCGGGTGCATGAGCCGGTGGGCCAGCGCCCCATCGTTGGTGAACAGCAGCAGTCCGGTGGTATTGACATCGAGGCGGCCGATGACCACCCATCGGCCCTCGGCCGGCGGCGGCAGGCGCTCGAACACGGTCGGGCGGCCCTGCGGATCGGAGCGGGTGGTCATCTCGCCTTCTGGCTTGTGATAGAGCAGCACCTCGCGCCGCACCGATGCCATTTCGGGCTGCCGCAGCGGCGCGCCGTCCAGGCGGATATCGGCGCCCGGCTCGGCGCGTTCACCAAGCGTGGCGACATGGTCGCCGACCGTGACGCGGCCCTCGCGAATCCACTGCTCGATCTGGCGACGCGAGCCGTGGCCCGCCGCGGCCAATAGCTTCTGCAGCCGCTCGCCCACCGGCCCGCTCACCGCACCGGTAGCGAGATCTTCCGGAACAGTTCGGTCTGATCCTCGGCGTCGCGCGCTTCGATGGCGCGATCGATCAGGCGCCGCGTCAGGTGCGGGCCGAACAACTGGATGAAGTCGTAGGTGAAGTTGCGCAGCAGCGTGCCGCGGCGAAATCCGATCCAGGTGGTGTGAATCGGGAACAGGTGCGAGGCATCGATGACCGTGAAGTCGCTGTCCTGTGCCGGATCGATCGCCACGCTGGCGACGATGCCGACACCCAGCCCGAGGCGCACATAGGTCTTGATGACATCCGAGTCGCGCGCGGTCAGCGCCACCTTGGGCGTCAGGTTCTCACGCGCGAACACGGTGTGCAGCGAGGAGGAGCCGGTGAAGCTGAACACATAGGTCACCAGCGGATAGGGCGCCAGGTCCTGCAGGGTCAGCCGCTCGATGCGCGCCAGCGGGTGATGCTTGAGGACAATGACCTGCCGGTGCCAGCGATACACGGGCAGCAGCACCAAGCCCGGAAACAGTCCATCCGAGCCGGTGGCGATGGCAAGCTGCACCCGATCGGTAGCGACCATGTCGCCGATCTGCTCGGAGGTGCCCTGGTGCAGGTGCATTTCGACCTCGGGGTAGCGTTCGCGGAAGGCGTGCACCACCGGCGGCAGCACATAGCGCGCCTGCGTATGAGTAGTCGCGATCGAGAGCGTGCCGCGGTTGTCCTGGTTGAGGTCGGCGGCAACCGCCTTCAGGCTGTCGATCTCGGCCAGCGCGCGATTGGCGTATTCGAGCACCTTGGTGCCCTGCGGGGTGACGCGCGAGAACGCGCGCCCTTCGCGCACGAACAGGTCGAATCCGAGTTCCCGTTCCAGGGCCTTGAGTGCGCGACTGATGGCGGGCTGCGAGGTGCCCAGTGCCGCGGCCGCCTGCGTGACCGACAGGCCGTGACGCGCGATGGCCACCGCGTACTGCAACTGATGAAAATTCATGGGGGCACGATAAGGCCAAACGGGGTCTTCAATCATAACGATTCGATATCAAAAAATGGCCTTCTATTTATCGATCGGCTACCGTTGCCGGATTAGAGTGCTGCGCCGCAGGCGCTTCACAAGACAGGGAGGGTTATGATTTACGACAGTATCCTCGCCACGATCGGACGCACTCCCGTCGTGCGCCTACAGCGTCTCGCACCGGCCGGCGTGACGGTCTACGCCAAGTGCGAGTTCTTCAATCCCGGCGCCTCCGTCAAGGATCGCCTGGCCATCGCCATCATCGAGGATGCCGAGGCCCGCGGTACGCTCAAGCCCGGCCAGACCGTCATCGAGGCCACCTCGGGCAATACCGGCATCTCGCTGGCGATGGTGTGCGCGGCCAAGGGCTATCCGTTCGTGGCCACGATGGTGGAAACCTTTTCGGTGGAGCGGCGCAAGATCATGCGCATGTTCGGCGCGCGCGTGATCCTGACACCGGCCGCGGAACGCGGCTCGGGCATGGTCAGGAAAGCGGCCGAACTGGCGAAGAAGCATGGCTGGTTCCTCGCCAGCCAGTTCGAGAACCCGGCCAATCCCGCCTATCACCGCAACACCACCGGGCCGGAAATCCTGTCTGACTTTGCCGGCAAGCGGCTGGACGTGTTCGTCACCGGCTGGGGCACCGGCGGCACCCTGACGGGCGCCGGCGAGATGATTCACCTCGCGCGCCCGGAGGTGCGCATCGTGGCAGTCGAACCCGAGGCAGCCGCCCTGCTGGCCGGCAAGCCCTGGTCGCCGCACAAGATCCAGGGCTGGACGCCCGATTTCATTCCCGCTGTGCTCAATCGCGCCGTACCCACGAGTACCGTGACCGTCAGTGATGCGGAGGCTTTTGCCACCGCGCGCGCGCTAGCACAGAAGGAAGGGATATTCGTCGGCATCTCGGCCGGCGCCACTGTCGCCGCCACGCTGACTCTGGCGAAGCAGGCCCCCGCCGGCACGGTGTTCCTGGCCATGCTGCCGGATACGGGCGAGCGGTATCTCTCGACCGCGCTGTTCGAAGGCATCGCCGATGGCTCGGATCCGGAACCCTGAGTGCAGGTCGCGCTGCCCGACAACTTCAGGCTGTATCACGGCGGCACGCTGCGCGGCGCGCAGATCGCCTATGAAAGCTGGGGCACGCTGAACGCGGCGCGCGACAACGCCATCCTGCTGTTCACGGGCCTCTCGCCTTCGGCGCACGCCGCCGCCACCGTCCAGGACCCCTCGCCGGGCTGGTGGCAGCGCATGATCGGCCCGGACCTGGCGCTCGACACCAGCCGCTACTTCGTGGTTTGCGTGAATTCCCTGGGCAGCTGCTTTGGCTCCACGGGGCCCGCCTCGACCGATCCGGCCACCGGCAAGCGCTATGGCATCGAGTTTCCCCAGCTGGCGGTCGAGGACATTGCCAGCAGCGCCTTTGCCGCGATACGCGCGCTGGGCATCGAGCAGCTCGCCGCCGTGGTCGGTGCGTCACTCGGCGGCATGTCGGTGACCGCCTTTGCCACCCAGTTTCCCGAAGGCGCGCGCCGCCTGGTCTCGATCTCGGGCAGCCCCGGGGCCTCGCCGTTTGCGATCGCGCTGCGATCGGTGCAGCGCGAAGCCATCATGCGCGATCCGGACTGGCAGGGCGGCCGGTATTCTCCCGACCACCCGCCGCGCAACGGCATGCTTGTCGCGCGCAAGCTGGGCACCATCACCTATCGCTCAGTGGCCGAGCTGCGGCAACGATTCGGCCGCGAGCTGCTCGGCGGCGATGCGGGCGCGCTCAGCCAGCTCGCGCCGCGCTTTGCCATCGAGGGGTATCTCGAAGCCCAGGCCGAGCGCTTCGTGCAGGTGTTCGATCCGAACTGCTACCTGTACCTGTCCAGCGCCATGGATCGCTTCGACCTGGCCGAGCACGGCGGCAGCTTCGCGGCGGCGCTCAGCGCGGTGCGCAGCGAAGCGGTGCTGGTGATCGGCGTGGAGAGCGACATGCTGTTCCAGATCCAGGAGCAGGCCGCCATCGCGCAGGCCTTCGAGCACAACGCCGTGCCCACCCGCTTCGTTCGCATGCCCTCGCTCGAGGGGCACGACTCCTTCCTGATCGACATTGCGCGCTTCGGCGGCGAGCTGCACAGCTTCCTGGCCTGAACTGGTTTGGTGCAGTGCGTGCGGCGTTTCACCGTGCGCGCAGGAACTCTCGTTTTTGTGACTAATTGGCTTGTAATACATACAGTCAACCTTACAATACAGTACGTACTACGAACTATCTGGGCGTAGTAGTTCTGTGTCGAGGAGTGAAGTCATGAGTAAATTACAGCTGAAACCCGAATTCGAGAATGTGCCCGCCGGCCAGACGCTGCGCGGGGATGCGGCCAACGATGCCACGGCGGGCGGCGATATGGCCGGCACGAGCTCACAGGGCCGCGGTGCGCGGCGGCGTTCCGATGCCGCGCGCCTGCGTTTCTCGATGGACGATGGCTTCCATCTGTTCCGGGTGTACTAAAGAAAGTCAAGTGTGCGGTAGCGTGCGGCGCATCAGCGGCATGATTGCACCATAAGGTGCCATCGCCGCCGCCGCCGGCGACCAGTTGCTGTGCCCGCGGCGATTAATGTCGAGTCGCGTTTGGTAACTTCCTGCGTTGAGGCATAATGGTGCGGCGAGTTGGCCACCCATGAAGCCGACCGCAGATCGATAAGGTCATTGGCCTTTTACCGGACAGGGTAACGACGATGGAACGAAGGCTTCACACGCGCCACCGGGCACGCACCACGGTCTACATCATGCTGCCTGGCGGAGTTCGTCGTCTGTGCAAAGCCGTGAACCTGAGCGCGACCGGCGTATTCGTGCGCACCGCGGGACTGGGATTGCGCAAGGGCCAGCAGGTCAATCTCGCCTTTGCCATCGACCTGGGTTCCGTCACCAAGGTGCATCGGCGCTCGGCCGTGGTCGCTCACGTTTCGGGCGGCGGCACCGGTCTGATGATGGACGCCTACGCCGCCACGGCTCGCTGAGCCCTTAATACAAGCCATCGCAGCGCATCCCGGCGGCCGGTTCGGCCGCTCATAACGCATTGTTCGGCCAGATCATGGTGCGCCACATGTGCGCCACGGGCGAGCCGTCGAACCCCAGTCCCTCTTTGGGCTCGCGGAACAGGCGGCCGATGATGTCGGTGAAGATCTCCGGATCGATGGGATCCGACTTCTCGAAGAAGTAGATGTCGTAGAGCGTGATCAGCCGCGAGCTCATGTACCAGCGATGCTGGCGCGCCGCCTCGGCGTCGCGCCGTATGTACTCGGGCGGCTGGTAGTCGGCCCCGAAAAACCGAACATACGAGTCCGGGTACTGGTAGCCCACTGATTCGTCGGCAAAGTAGCGCAGGGCCTGGTGATTCTGCACCGCCCACGCGATCTCTTCGCTCACGTACGGGGCGATCAGCTGCGCGCCCCAATAGCCGTGATCGCTGCGCAACAGGCAGCCGTTGGCGATGTCGTGCAGCAGGCAGGCGAGCACGGTCTTGTCGTCATGGCCGTCATCCAGCGCGCGCTTGCCGCTCATCAGCAGGTGGCGGACGGTGATGTCGGTGAAGCGATATCTGAAGAAATCCAACAGCTTCGGCCGCGCCGGCATTTTTGGCAGCGCCGGATTGTCGCCCATCATGAGCACGGTGCCGGGCTTGAGGCGACCGAGTACCTCGCCCTCGATGTCGAGTTGGCCGGATCCGACCAGCGACACCGGCGGCGGCAGGATCAGGCGCTCGAGGCCCGCCTGTGAGGGCGCAGGTTCTGGCTGCGGTTCGATGGGTTCGTCGTGGCTGATGGCATTCATCGCGTTATGTCCCCGTGATCTGTGCCAAACCTAGCACGCTGTTATCCAGACCCAAAACGGGTCAACGGCCGGGGCGCTGCCGCGCTATGTTGTATGGAGAGGATTGCCGCATCGGGGCGCATCCGGTGTATCGGGGCAGTCGTATAATCAAGTGGTTGGAGGAGAGCTATGAAAGTCATCGGCACCCGGCCTGTTCTCGCAGCTGCCTTGCTGCTGTCCGGTCTGTGGATGCCGGCGGCCTTCGCTTTCAGCAGCGGACACAGCGGCGGCTCGGGCGGTCATTCCTCGGCGAGTCACGCCGGCATGTCTCACTCCGGCGGCGCCCACTTTGCCGGACGCGCTTATGCGCCACGCAGCTTCGTCGGCTCGCGCGCCACTTACGTCGGGGCCTCGCGCGCACCGGCCACTCACTGGGCCGCCGCGGGCGTGGGTCACGCGACTGTCGCCTCAGCGCCCGGGATTCGCGGACGCGCCATCGGCCCCGGCTACGGTCACACCTCTCACTGGGGCGGCGGTTATTGGGGCGGGCGCTACTGGCCGGCCGCCTACTACGGCCCCGGCTTCGCCTGGTTCCTGGCGTCGGTGCCGCTGTACTGCTCCACCTTCTGGTGGAACAACATTCCCTATTACTACTACAACGACGTCTACTACACCTGGAGCCCGACGGCCGATGGCTACGTGGCCACGGATCCGCCGCCTGCAGCCCCGGCCGACGCGCCGAGCACGAATAGCGGTTCTTATGACGGCGCCCCGGCCAGCGCGCCTTCGACCGGCGAGGAATACGCGCCGCCCTCCTCTGTGCCCGCAGCTCCGGGTTCCGCACAATCTTCGGATGCCATCCCGCCCGGCGGCTTTGCTTCCGGGGGCCCCAGCATCTACGCCTACCCGGCCAAGGGTCAGACCGATCAGCAGCAGGCCGCGGATCGGGCCGAGTGCACTCAGTGGGCGGCGACGCAGACCGGTGGTGCCGTGGGTTCGCCGGATTATCGGCGCGCGGCGATTGCCTGTTTTCAGGGACGTGGATATTCCGCACAGTAGCGTTGCTGCAGCAACCGCGGCCTCTGAGCCCACCGGCGTTTGGGATCACCTGATGGTGTGCATTTACTAAAGAGATTACTTACATCGATGTAAGTAATCTCTTTAGTAAATGCACACCTTGAGCTGGCTGCAAAAGCCGACCGGCTCGATGCTTCAGTTCTTGAGGCGATACCCCGTGCGGAATATCCACGTCACTAAAATCAGGCACACCGCCAGAAACCCGATAGTCGCCGCAAGGCTCGTCCCTACGCCCACATCCGCGCTGCCGTAGAAACTCCAGCGAAAGCCGCTGATCAGGTACACGAGCGGATTGAACAGCGTCACCGTGCGCCACGCCGCCGGCAGCATGTCGATGGAATAGAACGCGCCGCCCAGAAAGGTCAACGGCGTGATCACCAGCATCGGGATCACCTGCAGCTGTTCCCAGCCGTTCGACCAGATGCCGATGATGAAGCCAAACAGACTGAAGCTCGCGGCCGTCAGCACCAGGAAGGCCACCATGATCAGCGGATGCAGGATGTGCATGGGCACGAACACGGTCGAGGTTGCCAGGATGATCAGGCCGATCAGCACCGATTTGGTGGCGGCTGCTCCCACGTAACCGAGCACGATTTCCAGCGATGATATCGGCGCCGACAGCAGCTCGTAGATCGTGCCCGTGAAGCGCGGCATGTAGATGCCGAAGGAGGCGTTCGACAGGCTCTCGGTAAACAGCGCCAGCATGATCAGGCCGGGCACGATGAAGGCGCCGTAGCCCACGCCGTTGACCTGCGACATGCGCGCACCGATGGCCGACCCGAACACCACGAAGTACAGCGAAGTGGTCAGCACCGGCGTCACGATGCTCTGGACCACGGTGCGGCGGAAGCGCGCCATCTCGAACTTGTAGATGGCAGCGACGCCGCGGCGGTTGAAGATGAAGCCGCTCATGAGGCTGCGCCCGTGACCGCTGCCGCGGTGCCGGCCGCGGCGGCATCCGGGCGTGCATTGACGAGGCCGACGAAGATCTCCTCGAGCGAGCTTTGGCTGGTATCGAGATCCTTGAAGCCGATACCGAGCTCGCTTATTCGCCGCAGCAGCGCCGGGATGCCCACCGGCTCGCCGCTGGAGTTATTGAAGTGATACTGCAGCTCGGTACCGCCGGCGGCCAGCGTCAGCGACCAGCCGCGCAGCGTGGCCGGCACCTCGGTCATCGGCTCCAGCAGGTGCAGCGTCAACTGGCGCGTGCCGAGCTTGAGCATCAGCGTGCGCTTATCCTCGACCAGGATGAGCTCACCGTTGCGGATCACGCCGATGCGGTCGGCCATTTCCTCGGCTTCCTCGATGTAGTGAGTCGTGAGGATGATGGTCACGCCGCGCTCGCGCAGGCCGCGCACCAGCGTCCACATGTCGCGGCGCAGTTCCACATCCACCCCCGCGGTGGGTTCATCGAGAAACAGGATCTGCGGTTCGTGCGACAGCGCCTTGGCGATCATGACCCGCCGCTTCATGCCGCCCGAGAGGGTCATGATCAAATCGCGGCGCCGGTCCCAGAGCGCCAGGTCCCGCAGCAGCTTCTCGAGATAAGCGGCGTTCGGCTCGCGCCCGAAGAGCTCGCGGCTGTAGCGCACCGTGGCGCCCACCGTCTCGAACATGTCGGTGGTCAGTTCCTGCGGCACCAGGCCGATGAGCGTGCGGGCCGCCCGATAATCGCGCGCAATATCGTGACCGTTGGCCACCACCTGGCCCGATGTCGGCCTGACGATGCCGCAGACGATGTTGATGAGCGTGGTTTTGCCGGCGCCATTGGGGCCCAGCAGTGCGAAAATCTCGCCACGCTGCACCTCGAGGCTGACATTCTTGAGTGCCTGCAGGCCCGAGGCGTAGGTTTTGGTTAAGTGGGAGATCGATAATGTCGAGGGCATGGCCGGCGGCAGAATATAACGGCGCGCTTATCGGCCGCCACACGCCGGTCAGCGCCGCGCTGATGTGGTTGCTGGTGCTGGCCGCACTGTGCCCGTTGCCGGTCCATGCCGCGGATCGCGACGCGCTCAAGCACATCGTGCAGGACCAATGCGTACCGCACTGGCAGCAGCTGCATGACCCGGCACCCTGTGCGCGCATGGTGCCGCCGGATTTCGCGGTGCTGGCGGATCGCAAGGGCGGCGCGCATTACCTGCTGATCGCGACCGGCAACGTCACCGGCATCGAGGACCCGGCGTTGCTCGCCGATGCATCGCCGAATTATTTTGCGGCCGCCTGGAATGCCCGCGACCGGCTCGACAGCGTGATCGGCCACCCACTGCGGCGCGAATCCGTGGGCCTGGCGATCAACTCCGCCCTCATGCGGGGGCAGGACCAGATGCACATTCACATCGAGTGCGTGAAACCCGGCGTGTCCCGCGTGCTGCATGCGGCCGCCGGTGCGCTGGGCCACCGGTGGAGCCCGCTATCGCTCGACGACCGTGTCTACTCGGCGCTGCGGATCGACGGCGAGGATCTCGCCGGCAAGGATCCCTTCAGGCTGCTGGCCGATGGGGTGGCGGGCGCGCGCGCCGACATGCGCGCCTTCACGATCGTGGTCGTGGGTATGCAATTCGCGGACGGTGCCGGATTCATCGCGCTTGCCGGCCGCACGCCGGCCGGCGGCGAGAACGCGGTCGAGCTGCTGACGACGCGCGGTCTGGTGGCCCCCGGCGAGACGCTGCTCGATTCAACCTGCGCGATCGATCCGTAGCCCCGGAGGCTCAGGTCCAATCGCCGCCGCCGCTGTCACCGCCGGAGGAGCCGCCGTCATCCCAGCCGCCGCCGTCGGAGACCCCGAAATCCGGGCCGCCAAGGTCGGCGTTCGGATCGACATTGGCAGGATTGTCATTGCCCGCATAGCGCTCCGGCACCACGTTCGCGCCCTCGCGGCCATGCCCGAAGGCGTGCTCGACCAGCTCCTCGCCGGCGGCAATGCCCGCACCGACGGCAAGACCGCTCGCCAGTCCGCCGACCAGGCCGGAACCGCCACCCATGACGCTCGGGAAACCGCCGGGCGGCGGCATCATCGGTCCCGGCCCCATGGTGGTGTTGGGCATCGTGCCCGGCGGGTAGGCGCTGTAGCCGGGCACTGCCGCCTGGCGTCGCCGTACCAGCAGCCAGAGCAGGAAGACCACCGCGGCCACGATGGCCACGAATCCCCACGGGAAGGACTTCGCCGGCTCGCGCGCAGCGGCGAAGCCCGCCGCCGGTTCACGCGCCTGTGCCCGGGATTCGCCGGGAGGGACCGGGGCGCCGATCTCCTTGCGCAGATCGGCAACGGAGCGCGGATTCACATTCGGCAGACCCGGCTCGAGCTGCTCGGCCCTGGCAAGCTCCTCGCGCGCCTCGCCATAGTTCTTCATGTCGGCGTCGATTTCGGCGGCCACGTAATGCGCCCGCGAACTCTGCGGGTGATGGGCCAGCACGATGGCCATCATCTGCTTGGCCTGGTCCAGGTGCCCGGCCCGCGCGGCCTCGTAGACCTGGTTGACGGTGGGATCATTCGGGTTAGGGGCTTCGGCAGGATTTTCCGCGGCCTGCAATGCGGCCCCGGCGGCGAACGCCACGAGGCCCATGAGCACCACCCTCAGCTTGTTACGCATCGATTTCTCTCCAGCTCGTAGGACACTGCGCTGTTACTTAGGCACGAACACCCTATCGAGGTTCCGCCCGGTCGCGCGCTATGCTGAGGATTGGGGTCAGGATCGGGGATTACAATGCACATGTACCTGAGCATCGGTCCGGTGGTTTCGCTGATCGCCGGCATACTGATTCTAATCGTGCCGCGACTGCTGAACTTCATCGTCGCTATCTACTTGATCCTGATGGGTCTGATCGGCCTGTTCGGCACCGGCTCCCTGCACCTGCACTAGCTTGGGTCCGCTCCGCCTCAGCGCTGCTCGACCTGGTAGCCCGCCTGGCGCAACAGGTTGACCAGGCCGTCCTGGCCGACCAGGTGCAGGGCACCGACGATGACCAGGTAGTCCTGCCGTGCCGCGAGCAGGCCGGTCACCGTGGGCAGCCAGCGCCGGTTGCGGTCCGTGGTGAGCATGCGGAACAGCTCGGGGTACTGTTCCGAACTCTCGCGCAGCAATCGCTCCAGCTGCGCCACATCGCCTGAGCGCCAGGCTGCCACGACGGCGTCGGCGGAATCCAGCGTGTCATCGGCGTCATCGAGCATGTAGAGCAGAAAGCGCCGCTGCTCCTCGATCGAAAGATGCGCGAAGAATCCCAGCTGCTGCCCGACGGTCTCGAGCGCGATGATGGGTTTGTGATCCCCCGCCGCGCGTTCGGCAAACTGCTCATCGACGCCGGAGCCCGCATCGAATCCCTGCTGCGCGAGCTCCGCCTGCTGCATGGCCATGGCGGCAAACCAGGGCTGGAAGCTGCCGAATGCGGCTGCGTCCAGGCCGAGAGTGTGCACATGGGCGCTAAATCGTTCGTAGATCGAAGGGCCGAGCACTTCGGCGAGTGTCTGTCCCGCCGGCAGCGTCTCCAGCTTGGGATCGATGCCGAGCGACCGGTCCGCGCCGAGGCTGTTCAGATCGATCTCCATCACCAGCGCCGCGGCTTTCCCGTAGGCGCGCAGGTCCTCGGCAGGTAACTCTCGATCGCCCGGTTTCAGGACGTGCACCGAGCCGAGCAGGTAGACGGTGTTGTGTGCGCCCTTGACGGCCCAGAGGGTGTGATGCGCTTCATCCGCCCATGCTCGAGGTGCTGGGTGCGCGAGGCAGACGAGCAGCAGCGCCGCCGCGTAACGCCGCAGTCGGCGAGCGCCGGTCAATCCGGCGCCTGCGCAGGCGCCCGCTCGGCCCAGCGCCGCATGATTTCGCGAACCGGATCCATCAATGTCAGAAAAAGGTCCACCAGCGCCGGATCGAAATGCCGGCCGCGATTGTCACGCAGGTAGTCCAGGGCTTTTTCCACCGGCCAGGCTTTCTTGTACGGTCTTTCGGATGTCAACGCATCGAACACATCGGCGATCGCCACGATGCGCGCCTCGAACGGGATGGCCTCGCCGGCGAGGCCTGCGGGGTAGCCGCTGCCGTCCCATTTCTCGTGGTGGCCGAGCGCGATCCGATTCGCCAGCTTCAGCACGCCGCGCTGATGCTCGCCGATGATGCGGGCGCCGATCTCGACGTGCGACTGCATGATGCGACGCTCCTCAACATCGAGTGTACCCGGCTTTTGCAGAATGCGATCCGGAATGCCGATCTTGCCCACATCGTGCAGCGGGGCGGCATGCAGCAGGTCTTCGGCTTCGGCCTCGTTCATGCCCGCGGCCAACCCGAGCAGGCGTGCGAAGTGGCTCATGCGAATCACGTGCAGGCCGGTCTCGTTGTCCTTGTACTCCGCGGCCAGGCCCAGGCGCTGCACGATCTGCAGCCGCGACTCGAGCAACTCATCGGTTCGCACCAGCGACAGGTGCGTGCGCACGCGCGCCTTGACGATCGGCGCGCTCACCGGCTTCATGATGTAGTCGACCGCGCCGGCCTCGAACCCCGACAACTCGTCGCTGGTTTCCGCGAGCGCGGTTACGAAGATCACGGGAACGGCCGCGGTGGCCGGATTCGCTTTGAGCTGCCGGCAGACCTCGTAGCCGGTCATGCCCGGCATCATCACGTCCAGCAGTATCAGGTCCGGGTGTTCCTGCTGCGCGAGCTCCAGCGCGCGCTGGCCGTCCTTGGCATAGAGCATGCCGTACTGGTCCTGCAGAATCTGGCGCAGCAGCTGCAGGTTAGACGGTTCGTCATCGACCGCCAGGATGCGCGCCGGCAACCGCACGCTGGCTTTCATGCCAGCGCCGCCGCCGGCGGCGGTTCGAACTCGGCGCAGATCTGCCGTGTCAGCGCATCGGCGGCCACGAAATCGAAATCATCGACCAGGCGCTGCAGCTCATCGAGCCGCGCGGCCTCCATGTTTCCCGCCAGGGCATCGAGCAACTGGGCGAATGCTGCGCCGTCGAGTCCGCCGCGACGAAAACGGGCGCTCAGTTGATCACCCAATGAGCGGATGCGGGGGACATCGATGGGCTGCGCGGGCCGCGGCCCGCCGCCGGCGGCGGCGGCTCGGGCGAATTCGAGATCGATCGCCGCAAAGGTGTCGTAGATCAGGTGGCGCAGGCGTGCCAGCAGCGGCCGCACGGCATTCGCGGTATCGCTGAGAAGATTGCGCTCGATCTCATCCAATAACTCTGCCAGCTTCTCCAGCCCCAGGTTCCCCGCCACGCCCTTGACCCGATGCGCCAGCGAGTGCGCCTCCGAGGCTCCGCCGAACACGTCGTAGTTCGACAGCAGCGTGGGCAGCTTGGTGTATTCGTCCACGAAGTGCCGCAGCGCGCGCAGATACGGCTCGCGCTGCCCGCCCCAGCGCGCCAGCGCCTGCTCGAAATTGATCAATCGCGGTCGGCCGCCGGGCCAGTTGGAGACCCGTTCGGTGGCCTCGCCCAGTCCCAGCACACGCGCCATCTGCAGCGACAGCTCGGCCAGGTCGACGGGCTTGGACACGAAAGCATCCATGCCCGCATCCAGAGCCGCGCGGCGATCGTCGCTGAGCACGCTGGCGGACAGCGCGATCACCGGCACGCGCGGCGCAGCGCGCTCGGCCTCCCGCGCCCGGATGGCGCGCGTGGCCGCGTGTCCATCCATGCCGGGCATCTGCACGTCCATGAGCACGAGGTCGAAGCGCTGCTCGCCCGCCAATTGCACCGCCTCGATGCCGTCGTGCGCCGGCACGATGGTGTGACCATGGGTGCCGAGCAGCAGCGTCAGCAGCTCGATGTTCTGCGGCGCATCGTCGGCCGCCAGGATACGCAGCGGCGGCAGCGCGGCGATGCGCCGATTGCGCTGCGTCCGCTCGAGCACGTCCGCGGCCACCGGCAATGGCAGCAGCACGTGAAAGCAGCTGCCCTCGCCGAGCTTGCTCTCGACCCAGATGCGGCCGCCCATCAGCTCGACCAGCTGCTTGCTGATAGTCGTGCCCAGGCCGGTGCCGCCGTAGCGGCGGCTCATCGAGGGATCGGCCTGGGTGAATGGATCGAAGATGGCTTCGAGCCGGTCGGCCGCGATGCCGATGCCGGTATCGCGCACCGTCAGATGCACCTGGTCGTTGGAGTCCGCCACGCCGAGCGTCACGCTGCCCTGGATCGTGAACTTGACGGCATTGCTCATGAGGTTGGTGAGCACCTGGCGGATGCGCAGCGCGTCGCCATGGAATCGCTGCGGCAGCGTGTTCTCGTACCTGATCTGCAGTGCCAGCCCCTTGGCGCGCGCGCCGGCGGCAAGTGTCGAGGACACCTCGTCCACCAGCTGCTGCAGGTTGAAATCGCGCAGCTCAAGTTCTACCAATCCCTTGTCGAGCTTCGCCGTATCCAGAATCTCGTTCAGCAGACGCAGCAGTGAGCGCGCCGCGCCGCTGACGGTCAGCAGATGGCGCCGTTGCTCGCTGCTCATGTCGCTCTGTAGCAATACATCGGAGAAGCCGATGATGGAATTCATCGGCGTACGGATCTCATGGCTCATATTGGCCAGGAACGCCGCGCGCGCCGCGGCGGCCTGCTCGGCGCGTTCCTTGGCGGCACGCAGTTCGGTTTCCATCTGCCGCCGCTCGGACAGGTCGAGAATGACACCGTCGAGATACTTCAGCTGCCCCTGGCTGTCGCGGACCGCGCAACCGCTGCCCCACATGTAGCGTTCGCGTCCATCCCGATGCCTGATGCGGTACTCGAGTACGTAGGGCTTGTGCTCACGGATCGCTTCCGCGACCGTTTGTCTCAGCGACTCGCGATCGTCGGGATGCACCAGTTCCATGAAGCGGCGGCTGGAGTCGGGTCCGACAAAATCCGAGGGCGGGTAGCCGGTGAGCCGTTCCACCGCGTCGCTGATGAACACTGCCGGAAAGTCGCCCTGCATGAGGCACCGGTAGGAAATGCCCGGGATGTTGCCGATCAGCGAACGCAGCTGCCCCTCACTATCGCGCAGGGCCTGTTCGATGGCGCGGCGCTCGCTGACATCGGTCACGAAGGCGACATAGAGTTCGTGCGGTGTCCGCTTCTCCCCGATCGAGAGGCGGATGGGTAAGGTCGAGCCGTCGGGCCGCACCGCCAGCGCCTCGCCCGAGCGCAGGCCGACCGTGCCTCCGATGAGCGAGTTCAGATCGTGGCCGACGATCTGCATGCGCCCCCGCGCAAAGATCTTCTCGGCTGAAGCATTGCAGTCGGCGATCGTGCCGGCGGCATCGAATATCACCATGCCATCGGCGGCGGTCGCGAACATTGCACGCTGCCGCGCGTCGCGATCCCGCAGCTGGCGGACAAGTTCGCGATAGCGCAGCGTGCCGTTGAGAATCATCACGAGCAGCGTCAGGGCAACCGTGATCGCCGAAATGATCAGTGCCAGCAGCCCGGCATTGGTCGTGGTACCCGCCGGCACATGACCGACGAAGCGCGCCGCTGCCATGCCGGTGTAGTGCATCCCGGAAATGGCCAGCCCCAGGACCGCGGCACTGATGAGCATCTTCTGCAGACGGAAACGAACCCAGAGCGCGAGGATGGCCAGTGCCATCGCAACGATGATCGATATGCCGAACATCACCGGGTCGTAGCGCAGGGCCGGCGCCATCTGCATGGCGGCCATGCCGGTGTAATGCATCGCGCCGATGCCGGCACCGACTGCGATGCCGCCGCCGATCAGCTGCCACGGCCGGATCTCGCGGCCGCCGATCAGACGCAGCGCCAGGGCCGAGGCACCGATGCTCGGCAGCATCGACCACAGCGTGATGGTCGGACTGTAAGTGACCGCGCAGACGCTGAAGGCCAGCATGCCGATGAAATGCATGGCCCAGACGCCCGTTCCGAGACTCAAGCTACCCGTGATCAGCGCGACCGCGCGCAGCGCAGGGGTGCTCTTCCGGCCCGAATGCGACGCCAGGCGCAGCGCCATCCAGGAAGCGAAGATAGCCACCAATACCGACAGCGCTACCAGCCGCAGATCGTAGTGTCCCACTGCCAGCAGCGTGGGATCGCTCGGTGGCGAAAACAGCGCATATAAACCAGCCAAGTCCATCGAGCCGCAACTGCCGAAGCTGCCACGCACCGGTGCGGTGCCGTTGGCGATAGTGACAGGAGGACGACCGCATTCCCGTGGGCCAGCCCACAGTTCAGCGCTTGCGGCAATGCAGCAGCTACCGCGCCTTGCGGTGGCTCAGCGTCCAGACATAAGCGGCGACCGCTGCGACTTCATCATCCGACAGCTCGGCGCCTCCCATCGCGGGCATGGGACTGCGGTACTTCTTAGGGGCGGGAACACCCGCCGCGATCGTCTGCCGGATGCCGGCGTAGCCGCCATCGCTCCAGAGCCACTTATGTGGCCCCAGTGTCGGTCCCAGCGACGTGCCGCCGCCGTCCGTTCCGTGGCAGCCCGTGCACCCGGCGCCACTGACTTCACCTCTAAAAACGCTGGCCCCGAGCGTGACCATGGCGGCCGTCGCGCCGGGCGGCACAGGAGCATCTGCGCTCGCCGCGGCGTCAGCAACGGAAGGCTGCCCGGCGATCGGTCCCGCCGGCGCGTCAGGGGCCGGGCACTGCCTCGCGCCCGCGCCAGGCCCCGACGCCGCTTCCGTACCCGGCGTGTAGCTGATTCGATAGACACGTCCGTGCACATCATCGGCCACATACAGGGCGCCGTCCGGCCCCACCGCGAGTCCGGCGGGCCGCTGCTGCGCATGCTGCGGATCGACGCGCGGACCGGCAAAGCCATCGGCGAAGATCTCGCAGCCCTCGCTTGCCTTGCCGTCGATGAGCGGCTGAAACACGACGTTGTAGCCTCCCTGGGGATAGGGAGCGCGATCCCACGAGCCATGGAACGCGATGAAAATCCCATCGCGATAGCGCGCCGGAAACTGCGGCGCGCGATACATCAGCAGCGCATCGGGCGCCCAGTGCGCTGAAAAGTAGGCGACGGGGGCAAGTTTTTCGGCACAGACGCCGACGGCCTTGCCGCCATCGCCGCCGAATTCCGGCGCCAGCACCAGCTTGCGCTGGACCACGTCGAAGTAGCATTCCGGCCAGCCGTAGTCGCCGCCCGGCTGCAGCCGCAGCAGCTCCTCGGCCGGCTGCGTGGCTTCCTCCTCGGCAGTGTAGAACTCGGGCCAGTTATTGCGCAGCTGGTCGCGCCCGTGCTGAGTGACGTAGACACTGTGACCGTCAGGAGCGAGCGCCAGGCCCACGGCATTACGAATCCCGGTGGCGTAACGCCCGGCCTTCGAGAACACCTGCC
>Ga0181522_10001015_pt1 | contig 18053 bp, 16 predicted proteins | sample PEATcosm2014_Bin_27_FD_121103 | JGI IMG/M metagenome (GOLD analysis project Ga0181522, IMG submission 121103) | Peatland microbial communities from MTU Mesocosm Facility, Houghton, MI, USA - PEATcosm2014_Bin05_10_metaG | ecosystem: Environmental > Terrestrial > Soil > Wetlands > Peat | place... | reverse complement strand
GAGAGAACGAGACGGTACCTTGCCATTCGGATTTCGCAAAGTAGCCGGGCTGGTTTACCAGAGCCAGCCACACGCCCACGGAAAACACAATAATAATGCCCCCCGTTATCAACAGGGTTTCGCCGGTGAAGTACTTTGGAGTATGCCAGAAGCGGAGGTAAGTCTCTGGAGCAGCCACATAAGACGCCAAACCCGTCAAGCCATTTAGCAGGACAAAGATCGGTACCGGATGGAGCCACCATGCTAAGTCGCGTGGAGCGAGAGTTTCAGGGGATTCATTCATTTTCAATGTCCTAAAATCTTACAAACTCCGAGGTATGCGTAAGGCGAATGATCGACAAAAAAATAAAGTAATTCAGTACGCCGCATTTCATTCATCTACATTCCTCAGGGTCTGGATGTACATGACCAAAATGTCGCCCCAAGAAAGAGCCCGACCAGAGGTTCGTAGAACGACACACTACCCAAACCATGTTGGTGCAAACATAGAGCTCTGATAACAAGACCGAGGTGGCCATACCCATGGCGCCAAAACGAGGGGCTAGCAGGCAGGACAGAATCAAATTTAGGCAGCCGCCTGCGAGAATAATCCGATTCACGACGCGGTCACGACCGATAGGAAGGAGCCATTGCAGACCAACCGAATAGGTGATGGAAAGCATTAAGGGCAGGATCGAATACAAGCGTAAAACGGGGATAGCCGGGGCAAAATTGGGTCCGGCCAAGAGGCTGATAAACCACGGGGCCAGGACGAACAGCGTGACGGTAAGAAACAGCCCGGCGGACACCATGAGCGCGATCGCATGCCGCGCTAGCCGTGCTGCGGCTTGCTCTGAAGAAGCGGCGAGATAACTCAAGCGCGGGTAGATCGACTCGCGTATAGGATTGAGAAGGCCAAACATGGCTTTCGTAATTTTTTCGGCGGTAGCGAAATATCCAACTACGGCCGCCGGCGCAAATAGTCCCAGAAGAAAGGTGTTACCGATTCCATACAGGCTCTCGGCGCTACGGAACACGAACATCGGCCAACCTCGGTGCAATGCGTCGCTGACCAACTTATAACTTGGGAATCGAAAGCCAAAAGCACGAATGGCCAGAGCAATTCCAACCGTAGCGGAAACGCCCGCCGCCGCGGCCTGAAGCACCACCACCTTCCAACCGTCCAGCGGAGATCTGACAATTAGAAACACGGCAAATACCGCAGCGGATTTTGCACTGATTTCCAAACTTGCCGCTACGCGCAGGCGCTCCAGGCCCTGGAAGAACCACAGTGGCGTGCAACCTTGTGCCAGCGCGTAAATGAGACCCGCCGCCACAAGTTTGGGTTGATTGCGTAATAACGGGATATGCGGGGCGATCACGGCGGTCAAACCGATCCCGAACATCGCGAGAAGTGTTTGCGCGCCTAGTACACCGCTCATAACGTCACGGCAATTCTCGCGATGATGCCGTTGGCGCGAGATCTCGCGAGTGGCGGAAAGGTTGAAGCCGAATTCGATGATCAGTGCGAGGATATCCGCCATCGACAGGACAAAAGCTATGACGCCCCAGCCGCTGGGATGGAGCATTCGCGTCAAGTACGGAACCGTGAATAGCGGAAATACTTTTCGGCAGAATTGCACGCCGTAAAGAGCGGCGGAATTGCGCGCCATGGGATCTCGCCGTAATTTTCCGGCACCGCTTCGGAGATTTTTAATCCTGTCAGTCAGCAAAGGGGTCTACGCTTATCGACAATTGGTCGTTTTCGTGAATTTAAGATGTCCGGATCCGACAAACTGCAGTGTTAGAATCTGGAGCCTGTTCCGGTCATCATCGAATCATCCGAGGTTGCAGATGCGCTCATCCGCCCTGTTTCTAATGCTCATTCTAGTGCAAGAATGCCGAGGGCACAGGGTGGTCAATGTCACCACCTTCGGCGCGTATTCGGATGGCACTCATTCGGCCATAACGACTGAGGCCTTTCGGAAGGCGTTCGCCAGCGCCCCTCAGGGCGAAATTATGATTGCTTCGGGTACCTATTTAATTGACAACTCCACCGGACCTCTGGTCATCAAGAACTTTAGCGGCCGAGTCACGTTTCAAGGAGGGGCTCAACTCGTATTTGCGACCAATACCAATGGCGGCCTGCTGTTTGCGGGCGGGTCTGGAGCAGTTATCAGCGGGTTGCGAGCGACCTACAGCCGGCCTCCCGCCGTTCGTAAAAGCCCAAACGAAGAAATAAAGTTCTACAATACGGTGAATACTGTCCTCACGGACACCGTCGTTGAAAATAGTCCAGCGGCCGGAATTCTGTTCTTTAACTCCATTAATCCTACTGTGACCAACGCGAAGGTAATGAACTCGCTTGCGGACGGGTTGAATTTTTCGAATTGCCGGGACGCGCGAGTGACGAATCTCGTTACACAAAACACCGGCGACGACGGTTTGGCTTTTGTGAATTACACAGCTTACCCTAATTTGACCGGCGGCTTGGCCCGGGACGTCACCATAACGAATTCCAGAGCGCGCGGAATTGCAGTGGCCGGCCAGTCAAACGTTTCCGTTATCGGGTTTAAGATCCAAAACACGTCGTCGAGTGGTGTACTGGTTGCCCAGGATGTTGCTAATAAAACTCGCGTGCCCGCTCATGTTTTGATTGAAAATGGATCGGTCGACAACGCCGGAACGTTAGCGCCTCTGGTCGGTAACCAATATGGTGTCGAGTTCAATTCTCAAGAGACCGCCACATTTGACAACATTGTGGTCTTCGGTTCGGGAAACAATGGTTTAAGCGGCACCTCGCCACAGGGAAGCGTAATCGTGAACAATGTGACGATTAATTCTCCTTTGGTGGGAATTGGATTCCTATTCTATCGAACGCAAAGCGTGAAAATAACTCGCTCTGCTGCTAACAAAACACCAAGCTATGGGTTGCTGGCACTTAATTCCAGCCACGTGCTGGTCGAAGGCCTGACCGTCACCAATGCTGGCGTAGCGGACCGACTGAAGCGCGCGGTGTGGTTCGAAAACGCAGAAACGATTTCAGCGTCGTCGGTAAGTATTGTGGCCGGCACGGACTTGGCTAATGTGGTCGGCTGCTATACCGCCCCGGGGCACCCCGCTGCCCGGGGCTCGGTAAAAATCTCTAACTTCGAGCCTAAACAAGGAAACAACAAGCTATCCATCGAAAACAACTGCCTCAATGTTAGCTTTGCTGAATTAGAAGGAATCCGAAGCAACGAATAGTCGCTAGACAGCACCGGTTCCTCTAAACACCACGGGCACGGTCCTTGCCAATATCTGAAAGTCTAAAGCGAGCGACCAACTGTCAATATAGTTAAAATCCAGCTCAATCCACTTTTCGAAGGTGAGGTTGTTCCGCCCGCTCACCTGCCACAGCCCGGTAATGCCCGGTTTGACAGTAAATCGACGCATCAGAGTTGCTTCGCTGAATAGTAGAACGTCCCGGACGCTCATGGGGCGGGGTCCGACAAGCGACATGTTACCAATCAACACGTTCCAAAGTTGCGGAAGTTCATCGAGCGAGGAGGCCCGAAGCAGACGACCGAGAGGAGTGATGCGGGGGTCTTGACGAATCTTGAAAATGGGACCGCTAGCCTCATTTTGCTTTTCAAGTTGCGCTAGTAGATCCGGAGCATTGCTGACCATACTTCTGAACTTATACATCTTAAAAAGGCGGCGTCGGTGACCGAACCTTTCTTGGGAAAAAAACACCGGACCTCTACTGGAAACCTTGACTGCAAAGGCCACGATCAAGAACACGGGCGACAACAGGCAAAGACCTGCGAGCGATCCTGCGATATCCACAAGCCGCTTCACCACCTGCGCAGCCACATAATGTTCGTGGATGGGCACCAGCTCGCTAAAAAGCTCGGGACTGCAAGCTGAGCTCTGTTTCAAAGTGGTGACATACATATCCTGCATGTACACGACTCGAACGCCGACGCGTTCTGCGATGGCAATGGCATCCTGCGCCAAATCGTAACAAGACTTCGGTACAGCGATGAGAAGTTCATCGACTACGTTCCGTAGCAGTAGATCGCTGAGATCATCAATCGTTCCTAGATGGTGACACGCAATGTCGGCCCCCATCTCGGTTTTTAGACGATTGTCGACAAAGCCAACGATTTTTACGGTTTCTTTGTGTCGCGTGCGGATTTCTCGCCACGCCTTTTCGGCGCGTTTTCCGCTTCCTAGAATCACCACCAGCTGCTGCTCGCGAGCCGCCATCCACTGACTGCCTAAAACCTGTACCAGTTTGTAAAGCACGGAGCACAACAAGAAGAACACCGCGATGCGCGCCGTGGGCGCAGTGGTTTTGGTGACTTTTAAGTAGAAGACCAGGACGGTAGTCATGAGCGCGCATCCAGCTGAGATTCGCGCGAACTTAGCCAAAATACCGTAGTGTTGCGACCGATAGAGGCCCAAGGTCTCGAAGCACGAGGCCCACATCAATATGAAAAGGCCAGCGAATGCGGCATTCAGGACGGTAATGCGTATTTCCAAAAAGTGGCTCAATCCCCCGGCCGGTATCCGCGCACTATCGCCATACACTACACAAGCGAGCGCCATGGCAAACGCAAAAGCCCCGTCCGCCTTGGCCAGCCGCCTATGATTGCCCATTCGACTCCTCACTTCAGTCCCCCTCGGGCAAATCCCCACGACCTGTTAAGCATCCCGCTCGAGGTGAGGCAGCACGGAGTGTGCCAATGGCTCACTCTCATAGAAAAGTTGACCCGCGGTTTTCCCGGACTTGACTCCCTACCGACTCCCGATGTCCCAGCGCCGTTCGGATCTCCGGTATCATGAGATGAAATCGACTGTCTAATTGCGCTGGAAGGACGAAGTGCTTTTCGGCGTTTCGGTGGAAAAAGGTTCCTCGGACGATCGAACCTAAGGGCGCAGCGTCGAATTGGGACTGCCACGATCGCCTTAACTTTCCCTTGGCAATGTTCATGAACGGTTTACTAAAGCAATCACACCGGCAGAGCTTTGCTCGCGGCGCACTTCGTGGGCTTGATAGAGCAATTCTCGATAAACCTGCTCTATCTCCCGAACCATTCTGCGAAGATCATAATATTTCTGTGCTCGTTCGCGCCCTGCGCCTCCCATGCGGCGGCGCAATTCCCCATCGAAGGCTAGCCTCTGAAGAGCCACTGCCAGACCCTGAGTATCCCCGACTTTTACCAGATAGCCGGTCTCGCCATGTTGAACCAGTTCGTTGCTGCCGGAGACATTAGTGGCCACCACTGGCTTACCCATGGCCATCGCTTCGCACGTAACATATCCGAAGGACTCATATCGTGAAGCTAGGCAGAAAATGTCGATGGCGTCCAGAAAAGGCCGCACGTCAGAACAATAGCCAAGCAGCGTCACGTTTTGTTCGATCCCCAGATTTCTCGCCAGTCTATAGGCGGAAGGCTTTAGGTCGCCGTCACCGGCCCAAACAAAATGTGCGCTGACGCCCATTTTGAGTACTTCGGCAGCGGCTTTGAGGAAAGTAGATGGATCCTTCTGGGCGGTTATGCGCCCCGCCGAACCAATCAGAACGGTGTCTTTCGGTATCCCGATGCGCTCTCGCAATTCCCTGCCGCCGAACGAACCGGTGTACGCCGCCAGGTGGATACCCGCCGTTGCATAGCGCAGTTTTGAGCGGGGCACGAATTCATAGGTCGCCAGTTCCTGGTGTTCCGACCGACTTACGCCAAGAACCACGTTGGTCAGCAGGCCGGCGAAACACTCCAGATACCAATACTTCCGGTTGATCGAGATCGCGATCGCGTGAGGAGAATAGACCGTACGGATTGCGGGATTAGCTAGCTTGGCCGCTAGGCGCGCCAAAAAGCCTGCTTTGGAGCTGTGTGCATGAACAACATCAAATCTCTGTTCGCTGATTAGACGATAAAGATCCCGCAGCGCCCTGGCGTCCTCGAGAGGACGGATGTTTCGCTGCATGGGGATTTCATATACGCGAATTCCTCGCCTTGCGATTTGCTGGAGGCAGTTTGAAAAACGTTCGTCAGCGCGAATGGGCGAAAACGCGAAGGAAACTTCAAAAGCTGACAGGTCCATATTCAAAAGCAGGTCCGATATATAGGCCGCTGTCCCGGCGCCGGTGGCTTCCAAAACCTGAAGAACCTTGGGGCGGACGGCCGGCACTGAAACCGACCTCTGAATTTGCACACTGACACCGATCGACATACTTTTCTGTGAACTCCTAGCCTGCCCAAGCGCCGCTGAGTCAATACAACATGTGAGTTAGCTTCCTTTGGAAAATGAGTTTGCGCACGGCATCGGCCGTCAACTGGCTCTGCGAATCCACACCTTGACCAGGAAACTACGCAGCGAGGCGGTAAGTTACAAGTGCTAGAAAGTTAGCATTACTTTGGTATACGTTTCGAAGAATGAGAATCGTACGCCGTTGATGCAATCCAACCTACTTTGTAGGAACCTCGAACACCCACTTAGAGAAGATAGTTAGGGAGAGTTGTATCTCTCTTGACGACTTGTGGTCTGACAGCCATCATGGACAGTCCTAGTAGCAATATAGCTTCCTTCGAGGCGGAACCTCAGTCCCCGGTTTCCTGAATAATTTAGGACATTGCATTTTTCGGCGTCAGTTGTGAGGAGAGCGTCTCTGCGGCCTATTAAGACCTGGGATTTCCTTTTCGCACCTCGGCCCATGCCGAGCTCGCTTTCACCAATTCGCGTTTTATTTTTCGACCATACGGCTGCACAAAGTGGCGCTGAAATTGCCATGCTGAATCTGGTAAGCCACCTCGATTCACGGAAGGTGACGCCGATCGTGGTGTTCGGCGCCTACGGTCCGGTTGTTGAGCAGATGCGTCCATTCGCCGAAACCCACGTGTTGCCGATGCCAGTTGCCTTAGGGAGTGCCAAGAAAGATTCTTTGGGCCTCGCCTCATTGTTTAATCTTCGGGCGGTGTTCGGTGGCGTCGCCTACAGTTACAGGCTGGCGCGGTTCATTCGTCAAAATCATGTGGATTTCGTTCATACCAACTCCCTTAAGGCGGATCTGATCGGCGGAATTGCGGCGGGACTCTCGCGGCGTCCTGTGGTATGGCATGTACGCGATCGAATTGCTGACGAGTATCTTCCGGGATCTGTGGTGCGGATCTTCCGCTTGCTCTGCCGATGGATCCCCGATTTCGTGATTGCGAATTCGGAGTCGACTCTGCGATCCGTATATCCTGCTAATCGGACGGACAAGCCTTCTTCATTGCTGGGCGAGGGCAACGGACGCAGCGTGGTGATTCACGACGGGACACTTTGGCCCTTTCCAGGAAACTCGACCTTGGGGCGCAATGGCTTGGTTAGGATCGGTCTGATTGGCAGGATCTCTCCTTGGAAGGGCCAGCACATCTTTCTCAGAGCAGCGGCGCTCGTGCACCAGAGGTTCCCAGAAACGCAGTTCTTCATTGTGGGGTCGGCGCTATTTGGCGAAACCGAGTATGAGCAAAGGATAAGGTCGCTGACGGAAAGCCTGGGAATATCCAATATTGTTACGTTCACAGGATTCCGCAGCGACGTGCAAAACGCGATCGCCGACATGGATGTCATTGTGCACGCGTCAACCATAGGAGAGCCGTTTGGCCAAGTGATTATCGAGGGTATGGCCGCTGGCAAGCCCGTAATCGCGACAAACGGCGGTGGTGTACCCGAAATCGTCGAAGATGGCAAGACCGGGATCCTGGTGCCCATGGGAAATGCTGAAGCCATGGCGGAAGCGATACATCGGGTAGTTGCAGACCCGGTCCTGGCCACGAACATGGGGGCACGCGGCCGGGAAAGAGTTCGTAAACACTTCACGATAGAACTCAAAGCTCGCAAGGTGGAAGCCGTTTATCAAGCGATGTTGTCCCGTCGCGCTTATCGCCGGGAATGGTCTTCACCCGCTGCCAATGAACATCTTCCTCTGGCCCTGTGAGGTGCGGACCCTGCTACCTGTGATTAGACTCTCATCGCTTTAATACGCTTGAAAGCATCTAACTTGCATCGCTCAGCCTCTTTGGTTCTTGACCGGCAACGTGGGCTTCGGTATTGGCGATGGCCATCAGCGGTCGCTTAGGGCTGTTCACCTTGTATAGAACTAGTTCAACCCGGTTCGAGATCCCCAGCTTGTCAAAGATACGGAACATGTAGTTCTTGATGGTATGCTCGCTTAGGTTTAGTTTCTTCGCAATTTCACGATTGCCGAGCCCATCCGCGACTAGACGTACCAAATCCTCTTCGCGTTTTGTCAATTGGTTTAGGCCGTCAGCGCACGCTCGCCACGGAGAAGGTGCTTGAACTACGGCTTCCAGGACAAATTTTAGCTGCTGATTGTTCGCCCAGATCTGCCCGTGATGCACGCAGACAATGCATTTACACAAGCGGTCAAAGTGGGATTCCGAACGGTCAAAAACGCCTATCGCGCCCGCCCGGAATGCCTGCACGACCACTTCTCGTTCCGAGCGGTCTACTAGGAGGACCATGCGAATCTCTGGATACTTGCTCCGAATCTCCTCGAGTATCAGGAGGCCAGTGAGATCCCCGTCCTCCAAATGACAACCGATTAGGACTACTTCTGGCGCGACGGTATCGATCATACGGAGGAGTTCGGATCTTGATGTGGCGTAGCCGGTTACTTCAAATCGTCTTTTGAGACGACTCGTGAGGAGCCCGCAAGCCATTAGATTGGCGTCGGCCACACCCACTCGTATGGTGTTGGTCCGGCGCCGGAGCGGTAGTAGCATGGAGATCTCCTAAAGGAGAGAATCTGATTACTCAGAAATCCGACGGATAACCCCGAAGGTACCTAAAGATATATGAGACTGCACCCGGCTGTAGATTGCTAAGCTTGCCGCCAACAACGCTCCGGGGTTAGTACGATTAAGCTGCTTCCACTCTGTAGCCGGCTATACGAACGGCAAGCGACCTCTGGATGATTTGGATGGACACGACTAAACTTAGGTCTTCATTCTTTCCGACCAAGGTTCCCTCCACTCCATCAAGGCTTCCTCCACGAATGCGAACGCGATCACCGGCCCGCAAAAATGGATAGCTTTCACAAGTAATGCCTCTTTTTAGGAGCATCCGAACGGATTCAATTTCACTTTCCGGTATCGAGGTCCCGATACCCCTCGGGCCGACAAAGTTACTCACTCCGGTAGTGCGTAGCACGGAAATGCGGGAATCAAGTCTTTCCGCGATTCGCACAAAAACGTAATTGGGAAACAAAGGCAGTTGAACGGTACGAAGCCGATCGCTCCATTGATGGACAGCCGGCTGGAGTGGAAGGAAAGCATCAATAGACTTGCTCCCTAATTCGGCTGCGACCCTCTTTTCGTAGCGCGGCCAAGTCTGAACGGCAAACCACAACCGATCGTCCATACCCACCCCAGAACCCGTAGATGTTGTCGCCCTCACCATTAGACAAGGCTCCGCCAGGCCCGGTCCCTTGCCGTGTCTAATCAACCGACAAACACGAGGCCGGAGATCGATAATCCGCAGGCCCGCAACTGTCCGCGACCTTGGAGCTATGGCGCGAATTGCAGCGGATTGAAATAAAGCCCTAAGTTCGCAAGCTTTATGAATCTCGCAACTTTTTCGACCTTGTCGCGCGGGACAAACAGCATGTCGCCGGACTCAAGCTGAATATCTTTCTCGAGATCTGCGGTTTTTCGCAGCTTAGAAAGATTCAGGACACGAACTTCCGCATCACTGCCGTTGATTTTACGGAAAAGCAATATTTGGCCGGATTGCGCGGCTTGAGTGAATCCGCCGGTTAGTAGAACTGCCTGCATCGCTGTGGTGTTCTCCCGAAGATCCAAACGCCCGGGCCTCGCTACTTCGCCAGCCACGACGACATAAGGCTTTTGAAATTCCTTTAAGATTAAATTAAGCTCCGGTTCGTTCAAGTGCGCACGAGCTCTTTCCAGGATAAGATCGTGAGCCTGGGTTAGGGTCAAGTCATTCACTCGTATTTCGCCCACCAGATTCAAATTGACATATCCGTCGGGTAGCACGGTGACGGTCTGATTCAGCTCAGGTGTGTAGCGATATTGGAGCTCAATGACGTCTCCCGCCCGCAGGGTATAGCGCTCTCGGTGATGTAGTTTGTCGTCTGCGCGGACCATAGTTCCAGCCATGACAACCACGAGTAAAAGGCTAAAAAAATACACTGTTCTCATATCTTACCCTCTAAGCGCGCACTTAAATGCCAACGGCTTCCATCTTGCGGCAGAGCCAATCAGGAACAACGTATGACCGCTTGTTCAAAATGTGGCCCAGTATTTTTCCCTTCGCCGATTCCAAAGTTCGCTCGGCATACTGAAGCTGTTCTTTCTGAGTTCGGTCAGCTTCGAGGACCAGAACTATGCCGTCCACTAATGGCGCCAGAAGTACGGCATCCTGAGCCTCTTTCAAGGATGGACAATCAACCAATACATAGCGGTGTTTGCGCCGCAGCTTTTCGAGAGAGACGATAAAGCTTTCTCGAACGGCATCGACGTTGCCAAGGGCGTGGAGTGAATCTTCGATTGGCGAGGTACCCTCGGCATCCTTTTGTTGAAGCTCATTTGGGGGCATCGAAAAATTGCGGCGATCGGGGTCAAGGTGCCTGCAGTTAAGGGCAACGGCAGCTTGGCCCCCACCTCGGTTCAATAGATTTTCGAGGGAATTGGTAACTTGGCTGACGCCCACTCCGCGAGTCGGTGATGTCAGCATAACTACGTAGCCCCGATTTCTGGTTTGTCCAGACTGCGGAACAATGCGGAACAGGAGGCCCTCATACCTTATAGGTAGCTGAAGACGCTCCAACTTGGCTTGTTCACTCGCTGAAAGGCCGAAGATTGGGGTTAGGTTTTTCTTTTGGGAGTTCTTGGCCGGAAGCTGGCCTTCCGCCAGAGCTGGCGCAGTCTCCCCTAAAGTAAGGTCGTGAGGTTTGGTTTGGCGACGGTGCTCGATAAGGCCGTCGCCAAACAGGGAAATTCGCGGCACCGTGGCCAGCAGCGGATGCTTTGAGAAGCGGTCGAATTCGCGAGGCGTGGCGATAGTGTTTCTCGAAATCTCGGCAAAGTACAGCGCACCAAGACCCAAAAAGACTGAGATTATGGCACCCAATAGAACGTTAATTAGCCATTTGGGTCGCGCGACCTGATAAGACAAGGTAGGTTGCTCGGCTATGGTGACGTTAAGCAGTTTTTGATCGTCCATGGCATCTTCGAATTGAGCTTGGTCTCGTTTTTGCCCGTACAGCTCATAATTCTCTTTCAGTCGATTGGCTTGTGCTTCCAAGTTGTTGAACTCCACAGTCAGCCCTTGCAAGCCGGCAAGCTGCTGTTTAAGGTCGCTTAGTTTTGAGGTTATGCTCACTCGACGCGCTTCGGCCTGCTGACGGTTAACTTGTGTTTCCAGGTAGTCCTTGTGAAGTTGCTGCCAAGCCGGGTCGACATCCGTGGTTTCTTCGTGAGACGTCATTCGAGTGGCATCGCCGAGCGCTGCATTAGTGGTGGCAATCTGTTGATCCAATTCACGTACGGCCCGATCATCGGCCTTGTAGTTCGTCAGCAATGCGGTTCGCTTGTTTTCCAATTCGACCAACAGGGTATTTAGATGTCCCAGAGACTCAGGATTTGGCAAGACTTTCTCTTCGGTAGTCTGCCTCATCGGCAGGTCGTGCAGGTTGCGTGAGCTGCCCGACAGCTTTGCGTCCAATTCATGAAGCGTCGCATCGGTGGCGACTAGATCCCGCTCCTGTTCGCTGATTTGTGCTTCAAGCGCTGCTTCACGACTCGACAGAGACAGCAGCTGATGTACTCGCTGAAAATTGACAAGCTTCTGGCTTGCGATGTCCCAATCTTTCCTGATGCGCTCCGCCTCCGAGGCGAAGAACAAGGAGGTTCCTTCGGGCCGTTGCAAGCGCCGGTGTTCAGCAAGATACACCGTTGACAGGTGCTCCAATTCGTCTTTGGCCTTTTCGGGCGTGTCTGCCAAAATACTGACATTGATAATATTTGTCCTGAGTACAGCTTCTGTCCGGAACCTATTTTCGAATGCGGTCAGTAGCTTCTCGTGACGCCGCACCGTCTTAGGATCTCTTTGCGTTTGAGAGGTTCTCTTCCATTCAGGATCAGCAATTTCGTCAATCACATCGTGACTATGTAGGATTTCAAGCTCGGAATTGACCTGGGTGTCCGTAACTTCGCCAGGAGCGCTCGCGGTGTTGGTACGCTCGGACGTGAGAACAACATTGCCTCGTGTGTTTTGGACAAGGAACTTCATCTCGGAAGCGTATTGCTTGGGCGTAAGGAGCGTTATCAAAACCGTGGCGAGCAGCGTCGCAAAGACGGTCCAAAGAAATAGTCGCTTGCGCCGAAAGAACGCCTCGATGGGAACTCGGGGGCTGAAGCCTGACCGCGACAGAGCGAAGTCGGCTTGCATCTGCATTTCGTCCACAACTCCTTGGTCAGAAGGTTTTTAAAAGGCAGACACGGAGACCAAAATGGCAAGAAACCCCACAGCAGCGGGGGGAAAAACCTTGGCTCCTGAAGGTCTGACTCTTAAGTTGGGGACGGTCGAGAAGCTAGCACCGGTCAAATTAAATTGCAATGCTAAAGATTGAATATTTGAGATCAATCTATTCTACTCAGCGCGGTACTAGTCAGAATGGAATGACCGGCTCCGATTCGCAGGCGTGGGTTATGCTGCGAATCGGAAGATCACCAGTATAGAGCCACAAGCGAGTCGGAACCGCCGCCACCCAACCCTTAGTTTATGGCGGAGAGGGGGGATTGCAATCGTTGTTGTTGAGCGGGAGGTGAGCGTTGGTGAGCGCTGGAATGTCTCTTGTTTTCAACGCCGTTTTTCGATTAGACGGAATCGCTAGAGGAAGCCTGGTTCTATCCGAAATAGGAACCACGGCTGAGAGGCTTTTGCCCTCTTGACAAAGACCTATCATGGAAGTCGGCTTCTGGTCAGCAATCGCACATGTGACGACAAGGGCGTTTCCTGTTACCAACGCTTTCGTCAAGATGCATTAGCGGCGTCCTCACGAAAGCCGGAGCCGCCATCACGCGTGCCCCCTGTACGTTGCCGGCACGGGAAGAAGCTCAAGACAGGATCAAGAGCTTGCCATGAGCCCTCTTGCAATCTTCGTCGGTCTGTGTTCGAAGCACCGCATCGAGTTCCGTAACTCTTTTTAGTTGTCAACAGGCTGACGCGTCCTTCGGTAACGGATGAAGTCGCAGGAAGGCGGCTGTGGCGTCGCTGGCACGTCCTGCGATTTCGCGGGGGGTCGGTCGCTCGGCAACGCCGAGCAACAGGCTCACCAGCAAATCGCGCCAAAGCAAACCCGCGAACTGCTCGGCAAGTTCGGCAGGATGGCCCATCAGCAGCCTGGACGCCTGGGCCTCGGCCATGATTTTGCGCAGCGCGACGCGGCCTGCCTCGCGCCCGATTGAATTGACCGCACGCGCGACTTCCGGGGCTTGAAGCGCCTCGGCGATCGCGAGCCGGAATACAGCAATCACAGCGGGATCGCTTACCTCGTGGACGAACTTCGTTCCGAAACAAGTCAGCACTTGCTCTAGGGTGTCACGATTGCGCAGCACGGGCAGGTCAGTGGGTACGTCCAGTCGCTTCGCGCGCTCGCTGATGCAGGCGACCAGCATTTCCTGTTTGTTGCCCACTAGCTCGTAAAGCTCTCGCTTCGAAACGCGCGCGCGCGTCGCGATCTCAAGCGTACTGGTCGTTGCATAGCCGCTCTTCCTGAATGCTCGAAAGGCCGCCTCCAAGATGCGCTCGCGTACCTTGGTTTCGTCGCCGGCTTTCTCGCGGCGCTTTGACTTCGACGTCGTAGCCATTACCGTCTCCTGGCAACGTTGGTACTGCATAGTACCATTTTCTTACTCTCGGGCGTAACCTTTCCGCCTCGCGAGCGTCTAAACTAGTGTGTGGTACCCGGTGGTACCAACATAAGATTCGACCAGGAATCAAAGGAGCCGAACAATGAACATTGCAATGTCTTCCCTGCTGCCGATGCTCGCCATGGCCTTGGCGCCGCTGGCGCAAGGCCAGTCCGCACCCCCGCAGCCCAAGATCACCGGCGTGGTGACGATCCTTACGCCAAAACTAGGGGCTACGGTAGAGCAAATCATGAACGTCATGCCCGCCGAAATTCGTGCGACCGTTCCCCTGTATCTCGACGGCAAAATTCAGCAGTGGTTCACGCGCGGCGACGGCAAGGGCGTCATCTTCATACTAAATTGCAAGGACGTGGAAGAGGCTCGGGCCCTCATCGAAAGCCTGCCTCTCTCGAAGGAAAACCTCGTGGACGAGCAGTTCATTCCGGTCGGGCCACTCTTGCCGCTCGGAATACTATTGCGAGATAGCCCGACCAGCAAGTGAACTTGGCCATGTTCCGCCCCTTAGTTTCAGCGGACCTTGGTGCGACACAGCGGCTAGCCACATTACATAGCATGCAGCAACGAACCTAATGGGATTTCAGGAACTCGACACATTCACGAGTGGTAGCGCGAAATGCACCGGAAAGGATCGATCATGCCATTTCCAGTTTTATTCGGAATCAGTGCTGCGTTTGGCTTGGCTGCTTGGGGAGCGGTGGCTTGGCACTATATTTGGCCAGAGCTAAGGGTCCGCCCCAGGCCCGAGAATCTGAAGCCCATCCTGCTGCTACACGGATTCAGGTTCCTCGGATTGGCATTTGTGCTCCCGGGCGTTGTATCTCGCGACTTGCCGGCAGCATTTGCTCAACCGGTAGCTTTCGGTGATTTCATAACCGCTATTTTGGCGTTGCTCGCTCTGGCTATGCTGGGCACCCGCACAGGGACGGCCCTGACTTGGGTCTTCAATATTTTCGGAACCGCCGATCTGCTCTTCGCCTTTTTCCAGGGAAGCCGCATATCACTCCCAGATACTCCAGGCTTGCTAGGCGCTGCCTATTTCATCTTGGCTGCCTACGTGCCCCTGCTTCTCATAACCCATGGCTTGGCGTTCCGCATACTTCTACAAGCCAAGGCTGTCGCGCCGTCACCTAGAACGGTACTTATCGCTTGACCTAGGTCAGGGTATTCCAGAACGTGGAGGAACTGCGACGCGCGCTGGCGGAATTTCGTGAGCGTTACAACCAGCGCTGGATCGTCCAGCGCCTGGGCTACCTCACCCCCACCCAAGCTCGTCAGAGCTCCTTGCGCTTGGAGCTGCTGCATGAATAAACTCAATTCACTGTCCAATAAATCCGGCGCTAAACACAGCCACCGAGGGCGGACCCTTCCGTACCGCTACCGTTCCCATTAGAGACGTTGCCGAAAACAATAGCATTCGGCGAAATCGCTCCTGAGGATGACGCTGTCATCGTTTCAACGATCCAGGAAAGAAGGAGATTTCGACGGAGGACGTCCAATTCTTTTGCGGTCTCGCAGCCAAGATAGGCGCGAGCCACTTTTCATACTGAAGGAAGGCACGGAACTGCACATTTTCGCGCAACCGCCAGTTTAACGCCACTGAGCCGTCGTTCAGCGTCTCGCCAGCGGGAATGAACTCCTCGTCTACCTTTGCGTGACGATAGCCGAACTGGATTGTGCTCTGAGGACTGAACCAATATGTGCTCCAGGCCTGGAAGCCTGTACCCTCTCGACCGATCCAATCGCCAATCAGATTGTTTTTGTTCGTGTTCAGGTCGTGATAGAAGCCTTCCCAGTAGTCAAACTGTCCGTTATGAGCTGGGGAGGATGGAGGATCGGTGTTTACCGCTTCCACTCGGAAATCAAGCCGCGGCACATAGGGTATCCAAGCCAGATAAAGCCCGGGATTCCAGGATGAGCGTCGCGGGGCGTCGAGAGGATTTGGATCGTCGCGCGACATCGAATCTCCGTATACGGTCATCCAATTCCGAAGCCCTGGAATCCGGTAAGAAAAATCGAATCCCCCGTTGCGCTCGCCGGGGTTCTGCGAGGCCGAATAGCCTACCGAGGACTGAAAACTGAAATAGCTATGAATGATTGCACCTAGCGTCATTGGGCGGCCCACGCCCCCAAATTCAGTCGTGCGCGAAAAGCTAAGTTCCAGGTTGCGGGTTGGCTTGAAACTGATCTTTTCGCCGTGGATCAGCGGCCGCGAAGGATATTGATTGCCCGAAAGCTTTCCATAGAACAGATCCCATTTCATCGGGCCCAGTAAACGGAAAATCCAAGGCAGTTGAAAGGGCGCGATGCGGCTCACGCGCGCCATGTAGATTGGTTCGGCATTGTCGCTGAAGAGCAGTGCGCCACCTTGGTTCGGCGCCCACCATAAGCTCTGCTTGCCGAAAGCCAGATTCCAGCCTGCGAGGTTGGCGGCAACATAGGTATCAAGCAAGCGAAAATCGTTTTGGCCGGCAAATGGCGCCGCTGCTTGCAGGGGATTAACGTCGGCAGTGGCGATTGCCTGTCGAACCGAGAGCGGGTATGCGGGAGCGGAGGGCGCGTGCTGAAATTCTCCGCGGGTGTAGATCGTAAACCGGCCCGCTATAGCGTAGGCCGAAAAGCCATCATAGCTATTGAATCCTTCCTGATAGGGTCGGCCATAATTGTTGATGATCGTTTGGCCGAAATGGTAGCTATCGTTGAGTGGCCGGCCACTGATGCCGGTGAGTCCCACGTAAGAAGATTCCAGGCGAATGATTCGCTCGATTCCGTCGCGGGTCAGCGCATCGAGATCGGGTTGAAATTCTTTCCGTAATCTGGCGTAGAAGCGCTCTGCCTCCGACGAAGCTCCCGGGTCGATGTCCAATCCTTGCCCAGCTTCCTCCACCATACGCGCGCAGTCTAGCCGGGTCCATGGGCGCATATCGCTGAATGAGGAGTGGATGTAGCCGAGCGCGGCGAGCCGTTCGAGTGCCGGATAAATCCAGCTATCCAGTTGCACATAAGGTGAGCCATCGCGCTTATCAAGGGAAGATTTTCCTTCCTGAGGTGCGCCATCGCCTTCGGGCGAAGAGGCGGCTACCGGAGGTTGAACCGCCTTTTCTTGTGCCCGCCCTTGCACGGCTGCAACTGCCAACACGAACACGACCGCCAACAATAGTTTCCGGTGTTCTTTTCTCATTCGAATTCGATCTTCGACGACGAGTTGCGACCGGTTTTTCGACGAGAAGCAAGCACGGAACGACGCGCAGGCTGATCGTTCGTTACGCGGCTAGGGTAAGGAACAAGCGAAGCAAGCATCGTGAGAACCAAAATACGCATGTCCGAAAAAAACGTCGCTCGTTTCATGTATTGGAAATCCGCTCTTGCCTTTAGCGGTTTAATTCGCATTTGGTAAAAGCCGTCCAAATCTTTGGGCAACACATGCTTCAAGATTTGCTCTTCCCCTCGGAACGCCAAGGTAGAAAAACCGGTGATGCCGGGTGGGTAAAATGAATCCGTCCTTGCCGCGTATTTTGAAATCTTGGGGCGCGGTCCGACCAGGCTCATCTCTCCACGGAGCACGTTGTAGAATTGTGGCAACTCGTCCATCTTCAACTTCCGCAGTAGTTTGCCTATCACTGTCACTCGAGGATCTCCGTCGCGGGTTACGCCTGGTCCTGTGCCATCGATTGTCGCTACCATAGTGCGAAACTTATAGAGGGTAAAGAGGCAGCCACGATACCCGACGCGCTTCTGCCGGAAAAACCCCGGTCCGCGGGAATCGGCGCGAATAAGCAGGCACAGGAGGATTCCTGGCAGGAAACCCGCCGCGAGCACTACAAGAGACACTGCGATATCCATGGATCGTTTCGCAAACGACAGGCTCCAGGAGTTGCGCCCGACAGTTGCCGGGAAAACCGTAAATGGGGCAAATTGCGGTAAGTGATAATGCGCAACCTCTTTCCGCAAATGTTCAAGGCGACGAACTTCCCGTCTTGCCTCTTGGTCCTGCTGTCTTGTACGTAACATGGACCTTCTTTGCCGTTTAGGTTTGCCAGCGGAGTGAGCATCGTGCCGACCAGGAGCGGTGTAGACGTTTCCTATGCCATCGGCCAGGGCATGGAACTGGGAAGGGGAGACAAGGAT
>Ga0181522_10001014_pt1 | contig 18071 bp, 22 predicted proteins | sample PEATcosm2014_Bin_27_FD_121103 | JGI IMG/M metagenome (GOLD analysis project Ga0181522, IMG submission 121103) | Peatland microbial communities from MTU Mesocosm Facility, Houghton, MI, USA - PEATcosm2014_Bin05_10_metaG | ecosystem: Environmental > Terrestrial > Soil > Wetlands > Peat | place... | reverse complement strand
GCGCTTCCCCGCCGCCATTGGCGGGCAGCCCAACCAAGCAGCCTTGCCGACGCATCGGCGCCTCTCCGGCGCGGTTTCCTGTTGATTTCACGTTGACGCTGGGAATTCCGAATGACAAAAAAAGGTTTCGAAATAACAAAATCAGCGGAGCCGCAAATAGTGGGCTGGCTAATTATTGTGGTCATGGAAACAAAATAAGCATTGCACTTAAAAGTTATGAAAATACAAAAGATAATCTTATTAATTGCGCCGCTGCTGCTGGGCGTGGGTCTGGCGGGGTTGGGTCTGACGCCGGCCCTCGCCGATCCGGCAAAGAAGACGGACGCGAAGCCGGCGACGAAGAAACTCACCGGGGCGGAGCTGTATGCCATCAACTGCAATCGCTGCCATCCGGAGCGCTACGCGACCGAATTCACCACCGCTCAGTGGCAGACCATCGTCATGCATATGCGGGTGCGGGCCAACCTCCCGGCGGCGCAGGCCAAGGAGATCCTGAAGTTTCTCAAGGAAGACGCCGGCAACTAAAGCTTCGTAAATTTTCCAACCCTTTTACCCATGAAAATATATTCCCTAATTAGCGGTGTGGCGGTGGCGGTTTGCGCCCTGGGCGTGGCCCTGCCCCCCCGCGCGGCGGCGATGATCAGCGATGAGGATTTCAATGCGTTGAAAAGCGCGGTCACCAACCAGGACTCGAGAATCGGCCAGCTGGAAAAGTTGCACGAGCAGGACCAGCAGACGCACACGCAGGACCAGCAGACCATCCAGCAGCTGGAACAGCGGCTGGGTGAAACCCAAACGCTGGCCACCAATGCGGAGCAGAAAGCCGAGGACACGGCGGCCAAAATCCAGCCGGCAAGTCCCGTCATGAATGCGCTGCACAATTTCACGATGGTGGGCGACGCGGAAGTGCAATTCGGACAGGCCAAAGGACAGTACGGCACTTTTTCGCTGGCTGATTTTGCGCCGATCTTCCTGTTTCGCGCCAACGACAACATTTTGTTTGAGGCCGGCTTCGATGTGACGTTGCAAAACGGTTCGGGCAGCGGAACGAATGCCGTCACCAATCTGCCTTACACCCATGACGCCGGCAGCAGCACCTCGGTCAGCCTTAGTTTCGCCCAGTTGGATTACCTGCTCAACGATTACGTGACGGTCGTGGCCGGGTACATGATTGTACCGCTGGGCACCTATTCCGAGCGTTCGGCGGGCTGGCTCAACAAAATACCGGATGACCCGTTGGCAGTTAATTTCCTGCCGGGTAGCGCTGCGGGCGTGCAGTTGCGGGGCGCCGTGCCGATCGGGCAGTCGGGACAGATGCTCACGTATTCCGTTTACGGCGTCAACGGACCAAGCTCCGTGGATGGCAGCGCCAACGCCACGACGCTGGATGCCAACGGGAATTCCATGCCGAATCTTGATTTGGGGGGCAATGTCGGAATCCAAAACAACGGCAACAACGCCAACCTCAACAGCAGTCCCAGCGGGGGCGGTCGCATCGGCTGGTTTTACCCGTGGCAGGCGCATTATGATGTGGAACTGGGAGTTTCGGGCCAGTCGGGCACCTGGGCGGGAAATTATCTGTGGACGGCACTCGTGGTGGATGCCGCCGTGCACATCAGTCCCTATTTTGAAGTGAAGGGCGAGTATATCAACACCTGGCAGGAAACGGATAACGCCGGAACCATCCAGCCCGGCGGCTGGTGGGTCCAGGCGGGTTATAAACTGGCGGGGCTGAATCTGGATGCGCCCGTGGTGAACGACCTCGAGCTGGTCGGGCGCTATGACACGGCGAATGACGCGCTGGGATCGACCACCTACCGCACGACGGCCGGATTGGTTTATTACCTCACGAACACCTTGCTGTTGGAGGGCGATTACGAATGGCTGTCGAACCGGGGTGATAATTCCTTCGGGCTGCCTTCCAGTCTGTTCATCATCCAACTTTCCTATGGATTTTAAGCGAAATAACCAATATTACTGAATCAATTATGCGAATGAACAATAAATTTGGTGTGTTCCTCCTAGGCATGGCCGCGCTTGCCCTGTTGAGGGCGGGCGTGGCGCGCGCCGATGACCAGCTCGATGCGGAAACCAAGGCGCGCATCGAGAAATATGAAAAAGGCCCGGCCACGGTCGATGTCTCAAAATATCCGGAAACCATTCAAGACGACTATCAGTTGTTCAGCCAGAAGTGCACCCAATGCCATAAATTGAGCCGGCCCATCAACAGCGACTACGCATTGCCGGACGAATGGTCGCGGTACGTCAAGCGGATGATGCACAAGCCCGGGTCCGGCATTGACGGCTCCGATGGCAAGAAGATCTACGAGTTCCTGGTCTATGATTCCAGCGTCCGCAAAAAGGCGATGGTCGATGACAAACTGGCCAAGCTGAGTCCGGATGACAAGGCGGCGGCCGAGGCCAAGATCAAGGAAGTGCACGACAAGTACGACGGCAAATAATTCGCGTCGCAACGGGAACTCGCAATAACATCCAGAGGCGATGTCACCCATGAGTGGCGAATTAAAATCCAGCATGGTCCAACCATCCGGGGCCGAACCGACGGCGTCACGTTCCGCGGTTCCGGTCTGGATCATCGTCCTGACCCTGTTGTTGTTATTTCTGGGTGCGGTGAATTTCGACCGTTCCAGCGGCTGGTTCGACAAACAGGTTTATTTGCCTTACCGCTCCGCCGAGCAATTGGCGTTTTACCAGCCCAAGTCCGGCGCGGCGGCGTTGGCCGCGCATGGCCGGGGAGTTTACGAAACGGTTTGCGGCGTCTGTCATGGCAGTGACGGCCTGGGCAAACCCGGTCAGGCGCCGCCCCTGGCCGGTTCCGAATGGGTGGCCAAGGATGTCACGTCCCTGGCGCGCATTCCGCTGGCCGGGCTCAACGGCGCGATTCAGGTCAAAGGTACTGAGTGGAATTTGTCCATGGCCCCGATGGGCGCGGGAATGTCCGATGCTGATCTCGCCGCCGTGCTGACCTATATCCGCGGGTCGTGGGGAAACAACCACGGTGCGGTTTCCGCCGATGAGATGAAAAGCGCCCGCGCGGCCATCAACGGCAACGCGCCGTCGGAGGCGGAGCTGGCCAAAATGACGCCGGTCGAGCGCGGCCACGCCGTTTTCCAAAAATACGGCTGTTTCCAATGCCATGGTCCGGAGGCCAAGGGCGGAGTGTCCAATTTCAACGCCAAGACGGCGGAACAGGTTCCCAGCCTGGTTTATGTGGCCGATGGCTATACCAAGGATGAATTGATCGCTTTCATCAAGCGGGGCGAACGCAACATTCCCCGCCTGAACCCCACCGGTCCGGAGCCGCCTCACTTCATGCCCAAATGGGGACCCGTCATCAAGGATTCCGAGTTGAGTGACCTGTCCGCCTACCTCTTCAGCTTGAAACCCAAGGGAGACAAACTGGACTTTTAATTGGTGGGCTGCGAATTTCAGCGGCCGCACCATGCCAGCGTGTCGGCCGGGTGAAAATTCAAATAATTCATGTTCTTCCGGGCTCCTTTATGGTTTAATCCTCCGCGATGCTTCGCAAGGTTCAGCCCAAAAAAAATCAATTGTCCGGCGGCACTTTCGCCATCGTTGCGTCGCGCTACAACGCGCGATACGTGGATGCCATGTTGCGTGCGGCCAAGGCGGAATTATGGCGCGCTGATGTATCCCGGATCCAGATTGTCCGCGTCCCGGGCGCGTATGAAATTCCCGTCGTGGCCAAACGGCTGGCGCGAACCCTGCCTGGCCTGTCCGCCATTGTTTGTCTGGGCGTGATTTTGCGCGGGGAGACGGTTCACGCGGCGCATGTCGGCGACACCGTGAGCCGGGCCCTGATGGAAATCCAGCTCGCGTACGAAGTCCCCGTCATTCACGAGGTGTTGCTGCTGGAAAACGAGTCGCAGGCGGAGGTCCGCTGCCTCGATCCCCGGCACAATCGCGGAACGGAAGCGGCGCAGACGGCGCTGGCCATGGTGCACGTTTTGAAAAGTTTGCCGGGATGATCCGAAACTGTCTGCCGGAATTGCCCCGGCTAAGGGGCAACGCAAAGTGGCTGATTGGAACGCAAACGATTAGCTGCCATCAAAAATGCAGGGGTGCCGATGAGGGCCGGTGAAATTTTTCACCCGGGCTTGCTCAGGATTAGGGCGGATGATAGAATTCAAGCGCTTTTTGAATTCTGGAACATGAAGAACCTTAAATTATCGGCGGTGTTCCTTTGGCTCGCGGCACTGGCGGTCATGCCGGTGGCGCAGGCGGCGGACATCGTCGGCGTCATCACGCTCAAAGGCACGCCGCCGGCCGAAAAGGAAATCACGCCGCTCAAGGAAGATGCCAACTGCGGCGCGATGTACCCGACCACGCCCACGACCCATTTTTACGTGGTGGGTGCGAAAGGCGAGCTGGCCGACGTGGTCGTTTCCTTGAAAGGCGTCGCTGGCAAGTCCACCGGCGCGAGCGCGCCGCCCGTGGTGCTCGACCAGAAGGGCTGCCTGTATTCGCCCCAGATTCTGGCCATTCAGACCGGCCAGAAACTCGTCGTCAAAAATTCCGACTCCTGCGTCCACAACGTTCATGCGACGCCAACCGTGCCGGGCAATCCCGAATCCAACCAGGTGCAGATGTCCGGCGGCGCGGACCTGGAATACACGTTCCCGCAGCCGGAAATGTTCCTGCGCTTCAAGTGCGACGTGCATCCCTGGATGTTCGCGTGGGTCAGCGTGATGGACAGCCCTTACTTTTGCATCAGCGACAAGGACGGCAAATTCGTCATCAAGAATGTGCCTCCGGGCAAATACACCGTTTCGGCGGCGCACCGCAAGCTCGGCGCGCAGACCCAGGACGTGGAAGTCAAGGACGCCGACGTGACGGCAAATTTCACCTTCGAAGTGAAATGATTTTTTTAAGGACGGGTGCGACCCTGGCCGACAGCGCCGGGGCGATTTAATTTTTAAATGAATGCGGAAACGCCGATAAAAACCAACCCTTGGTTGTGTGGGTTCGCCGTGCTGACGGCATTCGCCACGTTCCTGCTGCTCGGCCTGGGCGGCCTGGTCACCAGCCACGAAGCGGGCATGTCCGTGCCCGACTGGCCGACGAGTTACGGCTACAACATGTTTGCCCTGCCCATCAAATTCTGGAAGGGCGGGGCTTTCTTTGAACACACGCACCGGCTCCTCGCCTCGGCTGTGGGCCTGATGACCACCCTGCTGGCCGCCTGGCTTTGGCGGAAGGACTCGCGCCCCTGGATGCGCTGGCTGGGCGTGGCCGCGTTCCTCGGCGTGGTTGCCCAGGGCGTGCTCGGCGGGTTGCGCGTGACGTTGCACATGGATGCGCTCGGCATTTTTCACGGGACGATTGCGCAATTGTTCTTCGCTTTGACCTGTGCGCTGGCGCTGTTCACCAGCCGGTTTTGGGCTGGATTGGTTGCGAATCCTCCCAGGCTCCGGGTGCCGTCCAGCTTGCGAACGCTCGTGCTGGCCACGACCCTGGTCATTCTGGGCCAGTTGATTCTGGGCGCCACCATGCGCCACCAGCACGCCGGCCTGGCCATTCCCGATTTTCCGCTCGCTTACGGCTCTTGGTGGCCGGAGACCGGCGCCGACGCGGTGGCCGGCTATAACGCGCAGCGGGTCGAAATCAACGGCGAAAATCCCATCACCGCGTTTCAAATCGAATTGCAAATGGCCCATCGCGGCTTAGCCCTGGTGATTTTCATCCTGGTAGCGGCGTGCGCGGGACTGGCGTGGCGCCGGCTTGGGGGAAAGGATTCGCTGACGAAGCTGGCCCTGGGCTGGCTGGCTCTGATTCTGGCGCAGGTTGCCCTGGGCGCGTCCACGATCTGGTTCAACAAGGCAGCGGACGTGGCGACCGCACACGTGCTCGTCGGCGCGCTGGCGCTGACGGCCGGCGCGTTGTGGTGCATCATGGCTTTCCGCCGATCGGAGCCATCGAGGGCAACCCAAGCCCTCGGCGCGTTCGGCGCGCAGCCGGCCCTGGCCGCAAACAAGTGAGATGAAAGCCACCGTGGAAGTCTTAAACGCGACTGGAGTTGCAGAAAAAAGCCTGGCGTCCGTGGTTGCGGAATTAACCAAGGCGCGGCTGACTGCGCTCGTGTTGCTGACCACGCTCGTCGGTTTTTACATCGGCTGGCGCGGCCCGATGAATTATGCCCTGATGTTCCACCTGCTGGCAGGGACGGCGCTGGTGGCGTCGGGCGCCTCAGCGTTGAACCAGCTGCTCGAACGCGAATACGATGCGAAAATGCGCCGCACTCGGAATCGGCCGCTGCCTTCCGGCCGGTTGCAGCCGACGACGGTGATGCTTTTCGGCGGGGCGACCTCGACGGCGGGCCTGATTTACCTGGCGCTGGCGGTGAATTTGCTCACGAGCGTCATCGCGGCGGTGACGCTGATCAGTTACCTGTTCCTCTACACGCCGCTGAAGCGGGTGACCTGGCTGAACACGGCCATTGGCGCGGTGCCGGGGGCCTTGCCGCCGATGATGGGCTGGACGGCTGCCCGCGGCGAATTGAGCGGTGAAGGCTGGGCACTGTTTGCCATCATGGCCTTCTGGCAGATTCCGCATTTCATGGCCATCGCCTGGATTTATCGTGACGAGTATGCGAAAGCCGGTTTCAAAATGCTGTCGGTCGTGGACCCGGACGGCCTGCGCACCGGGCAGCAAGCCGTCAGTCACACGCTGGCGCTTTTGATCGTCAGTCTCTGCCCGGTTCTGTTCCAGATGGCTGGAACCGTTTATCTCGCCGGCGCGCTGGTCCTGGGCGCGGGCTATTTGTGGTGCGCGATCCAGTTTTCGCGGCAGTTGACGCTGGCGCGTGCGCGGCAGTTGTTTCTGGCGTCCATCATTTATCTGCCGCTGCTGCTGTCGATAATGGTTTGGGACAAAGTCAAGTAACATGAGCGAATTAGTCCACAATTTTCCGCCGCATGGCGAGCCGGACCGGGACCATGGCCACGGCCACCATGAACATGAACATCACGACCCGGGTTTCTGGCGCGGTTGCATTTTTTCCAGCGATCACAAAATCATCGGCATCCAATACGGCTTGACGGCGTTGGGTTTCATGCTGTTCGGGTTTTTCCTCATGTTGCTGATGCGCTGGCAGATTGCACATCCGGGCCAGGCGGTGCCGTTCCTCGGCCCGCTGCTGGAGAAAGTCCTCGGACAAATGGCGGCCGGTGGTGCGATTTCCCCCGACCTTTACAATTCGTTCGGCGCGATGCACGGGACGATCATGGTGTTTCTGGGCGTGGTGCCGCTGGCGTTCGCCGCGTTTGGCAACTATGTCGTGCCGCTGATGATTGGCGCGCCGGACATGGCGTTTCCGCGCATCAACATGGCGAGCTATCACGCGTTTTTCTTCGGCGGCGTGGTGATGCTGGTGAGCTTTTTCATTCCGGGCGGGGCGGCGCAGGCGGGCTGGACTTCCTATTCGCCGCTGGCCACAACGATTCCGACCAACGGCCAGGCGTTCTGGCTCATCGGCATGGTGCTGCTCATCACCTCGTCGCTGCTCGGGGCGGTAAACTTCATCGCCACCATCATCCAGCTGCGGGCGCCGGGCATGACCTGGATGCGGTTGCCGTTTTTTGTCTGGGCGCAGTTCGTGACGGCGTTCATCCTGTTGCTGGCCTTTCCGCCGCTCGAAGCCGCCGGGGTGATGCAATTGATGGACAACCTGGCCCACACCAGCTTCTTTTTGCCGACCGGCCTCGCCATCGGCGGCCACCTGGCGAACATCAGCGGCGGCGGCAGCCCGCTGTTGTGGCAGCATCTGTTCTGGTTTCTCGGTCATCCGGAAGTCTACGTTTTGATTTTGCCGGCGATGGGCATTGTCGCTGAAGTCATCGCGAACAACACGCGCAAGCCGCTGTGGGGCTACAAATCGCTGGTGAATTCGGTGCTGTTCGTCGGTTTCCTGTCGTTCATCGTCTGGGCGCATCACATGTACCTGACCGGCATGGGCCAGAAGATTGCCACGTTTTTCCAGGCGACGACGATGATCATTTCGATTCCTTCCGTCATCATATTGACGTGCCTGTTCCTCTCGCTTTGGGGCGGGTCCATCCGCATCAACACGCCGATGCTGTTCGTGCTCGGATTTTTGCCGATGTTCGGCATCGGCGGGCTCACCGGCCTGCCGCTCGGCCTGGCGGCGAGTGATTTGTATCTGCACGACACCTATTACATCATCGCGCATTTCCATTATGTCGTCGCGCCGGGAACCATTTTTGCGCTGTTCGCCGGGGTCTATTTCTGGTTCCCGAAAATGACCGGGCGGATGATGAACGAATTCTGGGGCCGCGTCCATTTCTGGGGTTCGCTCGTGTTCATGAACCTCGTGTTCATGCCGATGTTCGCGCAGGGCATCAAGGGCATGTTGCGCCGCATGAGCGATGGCGCGGTGAACTACTCCGCCGCCCGCGTGCCGAACGCGATTGACGCGCTGCCCGGCACGGTGATGGAACTGAACACCTGGATTCTCTGGGCGGCGGTTGCGCTGGGCCTCGCCCAGATTCCCTTCATCGTGAATCTGTTCTGGAGCATCGGCCACGGCGAAAAGGTGAAGAACGACAATCCATGGGATGCGACGACGCTCGACTGGCAGACGCCCACGCCGCCGCCGCACGGAAATTTTGCCCACGCGCCGCACATCGTGCGCGGGCCTTACGAATACAGCCAGCCCGGCCACGACACGGATTTCACACCGCAAAACGAACCGGACGCCCCGGCGATTGCGCCCAAGGTTTCACCCGTACCCGCTGCGCCTTGATCATTTCCATGGAAATTCCCTACACCATCCAAGCCCGGCCGGACACCGGCCTTTACAATGCCAAGCTCGGCATCTGGTTGTTCCTCGCGTCGGAAGTGATGCTCTTCGGGGGCCTGTTTTCCGCCTACGTGCTGCTGCGCGTCGGCGCGCCGGACGGCTACTGGCCCCACGGCTGGCTCAACGTCACGCTCGGCACGGTCAACACGCTCATCCTCGCGCTCTCCGCCATCACCACGCTGCTCGCGTGGGTCGCGTGCAAAACCGGGCAGTTTGGCAGATTCAAAATATTCCATGCCTGCACGCTGGCGCTGGCGCTTTCGTTCCTCTGCGTGAAAATGTATGAGTATCACGACAAATGGATTCACTACGAAATCCAACTGACCGACGGCCGCATCGCCGACGGCCACCTCGTCTCGCAAAATGCCCAGGAGGTGGTCATTGAAGGCCGCTACGTGAGCGACGAGAAGGATCTCTACGATTTGCGCGCGCAGAAAAACATTCCGCGTGACGAAATCAAAATCGAGCGGTCGCTGATCAAGAGAATGGAGAATTACGGCCCGTGGCACCACACCTACCTGGCGATTTACTTTACGCTGACCGGCCTGCACGCGCTGCACATTTTCGCCGGCAGCCTCGTCATCGGCTACCTGTGGGGGCCGGGCAGCCGGATGTATCGTAAAAATCCCGAACAGTTCACCAACCGCGTCGAAGTCTCCGGCCTGTTCTGGCATTTCGTGGACCTGGTCTGGATTTTTCTGTTTCCTGTGCTTTATTTAACCTGACCGCTTATGAGCGAAGCCCATCCAACCGACCTGAAGACCCAAATCCGCCGTTGCGCGCTGGTGTTTCTCGCCATCATCTGCACCACGTCGCTGATGATTTACGCGTCCTTTCTGCCGCACTACGGCTGGGCGGCAAAAGTCGCGATGATCCTTGCCATCGCCATTGTCAACGCCTTCATCGTCGCCGGTTTTCTGATGCACTTGTTGTCCGAGAAAAAAATGGTCTATACCGTCCTCGGCTTCACGGTGATTTTCTTCGCCGGCCTGATGGGGCTGACGGTCTGGGCCACGGGCGATTTTCCGGTCGGCACGGTATTCCACTGATATGTCCTTGAAAGCGTTCCATTTGATTTTCGTGACGCTGCTGACGGCGCTGTCGTTCGGGTGCGCGGCCTGGGCGTTCAACGCGGACCGGCCGGGTTTTGGCGTCGGGGGCCTTGCCGCTGGCATCCTGGTCATCGTCTATGGCATTTATTTCTTGAAGAAACTGAAAAAAGTGAGCTACCTATGAAATCACCGTGGAGAATCCTGCTGGCCGCCCTGCTCGCTGCCGGCGCGCCTTCGCCATTGTTCGCCTGCGCGGCGTGCTACGGCGGCAACATAGATTCGCCCATGGCCGAAGGCATGAACTGGGGCATCCTCACCCTGCTCGGCGTGGTGCTCACGGTGCTGACGTGCTTCCTGGTGCTCTTCGTCCACATCCTCCGCAAAGACGAGGCCGCCGGCAAGGATTCTCAAAAACCGACTGACGTATGAAAGATTGGTTCGCCCACAATGTTCTGGGCTTGCCCGAACTCGCCTCGTCCAATGGCAAAGCCGTGGATGACCTGATGGTTTATGTCCATTGGTTGATGCTGGCGCTGTTCCTCGGCTGGATCGTCTATTTTGGCTATGTGCTCTGGCGCTTCAACGCCCGGCGCAACCCGAAGGCCGACCACGAAGGTTCCAAAAGCCCCATTCCGAATTATACCGAACTCGCCGTCGTGGTCATCGAAGCCGTGCTGCTGCTGGGCATCGCCGTGCCGCTTTGGGCCAAGAACGTCCAGCAATTTCCCCGGCCTGAGGACGCCACCGTCATCCAGATCGTCGCGCAGCAATTCGCCTGGAACGCGCGCTATCCCGGCCCGGACGGAAAATTCGGTGCGCAAGCGATGAAATTTGTCTCCAGCGACAACACCTTCGGCGTGGATCCCGCCGACCCCGCGGGCAAGGACGACGTGGTCGTGTTGAATGAGATTCATGTGCCCGTCAACAAGCCGGTCCTGATTTATTTGAGTTCCAAGGATGTGATTCACTCGCTCAAGCTGGTGGCCATGCGCATCACGCAGGACGCGATTCCCGGCCTGCGCATACCGTGCACATTCACGCCGACGAAAATCGGCCGGTATCAGATTGAATGCGCGCAGCTCTGCGGCAACGGCCACGCCAGCATGGCCGGCGGCTTCCTGATTGTGGAAAGCCCGGAAGACTTCGACAAGTGGATCAAGTCCAAGAGCGGCGGCGCAGCGTCGCAAAGTTTTGAATAGAGGGTCACCGCCAACGGCTGAAAATCCGCTTACCTTTTGCGGCGCGGTGTGGTTTATTTGGGCCCGGCATGTCTGACGCCCCTCAACAACTGCCCCGCACGCTCTGGATTGGACTTATCCTGGTACTGGTCATGCTTTGCATGGCCTACGCTCTTTCGCTGATGGAACTCAATCGCGTTCACCAGCAACCGGCATTGCCCGTGCTCGGCCCGGTCGCCGACTTCGCGCTCATGGATCAGGGTGGCCGGGCGGTCACGCTTGCCGATTTGAGCAATCATGTCTGGGTCGCCGACATCATTTTCACCCGGTGCGCCGGATCGTGTCCCATCATGAGCCGGGAGATGTCGCTGCTCCAGGCGGCCCTGCCGCCGCCAAGCAGGGCCAGGCTCGTGACGCTGACGACCGATCCTGATTTTGACACGCCGCCGATCCTGAAAAAATACGCCGATCGTTTCGGCGCCGATTCCAATCGCTGGGTTTTCCTCACCGGCACGAAATTGGAAATAGGCCGGCTCGCCGCCAACAGCCTGAAACTCACCGCCGTGCCGATAAAGCCCGAGGAACAAAAGAATCCGGCTGATTTGTTCATACACAGCACGATTTTTGTCATCGTGGACCAACGCGCCCGGCTGCGCGGCACGTTTGAAACCGAGGGCGACGGCGTGGATTGGACCAATGTCCAGCCGCGGATTCTTGCCGCCGTGAACCAACTCGAACACGAGAAATGACCGTTCTCGACCTGCCCGCTGTCAACGCTTCGCTCAACGGCCTCAGCGCGGCTTTTCTGGCGGCCGGCTATTTTTTCATCCGGCAAAAAAACAAAATTGCCCATCGCAACTGCATGGTGGCGGCGTTTGTCACGTCGGTCATTTTTTTGATTTGCTACCTCACCTATCACACCTGGCTCGGCGTGGTTTTGCATCGCGGGCCGACCCGGTTCCTGGAACCGCAATGGTTCCGCCCGTTTTATCTCGCGATTCTGCTCACCCACACCATCCTGGCCATCGTGATTGTGCCGATGATTCTGGTGACGCTGAACCGGGCGCGGCGGCAGGATTTTGAGGCGCACAAAAGAATCGCCCGCTGGACCTGGCCATTGTGGATGTACGTTTCCGTGACCGGGGTGGTGGTTTATTGGCTGCTTTACCTCAAATTCCCGCAAAAGTAGAAACGCATGTCCTCTGTCGCCAGTGTCAGGATTCACGCCAGCCAGTTTCCGGAAAATGTCCGGCGCGATTTGCTCACCTCGCTCCGCACCCGGCGGGTGAATCACAAGTTTCATTACGACAGCGTCAAGCAGACCCAGAAATGGCTGGCGTTGCACCAGGCGCATTCGCCGACCCGCACCGACGTGGACTGCCAGGCGGTGTACGAACAGGGTTTCAATGCCGCCGTTGAAAAAATGAAATCAAAGGCGGTTCACGTCATCGGCCTTGGTTGCGGCGGCGGCCAAAAGGACACCCGTCTGCTGAAGAGGTTAAAGAACCGCGGCAGGAAAATTTCTTACACCCCCTGCGACGTGAGCACGGCCATGGTCCTGGTGGCGCGCCAGGCGGCGCTGGCCGTCGTGCCGGAGCAAAATTGTTTCCCCTTCGTCTGTGATCTGGCCACCACGGACGACCTGCCGGCCATGCTCACCACCCGCCACCCATTACTCGTCACGTTCTTTGGCATGATTCCCAATTTCGAGCCGCAAATCATCCTGCCCGAGCTGGCATCACTGGTTCGTCCGAAGGACCTCCTGTTGTTCAGCGCGAATCTCGCCCCCGGTAAAAATTACGCCGCCGGGGTTGAAAAAATCCTGCCGCAGTACGACAACCCGCTCACCCGCGACTGGCTGCTCACGTTCCTGCTCGACCTCGGGGTCGGACTTGGTGACGGCGAACTGCGTTTTTCCGTCGCCGCCGGCGCTTTGGGTTTGAAGCGGGTGGTGGCGGATTTTCATTTCATCCGCCGTTGCCGGATTGAAGTTGAAAACATTGTGTTTAATTTCCGCGCCGGCGAAACTTTCCGGCTTTTTTTTTCGTACCGTTACACGCCCAAACGCGTTTGCACCGTTCTTGCCCGTTACGATTTGGACGTCTGCGGGCAGTGGATCGCGCCATCGGAAGAGGAAGGCGTCTTTCTGGTTCGCCGTGGCGGTGTCCCGGAAGAGCGCCGTTGATCTGGTCCCGGGAATGGCGGCGCTCTTCCGGGACACCGCCACGGACGGGACAGGTTAAAAAACCTTCAGCGTGTCCAGCACGGCCTTGATGCGCGGAACTTCGTGTGTGCGGAACAAATCGGTCCTGCCCAGGGCCGCGAGCATGGCAAAAAACGGCTCGGCACAACGGACTTCGTCGCCGAAAAATTCAAACGCGTGGGGCAGGGCATGACAAACCGGAAAACCCAGTGTGCGCAGCCGGAACGAGTTCAGGAAAACGGTCATCTGATGCCGCACACGCACGGCGCTGTCCTGCAGGTTGCGGTAATAAAAACCGAGGCCGGGATCGATCAGGATTTTCTCCACGCCGTTGCGCCGGGCGATTTCAATCTGCCGGGCGAAATACCCGCGCATCATCTCAACCGGGTCGGCGCTGAAATCGAAATCGCCAACTTCGCGGACGTTCTTGCCCTGCACGTGACAGATGATCACCGCTGCGTCGTGCGCGGCGACCAGGCGATAAAATTCATCGGTTCCATCCGTGCCCGTGAGATTCAGAATATTTGCGCCGGCGGCGAGGCAGGCACGCGTGACCGCGGTGGAATACGTTTCGACGGAAACCAGGATGCCCGCCCGGCGCAATTCCTTGATGAGGGGGACCAATTTGCTGTTTTGGGCCGCATCCTCCACGCGCGCGGCATGGGCCAGGGTGGATTCTGCCCCGACGTCCACGATGTCCGCCCCTTGTGCGGTCAACACCCGGCCGCGTTCGATGGCTGCTTCCGCCGTCAGACAGACGCTCTCGCGATACCACGAATCGGCCGAAAGATTGATGACGCCCATGATGGCGGGCTGGGAATTGAAGGCGAACGATCTGCCGCCAATGGAAAACTCCTTCACTTGCGCGGACACGGCGGCGCGGTTTTTCTCCAGCAGTTCAGCGAGTTGCTCCAGCTTCAACATGGCAGCAAGGTTAACCGAATTCCCCGATCACAAAAGCGGGAAAAGCGAAATCCATTGACGCCGGCGGCGGGTTCGGCTTTAAGAGGCGGACTTCGATGAACGATTTGAAGCCAGAGGATCCGCAGAAAAGACTGACCGGCCTTCAACTGGTGCTGCTGGTGCTATCCGTTTATGTGCTGGTCGCGTTGTTTGCCGACACGGCGTTCCGTCTGCCGGATCAAATCTCGGTTTTGTTGCGGACGGTGGACACGGTCATCTGTTGCATTTTTCTGGGGGATTTTTTCTGTCACCTGTACCGGGCGGAAAGCCGCCTCGCTTTTTTGAAATGGGGCTGGGTGGATTTCATCTCGAGCCTCCCCATGCTGACCGTATTTCGGTGGGGGCGGGTGGTGTCGATGATTCGGGTTATCCGGATTCTGCGCGGGGCGCGTTCGGTGAAGTATATTCTGCGCATTCTTTTTAAGAACGAGGCCCGGGGAATTTTCGGCACGGTGGCCCTGGTGACGGGCCTGCTCCTGATCTTTGCCTCGATTGCCATTCTCAATGTTGAGACGGTGCCCGAGGCCAATATCAAGACTGCGAGCGACGCGCTTTGGTGGGCCATGGCGACCATCACCACCGGCGGCAACGGGGACAAGTTTCCGGTGACCACCGAGGGCCGGATCATCGGCGTGATCCTGATGACCACCGGGGTGGGCTTTTTCGGGACGCTCACCGCCTACATTGCGTCGGTTTTTTTGAGCCCGGGCAGGGTCAGCGGAACGTCGGAGACCGAACTCGCGAAGGAATTGAGATTGATCCGCGAGCGCATTGAAAGCCTGGAAACCAAGCTGCACCCGGGCGAAATCCATTTGCCGGCTCAATTCGGAAAACCGCCCGGGCCGCCCCCGCCGTGAGACTGCCGCGTTTGTCGGATGCCAGCAGAGCGTCTTGACTTACAGTGGTGGCGGAGTCGGTATTGCGCCGGTGGTGTCCGCCTTGATAGATCGAATTCTCGGCGGTTCAATTGGGTGAACGTGGCTCTCTCTCATCGACTCCGCAACCGATGCGAGCCTACCCTCCACGTGGGATGTCAGAACAAACTAACCCGGAACGATGCAGCAGAAATTATTGATACTAACATGAAGACCACATTGTGGAGGAGTGTTTAGTGGTGATTTAGGGCAAATCAGCACAAAATGGCGCGCCCGGCGGGAATCGAACCCACGACATTCTGCTTAGAAGGCAGATGCTCTATCCAACTGAGCTACGGGCGCAGCCAGAGGGACATTAGTAGCTGGCTGGCGTACGCGCAAGTGCGGTTACAGCGGGGATGCGGCTGGCGTTCGCCATATTCAACGTTTGATTGAAAACGTCGGTTTTTTTTAGCAAGTTGAAGGCGTGATGCCGGGAAAACTCATCCTCCTCCTTCTGGCCGCAGCACTTTTGTCAGGTTGTGCGGGGCTATTGGATGAAACGATCACGGTCGGACCGCCGCCGCCCCATGCCCCCAGAGAAGCTGTGGTGGCGACGCGGGCCGCGCCGGATGCCCCGATCCGCCTGGGATCAGGCATGGCAAAATTGGCGGTGGGAGAAGGCGCCGTCTGGGTCCTGCAAGGCGGCCGGCTGCTGAAGATTGATCCAACGTCGAACCGGCTGCTGGCGGTCATTCCCAAGGTTCCCAGCACGTCTCCGTTTGCCGTTGGAGAAGGAGGGGTGTGGGTTCCAGCGGATTCCAAACTCCTGAAGATTGACCCGCAAACCGGCGGTTTCGATGCCCGGATTCCAATCAAGTGCGAACGTGTCGCGGTCGGCGCGGGAAGCGTATGGGCAACCAGCGCCAAGATGGGAAAGGTGTTCCGGATCAATCCGCGGACGGGGCAGGTTATTGCCGCGGTTGACGTGGACAAAAGTCCATTGGTGATGACTGTGGGCGAAGGCGCGGTCTGGCTGCTCAGTTGGGAAAAGAATGTTGTTTTCCAGCTCGATCCGGAAACCGATCAGGTCGTTGCGAAAGTGGCGCTGGGGAACGGCATACCCATTGGAGAATTGGCCGCAGGCGAGGGTGGAGTTTGGGTTTCCAAGCAGGCGCGCCTGCCGCTGGGGGTGGCGAATGCGCTGATTGTGGTCGATCCGGGCTGCAGGCAGGTGACGAAAGTTTTCAAAACCTGGTTTGACGGCCGGTTTGTGTTGGGCGGGGGCGCGGTCTGGGTGGCGACTCCGGAGTATATTGCCAGGATCAATGTGACCAGCGGCCAGGTGGTGGAGAAGGTACTGCTGCACACCAGCGAATACGGAGACATGGCGGCGGGCGACAACGCCTTGTGGCTCGTTGGTGACGGGGGCGACACCCTTTGGCGAATCAACTTTCAAACGTCATCCCCGTAGACTGTGCCATCGAAAAGAAGACGCATGAAACCAATTTACCCCTGGACTTTGCTGGTGCTGGGAGCGGTGATGATGCTGGCCGCCGGTTGCGTCGCGCCGGCCGGCCGGCTGCAGATCACGGCCATGCGCAGCAAGTCATTGCAGGCGGATCCGCGGGCCTACCAGCGGCTGGCGATTGTGCCAATCTGGTTTACAACCTCGGCCTATTCCTATAGCGGCCTGACCAGCGGTGAGTTGACGCAGATTGCCAATGCGGCCGGCCAGAATACCGCCATTGTCCTCGCGGCCGCAATCACCAATAGAGGTTATCAAGTGATAGGCAAGACGCGGGCCATCTGCGGCGAAGACGACCTGGCGGCATACGATGCCGAAACCCGTCAATTGCTGGACGAAGTGCGTGTCGAGTTCTGGTGGCTGACGCAAATGGTTCGAACGGCGGCCAGTGCGGGAACCCTCGACCAGCCCTTCCAGTACAAGCTGAAAGCTCCCCTGCTTCAATTGCGGGAAAAACTGGGCGTACCGCCGGCCGATGCGCTGGTGTTGGTGGAGTCCTCCGTGGTTGTGGAAACTCCCGCTGGCCGGGAGAAACGAGTCCTGTGGAACTGGACGGGCGCGCCGCTGGTCACCGCCGCCACCCGGACTGCCGCCTTCGTGGAAGGCCAAACCGGGACCGATGCTCCCGCCGCAACCGCCGCGTTGAGTTCCCCTGCCGGCATCCAGCATACCATCGCCATCGTCGATCCGCGCACGCAGGATGTGCTGCTGTGGACTTCCGTTCTCACCCCGGGCGCAAATGTACGTGATTCCGCAGACCTGCGCGTCACCATTTTTGACCTGCTGTCGGCCCTGCCGCTGATCGAGCCGCCGAACCAGGGGCCGTAAGCCTGCGTCTTTCCGCTGCCAGATTTTGCCGGGTTGAAAACGGCCGCCGCCTCTGACACGTTATGCGCGTGAAAAGTGCAAAATTACTTGCGGGACTGCTGCTGGCCTTGACGCTGCTGGCCGGCTGCAAAAACTCAGGTGAGATGGCTGCGGCCCCGCCCGTTGACGACGGGCTGCCCAAAAAGGCGCAACCGAAACTGCCCACGATGAAGATGTATCTCGGCGCAGAGATCTTGGACGCCGAGATGGCCCTGACTCAGGAACAGGAAATGACCGGCATGATGTTCCGCACCAACATCGCCGAGACGGACGCGATGATCTTTGTTTTCGCCCAGCCGATGCGCGCCTCGTTCTGGATGAAGAATTGCCCGGAATCGATCTCTGCCGCCTATATCGCTCCCGACGGCGTCATTGCCGAAATCCATCACCTGGAAAAGAATGATACCAATGCCGTCGTCGCGGCGACGGACAATATTCAATACGTTTTGGAGGTCAAGGACGGCTGGTTCGCTCGGCACAACATCAGCCCCGGCACGGTCATCCGCACCGAGAAAGGCTCGTTGGCGGAGACTTTCTTTCAGAAATAAGCGGTCAGACCAGACTCG
>Ga0181522_10001013_pt1 | contig 18077 bp, 15 predicted proteins | sample PEATcosm2014_Bin_27_FD_121103 | JGI IMG/M metagenome (GOLD analysis project Ga0181522, IMG submission 121103) | Peatland microbial communities from MTU Mesocosm Facility, Houghton, MI, USA - PEATcosm2014_Bin05_10_metaG | ecosystem: Environmental > Terrestrial > Soil > Wetlands > Peat | place... | reverse complement strand
GCCCGCCGGCCAGCCGGGCCGCGACCGCGACCGCCTGCTGCAGCCAGCCGGCCAGCCGGGCCGCGACCGCGACCGCCTGCTGCAGCCAGCCGGCCGGGCCATGACCGGGATGCCTAGGCCCAGGCCAGCTCGACAAGTTGTGCCAGCAGATGGTCCAGCTCGGCAGCGGTTAGCGCGTACTGGGGCAGCGGGCCCCCGGTCGGGTCGGCCACGTCGTCATCGGGAGAGTCGCCGAGCAGGGCGGCGCGGTCCCTGCCCTGGTGTGCCCGGCGGACCCAGCCAGCGAGTGGCTCGCCGGCCAGCCTCGGCCCGATCTGCTGGCCGCGGCGGACCAGCTCCTTGAGCGTGAACGCGCGGGGCCAGACGGCGGGCAGCGCGACGACGGCGTGCCTGAGATGCTCACGGGCCATCGCCAGCACCAGATCCGATCCGGCCAGATCGTCATCGCCGAACGCGCGGGCGCGGTGCGCGGCCGCGTCAAGCCCGTACGCCGCCAGTGCCGAGAGCACCTCGGGCGGAGGCGGCGCGCCATCGCCGAGCAGGCCGGCGGAGCTGACCGACGCAGGCAGGCCGGCCGCGACGAGGCACCGGCTCAGCAGCGACTCGGCCATCACCGAACGGCATCGGTTAGCGGTGCAGAGTATCAGTATTTCTGTCATGAAATAGGCGGCCTATCGCATCTTGGCCTGGTCCTTATCAGCATGAATCGCATCGTCCCGGAGCGGAAGGATCATTACGGAAAGTAGTAGCGTGTACGCTCAGAGTAGCTTCATTACTGCTTGGCTGAATGCCCTGGGCGGCCCTGCGGGCATGCCGGCGCCATCAGTCAATCTGAAAGGACGTGGATGACCCCCGAGTCAGGAAGCGCTCCGACTCTTCGCTCGTACATCGCGCTCGCGCGCAGGCGCAAGTGGTGGATCATCGGAACCGCGCTGCTGGGACTGACGGTGAGCCTGGCCATGTCGCTGAACCAGCCCGACCAGTACTCCTCCACAGCGCAGATCCTCGTGGAGCCTTCTGGCACCCCCACCGCCACCGGCGCGCTGGCCCCCGTGACGCCGACCGGTGTGCAGACCGACCTGCAGCTAGTGACCAGCGCGCAGGTGGAAATCGCGGTGGGCAAGCGGCTCGGCAGCAAGCCGTCCATATCGGCGTCAGAGGTCGCCCAGACGGACGTGATCGCCATTACCGCCATCAGTTTCAGTCCGTTGCGCGCCGCGCTGATCGCGAATACTTACGCTAAGGCATTCGTGAACTACCAGCAGCAGCTTGCCATCAACGATCTCGCCACGGTGGAGGCACAGCTGCGCACGCACATCAGCACGCTCGGCCAGCAGATCGGGAAGCTGAGGGGGCAAGCCGATGCGGCGTCACAGCAAACGGCCCTGCTGAACCAGCAGGCGGTGCTGCGAGAGCAGCTAGCCCAGATGCAGGTGAGCGGAGCGGTCGCCACGGGCGGGGTCGAGCTCGTCACCCCCGCGCTCGCGCCTGGCGCGCCAAGCTCGCCAAAGCCACGTGAGGATGGCGTCCTCGGCCTGGTGGCCGGGCTGATCCTGGGCCTTGCCTTCGCTTTCCTGCGCGACAGCTTCGACGACAGGCTGTCCTCCAAGGAAGCGGCCGAGGAGCTGAGCGGCGCCCCGGTGCTGGCGATGGTGCCGATGATCTCCTCGTGGAAGAAGCGCGATCGGCCTCTCGTGGTGTCGACCTCGCACCCGCTGTCCGTGTCGGCCGAGGCCTACCGCTCGCTGCGGACCTCGCTGCAGTTCATCCGGCAGGACCACGATCTGAAGACCCTGCTGGTGACCAGCCCGGCTGCGGCAGAGGGAAAGACCTCGACGATCGCGAACCTGGGCACGGTCTTCGCCCAGGCAGGCGAGCGGGTGGTGATGGTGTCCTGCGACTTGCGACGGCCCCGGCTCGGGCAGTTCTTCGGTCTCGACGAGCAGCCAGGGCTCACCACGGTGCTGCGCGGCGAGGTGTCGCTGACGGAGGCTCTGCAGCAGGTGAAGGGGCAGGACAATCTTTGGGTACTCGGCGCGGGAAAGCTTCCCGCCAACCCAGCCGAGTTGCTGGCCGGGCCTGCCGCGCTCGCCCTCTTCACGGCGCTGCGCGCGGAGTTCGACCTTGTGCTCATCGACAGCCCGCCGGTGCTCCCGGTCACCGACGCAACGGTGCTGTCGAAGGATTCCGACGGAGTACTGCTCGTGCTAGCTGCCGGCCAGACCAGGCGAGCCGATGTGCGACGCGCCACCGAGAAGCTGGCCCAGGTCAACGCCACGATGATGGGCACGATCCTGAACGAGGTCACCAGGCAGACCGGCGATGGCTACGGAAACGGCTACGGCTACGGCTACGGCTACGGTGCCTACGGCTACGGGACGGAGGAGCCGAGCCTGTCCCCGGCCGCCATCACGGCGTCAGCCAACGGAATCGCCACGGCGTCATCAAACGGCGCTGCGCCGGCCGGGGTGTCCAACGGAGCCAGCCACCGGCATCGCGCGCCACGGACTCGCGACGCGCAGCATGCCTCCGGTGCGGAACGGGCCGACTGATCTGGCCTGTCACTCCCCGCATCTCCGGGTACGCTCACGGCCGGCCTTCGCCGATGCGGCATTTGACAACTTAAAGTAATTATAAAACTACACTGAGTAATAGAGGCGCTAGTATGGAGACGTGTCGGAAGAGTTCACCATCCTGATCGCCGCCGTCTCCTGCGGTGGCGTCGTCGTCCTGGCGGAGCCGGTGACCATCGCGCTGCTTCGCCGGGCGGGCGCAATGGACGTGCCGAACCTGCGCTCGTCACATACCGTTGCGACACCACGCGGCGGCGGGGCGCCGATCGCCGTGGGGCTTGTGCTGGCCGCGCTGCTTACCCGCAGCCCGGCGGCCGTCGCTTTCGCGATCGCGGTCGCTGCGTTCAGCATGATCGGACTCACCGACGACCTGACCGGGCTGTCGGTCCGCCGCCGGCTAGCGCTGCAGGGCATCGCGAGCATCGCCGCCGCTGCCGCACTGGTAAGCCGCCTCGGCCTGTCGGCGCCGGAGAAGGCGGTTGCCGTTGCCGCGGTCGCGCTCTGGATAACCGCCTTCGTGAACGCGTTCAACTTCATGGACGGGGTGAACGGTATTTCCGCCGCGCACGCGCTGATCGGCGGCGCCGCCTTCGCATGCCTCGGGATCTGGAAGCATGACGTGTTCCTTGCCGCGGGCGGCGCTGCGCTGGCAGCCGGTGCGCTGGCCTTCCTGCCCTGGAACGCGGTCCGGGCCCGGGTCTTCCTCGGCGATGCCGGCAGCTATGGCCTCGGGGCCGCGCTGGCGGTGCTGGCCGCATGCGCCGTGATCCGCGGCATCCCGGTCGAGGCCGTCCTCGGACCGCTCGCCCTGTATCTCGCGGACACCGCGTGGACGCTGCAGCGGCGCATCCGGTCACGTGCTGGCTGGTCGCAGGCGCATCGCACGCACATCTACCAGCAGTGGTGCGACCTGGGCTGGTCGCACCTGCGGGTCACTGCCGTAACCGCGGCCGGAACGTTGCTGCTCTGCCTGCTCGGGGCGGCGAGCCTCACCGGCCAGCCTGCGGTCCGGTCCGGTGCCGACGTCGTCGCGATCGGCGTCCTGGCCTTCTACTTGCGGTCCCCGGTGCTGCTGCGCCGGACTACTGCCCGGCTGGAGCGTGCCTTAGGTGCGCATCCTGCTGGTGACCCACTACTTTCCGCCCGAGACCGGAGCCCCGCAGGCGCGGCTGTCCGCGCTGGCCGCCACCTGGGCGGCGGACGGGGACATCGTGACCGTCCTCACCGGGATGCCGAACCATCCGACCGGCGTGGTGCCGCCTGAATACCGGGGCGCGATCCGGCGGCGGGAGCGGCGCGACGGCTACCGCATCGTGCGCACCTGGGTGTACGCCACGCCGAACGAGGGCGTCGCGCGCAAGACCCTCGGGCACCTGAGCTTCATGATCAGCAGCGTGCTGCTCGGCTGGCGCGCCAGCGGGCAGGCTGACGTCGTCGTCGTCTCCTCCCCGACGTTCTTCTCGATCGGCGCCGCGTGGCTGCTGGCCCGGAGCAAGCGCGCCCGGCTCGTCGTCGAGGTCCGTGACCTGTGGCCCGCCATCTTCGTCGAGCTTGGCGTGCTGACCAATCGCGGCGTGATCGGCCTGCTGGAGCGACTCGAGCTCGCCGCATATGCCGCGGCGGACGCGGTCGTGGTGGTGAGCGACGGGTTCCGCGCCAACCTGATCGGCCGCGGCGTCCCGCCGGGCAAGGTGCACACGATACGCAACGGCGTCACCCTCGGCCAGTTCGACCCGGACAGCGCCGCCAGCCCCGCGGTCCGTGCCCGGCTCGGCGCGCGGCCGGACGACTGCCTGGTCATGTATCTCGGCACGCACGGGATCTCCCAGGGCCTGCTGGCCGTGGCCGACGCCGCGGCACGGCTGGAGGGCGAGCCGATTGTCTTCGCGTTCGTCGGCGAGGGCGCCGATAAGCCGCGGCTGCGATCCCGCGTACACGAGCTCGGCCTGGCCAACGTGAGCCTGCATCCCGGCGTTCCGCATTCCGACGTGCCGGCGCTGCTCGCTGCCGCCGACATCTGCCTGGCACCGCTGCGTTCCGTGCCGTTGTTCGTTACCTTCATCCCGTCCAAGATCTTCGAATACCTCGCCGCGGGCAGGGCGGTGGTCGGCGCGGTCGCGGGCGAGGCCGCGCAGATCCTCCGCGAGGCCGGCGCCGCCGTTGTCCCGCCCGAGGACAGCCACGCGCTGGCCGGCGCGATCCGGGCACTCGCGGCCGACCCGGCGCGGCGTCGCGCGATGGGCCGGCGCGGCCGGACACATGTCGAGCGGTCGTTCGACCGGGTCGCGCTCGCGCGCGAGTACCGCAAGATCCTGGAAGCCGCAGGCCGGGGATGAGACTCCTGGTCACCGGCGGCAGCGGCTTCCTCGGGGGTTACGTGCTCCGCGAGGCGGCCCGCCGCGGGCACGAGACCGTGGGCCTGGCCCGCAGCACCGAGTCGGCGGCAGCCGTGGCCAGTCACGGGGCCCGGCCCATCAGCGGGGATCTTGACGCGGCAGATCAGCTTGCCGGGATATTCGCGGCGGCCCGCTGCGACGCGCTGGTGAACCTCGCGTCCCTTGGCTTCGGGCACGGGCCGGCGATCGTCGCCGCCGCGCAGCAAGCCGGGATCCGCCGCGCGATCTTCATCTCCACGACGGCAGTCATGACCACGCTGGCGGCACCGGCGAAGGGGGTGCGGCTCGCCGCCGAGCGGGAGATACGCGACTCCGGGCTGGACTGGACGATCCTGCGGCCGACCATGATCTACGGGGCGCCTGGCGACCGGAACCTGTCCCGGCTGCTCGCCATGCTCACCCGCGCGCCGTTGCTGCCGGTTCCCGGCGGCAAGCACCTGCAGCAGCCGGTGCACGTGGCCGATGTCGCCGACGCCGTGCTGGCCGCCGCCGAGCGGCCGGAATCCGCTGGCACCTGTTACGACGTGGCCGGGCCCGAGCCGCTCGCGTTCGCCGAGCTGCTGCGGATCTCAGCCCGCGCCGTCGCAAGCCGCACCCGGTTCGTGCCGGTGCCGCTGGCGCCGGTGGTGGCAGCGGCGCGCGGCTACGGACTGCTGAGCCGCCGCCCCAGGATCCGGGCGGAGCAGCTACTGCGGCTGGCCGAGGACAAGGCCTTCGGAATCGGTGACGCGGCACGCGACCTGGGTTACGCGCCGCGCCCGTTCGCGGCCGGCATCCGGGCCGAGGCCGCCGCGATGGGGCTGGCCCGGTGAACGGCAGCGACGTCGCGCTGCTGGCTCGCAGCGCCGTCCACCTGCAGCCGGGTCAGGTGGCGCAGCGGGCCCGGCTGCGGGCTCAGCGCACGGCGCTGCGCCGCTGGCCGCGAGCCGGGCGCAGGCTGCTTGCCGGTCCCGATCCAGCCGCAGCGACGGGCTGGCCCGCGGCCTTCGTCCCGGTCGACGCCCGGGCGTCGCTGGCCTGGCCCGGCATGGCCGAGCTGACCTCGGGCCGGATCGAGCTGCTCGGGATGGCCAGGGAAATCGGCGACCCGCCCAACTGGCAGCAGGCCGGCGCGCCCCGGCTGTGGCGCTTCCACCTGCACTACTGGGACTGGGCCTGGGGCCTGGCGGCTGAGCAGGACCGCCGGGCGGCGCGGGCGCTGTTCGCGCGGCTGTGGCGGTCGTGGCAGGCGACCGCCGAACTCGGCAGCGGCGATGCCTGGCTGCCGTACCCGGCGGCGCTGCGGGCCTGGTCGTGGTGCGGGCTGCACGCCGATCTCGTGGCCGGCGGCGACTTGGAGGCGGCGTTCGTCAGTGAGCTGGCCGTGCACGCCGGCTTCCTCCGACGGCACCTGGAGTCCGATGTCGGCGGCAATCATCTCATCAAGAACCTCAAGGCACTGGCGGGGCTCGCCGTGTTCTTCGCTGACAGTCGGCTGCTGCGCCTGGCGCTCCGCCGGCTGACCGGGCAGCTGGCCGTTCAGGTGCTGCCCGACGGCGGCCACTACGAGCTGGCGCCGGCCTACCACTGCCAGGTACTGGCCGACCTGATCGACGTGGCAGACCTGGTATCGGCTACCGGGCGTGAGCCGCCGCCGGAGATACCCCTGGCGATCAATCGCATGCGCCGCTGGCTGGGCGGCGTGCTCTCGTTCGATGGCCAGGTGCCGCTGCTGAACGACGGATACCCCGTCCCCAGCGCGCTGGTCGCCGCCCTGCGGCCGGGGCCAGCCACGGATCAGCCACTGCTCGCGCTGCGCGACTGCGGCCTGGTGCTGGCCACGGCCGGCGGCTGGCACCTGCTCGCCGACGTCGGCGCGCCCTGCCCCGACGAGCTCCCCGCGCACGCGCACGCGGACACGCTGGGCTGCATCGTGCACGTCGACGGGACACCGCTGCTCATCGATACCGGCACGTCGACGTATGCGGCCGGCCCGGCCAGGGATTACGAGCGGTCGACCGCGGCGCACAACACCGTGGGCGTGGACGGGGCCGATTCCACCGAGGTCTGGGGCGCGTTCCGGGCCGCCCGGCGCGCCAGGGTCCGGGACTTCGCCGCCTCCGGCAGCGCCGCCGGCGTGACCATCGAGGCATGGCATGACGGATTCCGGCGGCTTCCCGGCCGTCCGCGTCACCAGCGGCACTGGTTCCTGACAGCAGCAGGGCTGGGGGTGGACGACCTGGTGTCGGGCCAGGGCCGGCATGCCGTCGTCATCTACTGGCATCTCGCGGCCGGCTCGACCGTGCTGCTGGAGGAACGCGGGGCGGTTATCAGCACGCCCGCCGGATCGTTCACGGCGCAGGTCACCACGTCCGGTCCGGCGACGCTTGCCGTCGGCTCACGACCGATCGCCGTCGGGTTCGAGCAGCGCACTGACGCGCTGCTACTGACCTGCGCTGTCGACGCCGAGCTGCCCGTGCAGGTCAGCACCGCCTGGCGCCGCGCCAGCCGGAGCGACACTAGCGGGCATTCCGGGAAGCTCCTATGAAACAGGTCGTGCAGCCGATCGCAGGCGGGCCGGTCGAGGTGCTCGACGTGCCGCGCCCCACGGCCGGTGCCACCGAGGTGCTGGTCCGCACGGTCGCTTCCATCATCTCCCCCGGGACCGAGCGGGCGGTCACGGCCCTTGCTCAGTCAAGCCTGCTGGCCAAGGCACGGGCGCGGCCGGATCTGGTCCGCCAGGTCATGCGCAAGGCGCGGGCCGAGGGCATCGCCGCCACCACGAAGACGGTCCGGAGCAGGCTCGCTCAGGACCTGCCGCTGGGCTACTCCGCGGCAGGGGTGGCCGTCGAGGTGGGCACGGCGGTCACCGGCATCCGGGTCGGGCAGCTGATCGCGACGGGCGGGGCTGGCTGCGCCAACCACGCCGAGTTCCAGGCGGTCCCCGGCCTGCTCTGCGCTGTCGTTCCCGACGGCGTGCCCGCCGAGGACGCCGCGTTCGCGACGGTCGCGTCGATCGCGCTGCATGGCCTCCGGCTCGCCGATGCGGGCCCCGGCTCGAAGGTAGTCGTGGTCGGCCTCGGCCTTGTCGGCCAGCTTGCCGCCAGGCTCGCCATGGCCGCTGGCTGCGACGTCGCCGGAATCGACCCGGCCGAGCACGCGCGGGCCACGGCCGCCGGATCCGGTGTCCTGGCGCTGGACGAATGCGGCGACGCGACCACGGATCAGGTGCTCGCCTGGTCGCGGGGGCGCGGCGCGGACGCGGTGCTGGTATGCGCGGCCAGCCCGTCCTCCGGCCCGGTGACGCGGGTTCCCGCGTTGTGCCGTGACCGCGCGGCCGTGGTGATCGTGGGTGACGTCGGCCTCAGCCTCAGCCGCACCCCGTTCTACGAGCGGGAACTCACGCTGCGGTTCGCGCGCTCCTACGGCCCCGGGCGGTACGAGCTGTCCTATGAGCAATGGGGGGTGGACTATCCGGCCGGGCAAGTGCGCTGGACCGAGGGCCGGAACCTCGAGGCGGTGCTCGACCTGCTGGCCGCCGGCCGGCTCCTGGTGTCCGATCTCGTCACCCACAGCTACGACATCGGTGCGGCCGCGCAGGCCTATCAGCTGATCGAGCGACGGACCGAGCCCTACCTGGCGATTCGCCTGACCTATCCGGCGGCTCTCGCCCACGAGGGCCCGATCCGGCTGCTGCCGCAGCCGGAGCCTCGGCGGCAGGCGAACTCATCGCCGGGCATCGGCTGGATCGGCGCTGGCGCCTTCTCGACTGGAACGCTGCTGCCGGCGTTCCGCGCCGCAGGCTTCGACCGTCTCGTAGCGGTGACCTCGGCCAGCGGGCTGTCGGCGCGAAGGGCCGCAGAGCGGCACGACTTCGAGAAGGCGGTCTCCGGCGCGTTCGCCGTCATCGATGACCCGGATGTCGAGGTCGTGGTGGTCGCTACCCCGCACGACACGCATGAGGAGCTAGTGACGATGGCCCTCAAGGCCGGGCGGCACGTGTGGTGCGAGAAGCCGCTTGCGCTGACCAGCGACGGCCTCAGCGAGATCGAGGCCGCCTGGGATGCGTCCGGGAGGCAGCTGATGGTCGGGTTCAATCGCCGGTGGTCACCAGCTGTGCTGGCCGCACAGAAGGCGCTCGCGGGAGCGACCTCACCTAAGTTCGTCGTTTACCGGGTGGCCGCCGGGCCGGTGCCCGACGGGCACTGGTACCGCGACCGGCGGCAGGGTGGCCGGCTGCTCGGCGAGGTGTGTCACTTCGTCGACACCGCCCAGGCACTCATTGGCGCCGACATCGAGGAGGCCACGGCAATACTCGGCGATGCCGACGGGGTAGCAGGCAACGACGCGATCGTGTCCCTGCGGTTCGCGGACGGCTCGCTCGCGACCATCTGCTACGGCAGCGCCGTGCCCGCCGAGGGCAAGGAATGGATCGAGCTGATGGCCGGATCGCGGCGGCTGGTGATCGACGACTTCCGCTCCGCGAAGCTGGACGGCCGGACGCTCTGGAAGGGCCGCCAGGACAAGGGTCACCGCGCCCAGGTGACCGCGTTCCGGCAAGCGGTGCGAGGCGGGGCCCCGGCACCGACCCGGCCCATGCTGGACACGATGCGCGCCACCCTCCAGGCCGCGGATTCCGGTGGCGGCCGTGACTGAGCAACTGCCGCGACGTCCCGACCAGGTCAGGCAGCTATTCGACGCCAAGGCCGCGGAATGGTCGGCGAAATACGCTCCAGGCGGCCGCCTCACCGGCCGCCTGGCCAGTCTTGCCGCCGGCCTCCACCGTCGTGTGCCGCCCGCAGGCTGCGTGCTCGATCTTGGCTGCGGCACCGGCGAGATCGCCCGTAGCGCGGCTGCTGCCGGAATGCGGGTGACGGCGTGCGACATCTCGGGAGAGATGCTGCGCCGTGCGGCTGATCGTGATCCCGGGCGGGCTGTCGACTGGGTGCAACTCGTCCCAGGCTGGCGCGAGCTGCCATTCGGGGCGACCGCCTTCGATGCCGTCGTGGCCGCCAGCGTGCTCGAGTACGTCGACGACCCTGCCGTTGTCCTTGGCGAGTGCGCGCGGGTGCTCCGCCCAGGCGGGGTCCTGTTGTGCACGGTCCCCAATATCGCTCATCCGATCCGCTGGCTGGAGTGGCTCGCAGCCACGGCGACATCTGCGCCGCTGGTCAACCTCACGCTCCGTCGTTGGCCGGCTTTGGGACGCTACATGACATACCTGCGAATCTCACGACAGCGACGATCGGCCGGGTGGTGGCGCGCCGCCGCGAAGCGGGCTGGCCTGCACCAAGCTCCGTGCCCGGCGGACACGGCTCAGCATTCGCCGCTTCGCCTACTGGAGTTCCGGCGACCAGACGAGATCGGGGAACTGCCATGACCGTATCGGTGACTGTCGACGCAGCCGGCGCGCTGGTGGGAGGCGGCGCCCGCTTCAGGGTGGAGCTGTACCAGTACCTCGCTCGCACCAAAAGGGAGGACGTCCGTCTCATCGGGGCGGGCCGGCGACTGGGACCGGCGTGGCTTCTCCGCCGCGAGCTGGGCAAGCCGAATCGCGGGCGGCGGGTAGCGCTCAACAACGTCAGCTTCGTCACCCCGGGTGGCGAGCGGTGGACACGGCTGGGTAATCCCCTGGACTTCCTGACCGACAGCGAGTGGGCTGACCTCGACCCGTCGCTTCGCTCCGCCACGCGGCGCAGAGCGCCAGTCGTGCGCTGGGCGGCCCATCGATCAGACGTCATCGTCACGCCTTCTGCTGCCATGGCCGAACGCGTCGCCCGGGTAGTGCCGAGCCTCCGCAGCCGGATATTTCCTCGCCTGAACCCCGTCTCGGCGGACTCGATCCCGAGCATGCCGCGAGATCAGGTCATCCTCTGCCCAGTGCTGTTCTCTCCGTACAAGCACATGGCTGCCCGGATCACCGAATGGATCGATGCCATCGATGACTACATCGACCCCGCCGTCCGGATGCTCGTCACCGCCAATCGCGACGAAGTCCCCGCGAATCTCGCAGGCCATCCGCGGATCGAGCTGGTCGGGCAACTCCCGCACGCGCAGCTGCGGCACCTGTGGGCACGTAGCCGTGTCATCTACTTCCCCACCGCGATCGAGTCATTTGGCTTCCCGCTGGCGGAGGCACGGGTCAACGGCCAGCCGGTCATCGCCCGCGATACCGAGCAGAACCGCGAGATCGCCGGGCCCGCGCTGTGCGGCTTCACCGTCGGCGATGCGGATTCGCTGCGAAAAGCGACCGAGCACGCCCTGACGACAGAGGTTGCGGCTGATCCAGCGCCGTTCGAACCCGACGCCTATTTCAGCTGGCTGCTAGGGCCACCGCGATGACGAAGCTTGGCCTGCGACCATACGGTGCGGGGGACAGTCCTCCCCTGGCGAGTGTCCCGATTAGCGTGATCATCCTGACTCGCGACGAGGAGCCCAATATTCGTCGCTGCCTGGCCTCGGTGGCCTGGGCCGATCAGGTCGTGGTCGTCGATTCGGGCTCTACCGACGATTCCGTGCTGATCGCCAGTTCGCTCGGGGCCGCGGTCGTGGAGCAGCCATGGCTCGGTTTCTCTGGCCAGCGCGAGTTCGCCCTGCGGCTCCCGCAGCTTCGCCACGACTGGGTCTACTTTGTCGACGCTGACGAATGGATCTCCCCGCAACTCGCAGCCGAGATAGCGGCGCAGTTGCGGGCTCCGTCGTGTGCGGGTTTCGAGCAACGCTTCCGGCTTGTCTTCCAGGGCACCTGGATCCGCCACTGCGGCTGGTACCGGGGCTCATGGATAATCCGCCTTGAAGACCGGCGATACGCGAAATTCGACGGAAACCTGGTCGGCGAGCGAGTATGCGTGGACGGACCGGTCCGGCGCCTGCACCACGACATCATTGATGAGGACCACAAGGGCTTGGCCGCCTGGCTGCATAAACACGTGCGCTATGCCCAACTGGAAGCCGAGCGTCGCGGCCAGCCGATGTCGCTGGCGCAGCGGCTCCGCAGGCTGCAGCACCGGGACGGCACCCGGCCGGTGATCCGTGCCGTACTCAAGGACGTGGTATTCCCCTCCGTCCCCGCCAAGCCTGCCGCGCTCTTTGTCTACATGTACATCGTCCGTCTCGGCCTACTCGATGGGCTGGCTGGGCTGCGCTTCTGCTTCTTCCATGCCTGGCACGAGGCCTGCGTGAACGCACTACAAGCCAACGCCACAGCCGAGCGGGAGGTCATCTGATGGATGTACGTCTGGCCCGCCGGGCCGCCGGCGATGTCCGGTCGGTCTGCCGGTGCGCGCGCCCCGGTGCAGCCGCACGCTGGGTTACGTCGCTCGCGGTGCATCTGCCTGAGTGCGCGAGGTCGCACTCGCTCATGCCGGCTGACCGTACCTGGGCGCGCACCGGCGCGCGCTTCCGTACGTCAAGCGGCGCCATCATGTCGCTGCCCCCTGCCTACACCTCTGGTGCGCGCGAAATGTACTGCCGGAATGTATACCTCCGTACCGGGCTGACGATGCCAGCCAGCGGATGGGTTGTTGACCTGGGCGCCAACACCGGGCTCTTCTCCGTCTGGGCTGCTGTGACCGGCGCTCAGGTTGTTGCCGTCGAGGCGCAGCAGGGCTTCGACCTCGAGATTCGTGATCTCGCCGCATATAACGACGTCGCTGAGCGCGTTCACATCGAGATCGCGATGGCCAGCGGCGTCGTTGCATCCGGGGCCACCGTGGGCGTCGTTGCCGATGATCGTCTTTGGGCAGCCACCTCGCACGGCACGCCGGTACGGCCGGCCGGACTATCCGTTCCGCAGCTCATGGCCGCCTACCGCATTGACCGGGTTGACCTGCTGAAGATGGACATCGAGGGTGGAGAGTTCGCAGTTCTTGACGCTAACGAAGATCTGCAGTGGCTCGAACAGGTTGACCAACTCGCGCTGGAGATCCACCAGGATTTTGGTGATGCCGCCCTCCTGGTTGAGCAACTCCGGCGCTCCGGTTTCGCAATCGACCTGCGCGACAACGACGGAGCACCCGTGGCCGCTGACTCCGAGCTTCTCGCCTACGCCTACTGCAGCCGACTGTGAGGGCGCAGTCAGTCGCCCGCGCATATTCATGCCGCTAGGAGTAAGAAAATATGTTGCCCAGGCTAGGTATACTTGACTTCAACCCAATCCAGTATCGCACTCCGCTCTATCAGCGGCTGACCGACCGCGGACATGTAGAACTAGATGTGCTGTTCCTGTCTGACCATGGTTATCGTGCAGCCGTAGATCCCGGGTTTGGCGTGTCCGTAGCCTGGGACATCGATTTGCTATCTGGCTATGCGCATCACTTCCTGACAACCGGTGAGTCGCCGACTTCGATACCCAGGCGGATAAAGATACTGACTCGGTGGATCCATTGTCAGGACGTCGTCATAATTCATGGCTACAATAAGTTCTGGATGCTGCTGGCAATGGCTATCTGCCGCTCCCGCAGAACCCCTTACATCCTGCGCGGAGAGTCGCATGCAGAGAGCCGGTCGACAGGAATCCGGCGGCAGCTTCGGCACCTCGTCGCCCGCGCCGTGGTCTCGGCCAGTGCCGGCGGTCTTGCAATTGGCCAGCTAAACGAGCAGTTCTACCGCCAGTACGGCGCCCGCCGAATCACCTTCGCGCCATACTCAGTGGATGACAGGCGGTTCGCTGACGCGCCGCAAATCGCGCGGTCGGAGCTGCTGGCACGATGGGATCTGGACGACAGTCAGAAAGTCGTGATGTTCTGCGGAAAACTGATCCCTCGCAAGCGTCCGCTCGATCTCGCCGCTGCAGCCGAGCTCTTGCCGCGGGAAGTAACTACTCTCTTCGTGGGTGAAGGAATACTGGCCGATCAGGTCCGGGAAGCGCTGATACCCGCGCGCGGGACCGTCACTGGTTTCGTCAACCAGTCCGAGCTTCCCGCATATTTCCACGCTGCCGATATTCTCGTGCTCCCCAGCGAGGCTGAACCCTGGGGCGTCGTCGTCAACGAAGCAATGGCCGCTGGAGCATTGCCTGTGGTCTCGGACCGGGTCGGTTCCGGCCCTGACCTGGTGCGCGGCATCGGCGAAATCTATCCTTGCGGCGACGTGGCGGGGCTTGCCGCGGCCCTTTGCCGCGCTCTGGTAAAGATCGAAGACCCCGGATGCCGCGATCAGGTGCGACGGCATGTCAGCCGCTACAGCCTCGACTCCACTGCCGCCGGGTTCGAGGAGGCGACCCTGGCCGTGCCGATGCCCGCCAGGCGGCGCTCTTCACAGTCGCTGCCGCTGACCCGCCGCAGGCTCCAGGACTGACTGGCCGCGGAACCAGGCGATGGTCCGGCTGAGCCCTTCAGAAAGCGGGACCACCGGGCTCCAGCCGAGGCACTGGCGGGCGAGCGCGATATCGGGACAGCGGCGAGTAGGATCGTCGGTCGGCCTGGGAATGTATTCAATGCGGCTGGACGAGCCAGAGAGTTCCAGAATGGTGGTCGCCAGCACGTTGATGGTGATCTCGTGGGGATTGCCGATGTTGACCGGGCCAGGCTGATCCGAGCGGAGCATTCTGACGATACCGTCGATCAGGTCGTCAATGTAGCAGAGCGAGCGCGTCTGGCATCCGTCGCCGGTGATGGTCAGCGGCTCGCCATCCAGCGCCTGCCGAATGAGAGTCGGCACGGCCCGGCCGTCCTGTGGTCGCATGTGCGGCCCGTAGGTGTTGAAGATGCGCACGATGGCGGCGTCCGTGTGGCGGGTCCGCCGGTACGCCGCGGTGAGGGCTTCGGCGTAGCGCTTAGCCTCGTCATAGACGGACCTCGGGCCAATCGGGTTCACATTTCCCCAGTAGAATTCGTCCTGGGGATGGACCAGTGGCTCTCCATAGACTTCCGACGTTGAAGCCAGCAGGAATCGAGCGCCATTTTTGTGTGCCAGCCGGAGAGCCTGGTGAGTGCCCTGGGAGCCTACGCTGAGGGTCTCGATCGGATGCGCCGCGTAGTCCCGCGGAGATGCCGGACAGGCAAGGTGGACTACCAGGTCAACTGGATCCGAGACAGGAAGCTCCTCGGTGACGTCGGCATGAACGAAACGGAATCCCGGAAGCACTTCGAGGTGATCCACGTTGTCTTGTGTTCCGGTGATCAAGTTGTCCAGGCAGATTACTTCATAGCCTTCGGTTAGCAGCCGCCGGCACAGATGGGATCCGATGAATCCCGCGCCACCCGTGACCACTGCACGACTCAGCATCGTCATTCTGATATCTCCTTATTTCCACAGTCATATTCAGGCGGCAGGCGCTGAGTCACAGCAGCCTCGCGACTACGCGCGATGCGTAGCATTGCGGCGAGAAGCACTCGCGCGCCCATTCAGCGGCTCGTTCTGCCATATGCGCCAGCCGCTGCGGGTCTTTGAGCAAGTCCTCGAGAAGCATCGCTAGCGCCTCCGTCGACTCGTCCGGTGGGGCAACGCCGGTAACCTGGTCCACGAAGGCGTCAGACGAGCCGCCAAACGCGGGTCCAACCACAGGCGTCCCTGCGACCTGCGCCTCGAGCAGGACCAGGCCGAAGCCTTCGCCGGAGGCGTTGCGGCCAGATCTTGTCCGGGTGGCCAGGACAACCAAGTCCGCCGCCGCAAGCTGATGAGCGAGCTCATGGTCGGTCAGTCCTTGCCGCAGCGTGCAATGGCGGTACTCATGCACCAGGCGTTGCAGTTCGGGAGGCGGTGCCCCGCTGCCGCAGACCGTCACGCGGATGTCAGGGCGCCCTAGGGCCTCGACTGCGTCCAGCAGCTGGGGCAGGCCCTTGTTGCGCCAATCCGCGAGACGGAACACGGTGACCAGATCGATTCCTGGGCCTCGCTGCCCGGAAACTGCCGATGCGTCTACGAGCGCCTGAAACCACTCCTCGGACAGCCCGGGTGTCAGGATGGTTGCCCGGCAACTGCCGGAGAGCGCGCCGGCGGTGAAGGTGCTGGCGGCGACGACACGGACGTAAGAACGCCGCATCAGGCGGCTCTCGAGATGCCAGCGGGGTCGATGGTGCCCGCCCCAGACTTCGCCGCCATGGCACACGACCGATATGCCGCAGACAGCGCTCTCGCTGGCAAGCAGGCATGCCACCGGCAGCAGTGCACGGTGCATGACGACCAGGCGGGCGGGCGCCCCGTCCGCCCGCAGCATTGCGCGGGCCCGGGCCAGCATCTGCGCATGCGAGGAAACACCCGGCCGGGAGAGATCGACGCGTCGGCACTCGACGCCTTGCGCGGCGAATGCCCACTCCACAGTCTCGGCGTAGCGCTCAATGCCACCGCCGAGGCCCCGGGATGGTGTCAGCAGGAGCGCCGAGCCCGTCACGTGAGGCGCCGAGCGCGAAAGGTGAGGGCGACCGCTAGCAGCCAGATGAGCACAGTCGAAGGAATGCCGGCTACGAGTGTTATCCAGTCCACCTCGTTCTTCACAAGGATCGGGAACGCCAGCAGCACGAGGAATATCGCGTGCGGATTCGCCCGCACATCCAGGATGTCGTCGAGAAGTCGTACGCCGCAGCCGAGGAGGAACATGCCCGGGATCACCGGTATCCAGCCTCCGTGGCGGTACAGATCGGCGACCGGCGTGACAGCTGACGAGGTGACCGAAGTCACCGGCAACCCGAAGTACTCGTGGCTAATCTGATCGCCGGTGGCCAGGATTGGTTTGCCAGGCCAGATAGCCCGTGGCACAATTCCAGCCGCTGGCGCCTCGACGAGTTGGGCAGGGCTGATGAACGCGATCTGTCCTGGCGTACGCTGCATGATGATTGCCGGGCTGTCGATCTCCTGAATTCGCTGCAACAGGTAGGTAAAAGTGTTCGGCAACGCTGTCACCGGATTGGCGCGGAGGATGGTCTGCCGGAAGATATCAGGCGCGGCGGCGAGCGCCTGTGACGGCGCGAGCGAGCTGGAGTTGCCACGAACGGCACCCCGGTAAGCCCTATTGAACGGGATAACTACGGTTAGGAAGATCAACGGAAACACGACTAGCAATATCTTTGGAAAGTGGTGGCGAGTAGCGCTGAAGGGTATTGCGACAGCCAGCACCGTGATGACAAAGCTTTGCTTCCCGCCGGCTGCCGCTCCGAAGACGAGTTCTGACAGGAAAAGGACAGTCAGTGTTGCCCTGGCACCCGGAATTCGCTCCCGGTATAGTTGAATGGCGGCGGCGGCAACGGCGAGAGGCGCGCAGAGGCTGAACCCGGCTAGGAATTGTGCGTAACCGGTCGCAGTTGCCACGGAGGACGTATCGCCAACGTAGCCGAAGTGGCCGGACGTGGCCACGCTGGCGAGGCGTGCGGCAATGCCGATAGCATAAAGGATCCACGGCGCCATCGGGCTACGTATCTCGGCAGCATACCGCCGGCCAAGTTTTCCTACCATCCGGGCCGCGCGATCTCGTGCCATTCGGCCGGGCCCGACAAGGTAGCCAAATGCCCAAATGACCATGCCCACAGTCACTAGCCAGAGCGCCCTCAGCACGCTGGAGAGAGCGATCTCAGCTGACGCACCTGTTGTTGGTGAGTGGCTCCAGGTCGCCGTCGCTAGGCCAAAGGCGACTCCATACCAGAGCAGGATCCACGGCCCTAGCCGCCAGCGGGCGAGGCCAAGACCCGCACCGCGCCGCACCCCGACCAGGCACAGGAGCGCGAAAGCCGAGGCAGCCAGGGCCAGGCTGCCCCAGATCACGGCGTGTGTTGGCCGGTCTGAGGTGGTCAGTGCCTCGCTGAGCAGCGCCACCGCGGCGGCAGCCAAGACCGTGGCGGCAATCACCCGTACAGGCACAATGAGCGCGCGGGGACGGGCATCGGCTGGCGCCGCGGTCATGACACCTTCTCAAGGATGGTCGTGAGCCGCCGCTCGTAAGTGTGGTCGCGGTGAGCACGTCTCGCTGCGGCATCGCCAAGCCGCGCGGTAATGCCGGCCTCGTTCAGCAGGCGCGTTGCCTGGTCAAGGAGGTCATCGAAGTCGTGGTAAACCAGAACCTCGTCGCCGACTTCGAAGAGTTCGGGCACGACCGGGCGGAACTCGGTGAGCACTGCCGCGCCGCTTCCCGCCGCTTGGAATAGCCGCCCGTTAACGCCGATTATTTCTGCGGGGTGAATGGTGTTGAGTACCGCAG
>Ga0181522_10001011_pt1 | contig 18095 bp, 10 predicted proteins | sample PEATcosm2014_Bin_27_FD_121103 | JGI IMG/M metagenome (GOLD analysis project Ga0181522, IMG submission 121103) | Peatland microbial communities from MTU Mesocosm Facility, Houghton, MI, USA - PEATcosm2014_Bin05_10_metaG | ecosystem: Environmental > Terrestrial > Soil > Wetlands > Peat | place... | reverse complement strand
GAGCGGACCGCGCCAAAGGATTTCATCACGCAAGCCGAGGCTGGGTATTACCACAACTTCAAGCGCCTTCATCTGGCGCTCTGCGGTCGTGTGCGCGCTGACTTGGGCGGAACGCGCTGCACAATGATCCGCTTTTGTTCACAAAAACTATTCAAGCATGGCCCACAAGGGATGAGGTAATTCATGTCGAATACCAATCAGCATGTGCGGGAACGTCAGCGTCTGGATTTTGCGAAAATTCAGGGCTCGATTCAGATTCCCAACCTGATTGAAGTACAGATGAAGTCGTATCAGCGCTTTCTGCAGATGGATTTGCTGCCAAGCGAGCGCGATGACGGCGGGCTTCAGTCGGTGTTTACGTCGGTGTTTCCGATCAAGGATTTCCGCGAGATGTCGCAGCTGGAATTCGTGGACTACTCGATCGGCAACTGGGAGTGCAAGTGCGGCAACCTGAAGGGGCTGCACCACCTGCGCGCGACCTGCCGCAACTGCGGCGCGTCGGTGGTCACCAACCCGTATCAGACCGGCGACGTGATCTGCCACAAGTGCGGCACGTTCAACAAGAACACGCCGACCTTTTGCAACAAGTGCGGCGATCCCGTGGCGATGCAGTTGAAGTACGACGTGAACGAGTGCCAGGAGCGCGGCATGACCTATTCCGCGCCGCTCAAAGTCACCATAAGGCTGACCATTTACGACAAAGATCCGGACTCCGGCGCGAAAACCATCCGCGACATCAAGGAGCAGGAAGTTTTCTACGGCGACATTCCGCTGATGACGGAGAACGGCACCTTCATCATCAACGGCACCGAGCGCGTCATCGTCAGCCAGTTGCACCGCTCCCCAGGCGTTTTCTTTGAGAGCGCCAACAACCGCTCCTACTTCCTCGGGAAGATCATTCCCTACCGCGGATCGTGGGTGGAGTTTGAATACGACACGAAGAACATTCTTTACGTGCGTATCGACCGCAAGCGCAAATTCCTGGGTTCCATTTTCCTGCGCGCGCTCGGAATGAAGTCGAACGAAGACATCCTGCGCACCTTTTACCAGGTCGAGCGGATTTCCCTGCGCGACAAGGATCTGTACTGGAACATTTCACCGGGCATCGTCGACCGCAAGCTGACGCACGAGATCAAGAATCCGAAGTCCGATGAAGTGATCGTCGGCGCGCACAAGCGCATCACCGAAAACCTGTTCAAGGAACTCATCAAGGCCAAAATCTCACAGGTTCGCTCGACATTGGCCGACCTGGAAGGCGCGTACAGCGTCGCCGACGTGGTCAACCGCCAGACCGGCGAGGTTTTGCTCGAAGCGAACAAACCGCTGACCGCGGAATTGTGGCAGGCATTTGGGGAGTCGGGAATCACCGAAGTGGATGTGTTCTTCCCGGAACGCGACGACATCGGTCTGGTGCTTTCGCGCACTCTAGACAAGGACGGCATCCGCTCTTCGAAAGAAGCGCTGATCGAAATCTACCGCAAGCTGCGCCCGGGCGATCCTCCGACGCTTGAGACGGCAACGAACTTGTTCCGCGGCATGTTCTTCGATCCGCGCAAATACGATTTCAGCCGCGTAGGCCGCCTGAAGTTCAACATCAAGATGGGGCTGGATACGCCGCTCGACAACCGCACCCTGGACACGCCGGACTTTGTTTCGGCCATCAAGTACCTGTTCAAGCTGCGCAAGAACATCGGCGTTGTGGATGACATCGACCACCTTGGCAACCGCCGCGTTCGCGCGGTTGGTGAGTTGCTCGAAAACCAGTTCCGCATCGGCCTGGTCCGCATGGAGCGCGCCATCAAGGAAAAGATGAGCGTGTACCAGGAAATGTCGACAGCCATGCCGCACGACCTGGTTAACGCCAAGCCGGTCATGGCCGCGATCCGCGAATTCTTCGGCAGCTCGCAGCTCAGCCAGTTCATGGACCAGACCAACCCGCTCAGTGAAATCACCCACAAGCGGCGCCTGTCGGCGCTTGGACCAGGCGGTTTGTCGCGCGAGCGCGCCGGATTCGAGGTGCGCGACGTGCACCCCACGCACTACGGCCGCATCTGCCCGATCGAAACGCCGGAAGGTCCGAACATCGGCTTGATCAGCTCGCTGTCCTGCTTTGCGCGCATCAACGACTACGGCTTCATCGAGTCGCCGTACCGCAAAGTGAAGGGCGGGCGCATTATCGACTACGTTCACATCGTGAACGCCGGCGACAGCGAATTCAAAGCCGGCGAAATCGTGGAACGCGACCGCGTCGAAGAGCTCAATGAAGAGCTGAAGCGCCGCAAGGTCACGCACGAACCGTACTGCTTCTACCTGTCGGCGTGGGAGGAAGACAAGTACGTGGTCGCGCAGGCCAACGTCTCGCTCGACGACCGTTTGAAGATCACCACGGAACTGGTGAACTGCCGCCAGGCTGGCAACTTCGTGCTCAAAAGCCGCGAGGAGGTCGATTACGTCGACGTGTCGCCGAAGCAGCTCGTGTCGGTGGCCGCCAGCTTGATTCCGTTCCTCGAGAACGACGACGCCAACCGCGCGCTGATGGGTTCCAACATGCAGCGCCAGGCGGTGCCACTTATCCGCGGCGACGCGCCGCTGGTCGGCACGGGCATGGAGCGCGTAACCGCTCGCGATTCCGGCGCGGTCGTGCTCTGCAAGCGTGATGGCATCGTCGACCAGGTCGACTCCGAGCGCATCATCGTGCGCGTCGAGTCCGATCACTCCGGCGTACTGAGCCGCGAAGTGGGCGCGGACATCTACCAGCTCATCAAGTTCAAGCGCTCGAACCAGAACACCTGCATTAACCAGAAGCCGCTGGTTCGCGTCGGTGACCGCGTGAAAAAGGGCCAGGTCCTTGCGGACGGCCCGTGCACGGAGCGCGGCGAACTGGCCCTCGGACGCAACGTACTCGTGGCCTTCGTTCCCTGGCGCGGGTACAACTTCGAAGACGCCATCCTGGTCAGCGACAAGCTGGTCAAGGACGACTACTACACCTCGATTCACATCGAGGAGTACGAAATCGAAGCGCGCGACACGAAACTTGGCCCCGAAGAAGTCACTCGCGACATCCCCAACATCAGCGAGTCCTTCCTTCGCAACCTGGATGAAAGCGGCGTCATCCGCATCGGCGCGGTAATCAAACCGGGCGACATCCTGGTCGGCAAGGTCACGCCGAAGGGTGAAACCACGCTGACGCCGGAAGAGAAGCTGCTCCGCGCGATCTTCGGCGAAAAAGCCGGAGATGTTCGCGACGCTTCGCTCTACTGCCCGCCGGGCATCGAAGGCACAATCGTCGATGTGAAGATTTTCACCCGCAAGGGCGGCGAAAAAGACGAGCGGCACAAGGCCATCGAAGCCACGCAGGTTTTCAAGCTCGAAAAGAACCTTGCCGACGAAATCCGCATCCTCACCGACGAGCGTCTCAAGCGTCTCTCGGATCTGCTCGGCGGCAAGATTCTGCAAGCCGACCTGCACGACGAAAAGACCAACAAGCGCCTGCTCACCAAGGGCGTCGAGCTGACCCGCGACATCATCGAAAAAGTTTCGACGCGCAACCTCAAGCGCCTGAAACTCAACGAGAAGGATCCTCTTCTGATCGAAAAGATCGAAGAGGTCGAGGAAATGACCTCGCGCCAGATCGATGTGCTCCGCAAGATCACCGAGGAGCGCAAGGAAAAGCTGAAGAAGGGTGACGAACTGCCACCGGGCGTCATCAAGCTGGTGAAGGTCTATATCGCCATGAAGCGCAAGCTCTCCATCGGCGACAAAATGGCCGGACGTCACGGGAACAAGGGCGTCATCGCGCGCATCGTTCCGCAGGAAGACATGCCCTACATGCCGGATGGCACTCCGGTCGAGATCGTTTTGAACCCGCTCGGCGTTCCGTCGCGCATGAACGTCGGACAGGTTCTCGAAACGCACCTCGGCTGGGCCGCCAAGGAACTTGGCAACAGCCTGAAGCGCCTGCTCAGCAAGGAAAATCGCGCCGAGGCCATTCGCCGGTGGTTCAAGGAAGTTTTCTCCGACACCACCATCTGGCGGACGCTGTCGAAACTCGACGATGACCAGTTGCTCGAATACGCCGAAGGGTTCCGCGAAGGAATTCCATTCGCCACGCCGGTATTCGACGGCGCGCGCGAGACCGAAATCCGTCACCTGCTCGAGGTCGCGGGTCTGCCGCACGCCGGCAAGATCAACCTGTTCGACGGCATGACCGGCGACCAGTTCGATCAGCCCGTCACGGTCGGCTACATCTACATGCTCAAGCTGTCGCACCTGGTCGACGACAAGATTCACGCGCGCTCGATCGGTCCGTACTCGCTCATCACCCAGCAGCCGCTGGGTGGCAAGGCGCAGTTCGGCGGCCAGCGCTTCGGCGAAATGGAAGTCTGGGCGCTCGAAGCGTACGGGGCAGCGCACATTCTGCAGGAGCTGCTCACGGCAAAGTCCGACGACGTCTATGGCCGCGCGAAAATTTACGAGGCCATCGTCAAGGGCGAGCCGGGCATCGAACCCGGGGTGCCGGAATCGTTCAACGTGCTGGTGCGCGAGCTGCAGTCCCTGTGCCTGGACGTCGAACTCATGAAGCGGCAGAAGCCACCGGAAGGAAAAGCAGCCGACTAGATGGGCGTTGCGGGGGCGCAGCGTGCTGCGCCCCCCTTTCCCGCAAGTAGTAAGCAGTCGAAGTTTTTGAGCAGTTCGGGTTCTCAGCCGGCCAGGTGCAAAACATCAGGCCGCGTCCCCGGTGGAAGCCGGGGAGGGAGGAAACAACCTTGTACCGAAGCAGCCCTTACGATCGCGCCAGTTTGATTGCCGATTTCGATTCCATCCGGATCAGCCTGGCCAGCCCGGAAAAAATCCGTTCGTGGTCTCACGGAGAAGTCACCAAGCCTGAGACCATCAATTACCGCACGTTCAAGCCCGAGCGTGACGGTCTGTTCTGCGCCAAGATTTTCGGCCCGGTCACCGACTGGGAGTGTTTGTGCGGCAAGTACAAGCGCATGAAGCACCGCGGCGTGATTTGCGACAAGTGCGGCGTGGAAGTCACGCTCAGCAAGGTTCGCCGCGAGCGCCTGGGACACATCGAGCTGGCTTCGCCCTGCTCGCACGTGTGGTTTTTCAAGGGCCTGCCCAGCCGCATCGGCTACCTGCTGGACATTTCCATGCGCGACCTCGAGCGCATTCTTTATTTCGAAGCGTTCGTCGTCGTGGATGCCGGCGAGGTTGCCGTGCTTCGCGAGCGCGAAGTGCTGCTCGAAGACAAATATCGCGAGCTGCAAAAAGAGTATCCCGGCCAATTCACGGCCAAGATGGGCGCCGAAGCGATCAAAGAGCTTCTCCGCCGCGTCGAAGTGGAAAAACTGTCCGAAGAGCTTCGCGAAAAAATGAAGGTCGATCCGTCGCTCCAGAAGCGCATCAAGTACGCCAAGCGCCTGAAAGTGCTGGAAGCGTTCCGCAAGAGCGGCAACAAGCCGGAATGGATGATTCTGGACGTGATCCCCGTTCTTCCGCCGGAGTTGCGCCCCCTTGTGCCTCTGGACGGCGGACGTTTCGCCACTTCCGACCTCAACGACCTCTACCGCCGCGTCATCAACCGCAACAACCGGTTGAAGAAGCTGATGGAACTCCGCGCTCCCGACGTCATCGTCCGCAACGAAAAGCGCATGCTGCAGGAAGCGGTTGACGCGCTGTTCGACAACGGGCGCCGCGGCCGCGTGCTTCGCGGCACCAACAATCGGCCGCTCAAGTCCCTGTCCGACACGCTCAAGGGCAAGCAGGGCCGCTTCCGCCAGAACCTGCTCGGCAAGCGGGTGGACTACTCCGGCCGATCGGTCATCGTGGTTGGCCCGGAACTGAAACTCAACCAGTGCGGTCTGCCCAAGAAGATGGCGCTCGAGCTGTTCAAACCGTTCATCTATCACAAGCTTGAAGCTCAGGGGCACTGCACCACCATCAAGCAAGCCAAGGAAATGGTCGAACAGCAGGATCCGGTCGTGTGGGACATCCTCGAAGATGTGATTCGCGAACATCCCGTGCTGCTGAACCGCGCTCCAACCCTGCACCGTCTGGGCATCCAGGCGTTCGAGCCAGTTCTGGTGGAAGGCAAAGCCATCCGCATCCATCCGCTGGTCTGCACCGCGTTCAACGCGGACTTTGACGGCGACCAGATGGCGGTACACATTCCGCTGTCGCCGGAATCGCAGGTCGAAGCGTCGGTGCTGATGCTCAGCTCGCGCAACATCCTGTCCCCGGCGCACGGTTTGCCGCTCGCCGTTCCGTCGCAGGACATGGTGCTGGGCATCTACTATCTCACCAAGGCGCGCACTGGCGCCAAGGGTGAAGGCCGCGTCTTCGGTGCTACCGATGAAGTGGTGTTGGCTCTGGAAGCCGGCGAAGTCGAACTGCTCACTCCGATCCGTCTGCGCTACACCGGTGAAGTCATCGACCTCACCACCGCCTACGACGATCAGGACGTGCCGCACACCGTTCCGGTGAAGATGGAGCGTCAGTTCATTCAGACCACCGTCGGGCGCGTGATCCTCAACGACCACTTGCCGAGCAATTTCCCGTTCATCAACGGTTTGCTCAAGAAAAAGGGCGTACAGCAGTTGGTGTATTACGCCTACCTGCGTTTTGGTCTGGAGAGCACGGTTGTGCTTCTTGACCACTTGAAGGAACTCGGATTCACGTACGCCACCAAGTCCGGCATCTCGATCGGCATCGACGACATGCTCATCCCCGGCGACAAGCCCAAGCTGGTCGACACCGCCGAAAAAGAAGTCGTCAAGGTGCAGCAGCAATACCTGGACGGCGCGATCACCAACGGCGAGCGCTACAACAAGGTCATCGCCATCTGGGGCGACGTCACCGAAAAAGTTGCCGACGAATTGTTCAAGACCCTCGAGAACCAGGACAAAGAAGGCGGCATCAACCCCGTCTACGTCATGGCCGACTCCGGCGCGCGCGGATCGAAGCAGCAGATTCGCCAGCTTTCCGGCATGCGCGGCCTGATGGCCAAGCCGTCCGGCGAGGTTATCGAGTCGCCCATCACCTCCAACTTCCGCGAAGGCCTCAACGTGCTGCAGTACTTCATCTCGACGCACGGCGCGCGCAAGGGCCTGGCCGATACGGCGCTCAAGACCGCCGATTCCGGGTACCTCACTCGCCGTCTGGTTGACGTGGCCCAGGACGTCATCATCAACGAACGCGATTGCGGCACAAACGACGGTATCTTCGTCGAACCCATCATCGAAGCCGGCGTCGAAGTCGAGCCGCTGCGCGACCGCATCGTCGGCCGCGTTTCGCTCGACAAGATCAAGGACTTCGAAGGGCACGTCATCGTCGACGTGAACCAGGAAATCACCGAGGAACTCGCCAACTCCGTGCAGGGCGCGGGTATCGAGCGGGTACGCATCCGTTCGGTGCTGACTTGCGAATCGCGGCGCGGTGTCTGCGCGCTGTGCTACGGCCGAAACCTAGCTTCCGGCCGCATGGTCGAACTGGGCGAAGCCGTCGGCGTTATCGCCGCGCAGTCCATCGGCGAACCGGGTACCCAGCTGACCATGCGCACGTTCCACATCGGCGGAACCGCCACCCGCGTCTCCGAGCGTTCCACTCTCGAAGCGCGCAACAACGGCGTCGTCAAGTTCGTGGACCTCAAGCATGTGCAAGGCCGCGGCGGCACAGCCATCGCCATGAACCGTTCCGGCCTCATCGCCATCGTCGACGAAAAGGGCCGCGAGAAGGAGCGCTACCACGTTGTTTACGGCGCGCGCCTCCGCGTGGTCGAAGGCGAAACGGTCAACCACGGTCAGATTCTGGCCGAGTGGGATCCGTTCACCTTCTCGATCCTTACCGAAACCGCTGGTTCGGTGAAGTTCGACGACCTGCGGCCCGGTCTGACGATCGAAGAGCAAGTCGACGAAGTCACCGGTCTGTCGCAGGACGTGGTTACCCTGCCGCCGGGTGACGAAAAACATCAACCTGCGATTCTGGTTCGCGATTCGTCCGGCAAGGTCCGCAAAAAGTACCTGATGCCTTCGCGCGCTCACCTGATGGTTAAGGATGGCGACGAAGTGCAGGCCGGCGACGTGCTCGCGAAGATCCCGCGCGAAACCACCAAGACCAAGGACATCACCGGTGGTCTCCCGCGCGTCGTGGAACTGTTCGAAACGCGCAAGCCGAAGGATCCCGCCGTCATCAGCGAAGTGGACGGTGTGGTTCGTTACGGCGATATCGCCAAGGGCATGCGCAAGATCTACGTGGAAAGCGAAGACCGCAAGACCACGAAGGAATATTCCATTCCCCGCGGTATACACATCAACGTGCAGGAAGGCGACCACGTCAAGGCCGGCGAGGCTTTGATCGACGGCCCGCTGAACTTGCACGATTTGCTGGCGGTCCTCGGCGAGAAGTTCACGCAATCCTACCTGGTCAACGCGATTCAAGAGGTTTACCGGTTGCAGGGCGTGAATATCAACGACAAGCACATCGAAACCATTTCCCGGCAGATGATGCGCTGGGTCAAAGTCGAAGACGTCGGCGATACCTCGTTCCTGCTCGAGGAGCAAGTGGACAAGTTCCGCTTCCGCGAAGAGAACGACCAGGTCATCAAAGACGGTGGCCGCCCGGCGACGGGTCGCCCGCTGCTGCTGGGCATCACCAAAGCGTCCCTTTCAACCGACTCGTTCATCTCCGCTGCCAGCTTCCAGGAGACCACGCGCGTCCTTACCGAAGCCGCCGTTGCCGGGAAGGTCGACTACCTGCGCGGCCTCAAGGAGAACGTCATCATGGGCCGGCTCATTCCCGCCGGAACTGGTCTCGAGCACTACCGCAGCATCCAGTTGCTGACGGAAATGCCGATTCCTGCTCCCGTCGAGGAGATTCCCGAAGCCGCCGAACTCACCGCCGAGGAGGCTGCGGCCCTGGATTTCCTGCAAAAGGATACCGAGGCCGACGCCGCGACCGAAGGCTAAAGCCAGCCCATCCGGCAGGTTCGCTCCTGCCTGCCGAACAACGAACGATCGGCGCTTCCTAAGGTCCCCGAGGCGCCGATTTTCTTTGTATGCAATGCGTATCGGTATCTATTCCGGCACTTTCCGCAATCCTGTTGTTGCTGGCAAGTTTCTGAAATTCCTACAATGGAAGGTATTGACGATCAGTTAGCTCGAACGCAGAACCCTGTTCTCGCGTAAAGTCATGCCAGAAAACAAGAAATACGCGCCGGCTAACGCGACGAACCCTTCGTCGAACAGTCCGCAGCGCTCCGCGATTTCCGATCGGCTGGCGCACTTTGAAAAGCGCCAGAGTGAACTCTGGCGACTCACCTTTTTCCTCCTTTTGGTGATTTCCATTGTTTTTGCCGTGGTCTCCTGGAATAGCATCCGCTCGTTCGCCATTCGTTTTGAAGCCCTGCCCATCGGCTTGGTCACCCTGGTGGCGCTTTTTGGTTTGTACGCGTGGAAGCGGACCCAGGAAATCTCGGAACTGCGCGGTTTGGTGCGAGGTCTTGAGCAGCGCGATTCCGAGCCCCCTAGCGACCGGCAACTCGATCAACTTTTCTCCGTCATCGAGCGTTCCCAGCAGGGCTACCGGGACCTGATCGATTCCTTCGACGACGTTCTGCTCGCGCTCACCCTCGAAGGCGAGGTCCGCGCCGTCAATCGAAGCTTCGCCGATCTTCTCGGCTTGTCTTTCCAGCAGATCATTGGCCGGCCCCTGACCGATTTCGTGGAGGACCCCAGCGGCGAGGCCGCTACCCTGATCGAGCGCGCCATGCCGCGGTTTCTCGAGCGCCGCCACTGGAGCGGCGTGGTGCAGATTCGCTTCAAAAACCAAAACACCATTTTCTACTACGATTGCGTCGCGCACGCGATGCTGCGCGGTGACCACGTGCATGGTGTCACCGTGCTCGCGCGCGACATCACCGCTTCGCGCAAGAATGAAGCGCGCTTCACCGAACTTTTCGAGACGCTCCAGGAAGGCATATACATTGTCACGCCGGACGACCGCATTCTGGATGCCAATCCCGCTCTGGTGCGCATGCTGGGATACGATTCGAAGGAGCAGCTTCTCGCGCGTTCTCTCGCCGATCTGCTGCCCGATGCAGAACAGCGCCGTCTGCTGCGGCAGGAGGTCGACACCCAGCCCATGCTCCAGGGGCGGGAGATGACACTGTTTCGCAAGGATGGCAGCCCCATCATTTGCTTGAACACCGCCGCGCTGGTGCGCGATACGACCGGCCGCGTGGTGCGCTATCACGGCGCGCTGATGGATATCACCGAACGGCGCGAAATGGAGCGCCGGCTCTACCAGCAGCAGGAATTCGCGCGCCGCCTGGTGGACAGCTTCCCGGACCTCATCTTCGTGCTCGACGCCGCTGGCCATTACACCTTTACCAGTCCGCGCGTGAAAGAAATCCTCGGCTACGAAGCCGAAGATTACGACACCCAGGAGCTCGGCGAGCGCACCCATGCCGAAGACCGGCCCGGCCTTCAGGCCCTTTTCGTCGAAATGTTCGAAGGGCGCCAGTCCTTCGCGTCGCTCGAGATCCGCGTGCGCCACAAGCTGGGCGAATGGCGCCGCATCCGCTGTCACTTCAGCCCGCTCTGCGACGCGACCGGCAGGATCGATGGCGTAATCATCTCCGGCCGCGACGTCACCGACCTCAAGCGGCTGGAAGAGCAGCTCATCCAGGCGGAGAAGCTGGCCGCCATGGGTCAGATGCTGGCCGGGGTCGCCCACGAGCTGAACAATCCGCTCACCGCTATCCTCGGCGTCACCGAACTGCTGCGCGAGCGCCAGGAGTTCGACGATCCGACAAAGCGACAACTCGACCTGACGCATCGCCAGGCCCGCCGCGCCGCGCGCATTGTGCAGAATCTTCTCGAATTCTCGCGCCCGGGATCGCCTCAAAAAAAGCCGCTCGACGTCAGCAGCCTGATCGAGCGCACGCTGCAGTTGCACGAGCATTCGCTGCGCCGCAACAACATAGAAGTCGAATTCAAGCCGCAGCCCGCTTTGCGGTCGGTGGTTGGCGATGCCAACCAGCTCATGCAGGTCTTCCTGAATCTGATCAGCAATGCGGAGCACGCCATTCGCGAAATCCGCGAATCCGGCCGCATCCAGATCCGTATCGGACGAATCGGCTCGAGCATCGCCGTCACCGTGCAGGACGACGGCGTCGGCATTCCGCCCGAAGCCCTTCCGAAGCTTTTCGATCCGTTCTACACCACCAAGCGTCCCGGTGGTGGCACCGGTTTGGGCCTCAGCATTTGCACCGCGATTGTCCGCGAACACGGCGGCTCGATCGACGTCGAGACTCTGCCGGCCGGCGGCTCGGCGTTCACCGTCTTCCTGCCGTTGTCCTCGGAAACCGAATCGCCGGCTGCCTTCAACGAAGGCCTGACACCCGCATTCCCGCAAGTGCGGCCGGATATGCTGAAAGGCCGATCGGTCCTGGTTCTCGACGACGAAGAGAGCATCCGCATGCTGCTTGAGGAAGGCCTCTCCGCCCACGGGCTGCGCGTCGACTGCGCCTCCACTCCGGCCGGCGCCGTTGATTTTGTTGGCCGTCGCCCCTACGACATCCTGCTCTGCGACTTGAATCTTTCGGCGAACGGCTTTTCCACGGGTGGCCGCCAAGCCGCGCAACAAATTCTGGCCGCGGCGGGCGCGAACAAACCCGCCATCGTGTTCATGACCGGCGATCTTGTGGATGCTCCTGACGCAAACTCCTCCGAGCCTCCCCGCCTGCAAAAGCCGTTCCGCATCTCCGACGTGCTCGCGGTGTTTCGCGAAGTGTTCTCGAGAATTCCCGCCGAAAAGCGCTGAGTTCCATTTCGGGACAAACCGTCCCAATCTCAGACAGGCTCGCCCGCTCCAACGGCGCAAAATCGCTTGCGGTCGCGATGACCAGGTATTACGTTGGCGTAACGTAAGTAGGGGTACGACCCCGTTACCTTTAGTCGACACCGGTTATTTTCCTTTCAGCGGGCTCCCATCGTCGTAAGAAACTGATTCGTATAGATATATTCGCCGTGGGCGAAATATGACGAGACCCCTTCCATGGGGCGGGCGTTTTGCCGCGCTCCTGCTGCTATCTGTCGGCTTGCTGCCCCTGCTCATCGCGGGACCGCGAACCCTCGAGCACGTGCGTTCCCCCAAGATCCAGGATTGGTCCACGCGCCACACCCTATATTCCCAAACTGGGACTTCTGCCGCGCTCGAAGCCGCTCAAAGCGACCCCAGGGCCATATTCCGCTGGCGCGAAGCGGAACAGCGCGCATTCGACGAGCGCTCGTTGCGCAGCTTCCGGGAATTTCCGATTCGCCGGCCGCCGCGCACTTTCCCCTCCCGGACGCCCGTCGCGCCTGCCATGCAACGCGACTGGGCCATTAGTCTCGGCACGGCGGGCACCGCTGCTGCCATGTATCCCGCCAAATATACGTTCGACGTCACGGCCACACCGAGCTGTGCCAATGATTTCGTCGTCTTCCCTGTCAATGCGGCAGGCAGCGCTTCCCAGGCCAACCTCGTGGCCTTCAACAATCTTTACAGCGGCACTGCGGGGTCCACGGGAATCTGTGACGGCAGAGGCACTCCGGGTGGCGACACGGACACCAAAACCTCTGCGACCGTGATGTGGGCTTACAACGTGCAGTCAACGATCAATGGCGGGGTTCCCGGTTCTCCGGCGCTTTCCTTTGACGGCACCAAGGTAGCCTTTATCGAATCGGCTGCCGGCAAGCAAGCTCACTTCCACGTTCTCGCGTGGAAAAGCGGCAACGGTGTAGGAACGAATCTCCAGAGCACAGCCACCCCGCAAACGATCAGTACGTTTTCAGCGACCGCCCCTGCGGCGGGCAGCGGCACGGCGACGGACCTGGCCTTGGATACGGCCCTCGCTACGGGCAGCGACACGCTCTCTTCGCCCTATATCGACTACGCCAACGATTACGCTTATGTTGGCAACGACTCAGGTTATGTCTTCCGCATCAAAAATGTTTTCTGCACCACGACGGGGTGCGGTACTTCTGTTCCGAGCGTCGACACAACTTGGGGCACCCTAGGAGCGGTTAAACTCAGTGCTACCTGCACGGGGCAAGTCACCGGCCCCGTTCTTGATTTTTTTAACTTGAACGTTTACGTAGGATGCTCGGACGGGAAACTCTATGCGATTTCACAGTCGGGCACGGTCGCATCCCTCACCGTCGGCGATGGCGTAAGTTCCAAGGCATTCGGCGGCATCGTCGATCCGCCAATCGTGGACGGCGTGAACGGCTTCATCTACGCCGTCAGTGGATCGGCAAATAACGGCGCGAATGGAGTCTTGGTTCAGGCAAAAGCCGATTTCAGTTCTTCCGTGGCGGTGCCGATCGGCAACGGGAACCAATGCAACATTCACGCGCCGGCGCTCAGCAATGCCTACTTCACAAGTCCAACGGCGACCGGTTCCCTGATCTATATTGGCGGCGTCACCGGCACCATTGGCACGTGCACCGCCGGTGGCGCCACAGGCGGTACGTCCGTGCTTTATGGAGCTACCTTTGGCGCCGGCGGTGTGCTGAATTCGGGCGCGCCGGCAAACTCACTGAACAGCGGCAATCCCGTGGGCAGCGAGTATGCTCCCATGGGCGAATTTTTCAACGCCACCACAGGGACGGACCTCCTCTTTGTCAGCCTTCTCCGCAACAACAGCCGCGAGTTTGTAAACCTTTATTCCTTTCCCATCACCACCGGCTGGAACACCACGATCCAGAGTGCTGTCACCGAGGGCCTCGGGATCAGCGGCATGGTCGTCGACAATGACTCCGCCTCCGGGCAAGCCTCCAGCATTTATTTCAACTCGCTGGATCAGAATGCGGCGTGTGCTAGCCCTCAGAGCGGTGCCAATACCATCGGCTGCGCCGTCAAGCTCACCCAGGCGGGTTTCCAATGAGCGAAATCCGCAAAAATCAGACCGCGAAGAAAGCCGAAACATCCGGCTCGGCCGCGAAAAACAAGCGCCCGTACAGCAAGCCTGACTTTCAGCACGAAAAAGTGTTCGAAACCATGGCCCTGGCTTGCGGCAAGATTTCTCCCACCCAGGCCCAGTGCCGCTTCAACCGGAGGAACTCCTGACACGCTCGCTCATTCACGCTGACGCTCCCGAATCGAAGCAGGAAGCTCGCCTGGATCTCGCCGCCGAGGTCTTGCACCGCTTCGGTGAAGTGCGCTTCGTGGCCCACGGCAGCAGCATGATTCCCTCGATTTATCCCGGCGATCTGCTCACCGTGCGCTCCGAATCGATCGCCGAAGCACGCACCGGCGAAATCGTTCTGGTCTTGCTCGCTGGTCGTTTTTTCGTCCACCGCGTCATGCGCAAATGGCCGGAGCGCAACCGCATTGTCTTCGCCACCCGCGGCGATGCGCTCACCCAGGAAGATCCTTCGGTCGACGGCACCCAATTGCTCGGTCGCGTGACCTCCATTCTCCGCCACGGCAAGCCCGTGAAGTTTGCCAGACACGGAGGCCCGTGGACCAAAGTCCTGCGATGGGGCGTCCAGAACTCCCCGGCGTTTTCGAAGATCCTGCTCGCGGCGCACTTGTTGCGCTCGCGCATTCTCGGCCGCCACGCCCAGGGATCGGCCGGCGGCCCCGGCAAGCAGCTCGAGGAGTGGGCGTGATGGGCGCGGCGATCCTCACAACCGAACTGCTTCATCCCTCGCGGCATGGGTCGCGCCTGGCGCGATCGGTGACCGTCGAAATTGGCGCCATCCCGATTCTCCTCGAGCCCAACGATCCAAAATTCTGTGAAGTCCTGGAAGACCGTTACACCGGCTTCCTGAATCCGGACTGCGATCCTGCCTGTCGGTTCGAGATTTCTCTCGACCCCAACGGGCGTCCGTCCGACGAAGACGCTTGTGTAACCCGGCAGGGCCATCTTTGGAGCTTCGAGCGCGGCGATTTTCGCGCAACCTGGGACGCCCGCGCCGGCCGTGGCCATATTCGCCAGTGCCCGAATCCCTATTCGATCGACACCGTCCTGCGCATCACGCATTCGCTGGTTCTCGCCGAACAAGGCGGTTTCCTTGTGCACGCCGCCAGCGCCGTTCGCGGTCGCAGCGCATTCCTGTTCGCGGGCGTTTCCGGCGCCGGCAAAACCACCATGGCCCGCCTCGCCCCACCCGACGCCACCGTCCTCACGGACGAGATCTCCTACGTCCGACGCCTGGGAAACAACTACAAAGCGTACGGCACTCCCTTCGCCGGGGAATTAGCCCGCGTGGGCGCCAACACTTCTGCGCCGCTCGAGACTCTCTACCTGCTGGTGCAAGGCCGGGAAAACCGTATCCGGGCCGTGGCTAAAATCGACGCCGCCCGCGCCTTGATGCGCCACATCTTGTTTTTCGCCGAAGAAAAAGAAATGGTCGCCCGCGTTTTTGATTCTGTACTGGAATTTGTGTCGCGGATCGAGGTCGCGCAACTTGTATTCACTCCAGACGCGCGCGCCTGGGAGCTCATCGGATGAACGATATCTACATCACGCGAAGCAACGCCGTGGCCGCCCGAGAACTTGGTGGTGAGATGATGATCATGTCCGCCACCGACTCCACGCTGTTCAGCCTGAACGAAACCGCCACGCTGATCTGGCAAGCCGCCGACGGAAAAACATCGCTCGCCGAAATCGTCGAAAATCGCATCTGCCAGGAATACCACGTGGAACCGGAAGTAGCCTATCAAGATGCCGAGGACCTCGTGCAGGAACTGGCGAGCCTTGGCATCCTCTTGCTCTCCGACCAGCCCGTCGGCAACGCGCAACTCGAGGTAATGCAATAAGCATGAGCCTGATGTCGGATCTCAATCAGAAGGCTTTCCGGCGCGGCGTGCCGCTCAGTGTGCACCTCGACGTGACCTATCGTTGCAACGAGCGCTGCGAGCATTGCTACCTCGAACACGATGGCGACGGCGAAATGAACACCGCCGAGATCAAAACGCTGCTCGATCAGCTCGCCGCGGCAGGCGTTTTCTTCCTGACCATCAGCGGCGGCGAACCCCTGGTTCGCCCCGACTGTTTCGAAATCATCGAGCACGCCCGCAAGCTGCGCTTCAACGTGAAGTTCAAGACCAACGCCATTCTGATCCGCGAGAAACAAGCCAAGCGTCTTCGCGAACTCAACGTCGAGCAGGTGCAGATCAGCGTATATTCCCATCGCGCCGACGTGCACGACGGCATCTCCAAGGTTCCCGGTTCGCTCAAACGCACCATCGCCGCCATCCGCCTGCTGAAATCGCAGGGTCTAAAAGTCACCATTGCCAATGTATTGATGAAAGGCAACATACACGACGCCGAAGGTGTCCGCCAGCTGGCTGCCGAAGTCGGCGCCCACTACACCCTTGATCCCACCATCACGCCCATGATGAACGGAGACACCGGGCTGCTGCGGCTGCGTATTTCGTCAGACAGCTTGCGATCGGTGTTTCAGAATACAGACCTGGTAGGAAACGTCGAAGAATTTTGCGCCCCGCCGCCGCCGGTGGATGAAGACGCCCTGGAAGGCTACCCGTGCAGCGCAGGCCACACCGCCTGCTACGTCTCGCCACGCGGCGAAGTCTACCCCTGCGTGCAATTCCCCATCACCTGCGGCAATGTCCGCGAACAGGAATTTCTCGACATCTGGCAAAACTCCCCGCAGCTGCTGGAAGTACGCGCCATCCGCGGCAAAGACCTGACCACCTGCTCATCCTGCAACCACCTGGGAACGTGCACCCGCTGCCCGGGCCTCGCCTACATGGAAGGCAACATGCGCGGCCCTTCCGCCGCCGACTGCGAAAAATCCTACGTCCGCACGGGCATCGTCACCGCCGGAATGCGAGCGCGCGCCAACTCATCGCTCCGGTCAGACCTGGTCCAGATTCGCCCCTACATAGCCGCGTAGCGTTCCCAAGCCCTAGCGGCAGGGCTGGCCCTTCCCGGCGTGTCTCACGGCCCAGATGCTCCGTGTACGCGACCAGCTTTGATTTCCTATTTCTCACCCAATATTTTCGTACCGCGTCGTACAGATGAGAACGATCCGGGCACATCGAACTGCCGCCGTAACAACCTGAGGGACCGAGCGCATAGCTAGAAAAAACATCCCCTTTTTTCTGCCGATAGCATCAAAAGCTCTTTCTAGTGCAATTGAACAGAGAAGGAGGTCCGACATGGATCCATCAGCGAACGTTGTACGAAGCGGAGGAGCAAAGCGCGGGATCGTTGGCTTGCTGTGTCTGCTCTTGGTTTGTTGCACGGTAACGGCGCGGAAAACGAGCCCGACCATTCGGAACATCGTTTTGGTTCATGGCGCTTGGGCGGACGGTTCAGGCTGGAAAGGTGTTTACGACATTCTGGTGAAACACGAATTCAGGGTCACGATCGTACAGGAACCGGAAACGTCCTTTCAGGACGATGTGGCCGCCACGAAACGCGTGTTGGCCCTGCAGGACGGGCCCTGCATCCTTGTCGCGCACAGTTATGGCGGGGCGGTAATCACGGAAGCGGGAGATGATCCAACCGTCGTCGGGCTGGTTTATATCGCCGCCCACATGCCCGATATTGGGGAGAAAGAATCAGAGGACGGAAAGCGTTTCCCAAGCGACCTGGCCAAGTCCGGGGCGATAAAGAAGACTTCGGACGGCTTCACTTTCATTGATCCGGTGCAGTTCCATGAATTGTTCGCAGCCGACGTTCCTGCCGGGCAGGCTGCGCTCATGGCACGATCCCAGGTTTTCAACTACGCCGACAATTTCTCGGCGACCATCACCCATGCGGCGTGGCGAACCAAACCAAGCTGGATGTTGGTTGCGGGGAGTGACCGCACCATCAACCCCGAACTGGAGCGTTGGTACGCCGCACGCGCCAAGAGCCACAAAGTCGAAGTTGCAGGCGCCAGCCACGTGGTTTATATCTCACATCCGAAGGAAGTCGCAGCTTTGGTCGAGCAAGCCGCGCAAAGTGCCCGCCCGTAAAGGGCGGTCTCACATCCTGGAGATTTGAGGGGCGCGTTACGGCACGAGGCGGACTCGAAATCGCGATCGTCCGTAGCGGCGGATTATGGACCGTCCCAGGCTGGTAGAGACTT
>Ga0181522_10001009_pt1 | contig 18134 bp, 15 predicted proteins | sample PEATcosm2014_Bin_27_FD_121103 | JGI IMG/M metagenome (GOLD analysis project Ga0181522, IMG submission 121103) | Peatland microbial communities from MTU Mesocosm Facility, Houghton, MI, USA - PEATcosm2014_Bin05_10_metaG | ecosystem: Environmental > Terrestrial > Soil > Wetlands > Peat | place... | reverse complement strand
ATGGCCGGAATGATGGTGACGTGGTTGCAGAAGACAGAGAAGTTGTGGATGCCTTCGGCCTTGGCGCGCATCATCGTGAGCGCAGTAGAGGGCGCAGTGGTTTCAAAACCAATGGCAAAAAACATGACGTGCTTGTCGGGGTTGAGCCGGGCCAGCTTCAGCGCGTCGGAAGGCGAATACACGATGCGGACATCCATGCCTCGGGCCTTGTGCTCCAGCGGGCTGCCCTGAGTTCCAGGGACGCGCATCATATCGCCGAAGGCGGCGAAGATCACATCCGGTTGCTGCGCGATGGAAAGACCATCGTCGATTCTTCCCATGGGCAGCACGCAGACCGGGCAGCCGGGGCCGTGGATCAATTCGATGTTTTCGGGAAGTATGTCTTTCAAGCCGAAGCGATATATGGCATGGGTGTGCCCGCCACAGACTTCCATCATGCGGTAGTGGCGTTCCGTCCCGGCAAGACGGCGAATCTCTTCTGCCGTCCTGGTGATCAGTTCGGGCTCACGAAATTCGTCGACGAATCTCATGCGAAATTTCCCCTCACCAGTTGCGCCCGCGGATGTCAATTTACGTCCTCCTCCAGCCCGTATCCCTCAACTTCCTGCATCGCTCCGTCAATCTCTCCCAGCATCCGCAGCGTGCTCATCTGGTCGGCGGCGTCCTGCTCGCTGATCTTGCTCATGGCAAAGCCCACATGAATCAGTACCCAGTCGCCGGGCGACGGCTTGTCGTCTTGCAATAGGCCCAGATCAATCTTGCGCCGGACGCCGACTACATCCACCAGCGCGTAATCCAGTTGGTCGGAAGAGATCTCTACGATTCTCCCGGGTATGGCTAGACACATGCGGCATCCTCCGTCAACATCGTGATTTGCGCCATAATCCATCTCGCAAATCTAACACCCTTGCGCGGTTTATGCTTGCCTGCGCGCGGAAATATCAAAGGTTAGTTTGAGTTCATCCTTGAGTCTCACCCCTCCGCCTGCGGCCGAAACTGGACGAATCTCATAGTCGCTTTGGCGGACGGAAAAGTCTCCCGTCGCCCGGAGCGTCTGCTCGTTGATCCAAACGCGCGCGGACACCGGCTGTGCGCTGGTCACTCCGTGCAGCGCCAGATCGCCATTCAAAACCACCGAATATTGGCCTTCCCCCGTCTTGGTGGCCGATAGGCGAGAACACTCGTACACAATTTCCGGGAAAGAATCGGACTCGATGACATCCTGATGCACCTGGCGGTTGATTTCGTCGTGATCTTTCTTGCTGATGTCATCGATAACGTCGAGTGAAGCCGCATGCAGCACCATTCGCAGCGAACTCTGTTCCACGGCGGCGGGATTCACAGTGACCTCGCCCTCGAAGTCAGGAATCGCAATCGTCGGGCTGTGACCAAACATGGAAAGAATCCCAGTGGCAAAAGCTTTTACGGTAAAAGTACTCTTCTTGGCGTCGATTAAGTATCGAACCGTCCCTGCCTGCGGCGTTTCTGCTATAGACAAACCAATATTCTCCCTGACTTTGTCCAGTGCCTGCATTGCCAGATCCCGTCGTTACATCGATCGCAATTTCAAATAACGATCCAGATCGGGCAAAGCGCCCTGCGCCAGATCGCCGAGGCCGAACTGGCCGAGATATTTTTTCGCAATCGGATTAGACAGAATCAGGCCCGCCCCGAAGACTACGAGTGCCACGCCACTGAGCATGAAGAGCACGTCTCTGTCATTGCCATTCGAGCTTCCGTTACCATTGTGTTCCGTCGCCACGGTAATCTCCTTTTCATCGCAAAAATACATTTACGCGGTTAAGTCCGGCTTACGCCGGTCCAAAACATCCCGGTCCAAAATCTCATTGACGAGACGCAGCACCAGTTTCACCGCTCCATCCACGGCAGCTTCTACTGCCATGCTCAGCTCCATCTGGCCCTCTTCGCCGCCCAGCGTTTCCGGCTCGCACCCTACCAGCAACACATTCTTTACTTCAATATTCATTGCCCGGGCCATGCGGAGCACGCTCACCGGATTCATCGCGTGGGCTTCCACCACCCCTTGTGGAGTCTCCGGATCATCCAGAGCTTTCAAATCAGGCTCGACGATATAGAGAGTGCCCGGAGCCTCGCCGCGCGGACAGGCGTCCACCAGAATGGTGGTCTCGTAGCCGTCTTGCAGTGCGTAAGCCAGATCGAACCCGCGGATGCCAAAATCGTTGACCCGCACGCTTTCTGGCAGCTTGAGATTGGCGAGGCGTCGAACCACTTCCACGCCGAACCCGTCATCGCCGAGGAAGATGTTGCCGATGCCGGCAACCAGGATGGTCGGTTTCTGCGCGGCCGAAGCCGGAGGGAATTCATCCGGCGACAGTGGCTCAACTTCTTCCGCATCGAAAAAAAACCGGTGCCCGGGCTGGCGAAGCATGCCCATATCCTTACCGGGATCGCTATCCAGCACGACGCAGACGTGTTGCTTGCCTTCGTAATCCTGCTCAATGCATTCGATGGTGGCAATCTGTCCCGCGAGCGCGATGTCCATCACATCGCCACCTTTACGGGGCCGCAGCCGCACTCGACTTCCCGTCCGTACTTCTATTCCTGCAATCTCCAGATGATCGATCGCGGTCTTGTCTTCGAGGAGTTGCCATTCCCACTCGTTCATGGGGTCTCCTCCTTGCGAGAGAGACCGAGTGGGCGCAGACCTCGCAGCACTCCGTGCAGCTTCATCAGTTGTTCGACCGGCATGGTTTCGGTACGTTCCAGCATTTCGCGAGAGCGCTCGTCCGACTCACTCATCTCACGCTTCTCGTCGTCGGTTAACGTCATGATTCGCAAGGAGAGGATCTCGTCGATCTCGGTTCCATCAAACAAGTCGCCAGCGCTCTCGGGAGCGATCTGCGGATAGTCATAGAGAATGATGGGCGACGAAAGCATGGTGTCGCATTGCCCTTCTTCTCCTACCAGCACTGGCCATGTCCCGATGTTCGTACAACTCGCGGCCAGTTCGGCGATCTGCACCGGAGGAGCAAGCAGTGAGATAAGCTTGCCATCCTGCACGCCCAGAATGGTGTGCGTCGAGACTAGAGAGCTAAGCAATGCGTCCTCGCGGCTGGCCTGGTCGGCGGCGGGAAAGGGCGTCCGGTTGCGAATGCGAGCGCTGATTTTGAACAAGTCATCGCCGACTCGCTCGCTTCTGATTTCGAGCATTCCTTGCAGCGCGCTTTGCTCGCGGATGATCACACCGGTAATCAGGCCTTCTTTATCTCGCCGATACTCGAATTCTTTCCCGGCAGGAAATGTGAACGACTGGGACAACGGCGCATCCACCAGCCCTTCCACGCCGCACATTGGCAGGATTACTTCCCGCTCCACCGCTTCCTGCCAAGGCTGGTAGACACGGCCTGCCACCTCAAGTCTCGGTACCAGATGAAATTCCGGCGCTTCGCCGGCGGGCAACTCTGGGACCGGGTCAATCAGCTGGCCGACAGAGCGCGCCACTAGTTGCAGGAAACGCACTCGGACTTCAAGCCCGGTCAGCGAGCTGGCTTCGACCAGGCATTCGGTCTGCATGGTCCAGGCCTCGCTGCCCTTCTGCATTTCGCTGTAAGATTGCGGCGAAAGCACGCCGAAATTCCAGCGCTGCTGATTCTTCACCGACGATGGGCGATAGGGATAGAGCATGTATCCCTCGTAAAGCACCGCTTTCGCGATCTTGTCCACGGCCGCGAGATTCATCACATCACCGTCTCTTCCATCGGCAGGATGCGCTCCAACGCTTCTTCCCAAGTGGGAATGCCGTGCCGAACTTTGTATTGATAGAGGCGGCCGAAAGCATCTTTGTGCAAGCACAGCCAGGCGCTATTGGGATAGTAGGACTCCATCATATCGCGCCAGATCTTCACCGGCAGCTTGAATCGGGCTTCCTTTTCCCATGAAATCGGCGCGACTTGCAGTCCGCTTTCAGAGCTGGCATAAAAGACGGTTCCACTGAACTGCAGGCAGACTGGGACTTCTCCATCCGCCAGCCCATCGAAATACTTGGTGGCAGCGATATTGAAATCGAAACTGCAGGGCACCGGAAGATCGATCAAAGTCGTTCCCTTGAACGATGGCACGACGAGATTGGCATGGGTCCACAAAAGATTGCGCAGAGTTTGTCCCCATCGGCTCGACTCGCCGAACAGATCGTGCAATCGCTCCTGATCCTCTGGCGTGTACTTGCGGCGCGTGACCTCGAGTTGCACCTGGCAGCGCAACGCCACCGTGTGAATCGTCTCTTCAGGATTGGAATTGGTGAGGCGAAGCTTGAAGGCAAGCAGCGGCGTTATGGAGTTGACGACCACCTCGGCTCCCTCGACTTGAAAGCTCAGATCAGGCATGGGATTCCTCTTCCGCATGCGAGGCGTCTCCGATCTGTGTCGATCGAGCTCTCACATTCCTGAAGAACTCGGCGATCTGCTGCCAGACTTCCGTACCGCCAGAAAGTCCCTTCCAATAGGCGCGAATCAAGCCGACAAGCTTGTAACATTCGTCGATCGGCAGCAGGTAGTATTCCGGCGCCGAGTATCCGCGCGCATATCCCAGTCGGTTCACCAGCAGCGCCTCCACGTCTGGTTCCATCCCGCCGAGCACGGGGTTTCGCGCCACGATGTCGTTCCACGATTCCAACGCCAGCAGCGATTCCGTCGCGCCGGCCGGACTGGGGTACATCGCTACCACACGTTCCTCCAGGCTGTTCTTAAAGAAGAAGGCCATGTTGATGGGAACCATCAGGCCATTCCATTCCATGTCGCTCAGATGGAAGTCAGGGAGCGCGCGCAGGCGGCGCGGCACCCGCTTGTATTTCGAAGATTGGCCGCTGAACAGTAACGCGCAGGCGTCACAGGCACACAGCAGCTTCCGCCGGGCCAATTCGACCAGGTGCGCATGATCGGGACGCAGGCCCAGGCTGCACAACTCGCACTTCTCGATCGGGCGTTCCCGGCGGGCAAATTGGAGCAGGGTGCCAAACCCGCCGGCGGATTCCGAAATCTGTCCAGCCCTCATCAGACACTCATTTCCCCAAAAAATGTTGACGGTTCTTCAATCCGCCGCTTTCGAACCCAAGCCAGCACGGGTAGTGAAGTGCGATTCGTCGCCAGCCACCATCAACTTATCCAAAGCCACAAAGCCAGCGGCCGGCTTCCCATCCAACCCGTCAATGGCGAGTGCGGTAATGTCCGGCGCCGCGTCGTAAATCGCCCCTTCCAGAATTGCCTGGACGGTCTTGGCCGTCGAACCGCAAGTGTGCTCCCCAGTCTGAACGCGCAACCGTACCAGGCCTTCGCTCTGCTCCAGCAGTTCGACCTCGCAACCCTGTTTGCGCAACTGCGGCCTGACCCGCTCAATCGCTTTCAACACCCGGCTGTCCAGATCCTCGGGATGAAGCCCGTAGAGAACGAGCACGCTGCTCACGATCGGATCGCGTCCCAACTGATCGATGGTGTTCATCCCCGGCTCGCCCGCATTCGCCACGATTTCCATCGCCCGTTCCAGGGCAGCGCCGTGCAGATCCATTAGCAACTGCACCAGTTCTTTGGTGCTGGCCCGCAGGGCAGGATCGGCTATGGCCTCGATTTCCTGCACCAGTCCGCCCACCCGCTGCATCCGCTCGCGAAACTCCCTGTCGTCAGCCACAAACCTCCTTCACAAAAAATAGAGCGAAAGAAAAACGGAGCGAGAGCGCGGTGCAAAGTAACCGAACGTGTCATCGCGGCCCTGTCTGGCCCCTCCCAGCAACTACACCCCTCGCTCGCTCCTAACAGCCTGAGGAAAAAGTCAAGTTTCGTATCAGGGTATCGCCTTAGCGATACCCCAAGTATCGCGAAATCAACTGCCCCTTAGGGGCTGAACGCGGGACATGCGACAGGGTTAGGGCTGAAGACCAAACATCGGAGAATGATGCGTCTCCAGAACCTTGCCGTTCCCCAGATACATGTGCACGCCGCACGGCAAGCAAGGATCGAAGCTGCGCACCGCACGCATGATATCAATTCCCTTGAACTTGTCCGGGCCGTTCTCCTCGAAGATCGGAGTATTCTGCACCGCGTCCTCGTACGGACCCGGTGTGCCGTAAATATCGCGCGGATTCGCATTCCAGGGCGTCGGCGGATACGGGTGGTAGTTGGCGATCTTGCCTTCTTTGATTACCACATGGTGTGAGAGCACGCCGCGAACCGCTTCGTGGAAGCCGCAGCCAATCGCTTCTTCGGGTACTTTGAATTCCGTCCACGTCTTGGTGTGTCCGGCGTGCAATTCGGCGAGCGCCTTTTCCATGAAGTGCAACGCGGCGCAGGCAGCATACACCTGGAAATAGGTCCGCGCCCGGTCGCGTTCGATGGCGTTGCTCCACTTGGGAATCTTCCACTCGAACTCGACCTCAGGCAGCGACGTGGTTTTGGGCAGATACATCTTCACGCTGCTGCCGGTGGCTTTGATGTATCCGATATCAACCAGACCCGCTAGTGCGGTCGCCCAGAGACGAGCGATCGGACCGCCTCCAGTGTCCATCGCCAGATGATCGCCAGTTCGCTGGTCGAGCCAGCGCGGCGACATCACCCAGGTGTACTTGCCGCCGAAATCGCGCTTCTGCGGACGGGGAATCGTGGTCTGATTCCACGGATGATTCTTGTCGACAGGATTCCCCAGTGGATCAGTCTTGACGAAAACTTGCGAGTTCTTCCATTCGTCGTAATAAGAACTGCCGAGCAGAATCCGGATGTTCAGGTTGATATCCACCAGGTCCGTGGTCACCAGCTTGCCGTCCACCACGATGCCGGGGGTGACGAACATGGAGCGGCCCCAGGTCGTCATATTCTTATAGGTGTAGTCGCAGACAGCGGGATCGTTGAACGATCCCCAGCAGGCCAGTAGCACGCGACGGCGCCCCACTTCCTCGTACCCGGGCAGAGCTTCATAGAAGAAATTAAACAAGTCGTCGTGCAGGGGCACCACCTTCTTCATGAATTCGACGTACTTCATCAGCCGGACCAGGTAGTCGGTAAACAGTTGGACGGTGGGCACGGTTCCGACGCCGCCAGGATATAGAGTAGACGGGTGAACGTGGCGGCCTTCCATTAGACAAAACATTTCTCGCGTCATGCGGCTCATGACCAGGGCTTCGCGATAGAAAGCTCCTGTGAACGGGTTGAGAGCGGTCATGATGTCGGATATGTTTTTGTATCCATGCAGATTGGAGTGCGGCGCCGGCGTCGATTGAGCTTTCGCCCAGACTTTGGGGTTCGTCTCCTTGACCATCTGTTCGCAGAAATCCACGCCCACCAGATTGTCCTGGAAGATATTATGATCGAACATATACTCGGCGGCTTCGCCGAGATTGACGATCCATTCGGCGATCGGAGGCGGCTTCACGCCGAAAGCCATGTTCTGCGCGTAGGTAGCGCAGGTGGCGTGATTGTCGCCGCAGATACCGCAGATGCGGCTGGTGATGAAGTGCGCATCGCGCGGGTCCTTGCCCTTCATGAAGATGCTGTAGCCGCGAAAAATAGACGAGGTGCTGTGACACTCGACTACATGGCGGTTTTCAAAGTCGATCTTGGTAAAGATGCCCAGGCTGCCCACAATCCGGGTGATCGGGTCCCAGTTCATTTCCACTAGATTTCGGTTCTTGCTGGGAACATCCTTTGTCGGTGCCGTAATCGTGCTCATTCGATCGCTCCTTTGCCTTCTCGGTGGAAAGCCTCAATAAGATCGGGGATGGTATCCCGTGGTCAGTGCAGGCCGCGCATGACGCCACTTGGGTTCTTTGTTCACGGTAGCCTGGGTCAAGGAGCGGAGAGCGCGGATCGCTTTGCCGTATGCGCCCACGGCTCCGCTTGAAACCTTCGCTCCCGGCGGTTCATCCATGAAGGGCATGAACTTATCCGGGAAACCGGGCATGGTGCAGCCGATGCAGATGCCACCCACGTTGGGGCAGCCGCCGATTCCGGCCATCCATCCCCGCTTGGGCACGTTGCAGTTCACAACCGGCCCCCAGCATCCCAGCTTCACGATGCACTTGGGCGAGCCGTATACTTCCGCAAAATCGCCCTGCTCGTAGTAACCCGCTCGGTCGCAGCCCTCGTGCACCGTCCTGCCGAAAAGCCAAGTCGGTCGCAACTGATCGTCGAGCGGAATCATGGGAGCCAGACCAGCCACCTGGTAGAGCAGGTAGAGTACGGTTTCCATAAAGTTGTCGGGTTGCACCGGGCATCCGGGAACATTGACGATAGGCAGGCCGGCTTTCGATTTCCAGTCCCAACCCAAGTAGTCGGCAAGCCCCATCGCCCCCGTGGGATTGCCTTCCATGGCGTGAATCCCGCCGTAGGTGGCGCAGGTGCCGCAGGCTACAACCGCCAGCGCCTTCGGAGCAAGACGATCAATCCACTCATTGGTGGTAATCGGCTGGCCGGTTTTTGGATCGGTTCCGAGACCCGCCCAATAGCCTTCCTTCTTTATTTTCTCGTTGGGGATTGAACCTTCAACCACCAGAACAAAAGGCTCAAGCTGGCCCTTCTCGGCCAGGTACCAGAATTTCAGGAAGTCATCCCCGTTCTCATAGGCAAGGACGGGATTGTGCAAGTGCACCTTCGGAAGTCCGGGAATTGCTCCCAACAGAACGTCCTCGATGCTGGGCTGAGTAGCGGCAGTGACTGAAACCGAGTCTCCATCACAGCCCAGACCGGCCGTGATCCAGAGTATATGCACCTCGGCGACAGGCGATGGCTTTTGTGTAACCCGACCGTACGGAACTGTTTCCGCTGCCATAACTTCATTCTCCTCTCCCGCTTCGACTTTAAGAACGGAAGCTTAATTCTCTGTTTGCGCCAACACTACGAGAACGGAAACGTTCGCCTGTGTTCCAGACGAGTCTTCCCGAATCGGAGCCAGAAGTGTGCGCCGCTAGAATCAATAAAATACGGGGCAGTCACAAGCGGGCGCACCACTTTTTCAGTTCCGTGGTATCACTATTTTTTGTATCGGGGATTCCCCGACGATGGGGCGTCCAGGGGACGTAGCGCCTTTGGCAGGCTGAGGGCAGGCTTGGCCGGCTCGCTTGAGGAAGATCTCGCTCTTGGCGCAGCAGGTTGGACACCCGACGTTGTTCCGCATCGTTTAGCCAACAAAGATTGAGGGCTTCCTTTGCGTGCCAGGCGGCATCGAAAGTTGGCTCTGTTGGACCTCAACTACTCGGAGGAATTATGAAGGCTGTGAAGATGTTGCGGAATGTGGTAGGAACCGCTGCCCTGCTTTTGGCCGGTTACGTCTTAATGACTTCGCTTCCAGACGTTCGCCGCTATATCCGCATCAGCACGATGTAAAGAGTGCGACCCGCGGGCTAGTTGCGCCGCGAAGTACAGCCTGCATTCCCAGGCGAAGGAACCTCAGGATGGCGGTTCCTTGTCGCGCCGGCAGCTTGGCTCGGTCATGTTCCACTGAATTGCGTGTTGCATGAGTTCGCGGGAACTGCGCAGAGACAACTTTTCCTTGATGTGGGCCTGATAGGATTCGACAGTTTTTATGCTGAGGTGCAGTTCTTCGGCGATCTGCCGGGTTCCGTGACCTTCCCCGATCAGGCGAAATACCTCCAGTTCACGGTCGCTGAGATCGGCGATCGACGAGTTTCGCAAAGTGCCGGAGCCCGTGATGTAGTGCTTGAGCATCTTGTTGGCGATGCGGTCGCTCACATAAATCTCGCCACTCAGAATGCGGCGCACCGCGACCAGCACTTTTTCCGTGGCTTCCTGCTTCATGATGTAGCCGTTGGCCCCGGCGCGGAGCGCGCGTTCCGCATAGATCGACTCATCGTGCATCGAGAGAATCAGCACGGGCAGAGTGGGGTGAGTGGTGCGAATGTTCTTCAACAAATCCAGGCCATCGGGGCCATTGAGCGAAATGTCCACGATCAGAACATCGGGCCGGGCCGAACCCAGCACGTGCATCGCGCCCGTCGCTTCTTCAGCTTCGCCGCAAACGACCAGATCGGGCTCCCGATTAATGAGCAGCGCGAGGCCCTGGCGCACAATGGGATGGTCATCCACCACCAGGATCCTTTTCTTGGCGACCATCTGGGTCGGGCAGGCTTGGGTCTGCGGTTTGGAATTCAAGTTCATGTTCTACTTCACTCCTTCGTCCATAACCGGAGGCGAGACCGGAAACAAACAGGTCACCATGGTTCCGCCGGTGGGAACCCGCCGCACTTCGAGAGAACCCCCGACCATCCTGGCCCGGTAGTTCATCAGGTGCAATCCCATTCCTTTATTACCGGGAACAATGATTCCGATTCCATGGCCGTCATCCTGGATTGTAAGCGCTCCCTGCTGATGGTCGGCGGCCAGGCGAATGACAATCTGGTGGGCCTGACCGTGTTTGATCGCATTATTCACCGCTTCCCGGGCAACGTAGTAGAGATGAGTGGCTACTCTGTCGTCATGGATCAGTACCGGGGCAAAACACTCGAACCGGCATCTGACCGCGAATAAATCTTCCACTTCCCCGGCCCACTGCTGCAAGGCCGACATCAGTCCCTGCGCGTCAGACACCACGGGTAGCAGTCCGCGCGCTAACTCCCGCGTCTTGTGGATGGCCTCATTCACCAGGTTCACGATCTTGGCCGCATCGCCGGCCTCCGGCAGTCCTTGCTCCGCAAGCTTCCGTTCCTGCACCTTGCTCATGAAGGCGATGCCGGTCAGATGCTGGCCCAGGCCATCATGCAGATCCTGTCCAATGCGGCGCTGCTCCCGGGCGCTGATTTCCAGAATCGTTTCCTCCAGGTGTTTACGCTCGGTAATATCGCGAATCGCGCTTGAAACCAGCACGCCCTCCTCCGTCTCCAGCGGGCTCAGGCTGATTTCCACGGGGAATTCGTGGCCGTCTTTATGCAGGCCGTAGAGTTCCTCGCCGGCTGCTCCCATGGGGCGCACCCGCGGCTCTCCGAAAAAACGTTGCCGGTGTTCGGGATGTTTCTGTCGCAAACGTGCGGGCACAAGCATTTCGAGTTGTTGCCCCAGCAACTCTTCGCGCTGGTAGCCAAACAGCTTCTCCACCTGGGCGTTAACCAGAACAATCCTGCCCTCTCGATTGACCACGACAACCGCGTCGGGCGCGGCTTCCAGCAATCCGCGAAACTTGGCCTCCGCCCGTTTGCCGACGTTGCGCTCCTCCTGCAAAGCTTCTTCCGTCCGCTTCAGATCGGTGATGTCAAAGCCCACGCCATGAATGAACCACGGCTCTCCGTCCTCCTTGCGGATCATCTTGGCTTCGCAATGAAACCAGATGACGCGGCCATCCCGCGCAACCACACGATAGGCAGAACGCAGCGGGTTGCCGGTAAGAAACATCTCAGCCGCTTCGGTGCTCCAGCGCTGCTTGTCGTCGGGATGGATGTGGCTGTACCAGCGGACTGGATCTTCCAGCCACTCTTCCTGCGAAAAACCCAGCGCGGCTTCAATCTGTGGGCTGACGTAGGCCTCGCCGATCCCACGATCCAGATAAGCCATAAACACTACGGCAGGAATTTGTTCTACAAGAGCGCGATATCTGGCTTCGAGATTCGGGAGCTCCCCATCGTCATCTTTGGACCAAGCCGGCCGTATCCTTTCTGGCGGATACACGACGCGTCTTGCAGTTGCGGGATTGTGGCGGCGGCTGAAGACTTCGGCCAATCCATGGAGAATTTCCTCTGCCTCGGAACGATTCAGCTCCGGCTCAGCAGACGCAGAAGGAGGATCGCTGGAAGAGCGGTCCCGGGAAGCACGACCGTCGGGCGTGCCGTTCGTATTATCCGGCCACGAAAACGAAACCATTCTCTCCCCTCAAACCACAGCGAGAACACTTCCTCTCGCGAGCCCGTCGCCGACTTTATTTTCTTGGTTTCTCTGGCGCCGTGCTGTGTGTCGGCTTGCGCCAGGTAGGCTCCTTGTTCAGCGATGACTGCGTGAAGCGGCGCAGGGCGTGAATCGCTCGTCCATAAGTTTGCACCGCGGCCGATGACAGAAGAGAACCCGGCGGCTGATTCATAAAAGGCATGAACTTGTCGGGAAAGCCCGGCATCGTACACCCGATGCAGATGCCGCCGATGTTAGGACAACCGCCTATGCCGCCCATCCATCCCCGCTTTCCAACGTTGCACTGAACCACCGGCCCCCAGCATCCCAGCTTCACAATGCAGAGCGGAGATCCATATTCTTCTGCAAATTGCGCCTGCTCATAATAGCCGCCGCGGTCACAACCTTCGTGCACCGTACTGCCAAATAGCCAAGTCGGCCGCAATGCCTCATCGAGCGGAATCATCGGCGCGCGGCCCGATGCCATGTAAAGCAAATATAGTAGGGTTTCCATGAAGTTATCGGGCTGCACCGGACATCCGGGCACGCACACGATGGGAATCTCCGCCTTCGACTTCCATTTCCAGCCCAGATAGTCGGGAAGTCCCATGCATCCCGTGGGATTGCCCTCCATTGCGTGAATTCCGCCGTAAGTGGCGCAGGTTCCCGCCGCCACTACCGCCCACGCTTGGGGAGCGAGACGATCGATCCATTCACAGGTGGTAATCGGCTGACCGGTCTTTGGGTCTGTGCCCAGCGAAGCCCAGTAGCCTTCTTCTTTATTGTGCTCGTTGGGGATCGATCCTTCGATCACCAGAATGAAATTTTCTATTTTTCCCTCGCTGGCCTCACGGAAGGGCTTCAGGAAATCCTCGCCATTCGCCAGGGCAAGAAAAGGATTGTGCAGGGTCACCTTTGGGATCCAGGGAATTTGCCCGAGAAGGATATCTTCAATACTGGGTTGGGTCGCTGCAGTCATTGCGATCGTGTCCCCATCACAGCCCAAGCCAGCCGTGATCCAGAGAACATCCAGCTCCGTTACTGTGTCCTTGCCTTTATCTTTACACCGGAAATCTGAAGGCGCGAACGTCATCCGCTGCTCCGGGAACGAAACGAAATAATAAGCTTTTCACACGAGAAGCGAAACTCCCGCCACCAATAGTTGGTCCGAATGTCCTAATGTTGAGCAGCCACCTTAGATCGGACGAGCGCTTGTGTTCTGCGCCAACTCGCGAACTGAACTATGGAAGGGCCCGATGCCTACGGATACGTTTCTGCGGCCCAGACTACAGGCGAGGGTGCGAAGGCGCTGGATCGCGACATCGGCAAGTTCCGGAAGGATCGCGGCTAGATAGTCGCGGACGGAGATCCTCACCCGTCGGGAGCTCTCCACGATTGAGAGAATCGCCGCGACCTTCGTTTGGGGGCTTTGGCCTACGCGACTCTTAATCAGTAGGTTGAAGCTTCGATTCCTTCCGCGCTCACCACTCTCTTACTTGGTATTTGATGGGTGTTTCCGCGATATAACGATGCCATGTTTGCGACTTGTGTCGGGTGCTCAATTCTCGTGTCCGGGGACCGAAGCGTTGGAAATGTTGACCGGCAAATGGCCTGGGAGCGGAATTTCTCCGAAAAGTGCTCTAGCCGCACTTATCTCGGAGACCGTCGCATTTGAGAATGTGCAGATGTAGTTCTGGATCGTGGGGAAGTCCTCCGTCAGGTACGGAGTTCCCATGGCGAGAACCGCAGTTTTCTCGGCCGCGAGCGCAAGGATCCCAGACAATAACTTCGCAGTCGAGTCCGGCAGAGATGCGGAATTCTTCTGGCCGCGTGCAACCGTCCTGGTTCGCGCTGCAGAAGGCACGACATACACGGCCACCACTACCTGCTGCGCACGGTGTGCTGCGGCCAACACCTCATCCGATCTGGCCGCGGCGACGCGGGGATCTACGTAGACCACCCTCGCATCTGGCGCCCGCTTCCGGATCTGACGCTCCAGAACGCGACCGTCCTCCGCGCGCCGGTTGTCGCAGAGAATAATCAAGAGCAGGCCAGGGTGGGCCTTGCCCTGAGACACGACATGCAGTCTCCCGTCGGATCGCCCGTCCCTAAGAGGAAGCACCTTGCCGTTGTCACGCACCAGAGTAATGGCAGCATCGGAGATACGTTGACCGGTCGCAATACTCTCCGGAATGCCCACCAGCCTGGGGATCGCTGCCACATCCACTAAGCGATTTTTCTCCAGGCCGAGCGAAGCCTTGGCTTGCAGGATTTTGAGGACGGATGCGTCCAGCCGTTCTTGCCCAATCTCGCCCGTGCGCACAGCCTCCAGCATTGCTCGGTAGCATGCATCCAGGTTGTAGGGCTCCGTGAGCACATCGCTTCCCGCCTTGAATGTATCCACGGCCACGCGTCCTGGATTCTTTGCGTAGAGACCAACCAGACCGGCCATATCCAGGGCGTCCGTCACCACAATGCCCTTGAAACCCAGTTCCTTTTTCAGCAGACCTGTCACGATTGCGGGCGAGGTGGTGGCCACGCGGCTGGGGTCTGGATCCAGCGCAAGCACTCGCATGTGCGCAGTCATCACGGCATCGACTCCGGCTGCAATCGCCTTTTGGAACGGAGGCAGATCGACCGCATGAAGGTAATTCCAATCGTCGTTCACCACCGGTACTGCCACGTGTGAGTCCGTGGCGGTATTTCCGTGGCCGGGGAAGTGCTTTGCCGTGGTCAGCATTCCGTTCGCCCGCGCCCCGCGGATGTAGGCCGCCACCAGATCGCCCACTTGCTGCGGATTCGCGCCGAACGCACGTGTCCCGATGATGGGATTGGCCGGGTTGGAATTTACGTCGGCGACGGGAAACAGGTTCCAGTGCACGCCCAGAGCCCGGCTTTCCAGGGCCGTGATGCGCCCGAACTCCTCCGCGTAAGCCAGATTCCTGGTGGCGCCAAAAGCCATCGCGTGCGGAAATACGGTGGTTCCGAAAAGATGTGCCGGCAAGACGCCCCGCTCAAAATCTCCAGCCACAAGGAGCGGCAACCTCGATTCCTCTTGCAGCCGGTTGAGCAGCGTAACCACCTCAAGGCGACGGCGACCATCGCGGGCCCGGCCTTGCGGCGGCGCTGACATGGCCAGCGAGCCAATGTGATATTTGCGAATGCGATCACGGAGCTCGAAGTAGCCCGGACTCCTTCCGTTCAGGAGGTCTACTGGCATGCGGATCATGAAGAGCTGCCCGACCTTCTCTTCAAGTGAAAGGTTCTTTAGAGTGTTTTCTGCCCAGCGGCGATCCACGCGTTCAACGCGACGCGCAGGTGCTTGCTTGGATTGTCCCCGCGGTTCAGCGGCAGAGCCCAAAAGCGTGAACACCGCGAGAAGAAAGGTAAGATTGCGAAGCATCGTCAAGGAACGAGCATAAACCTGGATTCTAAAGGCATGACCTCGCGTTGAAACCATTTCCGGGACAAGGCACGTATCCGAAGTAACCGGGGTCACTCCTCGATGACGCCGCTGGGAGACCCGTGGCGAGGCGGATTCAGTTTGGCGGGGACTTTGCGTTTGAGGCAGTAACAAAAAACCCTCTCCCCCGGTTATCGGGGGAGGGGTCAGTTGCCGGCGAAACGTATTTTAGTCGTCGTCGTCAGACTTGGTTGGTGCCGGGTTGTTGAAGTCGCTCGCAGGGCGAACTGTCTTCTCGCCGGGATAGGGCCGCGTAAACCCGGTCGACATGTACCAGTTGAAATGGTTGACCGTGTCCGGATCTTCAGAGTCGGGCTTGGTCATTTTGCCGGCGAAGATCTGCGCCTTCTTCTGGAGCCAAGCCGCCCTCAGAGCCTTGACCTTGGGGCTGCCCGTTGGATCGTCGGAACTCGCTGAAACGCCCTGGGTCAGCGGGACCTGGTTCGGCACGTGCGTCCAAGGCCGGAAGTTCTCCGTGGGCGGCGCGCCCTTGACGAAGTCCGTCCTCATCGGCGACGCCGTGAGGTCGAACTGGTTCATGGGCGGCAGACCGAGGATTTGCTCGATCGTCCGAGTCATGTTGACTTGCGTGTAGTAGGTGTTGTCGGTGGGACCACCCTGCACGGCGTATGGGCTGACGATATAGCCTGGGCTGCGATGGCCATCGACGTGGTCGACGCCGTTCTGCGCGTCGTCCTCCTCAATGAAGATCGCCGACGTGGACCACACGTTACTGTGGCTGATGTAGTCGATAATGCGCCCCACGGCCAAGTCGTTATCGGCCTGTTCGGCGATCGGGACCGGCGGGCCGCCGGTGTGGTCGTCCATTACCCACAGGATGCTCAACGCGGGCACCGTACCGGCCGCGACATCATTATTGAAATCCTGCACCCATATATCGACGCGGAACTGGTCGGGGATGCCGAGATCGAACTGCGGGAAATTCTTGATGAGATGGTTATACACAGCCGGGAGCGAGGACTCTGCCTGCACCGTGTTCTGATAGTACAGCGTCGTCTCGCCCGGTTTTCCTGGCGGTCCACAATCGGGCCCTCCCTCGAAGCACTGCGAGTCGGCGTAAAACTCGCTCCAGCTCGGCTCCTTGGTCGACCCCTTCGGTTGTTTGAACGTGTCGTTCTCGACATATTCCCCGTAGAGCTTCACCGTCAAACCAGCGGCCGCGGCTTCGGAGAACAGGAAGCCCTTGTTCTGATAGGCGAGTGCATCGCCGGCGTTCCCGCCGGGATAGCTGCGGACCCAGTCAGGCGACTGGATGTCGTCGGCGTAGGGCGCCATACCCTCGGTGATCCACTGGTGACCGTCAGCCGACTGCCGGCTCGGGTCGTAGAAGTTGTCCAGTAGAGGGAATCGCGTGACCAGCGTGTGCATGTTCGGCGTGACCGGAGTGCCCCCGGCCGCGGAGCCGTCGCCGAAAACTGCCAACGAAGGGTCGCCATTGCCGGCCGCGACGTCGCCCAGCATCTGATCATAGGTGCGGTTTTCACGGATGATCAGGAACACGTGCTTGATCAGCGACGGAGAGCCGATCTTCTCCGGGATTGCGACCGGCTTGGCAGTCGGACTGCCACCGGAGGCAGACTCGATATTTTGCGTCCGATTCCAGTGGTTGTAGGCGAAAACATCGTTCGTCATCGTCGCCAAAGTCTCGCTATTCGGCACGGGGACAATGCTGACGGTGCCATTGTCCTGGTGAGTGTTGTAGTTGCAGACGCCGTAGTCGCACTCGAACGATTCACGCGTGCCGATACCCTTGTCGTTGGCAACGATGAGCGAGTTGGTGTTCTTGTCGAGCACGACCGAGCTCGGCGCGTAAGCTACCGGGATCATCCCCAGGACGGGATTCGTCGCGCCGGGGCTGAGATCGACCACACCAATTGCGTTGGCATTGTAAAGCGCGACGTAAGCAGTGCTGCCATCGACGGCGATCGAGTTCGGCGCGGCGCCATAGGCCGGGCCTTGCCCGGGCACTGCGATCGGCAGCCCGAGGCTGATCGTCCGCTCCACCTCGTTGGTGGCCGTGTTGATCACCGAGATGGTGTCGCTATAAGTATTGGTGACCAGCAGGTTGCCCTCGTAGAAAGCCATCCCGGTCGGATGGAAACCACCGGTCGGGATGTTAGCGGTGACGGTCATGGAGGCTAGATCAACCACAGAAACGGTACCAGTGATCGCGGCGCCCACCACCGGGTCGGCGACGATTTCAGTACCTGCGGAGTAGATCTGGAAGTCCGCTGCCGTAGCGGCCCGGCCACCCTCGTTGCTGACGTAGGCGGTGGTGCCGCCGCTGTTAATCACAATGCTGTGCGGCGCGTTGCCGACTCGGATCTGGCTGCCCTGCTGGTTCGTGGTCAGGTTGATCTGGGTCAGCGTGTCGTTCTGGTTCAGCAGGGCGTAGGCACTCGCGCCATCCTGCGAGACCGCGACGCCGCCGGGATAAGAAGTGCTCGGCGTATAGAATGTGCCGCAGGGCGTGGCATAAGCGCCCGGGGGGCTGTTCGGAAAGCAGGCGATGAAGGAATTGTTCGGCGGCACGCTGATCTGAGCGTCGTCTGACAGCAGGCCCTGTGCATTGACGTTCGCGACGGTGACATAGCTGTCATCCTGGCTGAACACCAGATGTCTGCCGTCCGCCGAATAGGCTATGCCGCTGTAGCTGCCGCTCGGATCGTTCCCTCCGGCTGGAGCGTAGTTCTGTAGGATAACGCCAGTGTTGGTATCGAACACCTCGCCGGCCCCGTTGCCATTGGACGAGTACGTGCCCATGGTGAGCACGGCGGCGGTATGAGTCTTCAAATTGGGGT
>Ga0181522_10001008_pt1 | contig 18139 bp, 9 predicted proteins | sample PEATcosm2014_Bin_27_FD_121103 | JGI IMG/M metagenome (GOLD analysis project Ga0181522, IMG submission 121103) | Peatland microbial communities from MTU Mesocosm Facility, Houghton, MI, USA - PEATcosm2014_Bin05_10_metaG | ecosystem: Environmental > Terrestrial > Soil > Wetlands > Peat | place... | reverse complement strand
GTATGTGGCCGCCGCGGAGGAACTGAAAGCCGCCGCTCCGGTGACTTTCCAAGTACGGGATTACGACGCAGAAAAGCCGGCTTCCGATGAAATTTTTAATGTGTACAAGAGCTTCTATTCCTATGACATGAAGCCATTGCGGCCGGAGGTCGAATTGGTCCAGCAGACGGACGCATGGACAGAAGAAAAGGTCAGCTTCGATGCCGCGTACGGCTCCGAGCGGATTACGGCCTTTCTTTTTATACCCAAACGAGCGTCGCCTCCTTTTCAAACCGTGTTGCACTTTAATGGTGAAAATGCCTTCTATGAGAGATCGAGTGCAGAGTTATGTACGGAGTATGCGCCTGACTTCGATTTCATCATCAAGAGCGGGCGGGCTGTAATGTTCCCGGTCTACAAGGGAATGTTCGAGCGATGGGACGATTTTGCTTTCCCAGCCGCTGAGGGGTCTTTCAGAGATCATGTTATCTACTGGTCCAAGGACCTGGGAAGGTCAATTGACTACCTCGAGACCCGTCCCGATATCGATCATCAGAAGTTGGCATATCACGGCGTGAGTCTGGGAGCGGCATTGGGAGCTATCTTTCCGGCGGTCGAAGATCGTCTTAAGATATTGATACTCGTATCGCCTGGATTCTATCTGTACAAGAGACCCAAGGAAGCCGACCAGATAAACTTTGCGCCCCGAGTGAAAGCGCCCACCCTGATGCTTAATGGGCGGTTTGACTTCTATTTTCCAGTGGGACCGTCCCAGGATCCGATGTTTCGATTGCTCGGAACACCCCGTGAACAAAAGCGTCGCGTTCTGTACGATACCGGGCACGGCTTACCCCGCGATGAGGTAATCAAGGAAACTCTGAATTGGCTGGACCGCTATTTAGGCCCCGTAAAATGAAGCGCACCAACAAAAACAATGTTCGGCAGATGACCCTGTGCGGTGGTCCGCATTGACCTGGTTGGGTCTGAACTGGCAAACATTCGCAATCGTCAGAAAGTTGGTTGCATGTCCCTTCGCGCCACCGTTGCGCACCTGGGCTGAGGCTCAGGATTCAAACCCGCAGCCACGGTCCCTCAAACTGTGCGGCATCGTCAGTGTCAATGAACAAAGTTTTCCCGAATGGCGTACTTGGCCTGCAGTTCGGACTTTAGCACTTTGCCGTAAGCGGTGCGCGGCAAGGATTCTACGAATAAGAATTCTTTAGGGAGTTTGTATTTGGCAAGTTTAGCGGCCAGATAGACGGTCAGGTCATCGGGCGATGGGTTAGCGTTCGCCACTGGCACGACCGGCTTCAGAACAAGAAATGCTACTCCTACTTCGCCCCACGTTGGGTGGGGGACGCCGATTACTGCAGCGTCGGCGATGGCGGGATGGCGGAGGAGTTCTGCTTCGATTTCGGCGGGATAGACGTTTACGCCCCCGCTGATGAACATGTCTTTGGAGCGGCCTACGATGTAGAAGAAACCTTCGCGGTCGCGGCGCGCGATGTCTCCGGTGTGGAACCAGCCATTTTCGTCGAGCACGGCCGCGGTGGCGCCGGGATCCTGCCAGTAGCCTTTGGAGACGTGCGGGCCGCGCAGGCAGAGCTCGCCTTGCTGGGCATTTTCCGCGCGATCTTCTTTGGGTTGTGAATCTTCTTTTTCTTCCGGCAAAATCGCATTGCCCTCAGCGCCGACCAACTTCGCCTCGGTGAACATCATCGGCTGGCCGATTGAGCCGGCTTTTCTCAGTGCATCTTCTTCGGACATTGAAAAACAATTGACGCCTACTTCGGTGAGGCCGTAGCCCTGCTTGAGGATTACTCCGCGTTGGCGGTAGGCGTCGATCAGTTCGACCGACAGCGGCGCGCCTCCGCTGATAAACCAGCGGACGTGGACGAGATTGACTTGAGCGAACTCGGGGGCTTCGAGAAGCATTTTGTAAATCGTCGGAACGCCCAACATCACCGTGCACTTTTCGCGCTCCACGGTGCGCCAGACTTCGCTGGCGTCGAATTCGCGATGGAGGATGATGGTGCCCCCGGCGGCGAAGATGGGGGTGAGAAATGCGAAGAGGCCCCCGGCGTGATAGAGCGGAGTGAAGACGGGGCTTACGTCGGAGCCGCGGAGTTGCCAGTTGAGGGCGGTGTTGCAGGCGTTCCATGCGACCATGCGGTGCGGGATCATGACACCCTTTGGTTTGCCGGTGGTGCCGCTGGTGTAGAGGAGACAATAAATGTCTTCGGGATCACAGTGCGGGCTCGACCAGGCGGCGGAGTAGGTAGCGCGCAGTTTGTTGTAGTCGGGATCGGCGTGATTGGACGGCGAATCGATGGTCGGCGAATCGAGGGTGATCCAGGTTGCGATTTGCTCAGCCAGGGCGGGGTCTTGCTTTAGCTGCTGGATTCTGTTGCTGAGCTCGCCGTCGTAGATGATCGCCTTTGCGCCGCTGCTTTTCAGGACCGCGCTGAGTTCGGGGGCGGTTTGACGGACGTTCAGGGGCACCAGGATTACTCCGGATTTGCCGGCTGCGAAAAAGGCGTCTAAGAACTCGATATGGTTTTTGGCCAGGATGGCAACCCGGTCGGATTTTTTTAGCCGGCAGTAATCGAGGAAGAGTTTCGCGCATTGGATGGCGCGGTGGTTTAGATCACGGTAGGTCAAGCGCTGACCGGTGACACAGATCAGCGCCGTTTTGGTGGGACTTAGGCTTGCTCGCTCTCCGAGGATGTCGCCGTGGAGCATGGATTTTTTCCCGTGCACGTCTGTGCACTCTGTGGTGAAGCCTTTTGCCAAGCTCTATCGCCGAACTTCCTACGGCATCCGGAAGGCTACGCCGGCTTGGTTGTAGCCTACTCCGGAGCCTACTACTACGACTAATCCGCCGGCGTGCACTTTGCCTTTGACGATGGCGTCATGCAGCGCCATGGCTGTGCACGCTGAGCCGGTGTAGCCGCATTCTTCCATGATGGTGTGCGCGCGCTCGGCGGGCTGTCCGAGGTCCGCCATCACCGCCTCGATCGTCGGTTTACGGACCTGCGTGAAGATGAAGAGCTCGACATCCTGGAGCGCGAAGCCTCCATCTTTAGCCAGGCGGCGCACTAGAGCGGGCCACCCCTGCTCGTTGATTTCGGGAGGATAGCGCTCAATGAAGCGGACGGCGGTGCGTCCGGCGCGAACAGCTTCTTCGGTGGCCGGCTCAGCCGTGCCGCCGGCGTAGATCCCCCAGTTGCGATTGTAGGAGCCGTCGGCTTGCATGGCGGAGACGACGAAGCCGGGATGGTCGGAAGCCTCGAGGATGGCGGCACCCGCGCCATCGCCGTAGAAAAAGATGGTCGGGTCTTTGGGATCGGCGAGCCGATGCATCAGATAGGCGCCGACAACGAGAACACTTTTGAGCGCGGGATTGGTGCCGATCAGTCCGGCGGCGGCAGCCAGGCCGGTCGGAAACGACGCGCAGGCGCAGCTTACGTCGAAGGTGCCCGCGTTCTTGGCTCCGAGCTTGTGCTGAAGAACTACGCTGGTGGCAGGGGTGATGAAGTCGGGTGAGTCGGTGCCGAGGATGATGAGGTCGAGGTCTTCAGGCTTGCGGCCGGCGCGTTCGAGTGCCTGGCGGGCGGCGGGAAGAGCGAGGTCGGAGGTAGCCCAGTTGTCGGGAGCATACCAGCGCTTGCGAATTCCGGTGGCGGCTTCAAGCTTGTCGATGTTGCCGGGGAGGTGGGAGAAGGTCTGGCGGAGTTTATCGTTCGAGACTTCTATCGTGGGGAGATAGGAGCCGGTGCCGATGATGGTGGCATAGCGCGACATGATGAGTTCCTTTGCATCGACCGCGAGTGGCGCGGAATTACAGTCATGAAAAATGCTACAAAGTCAGGCCGCCGTCCACGCTCAGCACAGCGCCATTGATGAAGTCGGCTTCGGCGGACGCCAGAAATAAATAAGCGTTGGCTACGTCACGCGGCTCGCCCAGGCGGCGGGCGGGTGTTTTGTCGCGCATGGCTTGCAGCACTTTTTCCGGCATCTTCCTGACCATTTCGGTGGCGATGAAGCCGGGCGCTACCGCGTTTACCGTGATGCCTTTGGGGCCGAGTTCGCGGGCCCAGGTTTTGGTCATCCCGATCAGGCCAGCCTTGGCGGCGGCGTAATTGGTCTGGCCAAAATTTCCGAAGAGGCCGACGATCGACGAGGTGTTGATGATTTTGCCGTGGCCGCGCTCGACCATGTGCGGGGCAACCTGCCGCGTGCAATTGAAAACGCCCGTCAGATTGACGCCGATGACCTGATTCCATTGCTCTGGAGTCATCTTTATTAATGTCGCGTCGCGGGTGATGCCGGCGTTGTTGATGAGGATGTCGATGGCCTGAAATCGCGCAAGAACTGAGCCGACCATCGCACCGACAGCTTCAAAGTTCGAAACATCGCAAGAGACATAATGGGCTTCGGCATTTTGGGCGGCGATGGTTTCCGTGAGTTGATGGCCTTCGGGCGCAAGGTCACAGATGGCGACGCGCGCGCCTTCGGCCGCGAAGACAAGAGCTGCTTCGCGGCCCAGCCCGTTGAGGCCACCGGTGATCAGGGCGACTTTGTTTTTCAGGCGCATTCACTCACTTCTCAATATCCGCCCTTTAGAAATTGTATTTCAGCGCAAATTGAACGATGCGCGGACTGGCGACGGTTTGCGTGATCACACCGAGCGGGCCGGCGAAGGTCGAGCCATCGGCCGAGAACGCATTGTTATAGGGCTGTCCGAAATTCACGAAGTTAAAGATGTTAAAAAACTCCGCCCGGAATTCGACCTTGGAACCTTCGGTGACGTGGAAGAATTTGATGACGCTGAAATCGACATTCTTCTGCCCGGGTCCGCGCAGAAAGTTGCGTGGCGAGGTTCCGAAGGGAGGAGAGTTATTGGCGGAGGTGTCCGCACAAGGCGCAAAAGCGGGCGCATTGAAATAGTCGTCCAGGCGGGAAACTGTCGAGCCGGACGAGGTCACAACCGGCTGCCCGGTCAAGTCGGCGCGGTTGTTCAAGTCCGTGCCGTTCGAACAGTAGACCGTAAAAGGCAAGCCGGTTTGCAGAACGACCATCCCGGAAGTCTCCCAATTATTGATCGCGGATTTGGCGAAGCTGCTGTTGCCACCGTAAAACTTCGGCAGATCGTAGACACCGCTGAAGACGAAGCGGTGCTTGCGGTCGAAGTCAGAAGTTCCGAACTGGCTGGCGAGATTCTGCTGGTCGCCGGGTAGTGGATCGAGTTCGCTCTCGGCGTTGACGGTATTGTCACCGGAGTTGTTGTCGATGGAGTGCGACCACGTATAGGAGGCGAGAAATTGCAACCCGTGGGCGAAGCGCTTGGTCAGGCTTGTCTGCAGGGCGTTGTAGCGCGACTCAGCCTCGGTTTGCACTTGATCGAATCCGAAGAGCGCTTTGTTGTTCGAAAACCCGTCGATGGTGTATGGCGCATCGGGGTTCCCGAATGCACCCTGGTTGAAGTTGTAGAGATTGATGAGGTGGTTGCCGTGATTGCCCAGGTAGCCGATGTCGGCGAGCCATGATTTGGCGAATGAATATTGCGCGTCGAGGTTATAGACGAGCGTGTAGGGGATCTTCATATTGGGCGCGGCGAAGAAGCCATTGATGGGATTCTGTTCGGCGTAGAAAAAATTGTCGATCAGGAGCGGTATTGGAGACGGCGCCTGTGCGGGAAGAGGGAAGGTGAAACCGGTCGGATCGGGAAATGGAGTTCCCAGGAATCCAGCAGTGAACAGCCCCGTCAGAATGCTGTCATAGGGATAGTTGAAAACTTGCAGGTTGGCGAAGCGATCGGAGAAGCGGTCATAGAACATACCGAAGCCGCCGCGAATGGAGAGATCGTTTTCCTTACGCGGACTCCATGCGAAACCAATGCGCGGTGCAACCGCGTATTTGCTGGGATTCAACTGCTGCCCGGACGAGCCGAGCGTAATGCCTTGCGTGCAGGGAGCAGCCAGCGTGCATGGCATCGTATTCTCGGCGAAGGCACCCGCGTCAAAGGATGAGAATCGCCCGCGGATTTCGCTGTATCCGCCGAAGTGGTCGAGGCGCAGGCCGGCGTTGACGGTGAGATTGGACGTCAGGTGAATGTCATCCTGAACAAAGGCGGCGCCGTCACTGGCACGGAAGCCGCGATCAGGAACGCCGGCGCCGAGCAGAGAAGCATCGACACTGGTGGGCGAGCCGCCGGCCAGGAAATCCTGAAAGTCGTTGAAGACGATTTCGCCGCGCGAGAAGGCGTGGAAGTAGAAGTCGATGTCGTAACGGCGGAACTGCGCCCCAAAACGAAGGAAGTGGCGCCCCACGGTATAGGAGACCATGTCCTGCGCTTCCCAGGTTTGTGTCACCGACTTGTTGTCGGCGAGCGGCGATGAGCCGATGGTGAACAGTCCCGGGACTTCCATCGTAGCCATGCCTGGAAAGCTGGCGGCCAGGGGATTGGTGATGTCAAACTGCGCGTTGGTGAAGGGCTCCTGCGGCAGAGAGATTTCGTGAATGCGGCTGAAGCCGAAGCGTACCTCGTTGATGAGACGAGGGCTGAAGATGTGAGAGTCGGCGAGGCTCAGAATGCGATTGTGGAAGTCGGGACTGCCGCCGTAGCCGGGAACCTCGTTCGGATTCGGCCCGAGGAAGCCGTAGATAGCCTGATATTGCGGATCGTTGGAGAAAAGGAACTTGCCGCTAAGTTTGTTCTTCTGCGAAATCTGCTGATCGATGCCGATGTTGAAGTAGTCCTCGGTGAAGCTCGACACACCGGAGATAGGCGTGATCGAGAGGGCGGTTGATCCGGCCAAGGGCGACGAGGCGCTGGGGATTGCGAATCGCCCGTTGGGCAGCGTGGCCTGCAAGATGAGGAGACTGCTTGGGTCGAGGGCCACGCCGTAATCGTTAAGCGCCATATTGGTGAGCGTAGTAGTGCTGCGATCGTTGGTGAGATCCTGCGGGATAAGCGTGGTGCCCAGGCTATAGGTCGGCGAGGCGCCGTTACGCTCGCGAGTTCCCTGATAGGCGAAGAAGAAAAAGGTTTTGTCTTTGACGATGGGTCCGCCAAAGGTTCCGCCGAATTGATTGCGCTTGAGCTCGGGGCGGGGTTCTCCGGCTTCATTCAGGAAAAAATCGTTGGCGTTAAGAGCATCATTGCGGAAATACTCCCAGACATTACCGTGAAATTTGTTCGTGCCGGATTTGGTGACGACGTTGACGTTGCCGCCGCTATTGCGGCCCTGGCTGGCGTCGTACATCGACGTTTGCACGATGAATTCCTGGATGGCATCGGGCGGCGGCACGGTGAGGCTGGGAGTGGAGTTGGTGCCCGGACTGTTGGCTTCGGTGCCGTCGATGACTACATTGTTACTGGTCGAGCGCTGGCCGTTGACGTTGATGTCGGCGTCACCGCGTCCGAGTTCGGCATTGTTGGGCAGGCTGCTGACGGCGCCCGGACTCAGCGCGAGAAGTTGCGTGTAGTTGCGCGTGGGCAGCGGAAGCTGATTGACCTGCGTGTCGTCGATGACGCGGCCTTCCGTGTCGTTGTCCTGCACGACGATAGGTTCAGCGACCACGCTCACGGATTGCGTTCCGCCGGCGACGGTGAGCTGAACATCAAGCGCGGTGGTCTCCGTGATCCGCACGTGGGCGTCCGTGCGCGTGGCCGGTGCGAAGCCTTGCGCCTGCACAGTGAGCGAGTAGGAGCCGGGATCGAGCAGCGGAAAACGGTAGCGGCCGCTGCCGTCGGTTTTGCTTTCCCGGATCTGGCCTGAAGGTGCGGTAAGGGAAATGCTGGCATTGCTGACGGCCGCGCCCTGCGGGTCGGTGACCTGGCCGGCGATTTCTCCGGTGGTCGGCGACTGGGCGAGCGCGAGGCCCGTGCACATCACCAGAGCGCAAGCCACGAAACTAAGAGACCCCAATCTCGTTTGCATCCTCATTGTTTGCTCCTTTTCGAAGAACTTCGTCCGGATTTTCCATGGGCCGATTTTCCGCCTGAGTGCCAGATTCCTTCGGTTGCGATCTTGATCAGTTGCGCGACGGCGCGGTCATCCGACATGCCGAGGTGCTCCTTGCCGCCGAAAAGTTTTTCCACCAGGAAATATGTGAATAACTGAAGATAAATTGCGGTGAAGGCGAGCGCGGGATCGACGCCGCGGTTCCAGACCGCTTTGCCGTTGCGAGTGGATGCTTCGAGCTGCTCACCCAGCCGCTCCCTCATGTTCCTGGCGAGCGAACGGAATGTCCCCGCAAAATGCTTGTTCCCGAACTCGGTGATGTCGATGTACATGAGGCGCCAGTAGTCGGGATTGTCATAGACGATTTCGCGAATGACGTGCGCCATGCGCTCGAGCTCGGTGGGCTCAAAAAGCCCGGTGATGGGGCCGAGAGCTTTGCGGCGCAGCTTTTCCATGTGGGTTTCGTAGCGCGCGATGATGCTCTCGAAGATTTCTTCTTTCGTGCTGTAGTAGTTATAGAGGTTGCCGATGGAGACGCCGGATTCCTTGGCGATGTCGCGAACGCTGGTGCCGTGGAAGCCGAGGCGGGTGAAGACACGGAGAGCAGCGTCTTCGATTTTCATCTGATTGCGCTCGACTTCGTGGAGCCGTAGTTTCGGCATGCTGGCCGCAAATAAAAATGAACGATCGTTTTTTATACCTGTTGGAAAGGCTTGTCAACCGAAAAGTTGTGCCCTCTTGCGAATGTGTACCTGTGGAGAGAATGGCTTGCGCCGGCCCCACGCACTGCGCAGGGGTCTTCGGCTGCGCCCGGGGTTTCCTCCCTCCGCTCGGGAAGACAACCTGCACACACCCTCGTGGAAGAGACAACTTATTGGGGAGAGAAGAATTTGCGGGTCGCTGCTAAGAAGCCCTGGGGGCATTCGAGTTGCGGAACGTGGCCACAGTTGGGGATGGTTTTCAGTTCGGCACTGGGGAGTCTGGCCAGGGCTAGCCGCGCCTGCTCCACCGGAAGGACCTGGTCGCTTTCACCCCAGACAAGCAGGGTAGGACAGTGGATTTCAGGGAGGCGGTCGATCAGATAGCTAGCCAGCGAGAGGCGAATGCTACTGGCCAGGGCGTGCGCATAAGCGGGGTAGTCGGGCCGCGCGAGTTTGGCATCCTGCTTGGCGAGATAACGAACGCTCGTTTCGGATTGTTTTGCGAAGACTCCTCCAAACAGGAGCGCGTTGATTTGGGGAGTGAGGCCGGCAAGGATCGGCTCGCTGAAGCGCGGCTCGATTTGGGAGCGCTCCTCGTCAGAATATTTGCGGAAGCCGCCGCTGTTGACGAGGACGAGTTTGGAGATGTCGTCTGGATGGGCGAGGGCGTAGAGAATGGCAATTTGGCCGCCGAAGGAATTGCCGACGAGGATTGGACGCTCGATTTCGAGTTGGCGAAAAAGTTCGTGCAAGGTAGCGATGAAGAATTCGGCGGTGTATTCGCGTTGCGGCTTACTTGAGTCGCCGAAGCCGGGGAGGTCGGGAGCGATAACGCGATGCGTGGTGGAGAGAGGATCGAGGACAGGCTCCCAGTCGAGGTAGTCGCCGAACATGCCGTGGATTAGGACTAAGGGAGAATTCTGGGCGCGAGTTTCCCTACGATCATAGTACGAGATCGTTTCGGAGGCGATCGTGCGGGTTGTGATGTGGGACGTCAGGTCTTCCAGTCTCTCGGATGCCAGTCGAGCCAATTTGGTCTTCGACAGGGTAGTACATCATAGCCAGTTGCGCGGACGTTGGCGAGTGGAGCGAGTTAGACCCAGAGTCGTTCCGGCGACGGATACCCGGACTTCAGATTTCAAACCGCTGTGATTGCCGCTGAGGTTGGGCAGGGCCGGCGGAGCTGGTGACAGTCAGATGCAACCCGAAGTATAGTTCCACTCAGGCTAACGGTAATGGTTATGGTCTTCCGACCCGAGATTTCGCGCCGGCAATTCATGCAGTCAATTAGCATGGCGACTGCGGGGAGTGTGATCCCTGGTCACCGGGTTGTGGGCAACGGTGGTTCGGAGCACAACATTCTGCCACTCGAGCAGTTCGACTATGGCGACGTTGTGCTCGCAAGTGATCTGCACGAGAAACAGCTTGAGCAGACTCATTCTGTCTTGATGGGCCTGAGCGATGACAGCCTGCTGAAGCCATTTCGGCAAATGAGCGGTCAACCGGCTCCCGGCGATGATCTCGGTGGCTGGTACAGCTACATTCCTGAGTACAAATGGGGGCAAAACAACAACGCAGGCTTTGCCCCCAGTTGCACTTTTGGCCAATGGGTCTCGGCACTCGCCCGCATGTATGCGATCCGAAAAGATCAACCGACGCGCGAGAAAGTTGTGCGATTGAACCGTCTGTACGCGCAGACGATCTCGGGCGACTACTACGATAAGAACCGTTTCCCCACCTATTGCTATGACAAGATCGTCTGCGGGCTCATCGATTCGTGCCGATACGTTGGGGATCCTGATGCCCTTCGGATCCTGCAAGACACGACTGATGCCGCTTTGCCCCATTTTCCAAAACACGCCGTGGAGCACGGAGTAGATTGGCGTGCAAAAAATGACAGGGTCTGGACCTGGGATGAGTCTTACACGATTTCAGAAAATCTGTTTCTCGCATACCAGCGTGGAGCCGGCGAGCGATATCGTCAACTTGGGCGGCAATACCTTGACGACGAATATTACGATCCATTAGCGGAGGGTCAGAACGTTCTCGGTGGAAGGCATGCCTATAGCTACGTAAATTCCCTGAGTTCGGCAATGCAGGCTTATCTGACGCTCGGCAGCGAGAAGCATCTGCGAGCAGCCAGGAACGGCTTTGACATGTTATCGCGACAAAGTTTTGCGACGGGCGGCTGGGGACCGGACGAGTTGCTGCGCTCACCTGATAGCACGGATCTTTACGATAGCCTCACCACAACTCACGCCAGCTTTGAAACTCCTTGCGGCTCGTATGCCCATTTCAAGTTGACGCGCTACCTGCTGCGAGTCACACGCGATGCGCGATACGGCGATAGCATGGAGCGCGTGATGTATAACTCCGTGCTCGGCGCAAAACCGCTCATGGGCGACGGGCGAACTTTTTATTATTCCGACTATAACTTCAGAGGACATAAGTTTTATCGCGACGACCAGCATTGGGCATGTTGCTCAGGCACGCTGCCACAGGTTGCCGCGGACTATCGCATCAACACATACTTTCGCGATACAAGCGGAGTGTGGGTGAACTTGTATATTCCGTCTACACTGCGATGGAATCAGGACGGCGCCGAAGTTGTACTGACCCAAAGAAGCGAGTACCCATTTGAAAGCGCTGTGCAATTTGATCTGGAGACCTCGCGAGCCAGGGATTTCACCTTAAGCTTCCGGATTCCCGCATGGGCAAGCGGCGCCGCCATTGCAGTGAACGGCCGCCGCGTGCCGACGCAAGTGATGGCGGGAACTTTTGCGTCGATTCAAAGGCAATGGAAAACCGGCGACCGCATCGAACTAGAGCTACCTATGACGGCGAGGCTCGAAGCCATTGATCCACAGCATCCCCAGATCGTCGCGCTCGCGTTTGGCCCGCTGGTACTCTTCGCCATTGCGGAACCCCAGCCGTCCTTAACCCGTAGCGACTTATTAGCCGCCAGAAGGATAGATCGCCGAAGGTGGCAAGTAAGAACCGCAGACGTGCCTCTCACAATGCTGCCTTTCGTCGACATCGGCGACGAGTCATATTTAACCTACCTGCATGTGACTTAGATAGTCCTATGCTGAGCAGACCGGTCCACGACTATCTCGTCCTGCTACTTTTTATTCAGTTATGCCAGGCCAGTCATCCGTGCGAAAGGGAGATGCCGGCAGTCCTTCGGCGTTAAAGAGATTGCAATCCGGGCTGTCGGCCCAGGCATACCGAACAGCCACGGGATCCGGAATTTCGGGGCTGGAGACAACGACAGAATTGCCGTCGATCGATGCCGAAGCCCAATGGAACTTGCGATCTTTTCCAGCAATTGCGAAACCCTTCAAATCTCCGTCTTTAGCGACTAAGCCGCTTCCGGTATTCGAGAACCGCACTCGGATCGTTCCCGCAGCAATCGACATCGATTCGTACAACGGGCCGGAATAAGTAAGTGAGTGATGATAAGTTGTGCCCAATGCCCAGAGAGCAAGCCGGTCGCCGATTTCGGCCTTCCGATGCGGATGAAGGTCCTTTGGGTCGCCGACGTCAATGGTTACGGCTAATCCCACATCGTCCAGTTTCTTTGCGGTCAGGAATTGCGCCTCGCGCAGCTCTGCCCACGCGGATTCGGTGGGTTGCCCAGGAACGGCGCCATGGTTCGGTAACTGTACGATCAGGAATGGCATGTCGGGCTGATGAGATACGGCTCGCCAGCCCTGAACCAATGCCGGCAAAAGACTGCGATATTCACGAGCTCTTAGTGCGTTCCCTTCGCCTTGGTACCAGATCACTCCGCGAAAGGAATACCGTAGGAGCGGCGCAATCATCCCACCATAGAGACTGGTCGCCGGGCGAAGGGGATAGCCAGAGTCGGGAAGGCATTCAATCGCGATGCCGGTCAGCGACTCGGGAGTGAACTCCTGCGTCACACCCCACCCTTCCTGACGAAGATCCCGGAACCATATCGTGATCGGCGTCCACTTAGGAGATGCGTGAAGCAGTGCAACGCTGTAGTCATCCCAGTCGCCAATGGTTGGCTGTAACGACCGAAAACGAAAACTGCCGCTTCCGCGAACCCAGAAACGCACTCCGGCGTAGGCACTCAGATCCGCCGGCGATAAATCCTGATGAAAACGCATCAGCAGGCGGGAGTCGTCCGATGCGTCGATTCGGCCACTGATATGGGCCGCGAATCCTTTCTCGAGATATCCAGGAGAGGTCAAGTCGAAAGCGGTATCAGGCGCGGATTTTGCGGCGTAAGACCAATAGCCTCCGAGCGAGTTTCGCGCAGTCCCATCGTCGAAAGTTGATAGAACAACCGGTGTTCGAGTGCCGTCAGGCGACGGCAATAGCTCGAAATCGTCGAATTGCAAGTCGAACGGCTGACGGCCTTGCGCGAACCCATTGCCTTCGTGGGAATTCCATTCGTCGAGCATCGCTTTGATCGTAGGATCGATTTGAACTGCTTCGGGCGCCATCCATTCTTCGATCGCCGTTCCCGGCCACGCGCTTTCTATGATCCCGATTGGTACGTGAAGGTCGCGATGAAGCTTGCGTGCAAAGTAATAAGCAACCGCTGAGAATTCCTTCGCGGCATCGGGCGTGCACGGAGACCATGACGCCGGCAAAGTATCAGACTGCGGGGATACAGTAAGTCGCTTGGGAACTGTGAACAGGCGTATCTCGTTGTAATCGGCTCTGGGCAAATCCTCCGCTGCCGATGCCGAGTCGGCAAGCGCAAACGTCATGTTCGACTGCCCAGAGGCAATCCAGACCTCGCCGATCAACACGTCTTCGATCACAACTGTAGTGTTGCCCGTAACCTTCAATCGAAATGGGCCGCCTGCTTGCATCGGCGGTAAGTCAACGCTCCAGTAGCCGCCCGGGTCGGCTAGAGTCTGAGCCTTATTTTGGGAAAGACTGACAATGATCTTTTCGCCGGGATCGGCGGCTCCCCACACATGAATCTTACGACCTTGCTGAAATACAACATGGTCGCTGATAAGACTCGGAAGAGTCGGGTTAGCCCACGCCGCGGTAAGCATCCCTGTTAGTAAGAAGAATAGAATCAGCGGAGCCGCCGGCTGTTTCAGCTTATTCGATGCCTTCATTTCTTTATGACCGCTTTAATGAACAAGAGAGTAATTCGCCTGTAGCTCGATCTTGTCAGAAGAGCTACCGACCAGGATGTTAAAGGTGCCTGGCTCCGCCTTCCAGTCGTTAGTCTTCGTGTCATAGAAGGAGAAGGCGCGGCGGTCGAGAGTGAGATCGACATGTTCGGTTTCCCCTGGTCTCAGGTCAGCTCGGGAAAAGCCCTTCAATTCCTTGACAGGACGCGGTACGCTGGAATGGTTGTCGGAAACGTAGACCTCCGCAACCTCTGCTCCTTGTCTCTCGCCGATATTTCGAAGATCAAACGAGATATGGACGGCCTGCGCAAGATCGCCGCTCTGCGGAGATACCTTGAGGTTGCTATAGGCAAACTGGGTATAGGAAAGCCCAAAGCCAAAGGGGAATAGCGGTTTCACCACTGAGCGATCAAAATGGCGATAGCCTACGAAAACTCCCTCCGAGTATTCCACTCGCTTGGCTTCGCCCTTTGGATAATAGCTGTTGAATGTAGCGTTGTCTTCCCACCTGCGCTCGAATGAGGCCGGCAACTTCCCTGACGGACTGTAGTCGCCGAAGAGAATCTCCGCCAATGCTGTGCCACCCTCCTGTCCTGGATACCAAGCCTCGATCACAGCGGGAACTGTGCCGATCCATTGCGTCATGTCAACCGCACCCCCCGATGTGATCACGACGATCGTATTTTTGTTGACTTTGCTTATTTCGCGGATTAATTCGTCTTGTCCTGCAGGCAGGCCGAAAGAACGATCGCTGCCCTCGCCTTCCGACGAAGGGCTGAACCCGACACACACGATCGCGACGTCAGCCTTCGCGGCCAGTTCCTTGGCATCTTTGCCAACCGCTTGTCGAGCCGAGACAACCCCAAAACCTGCAGTGGCCGCGCCGACAGCCTCGAAGTATTCGAGCCGCACGCGGTACGAACGGCCAGCTTCAAGCAGTTGAACATAGGTATCAAGTGTTTCGGCATGCCGATGCCAGTCGTCAATTACATTCTTGTCATCGAGATAGAGTCGAACGCCATCGTCAGCAGAGACATAAAATTTGTATTCTCCGGAGGTTTTCGGAACAAAATATCCGGTCCAGCGTGCGGAGAAGTGATCGGTCGGACCGCCGTCAATATAGCTCCCGTCTCCCCACTTAAAGTCCACATGCTCGTCCGTCCGAACCAGGGCGGGATTGCCCTCGAGATCCTGGTTGTTGAAGTATTCACCCTTGAGCCCGGACTGACCCCCTGGCGAGGTTATAAAGTCTGAGTTCTTGAAAATATCTTCAAGAGGTGGGTTGTCGATTAGATAAAGAACCTTCGCCTTGTCTCCGAGATAATCGCTGAGGCCCTCGAGGAAGCTGACAGCAGCAAATGGTTTGGTCTCGGAACTGCCGCCGCCGCCAGGTACGGCCGGATAAGCATTGGGGCCAAACAAGGCTACGGTCGTCACGTTCGACTTATTAAGAGGCAAGAGCCTGCCTTCGTTCTTCAACAACACCATTCCTTCACGAGCTTCTTGCAGCGCCACGTGCCGGCCTGGTTGACTATACGTTGGAATGAACAAATCGGTTTGAGGCTCATCGAAGAATCTGAACTCAATTGCCTTTCGAAGAATCCTTCTAACCTTGTCGTCAATGGTTGCGATCGTGACCTTACCTTCTTTGATTGCTGGGAGCAGGGTCGCAGCGTTCATGAATAAGGCACTCGGCATTTCCAGGTCGAGGCCTCCATTCGCCGCGGCAACTCCATCATGGGTAGATCCCCAATCCGACATCAAAACTCCATCGAACTTCCAATCTTTTTTCAGAATCTGGTTGTTCAAATAATCGTTCTGCGTCATGTGGACGCCATTGACCAGGTTGTACGAATCCATCACCGCACCGACATGAGCTTCTTTGACGGACGCTTCGAATGCCGGAAGATAAATTTCACGCAACGTTCTTTCGTCGATGTCCGAACTAATGTCATAGCGGTTGTATTCTTGATTGTTGCCGGCAAAGTGCTTTGCGGTCGCGATTACACGTCGGCTCTGTATGCCATCGATCAGCGCCACAGCCATTCTTGATGCGAGGAATGGATCTTCACCGAGATATTCAAAATTTCTTCCGCACATGGGTGCACGGTAAATGTTCATGCCGGGAGCCAGGACGAAGTGCACGCCTCGAGCGCGCGCGTCGTCGCCCATCATCTCGCCAACACTCTGAGCGAGTTTCGCATCCCACGAGGCCGCGAGCTCGATTGGTGCCGCATAAGCAGTGGTCGGTCCGTAATCGTGGACGCCGAGAGGGCCGTCGGAGATCTTTAACTCGGGAATGCCGAGACGCGGGATCGAACGAATGAAGAATGGATCAACACCTCCAATGTAAGAGATTTTCTCCTCAAGGGACATTTGACTTAGTAATGATTCCACACGCCTAGTCACATCTGCGGGCAAAGGACTTGCGGTCTGCGCAACTGCAGCCTGGATAATTGCTAACAAGACAACTGCCGTTCTCGCTACTTTCATTCTGTGCCTACTCCGGATAATTCTGCGGCTTACTTTTCTTCGATTATCACCAAATCCCACGGCTTCAAGGCGATGGATTGGGACGACGCAGCCGCCTCACTCGTCAGCAGGTCTAGGCCCGCGTTATAAACATACTTAAATGTTTGCGGATTGCTCGAATAGTTCATGTAATAGTGAATTGCTTTGCCTTGTGAATTCGTCCCATGCTTTACGTGTACCGCAGCCGGAAGGTCTTGATCCGGCCCTTTCAGGCCTGCGACTGCAAGTATGTCGAGCAATACCTTTGATTGAAGAGCGTCCGAGAGAACTGTCCCCTCGTATGTCAAGGTGCCGCGTCCGAAACGGTTTCGAGTTATTGCCGGATACTTTCCGAAGAAAGGATGGTCATAAAAGGCCAAGGGTTGCGCGCCTTCAAGGATCAACATGTCTGCCCACTCGGAGACCTGGTTGTCGCCGCCCGCACCGAACGGATCACCCTTGAGAGCAAGCGGTTTCGTAAGGCTCGAAAATTCCTGGTAACGAAAACCCGCTGCTTTACGTAGAGGGCCTGGAGCAAGGATCCATCGCACCGTATCGTATTCGTTGGTGAATCCACTCTTGAAAGTCGTGACCAGATGACCCCCGCCGCGAACGTATTCGGCAAGACGATTCAATAACTCATCACTAGCCACGTAAAGGAGAGGCGCAATTACGACTTTGTAGCTGCCAAGGTCCGCGGTTTCGGGAAACACAAAATCTACGCCAACGTTGTTTCGATAGAGGGCAGAATACATCTGGCTGAGTAGAGTTCGGTAGTTAACTTTGTCGCTGAACTTCATGAACTCGATGCCGTCCCAGGAGTCAGCGCTGTAGAGAATTGCGACCTTATTGCTTTGGCGCAAATCGACGAGATGCTGACCAACGCGTTGCAGCTCATGTGCGGTGCGGCTTACTTCTGCATAGGCACGGTTTGGCTCAAGGTCGTGCGAGAGTACACCCTTCCAGTAGGTTTCCTGCCCATTATGGATGGAATGCCAATGCCAGTATTCGACCATATTAGCGCCCGACGACAGGTGCGTATAAACATCAAGCCGAAGCTGTCCGTCGTAGGGAGGGAACTGCTCTTTCGAGTCCCAGCCAATCGTCTGCGCATTGGTTTCGGTCACGAGGTAGTTCGTCTTCTTGAGCGAGCGCGTATAGTCGCCCACCATACTGGAACCGATGCCGTCGAACTGATCCTGCGTACCGTGATAGGGGTTCGCGGCCATGATATCCATTGAGCGCGCAATATCACGCTCGCTGACCTGGGACCGCGGAGGGCCGGCGAGGTCGTGAGTGATGAACTGATCGGGACGCTTATATTCGTTTACGATACTTGCCTGCCAGGCAAGAAAGTCTGTCGTGATCCATCGTTGGTAACGCTGCCATTCAAGCTTCCAGCCCGGATTGATGATGCCCTCCTGGGGCGGAATTTCGGTCCAGTCATTTAGCCGTTGTCCCCAGTAATTAAGCAACCAGTCTTTATTAAGCTCGTCCACCGTTCTGAATTTCTTTTTCAGGTATTCGACAAATCCGGCCTGGACATCGGGATTCGCGGCGTCGCCCGCGGAGGTTTCATTATCAATTTGCCAGCCGATCACGCTCGGATTGTCTTTGTAATGATCGAGAAGCTTGCGTATTACTCGTTCGCAATAGGAACGATAAGTCGGATTCATCAAATCGGTGTTCTGGCGATAGCCGAAGGTGATCGTCTTACCATCGAAGCGCTTGATAAAGATTTCCGGATGCTCTTTATACATCCATGCGGGGACGGAATAGGTGGGGGTACCGAGAATGACCTTGATACCGGCCTGCCGCATCCGATCAATCACGCGGTCCATCCAGGCAAACT
>Ga0181522_10001006_pt1 | contig 18165 bp, 16 predicted proteins | sample PEATcosm2014_Bin_27_FD_121103 | JGI IMG/M metagenome (GOLD analysis project Ga0181522, IMG submission 121103) | Peatland microbial communities from MTU Mesocosm Facility, Houghton, MI, USA - PEATcosm2014_Bin05_10_metaG | ecosystem: Environmental > Terrestrial > Soil > Wetlands > Peat | place... | reverse complement strand
CTCGATTCGAATGTGGATGCGATTCTGGTCGATTCGCGAACGGAGACGGCGGTAGGTGGTACGGGAAAGAGCTACGACTGGGCCGCGGCGAGGCTCTCGCTCTTTGGGAGAGCGGAGGAGTTAATGCTGATCGCCGCTGGCGGGCTAACGCCTGACAATGTTGCCGAAGCCATTGCAACACTGCGCCCGTGGGGGGTGGATGTGGTAAGCGGGGTTGAATTTGCGCCGGGGCGCAAAGATGCGGCCAAGGTGAAGGCATTTATCGCCAACGCGCGTGCCGCGAGAAAGTAACCTTTCGGTTCCGGCACTCGTAATTGATTGATAGACGCGGATGCGCCGAATTCCTGTTTGCAAACATCAAAACTTACGAAGAGAATCCCCGGAGGTTCACACATGGCTACGTTTCTTCCTCCCATTGAGAATCCGTCAAGCTTGATGATGAAGCTCGTTTACAACATGTCGCGCCGCCAGTTCGGCAAGGTCATGACGCCGCTCAAAGTTTTTGTCGCGCGGATGCCGCTCGCGTTTGGCATGTTCACCGGGAAGATTGCCAAGCTCGACAGGAAGCTTGAGTTGCCGGCCGAGACGCAGATGCTGGTGCGCGAACGCGTGGCGCAGATCAATGTATGCGAGTTCTGCATCGATATTGGCCGTTCGTTTGTGATCAAGGCGCGAATGAACGAAGCGAAATTCGATGCTCTCGGCGAATACGCGATTAGCCCTTTGTTCAACGAGGCAGAGCGCGCGGCGCTGGACTACGTGACCGAGCTGACCCGCGACAAGAATGTGAAGCCGGAGACTTTTGCTCGGTTGAGGAAGCACTACTCAGAGCGGGCGATTTGCGAGATTGTGTGGCTCGTGGCCAGCGAGCACTTCTACAACATGACCAACATCGGGTTGAACATTCATTCCGACATGTTGTGCGACATCAGCCGGGCGCGGAAGCAGGCGTGAAAAAGACGCAACTCCTAGTACACTAAAAGCTCCCGCCCCTCAAGGGAAATGGTGTCGGAGTCGCGTATGGCGTCGATTGTTGTTCCAGCAAATCCGAGCGAGTCGCGAGCGGGACGCTTTGGCGTCTACGGCGGGCGGTATGTGCCGGAGACGCTGGTGGCTGCGCTCGATGAGCTGGAACACGCGTACGAAGAGGCCAAAGCCGACGCGGCTTTTCAGGCGGAACTTTCCGATTTGCTGAAGAATTACGCCGGACGGCCGACGCCGCTTTATTTTGCCAAACGGCTGACGGAGTCGCTGGGCGGAGCGAAGATTTATCTGAAGCGCGAAGACCTGCTGCACACGGGCGCGCACAAAATTAACAACTCACTCGGCCAGGGGCTGCTGGCGAAGCGCATGGGCAAGAAGCGCGTGATTGCCGAAACCGGCGCGGGGCAGCACGGCGTGGCCACGGCGACGGTGTGCGCGCTGCTGGGCCTGGAGTGCGTGGTCTACATGGGCGACGTGGACATGGAGCGCCAGGAGCTGAACGTGAAGCGCATGCGCCTGCTGGGCACGGAAGTGCGCGGCGTCTCGTCAGGCTCGAAGACGCTGAAGGACGCAATCAGCGAGGCCATGCGCGATTGGGTGACCAACGTGCGGACGACTTACTATTTGCTGGGCTCGGCACTGGGCGCGCATCCGTATCCGACCATGGTGCGGGATTTTCATCGCGTAATCGGCAAGGAATTGAAGCAGCAGATTCTCGAAAAGGAAGGCCGGCTGCCGACCGCGATCATTGCGTGCGTGGGCGGCGGGTCGAATGCCATCGGCGCGTTCTACGAGTTCATTCCCGAGCGCCAAGTCCGGCTGATCGGTGTGGAAGCCGGCGGGCGTGGTCCTGCGCTGGGCGAGCACGCGGCGCGGTTCCAGGGTGGTGCGCCGGGCGTGCTGCAAGGGACATATTCTTACGTGCTGCAGGATGAGGACGGGCAGATCGCGCTGACACATTCGGTCTCGGCGGGATTGGATTATGCGTCGATTGGGCCGGAGCATGCTGCGCTGCACGACTCGGGCCGAGCGGAGTACGTTGCGTGCGATGACGCTACCGCGCTGGATGCGGTGGTGAGGCTGGCGCGGACGGAAGGTATCCTGCCGGCGCTCGAAAGCGCGCACGCAGTGGCCGAGGCTATTCGCATTGCTCCCACGCTGCCCCCAAGTGACATACTGGTGGTGAACCTCTCTGGACGCGGCGATAAGGATATGGGCATTCTCGCCCGCGAGTTGAAACTCTAGAGCGGCGACCAGACTCCCATGCCGATCCGATTCGATCACAAGCCGGGCCTCGTTGTTTACCTGACGGCCGGCGATCCCAGCCTGGACGCGACATGCGAGATTGCAGTTGCGGCGATCGATGCCGGAGCGGACGTGATCGAGCTGGGCGTTCCCTTCAGCGATCCTCTCGCAGACGGACCGATCATTCAGCGCGCCAGCGAACGCGCACTGGCGCGCGGCACACGTCTCAGGGATGTTCTTCGGCTGGCGAAAGAGATTCGCGCCGCGCGACCTGCCGCAGGGCTGGTGATTTTCAGCTATTTGAATCCGATGCTGCGCTACGGCCTGCACAGGTTTGCCGATGATGCTGCCGCGGCGGGCGCGGACGGCGTGCTGGCCACAGACATGATTGTCGAAGAGGCAGCCGAGTATCTGAATGAGATGAGCCGCGTGAACGTGGCGCCGATCTTTCTGGCTGCGCCGACAAGTCCTGACGCACGCCTTGAGGCGATCGCGAAATACACCAAGGGTTTTGTTTACGCGATTTCGCGCGTGGGCGTTACAGGCACGCAGCAGAGCGTGGCCGGTGATGCCGCAGCGCTTGTTGAGCGCATTCGGCGATACACGCAATTGCCGGTGGCTGTGGGATTTGGCATCAGCAATGCGGAGCACGTTGCGCAGGTGGGAGAGTTCGCGGATGCCGCGGTGATCGGCAGCGCTATTGTCGAGTTGGTGGAGCGCTCGACGGCGGAGACTGCGCCCGGCGCAGTGGCTCGATTTATCAAGGGCCTGCGCATGCGTGACGCGGCGCTGGCCCGGTGAAGAAGAAAGCTTCTAGCCTTTAGCTTCTAGCTCCTAGCTTGTCCAGTGGCGGAATGGACCGCGTTGACTTGCGCCAGAGGATTGAAGCTAGCCGCCAGAAGCTAGTAGCCAGCAGTTAGAGGATGCAATGACGATCGAAGAATTGCGAATCAGAATCGATGCTCTGGATCGCCAGCTCGTAGAGCTGCTGAGCGAGCGGGCGCGCGCGGCGCAGATGATCGGCAACCTGAAGGCCGCGACTTCGCTGCCGGTATATGAGCCGGAGCGAGAGAAAACCATCTACGCGAACGTGCGCGCGGCGAACAAGGGCCCGCTGCCCGACATCGAGCTGACGCATATCTACGAGCGCATCATCGACGTGATGCGGGCGTTGCAGCGGAACGAGCTGGCCAGCCAACGAAATGCCCAGGCCGCCCAAGCAGAGGGCGGACTTTCGGGCGTCGCCGCGGGTACAAAGCCACCCCAGCGACCCCGGCTCAACGAGCCACCCGTCGCTGGGGACTCCGGGTTAGCGCCCGAGACAGGAAACAAACAATGATTGTTGCAATGCAGGAAAAAGCCACCGAAGAGCAAGTGAATGCCGTGATCAGCGCCATGGAAGAGGCCGGCGTGAACGTGCATCGCACTACGGGAGAGTTCCAGACGATTCTGGCCGGCGTTGGCCCGACCGCCGGTCTCGATTTGACGAAGTTCGAGATGTTGCCCGGCGTGCTGCACGTGCACCGGATCAGCGCGCCGTACAAGCTGGCGGGACGAGCCTTTCGCCCGGAGGGCACGGTCGTAGAGTTTCGCAATGGCGCGACCATCGGAGGGCAAGAGGTCGCTGTCATCGCCGGACCGTGCGCGATCGAGAGCCGCGGGCAGATCTTCACCATTGCGCAGTGCGTGAAGGCTGCGGGCGCAGGCTTTCTGCGCGGCGGAGCGTACAAGCCGCGCAGCTCGCCGTACTCGTTTCAGGGACTGGGGATTCCGGGCCTGGAGTTTATGCGCGAAGCCGCCGAGGCCAACGGACTGCTGGTGGTGAGCGAAGTGATGGAGATTGGGCAGATCGAGCCCATGCTGCCGCTGGTGGACTGCTTCCAGGTAGGTGCGCGCAATATGCAGAACTTCAACCTGCTGCGCGAGCTGGGACAGGTGCGCAAGCCGGTCCTGCTCAAGCGTGGCATCGCGGCAACGGTGGAGGAGTTGCTGCTTTCGAGCGAGTACATTCTTTCGGGCGGCAACTACGACGTGATCCTGTGCGAGCGCGGCATTCGAACGTATGAGACTGCGACGCGCAATACGATGGACATTTCGGCTATTCCGGTAACGAAGAAGCTCTCGCACCTGCCGATGGCGGCCGATCCTTCACATGGGACCGGGCGGCGCGACATGGTTCCCGCGATGGCCAAGGCCGCAGTGGCTGCGGGCGCCGACGCGTTGCTCATTGAGATCCATCCCAACGCCGATAAGGCTGTTTCAGACGCCGCGCAGACGCTCTATCTCGACCAGTTTGAGAAGCTGGTTGCGGAACTGCGAGTGATTGCCATGGCCATTGACCGGACGTTGTAAGGGGAAGCAGAGCTAGCGGTGTTAGCGTAGTTAGCGGAGCCAGGGGAGTTAGAAAGCTACCGGTAGCATCATGCAGGCAAGAAACTGGCACTGGTTGCATCACTCGTCTGAGACGATGAAAAAGCTTCCCTCAGGGGCTAAAGCCCCAATCTTTATGAGGCTTTCGCGGCACAGCTGAAGCCGTGCCCTTTCAAAACGGGATTCATGCAACCAGTTCTAGCGCCCTTCCGAAAGGGAACCATGATCGAGCGCATCTCCATTCTGGGCACAGGGTTGCTGGGCACGTCAGTTGGATTGGCGCTGCGCGACGCTGGATTTCGCGGCTCGATCACAGGCTGGAATCGCGGCGCCGAGCAGGGACAACTTGCGCTGAAGCTGGGCGCGGTGGATTCGCTTGCCGCCGATGCGATGGAGGCTGCGCGGGGAGCCCAAGTGACGGTGCTCGCCGTGCCCATCTTCGCCACGCTCGATTGGATGGAGAAGCTTGCGCCGGTGCTCGGCCCCGAGCAGCTTGTGACCGATGTGGGCAGCACAAAGCGCGTGATTTCGGAGACCGCGGCTCGGCTCTACAACACGCCGGAGCGCGCGGCGTTCCTGCCGGGCCACCCGATGGCAGGGAAAGAACGCGGCGGCGCAGCTCTGGCTGACGCGAGTTTATTTCGCGGCGCGGTATGGTTGTTCACGGACGGTCAGGCACCGCTGCGTTCCCCGCGGGGAACGCAGCTCGTAAATGACTGGCGCGAATGGGTCATCGCAATGGGCGCAAAGACGCTTGACCTCGACGCCGTTCGCCACGACGAGCTGGTTGCGTGGGTGAGTCATCTGCCGCAGTTCACGGCGACGGCCTTGAGCGCGCTGCTCGAAGAAGAAGTGGGCGACGCACCCGAGCTAAAGGACGTGGGCGGCCGCGCGCTGCGCGAGATGACGCGCCTTGGAGCGAGCCCTTATTCGATGTGGCGCGACATTGCGCACACAAATACCGAGGCGGTGGAGCGCGCACTGCTCGCGCTCGAGCAACATCTTTCCCATCTGCGCGAGAACCTGCGCACACCCGAGCTGCGCGATGAATTCGAACGTGCCAACAAGTTCCGGCGTGACCAGTAGCGTCGCGGCCGAGACTCAATACACAAGCACTTTCGCGACTTTTCCATTGACAAATCTGACCACCCAGCGATGGCCATCGCGCAGGTAATACCAGGTTTCGTGCAGGCTGTCGTCTGTGGTGTCGTCCACTTTTTTCTGATCGGGGTCCCCGGCACTCAGCAGCACCATCTGGTAGGTCATGCCTTCAATGATGTCCTTGGCGCGAATCGCCTCCTTAAACTCCGGGGCGAGGCCTTCAATCTCCACGTTGCTTTGAATCTTGCTTGTATCGAGCACGCGCGCCATCAGCGGCAAGAACGCAGCCAGTTGAAGGTCGTTATCCGTGACGTCTGCGCCAAAGCGGAAGTTGATGCGGGACCCGCCAGCACGCATGAGGCCCGCACCCTTCTTTTCGGCATTCTTGCTGGCGCCGCTGCCCTCGCCGCCGCCGCCCAGGTGAACCTCTACGCGGTCGCTATCGACCTTCACTTCGGTGATCGTGATCCACTCATCGCGCGCGACTCCGACGCCTTTGTCTTTCAGAAATTTGGCCAGGTCCTTCATGTCGATCCCTCGTTCATCGAGCCGCTTATCGGTCTTGGGATTGACATAAAGGTCAATGCCGTCTTTGTATGCGGGCATATCCATGAGCGCCTTGACGTCCTTGCCGAGCAGAGCCTTGCTCAGGGCGGCTTTTGCCGAATCAGTGGTTTCGGCAAGTAGGTGTGACTGGAAGGCGGGAAGCGCGAGAATTAGAAGAGGAAGAAGAAGGCGAAACTTTAATTGGCAACTCATATGAGGAGTACTCGCTTTCGAATCCGGAGTTAACAGCACCCATTGCGCAGCAATGACCGCGATCTCCATGACGCAAAAACCTTAAAGAGGGGAGAGGTGCAAATTATCGCTATTGCGGCAATCCCTGTCAACCGCGCGGCACAGCATCCATCGACCGAAAGCCGCTTGGATAAGTGACAACGAATGAGCCGGTTTGCGCCAGGCCGCCCTTTTGCTACCCCATTCGTTCCATAGGCGCTTATACTTCTCTGCCTATACACTCACACAGGATTATGATGACGCAGGTGTTTGACTGGCTTTCGGATGTAATTAAGGCGCCCTTGAAATGGGGCGCCGCTGCCGGGCCGCTGAGCCTTGCCGTTGTGCCGCCGTGGTACAGACCGACGCAGGCCAAAATCATCTATGCTCTTGGCGCAATTCTTATCGTGTGGCTGGCTGTGGAGGTGCGCACACGCAGCCTGAAGCGGCGGCGCGACGAGTTGGAGCGCCTGTTGATGGAAAGAACCGCGCAACTTGAGATCGAGAAACAGGGCCTGATGAGTGCGCGAGAGGCCCTGCAGTTTCGCGCGGCGCACGATTCGCTCACCGGACTATGGAGCAGGGGCGCGATTCTGGAACAGTTGGCCCGCGAGTTGGAGCGCTCAACGCGGCAGCGCACGGTGCTCAGCGTGATCCTCGGCGATCTCGATCACTTCAAGGTGGTCAACGACGCTCATGGACATCTTGGCGGCGACCTGGTGCTGCGAGAATCCGCGCATCGCCTGGTTGGATTGATGCGTGGATACGATGCAGTGGGCAGATATGGCGGCGAAGAGTTCCTCATCATTTTGCCGGGTTACGATGCCCAAGAAAATCCAGCGCGCACACAGGAGCTTGTGGATGTGCTTGCCGGGCGGCCCTTCGACTGCAATGGAACCGATATCCACGTCACCTGCAGCTTCGGCGTCACAATTACGTCGCCATGGCTGGAACGAACCACGATCGACGATCTGATTCGCCGCGCCAACAAGGCTCTCTCCCTGGCGAAGCGGAACGGGCGCAACCGGGTGGAATTCGATCCGTCGTAGGCGCCCGCGAAGGCCAAGCGTTGAGCGGCAAATTCATCGACTCAAATTGCGGATGTGAGCCCAGTTGGTCGAGTAGCGCGAGGCGGCCCTAGCTCATTTTTGCCCTGGCGCCGCGCCAGTAAAGGGCGAGGCCGATGAGGATCGAGATGGCGGTGACAATGGCCACCTTCAGCTCGAATGCGAGCTTGTTGGCGGAGTCGCCGGGAGGAACGAGGGAAACGAAAATTCCTACAAGGACCACGAAGAAGCCCAGGCCGCCACAGATCCACACGCCCAGGATTCCGCCGGGAACGAGCACGGCATGCGGGTTTTCGGAGCGGTCCTTACGCAGTGACAGCTTAATGACGGCTGCGAACATGTACAGAAAGGGAATGAAGTAGAGAATGATGGCGACGTCGACCAACGATTGATAAGCGCCGCGCGTGGATTCGTTGATCTGGCTCAACAACAACACTGCGCCGGAAATGACGGCCTGCACGAGGATCGAGATCCAGGGCGTTTTCCATCGGGGATGGATTTTGCCGAATGCGGCGGGCAGATAGCGATCGATACCCACCTGGAAAGGGACGCGGGCGACGCCCGCAACAGTGCTGCCGATTCCGCCCGCGTTGCCCGCGGTGACAAGAATAGCGGCAACGACGCCAAAGAATCCGATGCGCAACGCGGCCGAGCCAACTGCGATGGCTTGAAAGACGCCGCTCTTGGGATCGATGTTATCCGCGGGTGCGAGCGCCAGCACGGCAAAGGTTCCCGCAATATACATGAGGGCAATCAGCGCACCGGCGCCGAATACTGCGCGCGGCAAGGTCTTGCGCGGATTGTGCACTTCCTCTGCCATGCACGAGACCAGCTCGAGGCCAGTAAATGCAAAGGCGATCTGCGACCAGAAGTTCACCGTGTCCCAGTTCCAGGCGGGCATCATGTTGGCCAGCGTGAAATGCGTAACCGAGCCGTGGCGCGCGCATGCGGCAATGGCCACGACGACCAGCATGAGCAAGGGCGCATAGGTGCCCACGCCGCCCGCATTCTGCAGCCATTTTCCGATGTTGAGACCGATGATGTTCAACACCACGGCGATTGCCAGCAGGGCAAGTGAAATCCAGAGGAGAAAGGAACGGTTTTGCGCGAGAGCCGCGCCGTGGCTGGAGGAGATGTAGGCGGACATGGACGCGCTGGCCAGCAGCAGGCCGGGGAAGTAAAAGACGGTGTAGATCCAGTAAGTCCACCCGGCGACGAAGCCGTGAAACGGGCCGAAGGCGTCGCGCGCCCAGGCGTAGATGCCTCCCTCTTCGGGGAATCGAGACGAAAGCTCGTTGATAACCAGCGCGCCGGGGACGAAGAAGAAGACGGCAGCCAGCACCCACAAGCTGATGGATGAAGTGCCGTTGTGTCCAGCGGCTGCGATCCAGCGCGGTCCAAGCACCGCCGCAATGTCGAAGAGCAGCACATCCCAGAAGCCCATGGTCTTGCGCAATTGCGATTTGGGATCACGCGCAGGAGGCGCGGGGATGGTCATGAGGGCCCCTGGCGTACAGCGATGGAGGAAAACTGCATGCGGAGATCATAACGGGTGCCAGCTTTATTCGTCGCGCTGCCAATGCTGAGTGCGGCCCAGCAGGGGAATGAGGAAGTAGCCGTGCAGGCGGAGCACTTTGCCACCGTCTTCAAGCGTGAGCGAGGCGCGATAGATTCTGCCGCTTTCGGGATCGAGAATCTGGCCGCCGAACCATTGGCCGCCATCCTGCGCAAAATCCCAGAGCACCTGCAGGCCCACGAGAGGACGGTCTTTCAATGCGCCGCTGCAGAGGTAGCAGGTGGGCTGCGGAACGGGAGGGTCGAAGAGCTCTTCAATGGTGCCGTAGAGTTTTCCATTGTCTTCTCGAATAGCGACGATTGACTTTACCTTGCCAGTGGCGTCATCGACGGTCTTCCATCGGCCCACGGGCGAGACCGGGGCGGCAGCCGGCAAGCGGACAGCCTGGCCCGGCGCGGAAGGAGCGAGCACAATCGGCGCGGCGAAGACGAGAAACAGAGCCTTCAATGTAAAGAAACCCATGCGGGGAAAGGACATGGTCGCGAGTAAAGTTCAAGGAATTAGACGCGGGACTTTGACGCTTGGCGCATACGTCGGTACATCCCGGGCTTACTTCCCGGGCTCGGTGGAATGGGAGGGCAGATTTGCGGGGTCAAGCGACTCGAGCCCTTCAGCCTTCGCCGCATCGAGCAGAGCCGGAGAGGCGGCGACGAAGGTAATCGTAGTGCCGGGGAACATGTCGCGCGCAGTGAGCGCGGAGCCGAGCTGCAGAGTCTCAGGCCAACGAAGCGTAGTGCGGTCGAGGAGCTGCCGCGCAGTTTCAAGAACGCCTGGATTCAGAGGCTGCTGCACCATGCGCGCGGACTCGGTTCGAAGAAGCTCGAGTGCGGCGGCGGCGGCTTCCGGCGCGATTTGGCCTGACCGTTCGCGGCGCCTGATGGCGGCATACACCTCAAGAGGAGTTGCGGCAGAGATGAGCTTGCGATTGTCTTCAACAGATTCCATGAGACGAATGAGGGCATCGGTGCCGGGCTCGCGCACAAACAGCCGAACGAATGCCGTGGTCTCAAGAAAATACAAGCTCACTGGATCCCCCGATCCTCATTGATTGCAACTGCTATCGGCTCGCCCTGGACTTCAATCGGGTGGAAGCGCTGCGCTTCCTCGGGGATGCCGGCCTCGGCGCGGTTGAGGCGGATTGTTGTCGTGGGATAAGCCGGGGTCTTGGGGTTGGCGATTTTGCTTGTGAGGACGACGCCGCGCTGGATCGCTTCAGCCAGCACGACCTGCCGGGTTTCAGGATGCTGGTTCCAGCGGAACGCCTTGCGCGGCAGAAAGGAATCGCGGAACCACTTGAGCGCAATGAACGCGTGGCCACCGCGCTCGGCCTCGGCCAGCGCCGCGCAGAGCTCCTTGACGCGGATGTCGAGATCGGCGGGCGACACTTCTTCTATTTCGTCTTCTTCCTCAGCGGCGCGACTGGCAACGGAGCGCGATGCGCGGCTGAGACGCGGAGACGGCTCCTCGCCGTCGATGCGCTCAAAGTAGATGCGCACCTCGTCGTCCTCGGGCGACCAGGTATCGGCCAAGGCATTGCGGCGTTTGCTGCGGCCGCTCTCGCTGCATAGTTCCACAATGGCTTGATAACCCGGAGGCGCCAGAAAACGGAGCGCACTTACCAGACCCGGATCCTGCGAATAGGCCAGCTCATTTAATGCTTCTTCGATAATTTCTTCGGCTGCCGGGATAGTGAGGACGCCGTTTTCCACAGAATTCTGCGGAGATCTCGTCGATTTCATTGCTTCTCCCCATTCTGCTGCCTGCGGTAACGGAGCCAGCACTTACACCGACCGGGTTGCCTACACGGCTCGGAGCTGCGCCGCACGCATCGAACAGCAGCATTCGATCTTTGAGTCCCAAGGCGCTCTTTGGAACGAGGAAGACAAGCTTAAATTCCTCTATTCAGAGCAATAAGAAAGCGATATTCAAGTGGTCACGACTGGAAGTGTTTTCGCCTTCACCGTTCCATCCGCCAGGTAAGAAGGGCCCCCAAAAAATCCTTGAAGCTCCAATTGATGATTCATCATAGGCACGGTCTTACGACAAGACAACAATTATTTGAAGTGGATTTCGTGGGAGGAATCTAGCCATGAACAGTCTCTTTTGTGTTTCGTGAGGCCTGGACCTCACCGGCGCGGAGCGGACATTGCTCGAGAGCGCCTGGCCAACACTTGGGCGCCGGACTTCGTAGAATAGAGTCCATGCGCCGTTGTCTGCAGTTGCTTCTTTGTCTTTGCGTTGCATTTCCTTTACTCCACGCCGACGGCCAGCCATTCGATCTCTCCGGTCCCAAGGTGGATATTCACGTCAAGCGGGGAGAGATTACGCTTCCGATTTCAGAGGTTCCCAACTTGTTGCCGGGCGACCGGCTGTGGGTTCATCCGGACCTTCCGGAGAGCCAGGCCACCAACTTTGTGTTGGTTGTCGCCTTCCTGCGCGGTTCCACCAATCCTCCTCCTCCAGAGTGGTTTACGCGCGTGGAAACCTGGACCAGGGATGCGCGCGAAGAAGGGGTGTTTGTCACCGTTCCCGATGGAGCACAGCAGGCGCTGCTGTTTCTTGCGCCGGAGACGGGGGGTGATTTTGACACCCTGCGCAGCGCGGTGCGCGGCCGCCCCGGCTCGTTTGTGCGCGCTGAACAGGATCTGCAGGCGGCCAGTTGGGAGCGGATGCGGCTGGAGGCTTATCTGTCCGACGTGAAGGTGAGCAGCCAGTTCGATCCCCAGGCCCTGAAGACGCGCACGGAGATGGCGGCGCGCAGTCTGGGGATCAAGATCAACGAGAGCTGCTTTGAAAAACCGCTCGAGGAGCAGGCTTCGTGCCTGTCGCAGAACTCTGAGGGAATGGTGCTCGACGACGCCAACGCGCAATCTCTTGTGGGTCAATTGGTGAACGGGAGCACTCTGGACCTGATGAACCAGATCAGCGCGAGTTCCATGGCTGGCGGCGGCCTCTACAGTCCGTACGTGGGCGCGGTGGTCGATATGGCCAAGATTCTTTCTTCGCTGCACACCGCGCACTTTCAGTACATTCCGGCGCTGGCACTGCCCAAGGACGACAGCCTGAACCTGCGGCTCAACATGCCGCCTTCATTCCGCAATCCCATGTCGGTTGTTGTGGTGGCGCTGCCTCCGATTGGAGCGGCGAGGCCGGAGCCTCTGCACCCCGTGAACCCCGATGAGGATTTCTGCGCGCTCAAGCCGGGATTGGTCCTGCCCGCCGAGGGAGCGCCGCTGGTCTTCGCGACGGGACTGGCGCACGACCTGGTTCTGCATGTGGAAGCGGTGGGTGCGAAGGTTGACGCGAAGGACCAGGTAATCGACATTCCATTAACCGTTGACGCGGAAAGGGGAGGACTGATTCCCGACAAAAAGATTCCTTCGCTGCCAGAGGGCGAGTTGAGGGCCGAGGTCCGAGGTAAATGGGGTTTTGACGATTGGGAGGGTCCGCAATTCCAGTTGATCACTGCGCGGCCCGGCAAATGGACCGTCAAGGCAGCCGATGAATCCGCGCTGGTGGTTGGCCGAGACGACACGATCGAACTCGACGGCGAGACGTCGGTTTGCGTCGAGAAAGTAACGGCAACGATTGATGAGGATCCGGCCATCCCGCTCAAGTGGACGTCGCCCAAGCCTGACAAACTCGAAGTCACGATTCCTCTTAACGAAAAGGGACCGGGGCAGGTGAATCTGGAGGTCCACGAATTCGGGCTGGCCAAGCCCGATCGCGTGAAGATGGTGGCTTACGCCGCCGCAGCGTCGCTCAACGGATTGAATCTGAACTCCGGAGACAAGACGGCGCTGCTGAGAGGCACGCGGCTGGATGAGGTGGCAACGGCTCTGGTTGATGGCATCCGATTCACGCCGTCCAGCTTGAACCGTGCGGAGAATCTGGATCAGTTGCAGATGAACGCCGCGGGATCGACGGCCAGCCTGGAAACGGGCAAATATTATGTTGCGCTGGTGGAACTGAAGGACGGGCGCACGCTGAAAGCGCCAGTGACAGTGGATCCGCCGCGACCGCAGGTGACGCTGCTCAGCGAAGGCGTTCAAGAGGACCCAACCGCGCCAGCGCCCGTTGCAATGAGCAGACCCGAAGACCTGCCGGTGGATGGCCGCCTGGTCTTCTTCCTCAAGTCCGATGTTCCGGCTGACTTTCCCCGCGACGAAAAAGTGGAGGTTGCTGCGGCCGACTCAAGCTTTCACACCACGCTCGCATTGAGCGACGGGCTGATGCTCGAGGATGCGCATACGGCGATGGCTAACCTGGATCCACTGGCGCGATTCGGCTCCTCAGCCTTTGGACCGGTGCGCGTGCGCGCTATTTCCGCCAACGGCGCTGCCGGAGACTGGGTTCCACTCGGGACGCTGGTGCGAATCCCGGGCTTCAAGGAACTACGCTGCACGCGCGCTGCGTCCAAACCGTGCTTGTTGAGCGGGACCGACCTTTTCCTTGCGACGTCCTTTTCCTCCACGGAGACGTTCGACAACCCGGTGAGCGTGCCGTCGGAGTTTACCGGTACCGAGCTCGTTGTTCCTCACCCAGTGAAGGGAATTCTCTATTTCAAGCTGCGCGATGACCCAGCCAGCCAAGAGACGCTCACGCTTCCGGTGACGCTGATCGCATCACCGACTTCTCCGGCGGTGTCAGCAAAACCGTCGATGCAGGCTCCCGCTGCGACTTCTGTTGCGCCGCAGTCGAGTCCAGCGGCTGCGCCCGCACCAACCCAGACGCCCGCGCCTGCGCAGAACTAACCCTGCGTTGAGGAAGCGTCGAGGGGTTCCGGCGGGCTAAGAAGAAATCTTCGTCTAGTTGAAGTATTTTTGGTTCGTCTCGGCGAATTGTGCCTTGTCGGCGGGAAGCTCATCGAGCGAGAAGATGGCGTTCTGCGCGCAAATGGACGCGCAGTTGCCGCAGTCGATGCACTCACCGGGGTTGATATAGACCTGAGAGACGGTGGCGGCCGCGGGATCGCCCTGAGCGGGCGCAATGGCGGCGGTGGCACACTCGGCCACGCAAACAAAATCCTTGGTGCAGGCATCAGTGACGACATAAGCCATGGAAATCTTGCTCCTCGATCGCGGGCGCGCTGCGATTGGCGCCCTTGATTAGAGATTATCGGCAGAGTCTCGCCGTGGGCCGTGATCTGAATCACGATCCAGCTACTGCCAAAAAGGAATCTACCTGATTACGGTACTCTGCCGATCTCAACCCCTTTGTAACCATGCCGTCATGCCGCGTTCGCATAAACCGGTCAACATGGGGCCATGTCCCCAGGCGCAAGGTTCTCTGTTCGTGCACACGCGTTCTCCTTTTGGAACTGGAAGTGCGCGCTGCTGAGCGCAACTGCTCGCTCACTCGTTTACCTTGCAGCGCTGAGACACTCCGGCCCGCACGGGCGACAGTCGATCGTGCTGGTTGAGATTGCGTATGTTGCGCTGACAGCCGGCATCTATGCGGGATTGCAGCAAAGAGCGCTCGGCCTTCGTTCGCGGCTGCTCGGTAATGTACTTGTAGCTGCCGGCGTTCCCGCGCTCGCCCAGGTTTTCGACTGGCTTGCGCATCGCGCCGTGGGCGCGGCGGTTCCCGCGCGAGCGACGATCGCGGTGAGCATCTTCGCCGGCGTTTCCGCTCTCTTTCATCTGTTCGTGATGCGGCGCGGAGTGTTTCTCACCGGCCGAGGCTTTTCGCTGCTGGATGATTTTCGCCGCATCCCTCGACTCGTCGCAGCCTTCGTGGCAGCGCCTGCCGTGGTTATCATCTCGTTCGTGGTGGGAACTGAGCGCGCCGCTGAGCCAGGGGCAATTCTCTAGAAGATGCGCACGCGAAGGCCCGCGTTGACACCGAAGGAATTCATGTTGCCATAGGTGAATAAGGGCCAATCCTGATATTCGAAGTCGATGGCGCGCACGTAGATTCTGCGCGTCCAGCGGAAGTCCAATCCGCCTCCAGCAGTGACCACGAGGTAGCGCCCACTGGCGTAGTTATAGGGGAAGTTGAAGTCGCCGAAGCCAACCAGGCCCTTGGCGTAGGGCTCGAAGCGGCCGAGGTCGAAGTGGTATCGGCCGCCGATCGAATAGGTTTCAGCGTGGACGTTCGCGGTCTGGTGGTACTCCAGCCAGCGACCTTCGGCCTCGATGCCGAAACGGCGCTTGGTGTCGAGATCGATGAAGCCTGCGATGCCGGCCATCTTTCGCTGGCCGTACTGAAGCGTATATCCGGAGCCCATGGCGCCAGCCGACAGGATGGCTCCTCCCTGATCGCCGGGAGCTGCAACCTGAGCGCGCGACAGACTCGGCGCGATGCCTCCGATGAGGATCGCCATTAGAAAAACGGCGGCTAACCGAACCTGCAAACTGGACCTTGCGGTCTGGGCCCACAAACCCGGCCATTCGTTCTGGAAAAAATTCAAATTCTGCAAAAGTTTCATCTTTCTCCCGCGCCCGCTCGGCGAAACGCCTCCGGGTCTATTTGGTGATCGTGAGTGCAACGTCCTGGTACTGCTGCGCATTGGTGCTTGCGCCGGTCCCGGTTACCTGGATGACGTAGTTTCCGGGCGCGGCTGTGTTCACGGAGAAGCTGTTGCATCCGGTGGCCAGTAGCGCGGCGGCAGAAAGCAGAATGATCAAAGCCATGCTGAACAACCCTGCGGTGCGCCGGCGCAGGCGCCAGAAGACAAATCCAAAGAGCACACTAACGGGCAGGAAGAGCCCAGCCAACGAGAACTTCGATGTCCCCGGCGAAGAATTCATCGCTGAGGAGCCGCCGCTCAAGGGATTGTTGGTGTCGATGGTGAGCTGAGCGCTCGCGGAGCCGTCTGCTGCGAGCTTCACGCTGGAGCTGGAGAAGTGGCAGAAGACTCCAGCGGGCAGCGAAGCGCAGCCTAATCCAATGGTGTCAGCAAAGGTCCCGTTGGAGTTCAGATTCACGGTTACGGTGGCATTCTGCGAGGTCGCCATGGTCACGCTGGAAGGATTCACTCCCAGGCTGAACAGGGTTGGCGTGCCCGAAACCGGAATCGTGGGCGAAGAAGAGGGGCTATGATCCGCGTCGCCGCCATACATGGCGACGATGTTGTAGCTGACGCCGGCGGTCAGGTTCGGGGTGATTGTCGCCACGCCGCTCGCGTTCAATGTGGCCGAACCGACCTCAGTGGCGTTGCTCATGAAGCTGACGGTGCCCGTGGGAGGAATTCCCGCGCCGGCGTTTAAGACCGTGGCGACCAGAACGACCTGCGGAGGCGACCCGGAGGTTACCGAGGAGCCCAGGCTGGTGGCGGTGGGAATGAGGCCGACACCTTCGCTGATTGAATTCGAATTGCTGGGCGAGTCGGCTGCATCGCCAAGGTAGCTCGCCGTGATGGTGTAGGTTCCGGGAGCCAAAGAGGAAGTTGTGAAGCTGGCCGTTCCACCGGCGAGAGTTGCGGTGTTGAGCGTGATTCCGTTGGCGATGAAGTTCACGCTGCCAGTGGGGGTTCCACCATTGCCGGTGACCTTGGCTGTGATGGTGATAGCCGCCCCGACCAGCGCGGGGTTGGGAGTGACGGTGATCGCAATTGCGGTGGTGGCCAGCGAGATGGTGAGCGACGTCGGCGAGGATGTGCTACTGCCATTGTTGGCGTCGCCGGTATAGGTGGCCGTGATGGAGTAAGTGCCCGCCGCCAGCGTTGCGGCGGTGAAGGTCGCAATTCCCGAGGCATTCAAGGTTCCGGCGCCGATCACGCTTCCATTGGCGAGGAAGTTGACGCTGCCCGTTGGCGTGCCGCCGTTACCCAACACCTGAGCGGTGAATGTAATGGGCGCCAGCACCAGTGCCGGGTTGGGCGAAACGGTGAGCGCGGTCTGCGTGGTGGCCTGCACAACGGTGAGCGCGAGAGGCGCTGAGGCGCTGCCCAGATTGTTGGAGTCGCCGCTGTAGGTTGCCACAATTTGATAGCTTCCCTGCGCCAGCGCAGGTGTGATCGTTGCTGCTCCTCCGCCGCTGAGGGGCGCGCTGCCAAGTTGCGTGGTTCCCGACGTGAACGTGACTGTGCCCGTGGGTGTTCCCGAGCCCGAAGTCACTTTGACAGTTGCCGTGATCGTCTCAGACCCACCGGCGATTCCCGGACTGGGAGTTGCTGTGACGGTGGTTGCGGTTTGCGCCTGCTCGACCACCTGGCTCAAAGGCAAAGAACTGCTTGGCCCGTTGAACGAGTCGCCCGGATAGGACACGGTGATGATGTGCGTGCCCATGTTGAGGGTCGCGGTGGTGAATGTGGCGACGCCCGGATTGCCACTGAGCGTACCCGTGCCGATCTGCGCGGCGCCATCGAGAAAACTCACCGTTCCGGTGGGCGCCGCTGTGCCGCTCGGCGGAATGGTTGCGGTGAAAGTTACGGAGTTGCCATAGAGCGACGGGTTGAGGCTTGACGTCAGTATTGCCGTGGTGGGCGCCTGCACATCCTGACTGAGAACGGCCGACGTGCTGCCCTGAATCTGCTTGGCAGCGTCGCCGTTATAGACCGCCGTGATCTGGTGGATTCCGGCTGTGAGCGTCGAAGTCGTGTACATCGCGACACCGCCGGCACTGATCGCCTGGGTGGCCAATACCGTCGTTCCGCCCATGAAGGTTACTGTGCCGTCGGGTGTGATGCCACCGCCCCCGGAGATGGACACTGTTGCCGTAAAGGTGACGCTCTGACCAATCGCGGATGGATTCGCGGTCGATGTCAAACCGGTCGACGTGCCTTCGAGAACGGTTTGGATAAGAGCCGGCACTGACGAGCTGGTGAAGTGCATTGTGTCGCCGGCATAGGTGGCGACGATGGAGTGCAGGCCGACAGCGAGCGTGGAAGTCGAGAAGGTGGCGACGCCCGAGGCATTGAGCGCAAGGCCCGAGACCAGCTTTGTCGTATTGCCGCCAAAGTTGTCGGCGAGGCTGACGGTTCCCGTCAGGTCTCCAGTGTTGCGCCCGTGACCACCGTGACCGTGAAGGTGACGCTCTGCCCGAATCCGGATGGGTCGGGATTGGAGGCCAGCGTGGTTGTGGTGGAGTTGACCGGCTCGG